>Ga0255345_1006556_pt1 | contig 11308 bp, 12 predicted proteins | sample wastewater_treat_6_FD_192415 | JGI IMG/M metagenome (GOLD analysis project Ga0255345, IMG submission 192415) | Wastewater microbial communities from Lulu Island WWTP, Vancouver, Canada - plant20 | ecosystem: Engineered > WWTP > Wastewater > Unclassified | place: Canada: Vancouver, British... | reverse complement strand
TCTTCCAATAGCCTGCTGGATCTGTCGCGCCTTCTGCCGCACCGAACGCGGCACCCAGTCCATGTTCCTCAGGTGATCAATGATGGCGCCGCGGATCCGCGTCATCGCGTATGTCTCGAATTTCACGCCCCGCGACAGGTCAAACCGCTCCACCGCGTCCATCAACCCCATGACTCCATAGCCCAGGAGATCATCGTAATCAACACCGGGGATTGTGGCTTGAGGCATGCGCCCTACGATGTACTTCACAAGATCCAGATAGCCCAGGATCAGCTTCTCCCTGACTTCTCGGTTTCTCGTGGAGCTGTATTCGGCCCACAGAGCAGTCACGTTCTCGCGCACACTGACACTATCCATCAATCATCACTCCGATGAGCTGATTTTCTTATCAGCTCTCTTTGCCGGTCAAAGACAAAACGGATTATGACTCTCCGCTCCCGCTCGGAAACCTCCGTAAATCTGATGCCCACGGAAAGGCCGTCGCTCGGACCCTCCTTCTGCTTGCCCAACCGCACCACTTGCCCCATGACCTTGACTGTGCTTCCATCGGGGCCTATGGGAAGAGCAATCCAGATGCGACGCCCCGCTGAAAGCCACACAGGCACATCCTTGTTCCAGATGAACAGGCCCACGCCGCCGCCGCTTATGTCGCTCGACGTCACGGTCACCCACTCGTCGATCGGCGCGTCGCGCGTTGCCGGGTCGCACGCGATTTGGGCGTCAAGCATTACGGGAACCCTAACGAACTCTCTTCTCTGTTCACGGCGTACAAACTCCGGATCCGAGATCAGCAGCAGCCTCACTCTGTCATGCCTTTCGCCGATCACAGTCGCGCCAAAGTAGTACACGGCGCCCCTCCACATAATTGACACTTCCAGCTCGTCCTGAGCTCTGATCATGGATCGGTAGTCATCAGTGTAGGGCGCGTAGATCCAGTAGCCCGAATCCGCCCTTCCTTCGATCTTCGTCGCGAAACGCGGGAAGCCGTCTGCGTCTGCCAACCTCACCCGAATTTGACCGCCCGGCTCAAATGGTGGAAGCTGCATCATCCAGCCCTCACAGCAAGTAGTCCGATGCCGGCGCCCTGAGCAGTCGCCGGATGAACAATGCTACGCCCGGCTCGTATCCCCTCGGCGTCGGCAGGCCGCTTAGGTCCGCGGCGATGGAAGACATGGCAGCAGAGGCCGGCGAATGCGGATATGCAATCACGAAAGGTTGCCGCTTGCGCACGGCCTTCACCACCGACTGATCGTACGGCACATACCCGAGTGGATCGACACTGAAGCTCAGAAACCTTCTCGACAGCAGATTCAGCTGTTCCACTACGCTCTCGGCCTCCTGCCGATTGGGTGTCTGGTTGACCACGACTCGCACGGCAGCATCCGGGTTGGAGCGAGAAATCAGCTTAATCATGGCATAGGCATCAGTCATGGCCGTCGGCTCAGGCACGGTCAAGAGGATCACCTCCTGTGCCGCCAGAACGAAGTCCAGCACGTTCCTTGACACGCCGGCTGCCGTATCTATCAGCAACAAATCACGGTCACGAACAGCATCCGACAGCGACTCGATCAACCTGTGGCGTGCGCTCTCCTTCATGTCGGCGATATCGCGCAGACCGCTGGCGCCCGGTATCACCTCGATGCCGCGCGGCCCGGGGAGCACGATGTCGGCAAGCGACAGCGTGCCGTTAATCACGTGGTGCAGGTTATGCCTCACAGTCATGCCCAGCAGCACATCCACGTTGGCCAGGCCCAGGTCGGCGTCGAGTATCGTAACTCGCATGCCCGCGTCGGCCAGCGCCACGGCCAGGTTCACCACGAAGTTGGTCTTGCCGACCCCGCCCTTGCCCGAAGTCACAGCTACAATCCGTACAGCGTCAGGCTGGACGCTCCGCCCGGTCAGCCGGCAGGCAGGTTCACCCTGCCCCCGTGCCCGGCGGACAAGCCCTCTTAGCTCAGCAGCCTGATCAGACATGTGATACTCCCTCCTGTACCTCTTCCAGGTCGGCGACTTCCACTACAGCCCCCCGGCTATCCGCCACTTCGCCAGGATCATCCCGGCCACTTGGGACTGGGTAGCGGTTTCGATATCCTCGGGCACGCTCTGCCCATTGGTGAAATACGAAAACGGTTTGGCGCACTTGGCGTGGACATTGAAGATGGCGCCAAACGTCATGCTCTCATCTAGCTTCGTGAGGATGACGCGGTCAAACCCGACTGCCGCAAACCTGTCCACAAGGTTATCGAGATCGCGCCGACGCGTAGTGGACGACAGCACCAGATGGATCTCTTCAGGCATTGCCGCGTCGATCATGTTCCTGAGCTCGTACATCCTGGCCGGATTGTTCGGGCTCCGGCCCGCCGTGTCTATCAACACCAGTTCATAGTCGGCCAGATCGGCCAGGGCCTGCTCCATGTCTTTGGGGCTATGAACCACCTCGCACGGAATGCCGATTATCTCAGCGTAGCTCCTTATTTGCTCTATTGCCGCAATTCGGTAAGTGTCGGCAGTGACCAGCGCCACTCGAGCCTTCGCAAACAAAGCGAACCCCGCCGCTATCTTGGCTATCGTGGTAGTTTTGCCCACTCCCGTCGGCCCGATGAAAGCCACTACCTTCCTGCGGTCGCGCACGATCTGTATCGGCCCCGACATCCGCACCAGTCCAGCGGAGTGTTCGCCCGCCCATTCCCTGAATCGCTCTGTGTCGCACTGCGGCACATCGGCCGTGCCCAGTTGGTGCACGACGGCAAATGCCACGTCTTCAGCTACGTCCTCTTCGACTAGGTGCGCATAGAGATCTGCCATCTCCGGCGACAAACCCGCCGCCCTGGCCCTTACCGCCGCTTCCCGCTCCAGCACCCGGAGAGTAGCCAGCGGCCCGGACGGACCCACCGCCGGCGCCGGCGGCACTTCACGTATCCTTGGCGACGCTGCTGCCTGTGTCGCCGACTCTACGGCCCGTGGCAGAGTCTCTTCCTCAGCTCTGGCCTCAACCTCGGCCTTGGCCTCAGCTCCGGCCTCAACTCTGGCCTCAACCTTAGCCTCTACCTCTGCGCCAACCTCATCCTCAGCCTTGGCTTCAGCCTGGGGACCCGTCGCGGGCGCCTCCGCATGTGCCGCCAGAGGCGACGGAACCCAAGTGACAGCCTGAAAGCCGCGGGAATCAGCGTCCTCTTCTACATCTACGGTCGCCAGTACCTCAAAGGCCGGGGCCTTCCCAAAGCCCAGGATGCTGAGCAATGCCCCTAGCCCGTGTCCTCGCGATCGTCTGGCTTCCAGGATCACTGCATCCGGACCCAGTTCCTGCCTCACCCGGTCCAGGGCATCCTTCATAGTCGAACCTTCGTAGCGCCTAACTTGCATTGCCAAGGCTCACCATCCCAACCGCGTTCACTTTGACTTCCGGCACAATCTCGCTGTACGACAACACAACCAGCTGAGGAATGGTCCTCTCCACCAGGCGCCTGAGGTGCGGCCTTAGGTTCGTGGACGTGAGGACTATCGGCTGCTGCCCGTTCGCCGCCATGTGTTCGCTCTCAGCTGCCAAGCTTGCGATCAGAGCTCGGTACACGGCAGGCTCGGGGGCGAGGAAAGCAACATGATCGGTGGCATCAAGCGAATCCATGAGGATCTGTTCCAAAGAGGGTTCCAGCGTCGTCACGGCCATTCCGTCCGGACCTGCATACTGGCTGCATATGGAGCGCCCCATTCGCGATCGCACATACTCTGTGAGGACATCGATGTCCTTGTACGTGCCGGCGGCGTCGCCCAGAGCCTCCAGGATCGTGATTAGGTCGCGGATGGAAATGCGCTCCCTCACCAGGTTCTGCAGTACCCGCTGGACCTCGCCCACACTCATCTGGGCTGGGATCAAGTCCTCCACTACTGCGGGCGCAGTCTTCTTAACATTGTCGATGAGATTGCGCGTGTCCTGCCGCGACAGGAGTTCTGCGGCATTGGCCTTGATTATCTCCGATAGGTGCGTGGCTATGACCGACGCGGGGTCGACCACGGTGTAACCCATCATCTCCGCCTCCGCGCGTCTCGCCGCGCTGACCCACACCGCAGGCAGACCAAAAGCGGGTTCGCGGGTTTGGATGCCGTCCAGCTGCTCGGTAGCCGTACCGGGGTTCATGGCCATGTAGGCATCGGGGATGACCTCGCCCCTGTCCACTTCCACGCCTCTGATTCTCACGATGTACTCATTCGACCTCGCCTGGATGTCGTCGCGTATCCGCACCGACGGCACGACTATCCCCAGTTCCAGGGCGATCTGGCGTCTCACGGCCGCCACTCGCTCCTTCAGATCGCCGCCCTGCTCCACATCGACCAGAGGTATCAGCGCATAGCCGAAGTTGAGCTCCATGGGCTCAACGCGGAGCAAGGACATCACGTCCTCGGGTTCGGCGACCCCGGGCATCGGAAGATGGGGCACTGCCGCCGCCTGCTCCGCCTCCCGCGCCGACCTGGTGACTCTGTAGGCCAGAAAGCCCACCGCCGAAGCCAGGATCAGGAACGGCGCCTTGGGCAGACCGGGCACCATCCCCAGAAGTAGCAGAAGGACTGCTGCAATAGACAGCGCCCGCGGCTGCGCCAGCATCTGGGTAGTGACGTCGCGACCCAGATCGGATTCGGACGCAGCCCGCGTGACCACGATACCCGTGGCGGTCGAGATGAGCAGGGCGGGGATCTGGTTCACCAACCCGCCGCCCACGGTGAGCAGCGCGAATCTCTGAAACGCATCGCCAGCGCTCAAGCCAAGCTGCACTATGCCGATGATGATGCCGCCCACGATGTTGATGACTATGATTATGATTCCGGCTATTGCGTCGCCCCGGACGAACTTGCTGGAGCCGTCCATCGCGCCGTAGAAGTCGGCTTCCTGCTGTATCTTGAGCCTGCGCCGACGCGCCTCTTCCTCGGTGATCATGCCCGCGTTCAGGTCTGCATCGATGCTCATCTGCTTGCCGGGCATGGCGTCAAGGGTGAACCTGGCGGCTACCTCCGCCACACGGCCGGCGCCGCTCGTGATCACGACGAACTGGATGATTACGAGTATCAGGAAGACGATCAGCCCTACTACGTAATTGCCTCCCACTACGAAACCGCCGAAGGCCTGGATCACTGATCCGGCGTTCCCACGCAGCAAGATCAGCTTGGTGGCCGATACGTTCAGGCTCAGCCGGAACAGCGTAGCTAGAAGCAGCAATGACGGAAACACCGAGAATTGCAGCGGTTCAGTGATGTACATGGTCACCAGAAGCACCCCGAGCGAGAGTGTCATGTTCAAGGCCACAAGCACATCCAGGAAGACAGGGGGTACCGGCACGATCATCATGACCAGGATAAGCATGACCGTGGCGGCCATGAACAGATCCCCGCTCTTGAGATACCGGATCACGGCAGACCTCGCCTCCGAACTGATGTCGGCCACTACCTACTCCCTCCTCCCCGCTGCGTCCCCAGCTTGTACACGAACGCCAGTATCTGCGCCACCGCCCTGTACAGATCCGGCGGTATCTCCTGCCCGACTTCTACCGACTTGAACAGGGCCTGCGCTACGAGAGGGTTCTCGACTATCGGCACTCCTGCCTGAGCCGCGATCTCGCGTATCTTCTGGGCAATGATCCGCTGCCCCTTCGCCACCACATGAGGGGCTCTCATCTTCTCCCGATCGTACTTGAGCGCCACAGCGTAGTGAGTAGGGTTGGTCACCACAACGTCGGCGAGCCTGACGTCTTCCATCATGCGTCTCATGGCCAACTGCCGCTGGCGCTGCCTGATCCGGGATCTGACCAGAGGGTCGCCTTCCTGCTGTTTCAGCTCTTCCTTGACCTCTTGCTTGGTCATGCGCAGTTCGCGCTCGAGCTGCCTTCGCCTTACCACATAGTCAACGACGCCTATCGCCACAAGCGGGATGACCATCCTGCCTGCTACATACATAGCCGCATCGCCCGCGGCCCGCAGGCCCTCGCCCAAGTCCATGTACGCCGTCATCAGCAAAGCCGGCACCCTGATCCTGATTGCCTGGTAGGCGAAGTAGCCTATCACAAGAACCTTGACAACCGCCTTGAGCATCTCGAGCAGAGCCTGTTTCGAGAACAGACGGCCCAATCCGCCAATGGGGTCTATCCTGCTGAGCTGGGGCGCCAGCGCCTGCGGCGTTATGAGCAGACCGACCTGCGCAAGACTGGCCCCCATGCCTGCCGCGGCCGCGGCCAGCGCCACAGGCGACGCAGCCAGAAGCAGCGCGCCCATTCCATTTACGAACAGCGTGTGCGCTCCGGCCTCAGTAAGGTCGACTGCGCCGAGGCTACCTAGGTATTCAGCGCTGTGCGATACCAGATTGGCGACGATCCGACCCGCAAACGACAGGGCCGCCCTCAGCACATACAAACACACGGTGAAGGTCACGGCAGACGCGAGATCAGGGCTTCGGGCCACCTGCCCGCGTTTTCGGGCTTCCTCCCGCCTTCGTTGCGTTGGTTGCTCTGTCCTGTCCTCATGCGAGGCCACGGGCCCTCACCTCCCCCGGGCGGCTCCGCTCGATCAGCTTCGCATTGCCCCAATGATCAGCACGATGGCCTCCTGCAGTCGCCCCAGCGCAACCCGAACATATCCCACGAACCCCGGCATGGCCAGGACCAGAACGGCCAGCCCCACGCAGATCTTCAGGGGAAACCCCACCATCAGCACGTTCATCTGCGGCACGGCCCGCGCCGCGATTCCCAGGCTCATCTCCGTGATAAGCAAGCAAATCGCAGCCGGCAAAGACATACGTAGGGCGATCTTGAACAACTCTCCGAACCTTAGCACAACAGAATCGAATAGGTCCGGCGACAGCCCGGCCTGGCCCATGGGGACTACATCGTAGCTTCGCACAAGCGCGCCAACGAGGAAATGGTGCCCGTTGACCGCCAGGTAGACCATGGTCGCCGCCAGGAAGTGGAACTGGCCTACCACCGTGACCTGCGCCCCGAAAGACGGATCCACCAGATTGGCCATGCCGAACCCGATCTGCGTATCGATCAGCTCACCGGCATACTGCGCCGCCGCAAACAGCAGCAGCGCCACGTAGCCCAGAGTAAACCCGACCAGCAGTTCTCGCGCAATCATCCAGGCAAGCTCGGCGACCTCGCCGGGCGTCGACATCGGCGTTTGGCTGACCATGGGGTATACCACCAGGGTTAGGGCAAACGCGAACCACGCCTTGACCTGCGCTGGAACGCTGGCATGCGCGAACACCGGAGCTATGATGAATAGGCCGGTCATCCTCACCAGTACGAGGAAGAACACCAGGAATCCGGTCTCCGTGAACCCCAGCGCGCCCATGGCTACTTCGCGAGAGCCGGCAACATCGCAAAGAGCTGCCTAGCGAACCCGGTCATTGTTCGCATCATCCATGGACCGGCAAACAGCAGCACTGCCGCTATTGCCAGAACCTTAGGCACAAACGTCAGGGTCATCTCCTGTATCTGGGTGGCAGCCTGGAGCACCGACACAATGACTCCCACGGTCAATGCGGCGATGAGCACCGGAGCGCTCACTTTGAATGTCACCGCCATTGCCTGCGATGCGATGGTCGCTACTGTAGCTTCGTTCAACTGCCGTACCTCCTCATCCCGCGAAGCTCTGAACCAGAGACTTCACGACTAGCCCCCATCCATCCACCAGCACGAACAGGAGTATCTTGAAGGGCAGAGATATCAGCACCGGCGGCAGCATCATCATGCCCATGGACATCAGCACGCTCGCGACTAACATGTCGATAACCAGAAACGGGATGTATATCACGAACCCCATCTGGAAGGCCGATTTCAGCTCGCTGATCATGAACGCCGGGATTATTACGTAAGTGGGCACATCGTCAGGGCGCGCCGGCGCAGGCCGCCCCGACAGATCCACAAAAAGCGACAAGTCCTGCTCCCGGGTTTGTCTGAGCATGAAGTCACGGATGGGTTTCGTCCCGCGCTCCAACGCGACTTCTTGGCTGATCCGGCCGGACATGTACGGCTGCCACGCCTCCTCGTTGATCTCGGCGAGCACCGGCATCATCACGAACAGCGTTATGAAAAGAGCCAACCCGATAATGACCTGGTTAGGCGGCACTTGCTGCGTGCCCATGGCGCTGCGCGCAAACGACAGGACGATGACTATTCGCGTGAAAGAGGTCATCATCAGCAGGATCGCCGGGGCCAGAGAGAGCACCGTCAAGAGCGCCAATATCTGAAGCGTGCCTGCCACTTCTCGCGGACCGGCGGCCGCGTCTACGCCCAGACGTATCCCTGGAATGCGCAGAGGCGCTGCGTGAGCAGCGGCGGACCACACCAGAGCAAGCCCTACTGCAGCCACCAGTACGACCGTTCCGGCAAATGCCCGGTACATCGCCTTCTCCATGCGCGTGCGCGCTCTGCTCATGAGGCGTTCACCTCCCGGGCATCCGAGTCGGGCGCGGCATCCGCCCAGACCACGGATACGGCCACACCGCCTCGGCTCGTCGCCACCAGTACCGTCCGGTCGTCTACCTGTACAAGATGAATATACGAGTCGGGCCCGAGTCGCGCAGTCTCAAGCGACTTGATGCGGCGTCCGCCCGCCGCGGCCCGAATCAACCCAGCGGCCTGCGCCTTCTTGAGCAGATGCCCCGAAAGATAGATGAGGCCGGAAACTACCGTCAGGGCGGCAATCGCCCGGAGCAACAGCTCCGCCATGCTTCTCTCCATGTCGCTACTGCACTGCCTTCTCTGGATTGCTCATGAATTCGACGATCCTTACGCCGAAGTTCTCCTCTATCACGACAACCTCGCCCCGCGCGATGAGCCGCCCGTTGACGAGAATGTCGACGTTTTCGCCGGCAGCCTTCTCCAATTCGATGACAGACCCGGGCCCGAGAGCCAAGATGTCTCGGACCAGCATGGTAGTGCGGCCGAGTTCCACGATGACCGGCAGAGGCACATCCATGAGCAGGTCAAGGTTGCCCACGGCAGCTCCGGATCTAGCCTGGTCGAACTGCATGAACTGCACATGCTGGACACTCGGCGTGTCTGCTGATGCCTGATCCGAACGCCGCACAACAGACGGCGCCGTAGCGGCGGGCTCTTCACGCGCTGCGGCCGCAGCGTGCACTGCAGATGTCGACGGGCCGGTTAGGTCCGGAACCTCAGGCGTCAAGTCGAAGCTGGGAACAGCGTCGCCGTTGGTCTGAACGTCATCCCAGGATATCTCATTTTCGGTAGTCTCATCGCGCAATGGTATTCGCCTCATTTCTCATTGGAGTCCAAAGGCCGGACTATCTGAACAGCGTGACTCTTTCCTCGAAGGCCGGGGACGGCATAGAACTTGGGAGTCTTGCCTATCACCAACGTCATGCTGCTCGAGGCTCGCTCATTCAGCCTGATGATGTCCCCTACCTGCAGGTCGAGCATGTCGCGCATCTCGATCGAAGCACTGCCCAGCACCGCCACGACCGGAATCTTCACTCGCTCCAGCCCCGTGGCTATCGCTTGAGACGACCGCTCCGGGTTGACCCTGTTCCCCTTCTGGTACCAGTGCTGTGTGCTCAGCCGCTGCAAAACCGGCTGGAGGGTGGCATGGGGCATGCATATACTCATACTGCCCGATGCCTCGCCCACCTTGATCTCAAAGGTGATGAGGCACACAGTATCATTTGGCGATACGACCTGCGCGAACTGGGGGTTCGATTCGTACCGATCGATGTGCGGACGTATCTTGACCATGGGGTCCCAAGCCTGCCTGAGGTCCTCCATGGTGCGGTTGACCATGCTGCGCGCCAGGTTCTCCTCGATTTCGGTTAGTTCCCTAATGCGCCCACGCACCCGTCCCGGGCCTCCCATCAGCCTGTCGATCATTATGAATATGATGTACGGGCTGAACTCGATCGCTGCCTGTCCTTCCAGAGGTTCGGGAGTGAACAGGTACATGACCGCCGGCGCCTTCAGCGAACTCAGGTACTCATCGTATATCTCCTGCTGTACTTCGCCGAGGATCACCTTGACCGGCGTGCGCAGGTGAGCCGACAGAGTAGTCGACAGACGGCGCGCGAAGGTCTCATGGAGCATGTGAATGGTCCTGAGTTGCTCTCGAGAGAACCTGTTCGGGCGCTTGAAGTCATATAGCCTATAGGATCGCCCTTCCGGCGTAGCGCCTGCAGGCGCCGCGGACTCCTCATCAGACGCTGCGAACTGAGCAAGCAGCGCATTGATCTCTTCTTGTGTTAGTACCTCGGCCAAACGCATTCACTCCCGGCCTGCCGGCGCAAGCCGCGCCCACGCTACTGGACCACAAATTCGTTGAAGAACACCCGCATGACCCTGGCCTTTGTGATCACTGAACTGATAGTGACCACTAGCTCCTCCCTGAGCGCGTCCCGCAATGGGCCGGGTTCCAGATCATCCAGGGTCTTGGATGAGAGAATATCGATCACAGCGTCACGCATCAGCGGTACCTTGGTTCCGGCCTCGTTGACGCCTGCATTCTTGTCGAACTCCACTGTGATAGTGCATTTCAAGTACCGACGCCCGCCCGTGCCCGCCACGTTGACAATGAATGTCTCGAAAGTGTACCCAGGGCCCATGGCAGGGTTGGGTCCCTGCGCGCCAGTCGCATGGTCTTCATCCGCAGATGCTTCGCCGGCGGGCCCGCGCCCCGAGATCACCACGTAGCCGACAATAACCGCAACTGCGATCAGCAGAACTACCAGGACTAGTATCACCCGTCGCTTTCGCATCCGCCCGATCCTCCTGACCGTCACCGTCTGGGATGCAACACTACATGCCCCGAGCGATGTCCGTGCCGTCCATGGCAACTATGAGAATATCCACACGCCTATTCAGTGCCCTGTTCCCATCTGACGTGTTGGGCATCACGTAGCGGTACTCACCATATCCTGCCGCGGAAAACCGCTCCGGAGCGAGCCCCAGTACCTCGATAAGGTGCCGCACAACCGTGGTAGCCCGGGCCGTCGACAGTTCCCAGTTGGTCTCGAACTGAGCATCAGGGCGAAGCGGTATGTTGTCGGTATGCCCTTCAACTATCACTTCGTTCCTTATGGGGCCGATGAACTCAGAAATATCTCGCAGGAGTTGCCTCGAGTCGACGCGCAGCTGCGCCCGACCGAGGTCGAACAGAACCGTGTCAGTGAACCGGATAAGCAGCCCACGCCTGTTCAACTCCAGATGCACTTTGCCGTCGAGACCGCGCTCCTCCAGATACTGCTGCAGCTGACCCTTGAGAATCAGCAGGTTCTCCAGACCCTGGGCTGCGTCTGCGTCGCTGTCTTCGCCTATCT
>Ga0255345_1006548_pt1 | contig 11313 bp, 12 predicted proteins | sample wastewater_treat_6_FD_192415 | JGI IMG/M metagenome (GOLD analysis project Ga0255345, IMG submission 192415) | Wastewater microbial communities from Lulu Island WWTP, Vancouver, Canada - plant20 | ecosystem: Engineered > WWTP > Wastewater > Unclassified | place: Canada: Vancouver, British... | reverse complement strand
GCTCAAGATTTTCATATACCACATAAATGTGCCAGCCTTCTTCGACATCGCTCAACTCTTCGTCGTCATAAACATATGGCGTCCCCCCAAGCGTCTGCGCCGTTCCGCCAAGAACGTTGACGGTGAACTTCGGCGGATCGTATGGATCGCCGTTTTCGTCCATGTTTTCCGTTGCGGACAGCTTGAAAGCGTAGTCGCCTTCGGTGCCGCCGCTGCCATAATCCCCGATGAACTCGATCGACGCGCTATTCCCCTGGTCACGCAGATGGATAGGGTACACCGCCTTCAGTTGCTCAAGAGATGACTGAATCTCGGCGATGGCTTTGGTTATTTCGCCTAAAGCCCCGCCGGGGTATCTTGTTGTGCGTAGAAATTTCATTATTCGGGTTCTGCCAACGGATCAATGTCAGGTGGGTCCAGTTCGCTGTACGTTCCCATCTCATACTCAACTTTAATAGACCGAAAAGATACGCGATGGCTCCAGAGGTCGAGAATCCGATCACCGGCCACCGTTTCGACTTCGGTAAACTGATGCCACTGCAAATCAAGCGGTGGCAATGTAATAAGGCCGGAAGGTCCGCTGACATTCAACTGGCCGTAAAGCGGACTGTTTGAGTCTGTTCCGATAAGCCCTCCAGTTGCAGGGGCGTTCGGGCCGACTGTCACCGCGCTCAATTCGGCGTACTTAATCTTCTTTCTGATGATCTCCCCAAATTCAGACTTGTATGCCGCCCCAGAATTCAAGGTCGACTGATACACCTGCTGTCCGGCGGCGTCTTTTAACGGGATAAACGACGCTTCGTTTTCGATCCATGTTCGGTCGAGCCACCAGCCGTGAATCATGTTGCTCATTACCCGCCTCCAGTCAGGTCGCCGCGCAAATTTTTAACTTCGTTTCTTATCTCGTCAAGCTTGCTGGACCACGGATCGGCCATGCCCTTCCCGGCATCTCCGCCTACGCCGGGCTTCGTTGGAAGTGCCGGAATGACCGCTAGTTTTTCAGCGCCGGGCAAATACTCTTTCCAGTTTTTCAGATTTCCGGCCCGCATTGCTTTCACGCTTGCTATTGACCGCTGGGACAAAGAGTTTTCCGGTTCGATCCTTGGGCCGGAAGTGACCGCTAGTTTTTCAGCGCCGGGCAAATACTCTTTCCAGTTTTTCAGATTTCCGGCCCGCATTGCTTTCACGCTTGCTATTGACCGCTGGGACAAAGAGTTTTCCGGTTCGATCCTCGGGGCTGTAAGTGCCTTCTGCTTTTCCTGCGCGATTTCTTTTTCAGTCTTTAAAACCTCCTTTGCGCCTTTTAGGCGGTCAGCCGCCTCTTTCTCTGCGGCAGCTGCGGCGGCTTCTTTTATCTTGGCGATTTCTGCTTCTTTGATGGCGAGTTCAGATTGCTTTTTGGCGAATTCAATCGTGTCGGCGCTTCCGGCGCTCATCATGTCGGCGATGTCTTCTAGAATGTGCTTGCGTTCGATTTCGGCTTTGAGAAGCGGTTCTGTTGCACGCATCAATTCAATCGTGCGCGCGGTCTGCTTTTCGATTGCCGAAACGGTGTCCTCAACCTCGGCGTTTATTTTTTCCTGCTCGGCTTCGTATCGCTTAAACGTCTCTTCGATTTCTTGGCGAAACTGGATCTCGGAGCGAATAAGCGCGGCCTTGTTTGCTAGTGCCTGTTCGGATGCGGCCTTTTCTTCGTCAGCAGCTTTTTTCTGCGCCGCGCGAACGTCGTCAAGCGCGTCCTCGTATTCCTTTTGCGCCGATTTCAAATCCTTTAGCATTCCGATGAGTTCGCCGTATTCTTTTTTGGCGGCTTTGATATCATCTTCATCGGTCATTAATCCGATTTCGACCAGCTTCATATCGGCCATGTGGGCCAGCTCTGCGGCGTAGTTCTTAATTGCCTGGATGCGTTTTCTAAGTTCAAGCGTGTCGCCATCGCTAGACAGCGCCTTAGCCTGTTCCTTTACCTTGTCAATCAGCGTTCTGCTCGTAATGGCATCTAGTTCTTTCCTCAATTCGGCTACCGCTTCGGCGTGTTCTTTCGCGGCCTCCTCGGCTTCCTTGTGGGATTGCCAAAGTTTGGAAAGACCGACGGCTGCTGTTGCGGCTATGGCAACAAGCGCCGCAATCGGATTCGACAGCACGACCGACCACAACGCCTTGAAAGCGCTGGCTGCCGATTGCGCCGCCCCGACCAGATCGCCGCGCATAGCCTTAGATACGGCTTCCGTCGCGGCCTTCATTCCGCTGGTTGCTTTTTGCGTGTCGTCGGAAAGCGATTTAATTCCGCCCTTTGCGCGGTCGAACGCGCTGGCGGTTGCATCTTTCGCCGACAGCAGAATTGATATTACTTTCTCAGCCATTGGCGATAACCTTGCGCGATTCGCGAATCCGCTCGACTTCGATTCCAAAAGCGCGCGTTGCCAGCAGTTTCGGGTCGTTAGGCAACGGAGCACCGTCTGCCGCAGCCTGCTTCAAAATGGCCATGAACACGGCAACGGCGTAGCCTACAGAACAGGCACGCTCCCAATATTCAGGCGTTCCGCCGGCTCGGGCAGCGAGGTAAACGGAAAACTCTCCAGGCTTTATGCTCGGTGTTTCGCTTTCCTCGTTAATTGTCGGAGCGTCCTGCTGCGCGATCACAGACTGGATTCCATCTCGGAATGTCTCACAGGTGCATTTTAATTTAGACGCCCACGCCAGCACCGCCCGCGATGCCTCCGGCCCTTCGGCGTCAAGCGGATTTCCTTCCGCGTAGCAATTCGCCATCGCATAGGCCAGGGCCAGCATCGGAAGGTCAGCCGACAATCTTGGGTGCCGGATGGCGTCCATCTTCGACGGGCGCAACCGCTCCCCTACGCGGTCAAACCAATCCGCAGCCTGAATCGTCAGCGGCCACAGGTACACGCCCTCGCACAGCATGACAGGAACGCCGCGCGACAGTTCGCGGCGCGCGCACGGTGTCTCTATGGCCCACCCGAGCGCGTTCAATTTGACGACCTCGGCGGCGGTGAGGCGTATACCTTCCGATTCCAGCGCGGCAATCTCGCGCGCCGCCAAGTCGTTTAGTCTTTCTTCCGGTAGCATGGGATTCTCCTTCCCATGTTACTGTTTAGTTCCGCGCACCATGGGGATGTAGCCGGTAGCCGTCGAAGTCTGCCAAGCCGCCTGAGGCTCGACCGTGCTTTCGGCCTGCTTTTCGATGAGGCCGATGCCGGGGATCCACGCAAACGCGGCGGACGTATAGACGCCGTTCGCGGTTACTTGCGCATTCGGGAAGCTGGCCGCGTAGGCAACAGGCTCGCCTTCGCCGTCGGTCGCTTCGGCGATGTCGCACGTAGCAGAAATGGAGCAATCATTCAGCGCACCTCCGGCCACCGTAAACCCCATCAACTGCGCAAACTTGCCGCCGACAAGCGTAATGGCCGGCATTGCGGCCTTCGCCGTCTTGCCCGTAGGAGCCTGGAACGCCGCATAGCCGAGCGCGCCGGAAACGGTGATTTTGGGCCAATCGCCGTTTGAAGTGGCAACCTCAAGCGAGCCGACAAAAACGCCGGTCGAAAGCTCGCCGACGGACAGCGTCGAAAGGTCGAGCGTGCCGCTTTTAAGCAGGTAGGTACACGACACGTCGAATATCGTCCCGGCGGCGTTGCCGTACAATTTCGTAACCGCCACATCGCCGTTAGCGTCTAGCGCGTTTGCCTCGTTGGGCGCGCGCGGAACCTTGCTCGACTCCTGCAAAATCAGGTCAGTCGTCGCGAAGCCGAAATGATCCGTTTTCCCGCCAAATCCAGTTGTTTCCATTTTCGTTCTCCGATTTCTTTTTTAATTCGTTAAAAGTCGCTTCGGCTGAAATGCGTCTGAACCGCTATTCCGATCATGTTCGCGCCGTCCATGTCTGCCGGCGCCATGCCCTCGCCCCACGTGAACCCGCCAAAATGGAACGTTGCGCCAAGTTCGGCGGTCAGGACGGCTTTGAATCTGGCAAGCTCATCACCATCTCTCCCGGCGATGAACTGCGCATATAGCAAATCGCAAACGCGCTGGATTTCTCCGTACAGGCTTTGAATCTGCGCGTGGTTCTTGTCGTCGTCAGTCTTGGTTGCGCAAAGGATCTGAGTCTCGGAGTACATCGTGCGCTGGTTGGCGTCGAAGCGCGGCGAACCGCACCGCACGTCTACCAGCGGAAAGGCGCGGTCTTTGCTATCGGCTGCGAGCTTTTCCCATACTGGATCAAGCGGCAACGACTGCCACGCCCGCACGATGCACGACGCGCCGAGTTCGGCGTAGGTGCGGAACACGTCGGCAAATGCCATTTCGATTGCGCGCGCGACGTTCACGATGCACCGTAGGCTTCCGCCGCCTTGCGGCCGATTTCGTGTTCCATCTTGTTGGCGGCGGCATCCAGCGCCGACTGCACGGCGGAATAGCCGCCTTCCAAAGCCTTTTCCATGTAGCGCAGGCGGTTGGTCATTCGTACAGAGGGGTTGACATATCCTCCGCTCCAATTGACGGACGAAGCATCTTTGACGCCCATGATTGTGTCGGTTCCGCCTGTGACCATGAGGTTCGCCATGATGGCCCAGGACTTCTTCGCGAGGCCGCGACGCCCAATAATCGTGCGCCGGTCTTTCTTGGCCTCTGAAATCGTGGTGTATGGCGGCAAGCCTCTCCCTCCACTCTTTAGCGGCTTAATCACCTGTGCGCCGGCAATCCACTTCTTGACGCCGAAGCGGGCATAGCGCCGGTCTGCTTCTCCTGAGCGAGTAAGGCGCTGGATAGGGAGATTGACGACCTCGCGCCTCTTTTTCGACACGGTGGTTCTTGCCGCCAAAGAGCGGGCCAAAAGCGATCCGCCCCACTGTATAGACTCGCGCATCCCCTTGCCTAGCACGGCGCGGTTGCGGTCTATTTGCTCAAAAAGCGCATCGGCCTGCGCAGTGTCTACTGTCGCTGTAAGCACGACGGCCATCACGCAAACTCCGCTTCGAGGGTGAGGCGCAGAATCGACTCGCCCAAGCGTTGCGGGCCGCTCACGCGGAACTTACGCCACTCGCTTCCGCCCGCCTGCTTGACTTCACAGGTGTCGCCAGCCGCAATCCCTCCGTGGTCTTTGTCGGGCTTCGGCGCGTCGGCAACGTAGAACTCAAGCACGGGGGACGCGGGGGAAAGCATCGCCCCCTCTTCGGTGTTGACCCGAAGCAGTTCGATGCGGTTGATCTTGGCTTTTGACACCTCGTGCCGCCCGAACCGCGCCTCACATCGCAGGTGGGGCATGGAGTTCCACACGCCATCAAAAACAATCTTTGCGGCGTCGATCATTGCGCCAAACCCAGGATTGCTTGCGTGCGGGCTGGATCTTCAAACGCAGAAACGTGGACCTGCTTTTCGGCCAGCCATGCAAGATAGTTGTCAACGCTCCGCTGGTCGGGAGTCCAACCCATCATCATCTCTTTGATGTCATCGGCCAGCGTGGCGACCGTTGCCTGCTTGGCGGCACCCGCTTCGATGGAAAGATGTGGGCCAAAAGCGAGCACGGGGACACCCGCAATCAGTGCCTCGTTGATCGCGGTGGAATTGATCGTGATGACAAATGCGGCACCCTGTAGCGCACCAGACAGGCTCTTGCCCTTCCACGACTCTCTGTATTCCTCAAAGCTGTCAGTCGGAAGCCGGGGCAGGTTTTCGTGCAGGGGGTGGGGCTGCGTCCTGTCCGCAGGGTGGGGGCGGAAAAACACGGGCGTACCATCTGGAATTGCGCGGCCAACATGGCGCTGGAGCGGCGGCATCCCGCGAATCTCGCTTTCGTCGAGCTGCTTGTCGCCGGTCACTTGCCCGAGAACCAGCACGTACCCGTCGCGCTTGTGGCGCACGGGTTGGCGAACGGGGGCCACGAGGGAAAGGCGGAAAAACGCGGAAAGCGGGGGCCGGGTGCGAACGCAGGACCGCCAGCTTGCTGTGTGTGAAAACCCGACAGAATCGACCTGCACATGGTCTTTGCGATCCAAAAACCCAAGTTCAAGAATGGCCGTTTGTGCGCCTATTTTTCGGGCGTACTCAATCGCCGCCGCGGCCTGCGGCTCCTTGTGGTTCCACACAACCACGGCGTTCGGCATGTGCCCGTGCGGAGGCTGGCCTCGAGTGACGTAGTATCCGGCGGCTGTCAGCGATTCCTCAATCTTTGCTGCAATCTCTTTCGGCTTCCCGTAGGTTTCAAAGGCGGCACCACACAGAGCAACGTGGTGTTTGGGCGGTTGCGTGAGGTCGATCTTGTGGCTCCACCCGTGCGCCCACAGGTGCATAGCGTAGGGCATCTGTCCACCCGTGCAATAGTGGCGGGCCGGGGCAAGGTTCCCGTGGATGGCTTGGCGGTAGATGTCGGATGCGACATTAGGGCCAATGCCGAAAAACCACTCTTTGCTTGCGACTTCAACAAGATCGGGCCGCTCTGCCACAAGGTCGGAGCAGGCAATCGGGCCGTATGACCAAAAGTGGGTGCAGGTCGTGGCGCAAACCATTTCGCGCAACATCGCCATGACGGCTTTGGATTTCGGGCAAGTTCCGATTCCCAACACCGCCGCGGCAACGTCGCCTCGAATGACTTCGCCACCGTGATCGTAGATTGTCCCCTCGTTTTGCTGGCGGGCAAGGAACAGCTTTGATCCGTCCAAGCACCACGCCCTCTCGATTTCTGCAACGGGGCGGAACGGAAAAATGTCCGTGTCGAAATACCATCCGCCAAACCGCTCGATTGCGGAGTAGCGTCCAAGGTCCGACAGGTTGGGGGCGGCGGTTTGCTTTCCTATGTATTCCCGGCCTGCCCCTCGAATACGTGAGGCAACTTCCCCGTATTCCGGCAAAATCACTTCCTCGCCGTGAATCCTGATCTCGTGGTCGGGATTCAGCCGACGAAACTCCTGAATGTTCCGCTCTGCCCACGCGGGCATTGCGGGGCCGGTCCAGAAGAAGTGGATGATTTTTGGAATGCTCACGGATGGCCGCCTGAAAGGAGGGGCGAGCGGTCGGCCCGATAGCACCGACGCCCGCCCCCCCATAGGCTCAATCCCTACCGGGACAGCTTGACGTCAACCGTGGCCGCGGTGGCACCGGCGGCGGCGACGGCGTAGCCAGCCGTCTTGTTCGTGCCCGCCGTGGTCGTGACGACCTCGCCGCTGGCGTTCCAATACAGCTTGGCACCCGCCGTGATCGCGCTCGCGCTGGTCGTGGCCTTCGGGAAGGTGAACACACCCTCCACGTCAACCGCGCCCAAAACGTTCGCGGCAATCGGCTCCGTGGCCACAGCCACGATGTCGCCAATGACCACCACGTCGCCGGAAGCGACCGCGATGGACGGGGTGTAATCGATCCGCAGCCCCTCGGATTTCTTTGTTGCGCTCATGTTGTTGTTTCCTTTTTGTTTAAGGGGTTTGGCGAGGCGGCCGGGTTAGGGCCGCCCCTCCGTTTCCGATCAGCCACCCGCCGAGTAGACGGCGGCCTTCTTCTCCGCGAACGCCACGCCGTAATCGTAGACACAGCGCATCTGCACGCCGAGGGTGTTGAAGTCCGCGTCTGCGGATTCCACAACCGGCTCCTGGCGGCCGTTCAGGAACGCGACTTCCATCAGCGGCAGTCCCATCGGGTTCGCCACCAGGTACCAGGCATTGCCGGTAAGGTAGCTCGTCGAAACGGGCGTGTAGCGTCCGGCGAACGGATTGGCTGCGGTGCCCTTGGACTGGCCGCCGATCAGGTTCGTCGAGATGAACAGTTCGCGGGCCAACACGCTCTGCGCAGGGCCGGTCAGCACCATTGCCGCGTCAACGCCGATGGGGTTGCCGTCGCTGTCGGTCAGTGCCATAAATGCCTGCACGGCTGAGCGGAGACCCTCAAGGCCGAGCGCGGCGTTGATGTAGTTTCCGTTGCTGTTGTTGCTCGGGAAGTTCGCGGCATTCGCGGCCACCAGCGCGGCCCAGAAGTCCTTATTGAACGTGCGGGCGGCGGCAAAGCCGAGCTTGCGGGGCACGTCAGACAGAACGCCGAGGTCGTCGTTGATGATGTCCTTGCGGGTGATCGCCAGCATCAGCGCCTTGGTGTCGGCCTGGATGGTGCGGGTCTCGTCGCTCAACGCGCCGTGCTTGATCTCGCCGTTGGGCGAGAGGGCTTGGAGCAGGTTCGACATGACCAGGCGAACGCCGGTGTTGGCCTTGAAGTCCACCACGGAACGCACGCTCGCCACGGAACGCCACGCCTGCTCGACCGCGCCGTAGCCTTCAAGAATGAACTTGTTGGCGACGTTCGACAGAACGTTGGCGATGGAGCGCGTGGAAAACGCGGCGCGAATGAACTCGCGGGTGTCGTGGCGGGTGGCATCCAGGCTCTTGCCTTCGGCGGCGAGGCTGGCGCGAACCAGATCCGTCATCGAATGGATGCGGGCACCCTTGGCGGCGTCGATGGTCTCTTCGCTGTAGACCTTTTCGGGAGCCTTGAGCCCGGCGCGGATCGCGGTGGCGCATTCAATCGCCTCGGCGTCCAGCTTGCCTTCCTTGCCCACCTTGATGGAGGGGGCGGCGGGCCGCTCGGCTTGCACCTTCAGGGCTTCGATTTCCTTTTTCTGCTCCGCGATCACGGCTTGCGCGACGGCGGCTTCGGTCTGGGCCTTGGTCCAACCGTCGGCCACGGCCTTCGCCGCAATCTCGGGATGGCTCTCGGCCGACTTCCGCACCTCAAGAATGCGGTTCTGTTCGGCTACCGCGTTGGCGCGAATGGCTTCGGCGGTATCCACTTTGGGGTCACTCATTGGAGTTTCCTTTTGGTTTATGGGTTTGTGTTCGGCGGCAATCGCCGCGCTCGTTGACTTGTCCGCTCCTAGCGGCAAGATCGAAATTTCGTTGAGAACGCTTTCGAGAATCAGAGAGAACGGGCCTTGGATGCTCTGGCCGTTGACTTCAACGGTTTCGTCCTCGGCAACCTCACGGTAGCGGATCGGGTCCGCGCCCATGCTGACCTGAAAGCGGTAGCCGTTGCGGGCCAGGTCGAGCATCTGCTTGACGGTTCGCCCGGTGTTCATCACTGTGCCGTCAGCCTTGAGCGTGTCACCGATCTCGACCTTGGACGTTTGGCCGATGATGCTTTCGATGTTCCCGGTGGAGTGGCCGTAGAGAATCGGCGTCACGTCCGACGCCTTCATGCCCTTGAGGTCCACAACGATGTCGCCCCACCACCCAACCGCGATCTTGCCGCCGTTGTAGGCATCCAGCTTGACTGTTGGCAACGCGGCGGCCTCGCCGTCCTTCGGCGCGGCGGCGGCCTCGATGGAACAAACGCCAGTCATCTGGATGGGCTTGCGATCGGGTCCGGCTTCGATTGTCTTGACTTCGCTCATTGCTCTTCCCCTTCTTCTGGCTGTTCGGGTTCTTCTTGTGGGGCTGCGGGAGATTGCTGTTGCTGTCCACGCGGGTACGGAGCAGGGGGAAGTCCGGCGACCTCGCGGGCCTTGTTCCACTCCATCTCTTCGGCAATGCGCTCGCGGATGAACTGGGCACTTTCGCGCTTCCAGTCCTTGCCCTGCTTGGCGTAGTAGGCGGCCATTGTAAGGGAGCCGTTGCCAAATCGGACGTTGTCGGCGTTCGCTTCCTTGTTTGGGTCAACGTGGCCGCGCCCGGCAAAGTGCCATTCGTGATCCGCGAACTCCGCACGGTCGTCCGCCGTCAGCCCCTTGCGGGCCGCGTATTCGTCCATCCACGACGCAAGAATGCGGTCAAGAACCGCCATCCGCAGGTCGCCCCGCTCCACGTCAATACTGCGGTCGTAGGTCTGGTGGTCCAGACGCCCGCTCGCGTAGTTGTAGCCGCTGGAATTGCAGGCCGCCACGTTGTACGGCATGTTAATGGAGCGGGCGATTTCGTTGAGGATTTCTGCCTTGAACATGGCGTAGGTCGTTGTCGGCTGCTCCGACTTCAACTGCGCCAGCTTCCACCCCTCCGGCAGCGACATGATGGTGTTGCGTTCAATGTCAATCGTCGTTAACGGGTCCGCCAACTCCGCCGCGATCTGGTCGGGCAGAAGGTCGGTCTGCATAACAGCACTGATTTCCGCCGCACGCTGGGCCGCCTCGATGACCGCCGCCGTGTACCGGCGCAACTGGCCGAAAAGCCCGAGGGCCGGGAGAATTTCGGAGATTCCGCGAACCTGGCCGGGGCGGGTCGGGCGAAAGTAGTGGAGCATGAACTTCGCTGGAATCCAGTCGCCGGCCAACTGCGAAAGCCCCCGGTGGTCGCCGGGGTGGAACTTTAACATCCGGTACATCGCGGGGTTGCCGTACTGGTCGAACCGGATGCCGTCGATTTCGTCCTCGCGGGTTACGTTGGCGTACCAGCTTTCAATCTGGTCGCACTCCACCACGCGCAGGTCCAGCTTGACGGGGCCGGGAACAAGCGGGTTGGTGAACATCTGCGCGAACGCTTCGCCGTCAACCGCCTTGGCGCGGCGCATTGTGCGGACCTTCTGCCACAGTCCAACCGATGCGGCCCACCGCTCGAAGTCGCGCTCCACCGCCTGCGCCCGCTCGCTGTCGCCCAACTGCAACTGAACAACGGGTCCAACCGTGTCGTTGGCAAGCGTCTCAACAATGCCCGCAGCGTAGGAGTTGTTCGCCGTTTCGTAGCGTGCGCGATTGCGTACGATCTGCCGGACCTGCGGCGTGTTCGCTGCGGCGGCGGAAAGGGCGTCTACGAATTGCCACAGCTTCTCATTTTCGTCCGTGTGCCGGGCGTTGTCATAGGACGCCTTGACGACGATGCGCTTGCGCGGCGCGGTGTCTACGTCGAACACACGACGGGCGGTAGCCTTGCGGCGGGGTGCGGCGGATTTGCGCTGGGTGGCCATTAGAAGTGACCCGGCCCCCGCAGAATGCCAAGGCGAACGCCCATTCCCCGAGAGTTGACGGACCCTGCCGCCTTCTTCCGCAGGTACTTGTCCGCCTCAATAGCGTCCTGCACGCTAATATTCGTCACGCTCCCGCCGTCCGTGCTGACGTTGCGTGGCTGGTTTACGAGGTCTTCAATGACCTCTTCCGGCTCTTTGTTGACGGTCTCTGCCATAATTAGCAGAGAGGCGTTCGTCCATCCGTTGTTTAATCCGCGAGCTTAATGGCCCAGGTGAATCGGTATGAGGTGATGATTGGACGCCTCTCTACCTATGGCACAAAAACAGCAATGAAACAGGGGTTGGCACCGTGCTTGTCTTTGCGCGTCAGCTACTTGCGCGAAACTTCTTAAGCAATGCGCGGACATTCGGCGGCGACATCCCCCACCGCTT
>Ga0255345_1006543_pt1 | contig 11319 bp, 9 predicted proteins | sample wastewater_treat_6_FD_192415 | JGI IMG/M metagenome (GOLD analysis project Ga0255345, IMG submission 192415) | Wastewater microbial communities from Lulu Island WWTP, Vancouver, Canada - plant20 | ecosystem: Engineered > WWTP > Wastewater > Unclassified | place: Canada: Vancouver, British... | reverse complement strand
CGTTCCCGATATTATTTTAAGATATGTGAGGAAGTTTCTGCAATAATTTTTGCAAAAGCGTTGAAATAATGGTATAATGAGTTATCTTCGATAACAGGAGCATGGCCATGTATGACTATATAAAAAATACGCTTGAAAAGGCGAAAAAGCTGGATCTCAAAGAAAAAAAGGTTAGTTCGTTGCAGTGCAGACGTCAGCTGAATGGCTGGAAAACAGGGATAAATTTGATATGGGTATTGAAATGGACATTGATCTGTCCGCTGTTCACTCAACCAAGGCTGAGGTCAATTATGATTCTCTGACGGGTACATTTTCTATCCCAGACAGGGATAACATCTCGGCTCCCAACACCAATTTTGCTTTTGCACTCGACGAAAAGGGCATCGTTTTTATTGATGACAGCGGCTTTGTAGATATGAAGTGTCCCCTGAAAAATGAGTTGGAAAAACCAATGGTAAATATCGGAAAAAGATGATATAATATTATAAAAACCGGAGGTTTAAAGATGGCAGGAAGAATATATAGCAATGATTTCAAAGTTCAGGCTGTAAAGCGAGTAATAGAAGACGGAATATCTTCCGCACAAGTGGCAAGAGAGCTGGGCATAAATATAAATACCCTCAGAGAATGGGTTAGAAGATAGTCTGGTTAAGCTCTATGAGTTCCTTGAAAACTGTATCAATTATAGATGCTGGATACTTCTGGATAGCTATACAGCGAGCATACTTATCATTGAAAAGAAAGTAATCTCTTTTGAGAGTCAATCCCAAATTCTTTGTAAACGCAAAATAGTGCAATAGAAAAGTGTATGATGAGACCGATTGTGAAAGCAGTCGGTCTTATCAGCATAAAGTTCTGACATTATTCCAGATAAGACGTCATGACACGATCGCGGCTAATAAAATAGCATCAGCGCTTAATGATAAGCTCTCGCTTATCACCTTTGAAGAGACCCTTATGTCCAGGGAAAAGAGCCGGGAGTACATCTGTAAACTTGCGGATGAGAAGGGAATATCCGATAAAAGCGAGCTTCTTGATCGTCTGGATTCGGGATCGGATAAGTATTACGCCAGCGATATTGATCAGATATTTAATGATTACTATTCGGAATATCTGAGGTCTGCTATTTACCCTGCTTACTTTAATATCAGTAAAACCGAGAAGAAAGAGCCCTGCATTGAAGGTCGTGCCGCTGAGGAACTCAATAAAATGATAGGTCTTGAAAGCGTGAAGAGGGTAATACATAAAACGGTGGCATTCTTTAAGCTCCTCGATATGTACAAGGAAAGAGGGCTTTACATGAATATGCCTGCGCGGAGCATGATATTTACCGGAAATCCCGGCACTGCCAAAACAACAGTTGCTCGTCTGGCAGCTAAGATATTCAAGGATAATGGGATTATCGAAAGCGGCGATCTTGTTGAGGTCGGACGTGCAGATCTTGTCGCGATGTATGTAGGTCAGACAGCTCCCAAGGTAAGAGAGGCTTTTCGCAAAGCCAAAGGCTCTATCCTGTTTATTGATGAGGCATATTCTCTTGTTGAAGACAAGGACGGTCTCTACGGTGATGAAGCTATAAATACCATTGTTCAGGAGATGGAGAATCACAGAGAGGATACAATAGTTATTTTTGCAGGATACCCTGATAAGATGGAAGAATTCATGAAAAAGAACCCGGGTTTGCGAAGCCGGATAGCTTTTCATGTCGATTTTCCTGATTACAATGAAGATGAACTATATCAGATACTTTGCTTTATGACAAAGGAAAAAAGTATGAGATTATCCGAAGATGCCGAGGAAAAGGTGAAAAGTATATTAGCTAAAGCAGTTAAAAGCGAGGATTTCGGCAATGGCAGATTTGTGAGAAACCTGATGGAGCAGGCTGTCATGAGCCTTGCCGAGCGTCTTTCTTTAAAGCCTGCTAATTTGATAAGCGACTATGAACTGACTACGCTTATAGCTGATGATTTTATAATGCCTGAACTGCGCGATGTGAAGAATACAAATAGGATCGGATTTTAAGGTGATATATTTACAACATCAATAGAAACGAATATGGTGATCTGATGTTTGATGTATGTATCGAATTGTCAACAGTAAATGGTAATATACGCAGAACTACGATAGGTCTGAAGTATCATCCAGACACGAATAATATATCACTCGTTACAATTACTTAGTGTTTACTCAACAACTCAAAACCGACGATAATACGTTGAATTATTGCTCCCCCAATTAACTCTTGAATTTATAAAGCAGCATATTTGGTCAGCGGAGCATGAAAAAACGAAGTGATTTTAGCAGAATCCGACTGAAGAATTCTGAGATGAGAGCGAACATTTTGTTCCAGTTCATCTTTGGAGCGTGCAGATGTTTGTTGGGTATGAATTTTAAACCGTGTAAATGAATTTCCCACAACAATTTCGACAATACTATATTTGCAGCCAAACAAGGCAACGCTGAGGAGCGACCTGACGCAGGCTGCGGAATAAAACGGTGAAGAGCAGTAGCAGAAATGTTACTGCTTTTCTTCATCTTCACCGGATATTCCCGGAGCGGATAAACCTCAGGGGTTTGGGGACAGCGTCCCCATCAGCCGTCAGGCTGCAAACCTGTCCTCGAAGAAAATTGCGAACTGTGAGTACGCAAGTCCCCAGTCCCGAACGGGCATTGTCCACTTCTTTGAGATCTCCTTGACGCTCATAAAAATAACTTTTTTGATAGAATCATCTGTCGGAAATACTGCCTTGGATTTAGTAAATTTCCTAACCATTCTGTGGTAGCTCTCAACTGCATTTGTAGTATATATTATCTTCCTTATCTCCTGCGGATATTCAAAGAAAACAGTCAGTTCAGACCAGTTTTTATCCCAGGACTTCAGAATGTTGGGATACTTTTTATCCCATTTTTCGCGAAATTCTTCTTTTGCATATTCGGCGTCATCAAGATTGACTGCACCGTAGATCTTTTTAAGGTCTGCACATATAGCTTTTCTGTCCTTATAGGGCACAAATTTGCAGCTGTTTCTTATCTGATGAACAATGCAGAGCTGATTTTTCGTCTTTGGAAATATGGCATTTATTGCATCACAAAGTCCTGTCAGATTATCGTGACAAGCGATGAAAATGTCCGTAACACCGCGGTTTCTGAGGTCTGAGCATATGCTTGCATAGAAGCTTGCGGACTCATTTTCGGATATCCAGGTGCCAAGAATTTCCTTCTGACCTTCCATATTGATTCCGAGAACAGAGTACACACATTTGCTGACGATTTTATTGTCTTTTCTTGAATTGAAAACTATTCCGTCAAAGAAAACTACGGGGTAAATCTTGTCGAGAGGACGGTTCTGCCACTCATTTACCTCGGGAAGAATTTTGTCGGTTATTCGTGAAACAAGACCCTGAGATATTTCTGCACCATAGATTTCTCTGAGGGTATCTTCAATGTCACGCTGGGACATTCCCTTTGCGTACATTGCCAGAATTTTTTGTTCAATTTCGTCTGTGTGAGTCTGTCTTTTTTCAATGACCTTGGGCACAAATTCACCATTGCGGTCACGGGGAACAGATATTTCGCATTCGCCGTAATCGCTGGTAATTGTTTTCTTGCCATATCCGTTTCGGCTGTTGCCGGAGTTGTTCCCGAGGATAGAATTTTTCTCGTAGCCAAGATGCTCGTCCATCTCTGCTTCAAGCATCTGTTCGATCGTTCCGGCGAATAATCGCTTCAATTTTGCCTGAATATCTCCTGTGCTTTCGCAATCTGCCATGAGAAGCTTTACAAGTTCCATTTCCTTTTCGCTTAAACCGTGATTTCTGTTTTTCATGCCTTTTACCTCCAAATTTCTTTGTGGGTATTATTGGCATTTACACAGTTGGATATTCACCCTCTGTTTGTTGACCGACTGAGCGCTTCAAATCGCTGTTTACAAGTTCATCAGGGTTATACTCCGGAGCATATGGCGGCAGATAGAAAACCTCAATACGATCTTTATGCTTCTCAAGCCATTCCTGAACCTTTTTCGAGTGATGAAACCGCAGATTATCGAGAATCAGAAATACTTTTTTGTGGGCATCACGAATCAGCCTACCCATAAAATCGATAAGCTTTTCGGAATCCATATTCTCTTTGTAAAGCATAAAACGCAGTTTCCCGCGCTTTGAAATAGCGGACAGCATATTGACCTTAAACTTCTGCACCTCAACTTTTACAACGGGTGTTTTTCCTTTTGGAGCGTAGCCCTTCATGTAATTGGCGGTGTTTTGAATATTGGTTTCATCGCCGAAGAAAATCTCAGCATTTTCGTCATTTGCGCGCTTCGTGATACCGGTAAACTCGTCATTCAGCCACTTGTCGATCTGCTTTTGATCTTGTTTATATGCACGCTTGACCGGACGCTGCACGCTGAATCCCCAGCGTGCGAGATAATATCCGAGCGTTGAGAGTTTCATATCAATGTTGTATTTTTCTCGAATCAAATCACGGATATTATTACGTGTCCACATACATCCTTTCAGCCGAAGCTGCGCGGGATCTTTATCAATAATCATACGCATTATTTCTTTTTCCTGTTGCGGAGATAAAATTCGCTTCTCGCCGGTTTTGCGTTCCTGATGCTTCGGCTTAATTCCCGCAATACCATTCGTTTCATATGCCTTTTTGACATTGGAGACGTGCCCTTCGCTCACGTCCAGTTGTTTTGCAATTTCCTTGCCTGTCATGCCATTTTTCAGCATCCGAATGATTGCTTTTCTGATTTCATACTGCGTTTCCGCATCTGTTTTTCGTGTATTTGCACGCAACTCTTTTTCCATGTCTCTATTATACCATATTTGCGTAAAATATTCAAGAGATAATTGGTATATCAATAACATCATATTTGAAGAATGAAGTGCAAGGTTTTTGAATCATTTCCGTAAAAAGCTTGCACCTTACGAAAGAATGAATAGAATCTGACTGAATCTCTTTTCATATTTAATGGTGTTGTCGTCATAAAACGCTCTATTTTTCTTCAAAATTCTGCTCTATCACCTAATTTGAAATGATATTTCAAAAGAAAGAGTTATTGAGGAGACACTACTTAATGAAAGCATATTTTCCGTCAGTAGTAAAAAAATATGAATGATGAAAAGTGACTCAGTATATTTCAAATGAAACGGTTATTCATATGATAATATTTCGTGAATAAATGAATGTCATCAATTTTGTTAAGCCCACACAGAAACAAGGACTATGTTGCTGAACATAGTCCTTTTGTTGTATAGCTTAGAATAGGCTTCTATGACGGTGTCGCCTTTGGAATTACGGACAATGTTGCTGACAAAAAAGAAAGCTGAATCGAACATTGACTATGTTCCGTTTCCGACGATTTCCGTCCTAACGGTGCGAAAACATGTCAAACTGTGGTAATCAATGAACCATGCAGGGTGTCATTTCAACTCTGCTCAACACTGCTTTTACACCTCATATGACATAAAGAGCTCCTTCCCCATATCGGAGAAGGAGCTTTTCATCCTTTTGATGAAAGCTTTGCAAATGACGCTCATTTTCACTTTGAAATCACAAGAAACAATCCTCAAGGCACCAACTACGCCACATCCTTGCTCCATTCTTGGCTAGGAATACAATCAACGAATCAGCCTGAATACAAAATAACTATTGAGATTAATAAAGGAGTTTCGGATGATAAACGAAGTAAAATAGAAGGATCAAAAAAACTATTTCGTTTAGAAGAGATTTACAGCACTCACTTTGACAAAGCGCTCGATATAGCATTAATAGCAAGATGCTATAATAACCCTGATTATATGCGTTACTGTGATTATGCATTACAGACACTTAAAAGTCAGCTTAAAGCAAATACTTTATCAGTTTTCAAATCCTATTATGATTATGAGTGGCTGACATTTGGTTAGCATTGGCATATAAATAAAAGTGATATGAATTTTGATGCACCTCTATCAAGAATGACATGGGATATATTTCAACAATATAAATGCCGGCAATTTCTGAAGTGTACCCCATATCAAGGACAGTAAAAAAGCGTTTAGTCGTTTGAAAACATGGCAATTCCTGATGAAATGGAGCGTAGCGGAATGGAATCAGGAATTGCATCTCTCGCTCGTTATACGGTAATTGGGTATATACCTGTAATTGTATATTTGTAAAATGCCGATGGTGATAGTTTCGCTAAATCCCACTGATAACGATCATGATTGTAATAATCAATCCAGTCCTCAACTGCTTCACAGATTTCCTCGTGAGTAAAACAATCGCTTATGTGAATTTCATCTTTCATATGCCCAAAAAAGCTCTCCTGCGGAGCATTATCCCAACAGTTTGCTTTTCGTGACATAGATTGTCTCAGATTATTACTTTTCAGAATATCAGAAAAAGCATAGCTCGTATAGTGGCTTCCCTGATCCGAATGAATCAGTGTATCAGTTTTTAATTCAGCACCATGCTTCTCTATCAAACGCTGCACTGTAAGCAAAACAAAATCAATTTCCAGTGAATCACTTAATGCATAAGCAAGTGCCTCATGCGTATATGCATCTATAATGGTCGATAAATAAGTGAAATTACCATCGCATCGCTTAATGTATGTAATATCGGTCAGAAGAATCACTCTTGCTCCATGTTCACGAAACTCCCTGTTTACTTCATTCGCAGCGATTTTTCCGGAGTACATATCTCGCAGGATCTTTCTATATGGATTCTGTTTTCGAATGGGACAAACCAGATTGTATTTCTTCATCAAGCGTCTGATTTTCTTGATATTCATTCTCCTTGAAGGCTTTCTGTTAAGGAGCGTCATATGAATACCACGAGCCCCTTTAGAATATCCTCGAAATTTATATGCTTCAAGAATTTCTTCGAAATCACTCCGTTCCCGTTCTTCTTTTTCAGCTCTGGCAGAGGTAGCGTTCAGCCAGCGATAATATCCTGAACGTGATACCCCGGCTATTTCACACAGCCATTTTACATTGAGCTGATTATCTTCTCTGCTCATCATTTCATATATCAGCTCAAATTTCTTTTCAGGTTTTCCACGAATCATTTTTTCTGCTGAGCCTCTCTGTCCAGTAAGATAGTTTTTTTCATAAATTCCATCTCCTGTTTCATATACTCAAACTCATGCTGTAGCTTGTTCAGCTGGTTTACAAGGGATTTTCCATTACTTTCTTCCTGTATCTTCGTTTTTTTACTAACAGGTTTCCTTATGTCATGAAAGCCTCTCCCGGATTCTGCATCCTGACGAATATGAGCGGTAATGCCGCTGATTCTGCCTTGTCCAAGTACTTCAGGATTAAAGCCAAGAGCAATCATAATATCTACTGGTTTTTCACCCTCTTGATATCTTCGCCAGAATTCCTCTTTGAAAGCCACCGTGTAGCGAACTATTTTTGATGAAGCACTCTTCACATACGGATTCAGCCTCAGTTCGCGCAACTCTTTCGTTGTAAATTCAGGTATGGTCCATTTTGGCATAGTAGTTCCTCCTTGATTCTTCTTTTATTATACAACATTTTTACTGCCTTTTCAAGAAGTGCCTACTATTTTGAATCATACAATAGGCGTGTCCACTTTTTTTGCTCTCACAAAATTAGTGTCCGCATTTCTGTACTCCTCAAGGTTTCGTGTCCACTTTTCGGGGTATAATTCATTCCATAATCTATTCTATAAAACATCATTTCAATTAGAAAACGATAGCTTCCAGACAAAACAAAAATGCACCCCCTGACCATCCAGAGGGTGCATTGTATCAAAATTGGAGTCTTTAGCCATATTAGCACCCCAATTTTGATACAAAGTTGGGGTGCATTTTCATGTCTATAAAATGTCGTAAATTCGAGGAAAACAGACAATCGGAAAACGATCGTTTCCATATCCAGCCTTGAAACCCGCTGAAAAACCGAAAAAAGCCGAAAATGGGGTGTCAAAGGGAAAACGATAGAAAAAGCTATCGTTTTCTTTTTGGCACTTTTTTCTATAGAGGGGTGCATTTTGAAAAACAACGTAGATACGAGGAAAACAAGCATTATGGATGCGTTCAGAGCAGCCGTACTGTGGGAATTGCAAGCTGTAAATTAAAGTTAATTATCTTTATTATGTTCAAGGTTCAAGTCCAGCTCTCTCGTAAACATAAGTACTCCAATTATAGTACAAAAAACAGGGGCTGCAGCCGAGAAACATCATATCTCAGCCACAGCCCCATTATAATTATATTATACTTCGATCTCCATGCCGTTACGCAGTGTGAATGTCAGCTCACCCTCAATTCCCACAACGACCTTCTCCACCATCAGCCGCCACAGCCGTTCATCGAATTTGTCAATCAGGATTCCGTTTTCTTCCAGCACATTTACCAGTCTGTCAAGCAATTCCTTGCGAGAAAGCTTTGTAGCCTTTTGGCTTTGCAGGCCTTTCAGCCGTGTTTCACCTTCAGCGCGTTGTTTTTCGTATTCCGCCAGTTTTGTGTCATAGAAATCCTCTCCCTGCGGATGCATTGCATTTTCCCGGATGAACTGCTGCATAGATGCCGCAAGCCCGTTCAGGTAGATATACTGTGCTTCGATTTTTCTATCCAGTGCTGCGGTGTTGGAGAGTATTTCCACGATCTGCTGACAGGAAATCAGAAAATCCTCCTTGTCACTTGCTATCCGGTTGCACACCTCGATGAACCGCTTTTTTATCTCGTCCTCATACAGATGTGGCGTTTTACACTTTTTGTTTCCGGAAGACTTGGAAAATTTGTGATTGCACTGCCAGATAATTCTCCGGTATTTGCTTGTGCTATGCCACACTTTCGAGCCGAAGAACCCTCCACAGCAGGAGCAGACGAGCTTTGCCGAGAAAATGGAACTGCCGCTGTACTCCTTTCCAAGCCCTTTTCGTCTTTCGATTTCCGCCTGCACAAGCTCAAATTCCTGCGGCTCAATAATCGGAGGATGGCTGTCCTCGATGAAATACTGTGGAACTTCGCCCTCGTTGACCTTCTGTTTTTTCGTCAGGAAATCCATAGTGAACTTTTTCTGCAACAGTGCCGAGCCTTTGTACTTCTCGTTCGTGAGAATGCTTTCCACGGTTCGTCTGTGCCACTTCTCACCGCCGGCAGGGGCAGGAATCTCCCTCTCCATCAGCATTTTGGCTATCTTATAGTATGAAAGCCCTTCCATGAAAGACTTGTATATGAGCTTAACAACCTCAGCCTCCTCCGGCACGATCTCAGGAAGCCCGTCCTCTCCTTTACGATATCCTAAGAATCGTCCGTAAGGCATTGTGACCTTGCCATCCGCCATACGCTTTCGCTGTCCCCACGTTACATTCTCAGAAATACTCCTACTTTCTTCCTGCGCCAAAGAACTCATGATGGTTATCATAAGCTCACCCTTGGAGTCCAGTGTGTAGATGTTCTCCTTCTCGAAATAGACCTCAACGCCCTTTTCTTTCAGCTTTCTGACGGTTGTCAGGCTGTCCACAGTGTTTCGTGCGAAACGAGATACTGATTTAGTTACGATCAAATCAATTTTTCCGTCCAAAGCATCTGCAATCATGGCATTAAAACCGTCTCTGTGCTTTGTATTGGTTGCTGAGATGCCCTCGTCTGTGTACACAGAAACAAACTCCCAGTCATCGCGGCTCTTAATGTAATTTGTATAGTATCTGACTTGTGCTTCATAAGACGTCTTTTGTTCGTCAGAATCAGTTGAGACACGGGCATATCCGGCTACTCTGCGCTTTATGGGCTTATCCAGCGGCATGAATGTAGCCCTATCAAGTTTTGCCGGAATAATTGTTACTCTTGACATTTCTTACCTCTTTTCTTGCTATGCTCAGCGGCTTTTTTCCGCATTTCAGGTGTCCACGCTTCTGTGCGTGAGTGGTCAAGCCAGTGGACTGTGCGCTTCTCACCAGTTTTGAAGATAAAGGTTAACACATTCGGTTTTGGTACAGAGATATATTCGATCTCGTCCTGAAATACTTCATTGTCAAACTCGTCAAGATTCAGGACTTCACAGCATTTGTCATACAGAATATCTTCCGGTATCTGCTTGGACTCCGGACAGAATTTTTTGCCCCGTGCGTTGTAAGTCCAGCAGATCCACAGAGTTCTATATTTTTGCACCTTCCTGCGGTAGTATTTTCCGCAGCAACCGCAGTGGATCATGCCGGTAAAGGGGTAGGTAACATTTGTCGGCTTATCCGGTGTGAAATAGCCTTGTTTTGCCTTCAAAAGTTCCTGCACACGCAGAAATGTTTCCTTATCAATGATCGCGGGATGTGCGTCCTCAACCTGAATCATTCGCAGAACACCGTTGTTTACCATCTTACGCTTCGTGATGTGGTTTTCGCTGTAAAACTTTTGCAGCATAAGGTCTCCGCAGTATTTTTCGTTGTTCAGTATCCTGCGAATGGCTTCAGAAGTCCACTGACAGCCGTTTTTCGTCAGGATATTCAGTTCGTTCAGCTTGTTCGCAATCGACTGTCTGCCGATTCCATTGAGAAAGTCTGCAAAAATCATACGAACGGTCTCTGCTTCCTCCGGTATGATCTCCAGTACGCCCTCCGAGTTTCTCTTGTAGCCCAGCATGATGACTGTACTCACCTTTCCGAACTCAAAATCCTTGCGGATGCGCCATTTCTGATTTTCACTTGCGGAGTAGCTTTCCTCCTGTGCATAAGAGCCCAAGAGCGTCAGCATAAATTCTCCGTCCGGACTGATCGAGTGGATATTCTGCTCTTCAAAATAAACATCCACCCCCAGTTCTTTCAGCTCACGGACGGTCTCCAACAGCGTAACGGTGTTTCGGGCGAACCTTGAAATTGACTTTGTTATGATAAGATCGATGCGTCCGGCGCGGCATTCGGAGAGTAATCTTTGAAAGTTCTCTCTGTTGTCCTTTGTACCGGTCAGGGCTTCATCGGCGTAAACACCGCAGAACAGCCATTCCGGATTGCTTTGAATCAGCTTATTGTAATAGCTGACCTGTGCCGAAAGGGAATGCAGCATTGCATCCTTACTGCTTGAAACTCTGGCGTAAGCTGCCGTTCTCAGCAGCTTGACTGTGGGTTTGTTGGGGAACTGAACCTTCTGAACGATGCGTTCATGATTCTCCACACAGCACCACCTCCTTGCTTACCATGTTACCGCCTATTAGGGGATAAGTCAACGATTTTATGCTGTTTTCAACGGAATATGCTGCACGAAGATATGCCGTATTTCTGCGCTATCCTTGTATCAATTTTAGCGTACTCTGCCTTGGTGATAAGGGAGCGTTTCAGCAGGGAACGCACCCATGTCATAACAAGCTGATG
>Ga0255345_1006539_pt1 | contig 11323 bp, 12 predicted proteins | sample wastewater_treat_6_FD_192415 | JGI IMG/M metagenome (GOLD analysis project Ga0255345, IMG submission 192415) | Wastewater microbial communities from Lulu Island WWTP, Vancouver, Canada - plant20 | ecosystem: Engineered > WWTP > Wastewater > Unclassified | place: Canada: Vancouver, British... | reverse complement strand
TTTCCTCCTGTTGTAGTTTTTTGTTTGTTGGTACTTACATTATACCATAACAGGAGAGAAATTTATATATAAGATTAACACTAAACCCATCTAAATCAATGGGTTTGGGCATTTAACAAATGCCTATTTATTACATATGAAAGGAGAATTTATATTGGGCAAGAAAACATTTATGAAAGGAAATGAGGCAATTGCAGAATCAGCAATTCGATCAGGTTGCAAAGCGTACTATGGTTATCCAATTACACCTCAGAATGAATTAACAGCTTATATGGCAAAAAAGATGAAAAATCTAGGAAGAGTTTTTATTCAAACAGAAAGCGAAATTGCAGCAATTAATGCGGTCTATGGAAGTACTGTTGCTGGATTTAGAGCAATGACTTCTTCTGCTGGAACTGCAATGGGGTTGAAACAAGAAGGGATTTCTCATCTTGCATATATGGAGGTACCTGCTGTTATTGTCGACATGATGCGTGGCGGTCCTGGATTAGGTAATATATTAGCAACACAAGGAGACTACAATATGGCAACAAAGGGAGGCGGAACAGGTGACTATCACGTAATAGTTCTTGCCCCAAATTCGGTACAGGAAGCATCTGATTTGACAAGGTTGGCATTTGAGCTTGCTGACAAGTATAGAAACCCTGCAATGATATTAGCTGATGGAACAATAGGTCAAATGATGGAAAATGTTGAGTTTATGGAACCTATTGAACCGGAAGATTTGCCTGCTCCTGATTATGCATTAACAGGTTGTGAGGGGAGAGCACCGAGAAAAGCCGAACCGAAAAATTCAGCACAGGAGCTGGAAGATCATAATATAGCTTTGCAACTTAAATACGATATTTGCGCTTTAAATGAACAAAGGGCTGAAGAAATTATGACGGAAGATGCAGAAGTAATAATAGTAGCTTTTGGTTCAGTATCTCGTATGGTTCACGAAATCATCGCCGATGCAAGAGAAGAAGGATATAAGTTTGGACTATTTAGACCTATAACTTTGTGGCCATTCCCTGAGAAAGCTTTTAGGAAAAATATTGTTCACGCAAAAGCAGTTGTAGTTCTGGAACATAATGCTGGTATGATGACAAGAGATGTCAGAATGTATGTGAGCGAAAGGTGCCCTGTATATTATCATGGTCGTATGGGAGGAAACATTATTGACATGGAAGTTGTAAGTAAAAAAATAAAATCAATAATAGATAGTAAAGGTAAAGATTGGGGGGATTTAGATGGCAAGCAAGGTTTATGGAAGACCTTCTAGTTTAAATGAAAAGCAATTTACATATTGTCCAGGTTGTGGTCATGGTGTCTGCAACAGATTGTTGGCAGAGGTAATAGATGAACTAGAAATAGTAGGAAAAACAATTGGTGTTTCATACGTAGGATGCGGAGGAATGCTTTATGATTTTTTCAATATTGATTTTGCCTTCCCGCTGCATGGACGAGCTCCAGCTACTGCAACAGGAATTAAACGTGTACGCCCTGACAAAATCGTTTTTTCATATCAAGGAGATGGGGATTTGGCTGCAATAGGGGCAGCGGAGATTATTCATGCAGCTACACGTGGAGAAAATTTGACGGCATTGTTTATAAATAATGGAATTTATGGTATGACTGGTGGTCAAATGGCTCCTACAACATTAATAGGTCAGAGAGCATCTACTTGTATAGATGGACGGGATCCTTCTTATCATGGACGTCCAATACGTATGTCTGAGATGATTGCTCAATGTGATGGGGCTTGTTATGTTGAACGTGTTTCTATTGATTCTCCAAAGAATATAAGTGTTGCAAAAAAAGCAATAAAAAAAGCTTTTCAAAATCAAATAGATGGGAAGGGATTTTCACTTGTAGAAATAATAAGTCCTTGTCCAATTGGATGGAATCTTTCACCAAATGATGCTTATAAGAGAATCACTGAAGAAGTCCTTGGGTTTTATAAACTAAATGTGTTTAAAGACACAACTTCTAAATAAAGGAGGAACTTATAATGGGAAAATTTAAAGTGGTATCGGTAGATAAACTTCTCCCGTTGACTCATTATGAAACGGATATTTTAGAAGCAATTGGAGCTACCGTTGAACAGTATGGTTGTGTCACACCAGAAGATATAGGAAAAGTAGCAGCAGATGCAGATGCTATATTAACCGTCGGTACAAAAATTACTAAAGAAGCAATATCAAGGTTAAAAAAATGCAAAGCCATTGGAAGATATGGGGTTGGAATTGATAATGTCGATATCGAGGCAGCGACTGAAGCAGGAATTGTAGTTACCTATGTACCTGTATATTGCCAGGAAGAAGTGGCAACTCTTGCCTTAACACTGATGCTCGCATGTGAAAGAAGGATAATACAAGCTAACGAAATTGTTAAGTCAGGAGAATGGAAAAATGCACTTAAAGCTTCTACAGGAGCTCGAAGTACTAAAGGAAAGATATTTGGATTAATAGGCTTTGGCTCCATAGCCCGTGAAGTTGTTCCACTTGTTCAACCTCTAAAAGTAAAAACTATAGCATATGACCCATATATTGATCTTGATATGTGTAAAAGATTAAATGTTGAGTCAGTTGATCTAGAATATCTTTTGAAGAATTCGGATTATGTATCATTACATGTTCCGCTTATGCCTTCAACATATCATATGATAGATACAGAACAGCTAAAAATGATGAAAAAAGATGCTATACTTATAAATACCGGTAGAGGTGCACTTATTAATCAAAAGGCTTTGACTGATGCCCTTAAGCAGGGGATTATAGCTGCAGCAGGTTTAGACGTTCTAGAATTTGAGCCTCCTGATCCTAATGATCCTATTTTTAAATTAAACAATGTGATAACAACAGGTCATATAGCAGCTGCAACAAATGAAGCCCTTGTAAGGCTTAGACAAAAAGTTGCTCAGGGAGTGGCAGATATTTTAACTGGGAAGTGTCCTGAGGCAATTGGAAATCCTGCTATTAAAGAAAAAGTAAAATTCTTGGATTGAGGGGGAGAGCTTTTGATTAGTAATATTAATTCATTTAGTAGTTTGGAAAAATTGGTTCTTGGTGGAAATAAGCAAACGGTTGCAGTTGCCGCTGCACAAAGTGAAGAAGTAATGTTAGCTATTGAATATGCCCGATCAAAGAGGATTATTGATGCAACCTTAGTGGGTGATCTGAATTTAATAAATGAAGTATGTGAAAAAAACAATATTAATTTAAATAATTATAAAGTAATTGATGTCAAAGATACAATTGAAGCTGCAACAGTATCTGTTGAACTTGTTCATGAAGGCAAGGCTCAACTACTTATGAAGGGATTAGTAGAAACAAGTGATTTTTTAAGGGCAGTACTTAATAAGGATAAAGGGTTAAAAACAGATAATCGTATTTGCTCTGTTGTACTTTTGGAGGCAAAGAATAAATTGATAGTATTGGCGGACGTTGGCACAAACATTGCTCCAGACATATATGCTAAAGCTAGTATAATAGAAAGTTGCACTCAGGTTGCAAAAGCTATTGGTGTGGAAGCTCCCAAGGTTGCTGTATTATGTGCACATGAAAAGGTGCAAGTTGAAGCTATGCCTATTACAGCTGAAGCTGCTCTTCTTTCTAAAATGAGTGAAAGAGGACAGATAAAGGGAGGAGCAATCGTTGAAGGGCCGATTTCAATGGATATTGCTGTAAGTGTTCATGCTGCAAAAACTAAGAAGTTCAGCGGTAAGATACAGGGTGATGCAAATGTTCTGATAGTCCCTAATCTTGAGGCAGGAAACATTTTAATTAAAGGTTTAATGTATATAAGTAATGATGTAAGAGTTGCAGGAGTTGGCATGGGTGCTAAGGTGCCTCTAATTTTAACGTCGCGTGGCGATGACCATGATACAAAATATTTTTCAATTGTACTTTCAGCACTAATTAGTCAATCTGGGCAAATGCAATGAAGGTGGATGTATGGAAAAACATATTAATATAGCTTTGCACCTGCAAGAAGATATGTTAAATGTATCTTGGCTATCAGGCAATAAACCCATAATGAAAAAATATCACTTTGAATTGAACAAAGATAAGGAAATAGCATTCCAGATAGCAAAAGAACTATTAGTGGAAGTGCATGAACTGAATATAAAATATGTAATATGTCCGGGAGGTATAGTTAGACCCTTAAAACAAGGTGTATATTTTATTGATGAAGATGTTGTAAGAGAAGTTAAGGAACATATATGGGGGGTTCATGCAAATAATGAAATCACATTTATTTGCTGGGAACTTGCAAGATTATTATCAGCAACTGCCCTTATGTGTGATCCTATGTCTTCTGATGGATTGTACATTCTTAATAGGGTTACAGGTCATTCTCAAGTAAAAAAATTTAGTAGATATAATGCTTGTGGTCATCAAGCAGCAATATATTATACAGCAAAAAAATTAGGTAAGAAGCCTGAAAATTTAAATCTTATAGTTGCTGACATAGATGATGAAGTTTCAGTTGGAGCTCATCATTTTGGAGTATGTATTGACGTAAATGATGCTGTTGGACTTGAAGGTCCCATGGGTTTCAAATCATCCGGTGATATACCTGTAGCACAGCTTGCAATTCATACGGAAAAACACAGTATTAATGATTTACGGTATATCTTAAGGTATGAATCAGGAGTAAAAGGATATCTCGGTACAGACGATCCTGAGGATTTAGACAGGCTAGCACAATCAGGCAATGATTATGCCGTATTAATTGCTAATGCTGTAGCGTATCAAACCGCAAAATGGATTGGAAGCAGCGCTATGTGTTTAGGAGGAAATGTAGATTTAATTGTCATAATGGGCAAAGGTATTCGAAGCAAACTTATTCTGAACTCATTGTTGCCAAGAATACAAAAAATAGCTTCGGTTGAATGTTTTGAGCCAAATATATCAGAATATTTGCTTTATGTAGCAAATGTTGTAGAATCAGCTCCAAATCAAATTATGAGGATTGGAGGAGTAAATGATGGGTTATAAATTGTTATGTATTAATCCTGGTTCCACTTCTACAAGAATTGCGGTTTTTAAAGATAACCAAGCAGAGTTTTCTACAAATATAAAACATACAAGTGAAGAACTAGATGTTTTTGGGAAAATTCAAGATCAGTTAGATTATAGATATGAACTAATTAAAAAAACTGTTATAGCAGAAGGTTTCGATTTGTCAGAAATTGATGCATTTGTTGGGCGTGGTGGAGCTTTACGACCTATGGAAGGCGGAGTGTTTTCAATTAATGAGCGAATGATTGAGGATTGCAAAACAGGAAAGTATTCAGACCATCCTTCAAACTTAGGCTGTCAATTGGCAATACTTTTTGCAAATGAATACAAAAAACCGTCATTTATCGTTGACCCTCCACTTATTGATGAATTTCATGCGGTTTCAAGAATTTCAGGATTTGTTCCGATTAATAGGATTAGTGCTTTTCATGCTTTAAACGAAAAGGCTGTTGCACGATTCATTGCTAAAAAATTGGATAAAAAGGTTGAAGATATTAATATTGTAACTGCTCATTTAGGAAGTGGTATTTCTGTTACAGCTCATTTAAAAGGGCGTTGTGTTGATAATACATTTGGCTCAGGAGGAGACGGTCCATTTTCTCCTGAAAGATGTGGCCGCTTACCTGCGGATGAACTATTAAACTCAATACAAAAATTGAGCGAAATAAAAACACCTAAAGAATGGAAATATGAATTATCCAAAAAAAGCGGATTAGTATCGCATTTAGGTACTAATGATGTGATTGCTATTGAAGAGAGAAGTACTAACGATATGGAATGGAAAGTTATTCTTGACTCAATGATTTATGCAGTAGCAAAAGAAGTAGCTGCATATTGCACGATAATGAACTGGGATGCAGATGCCATTGGTATAACAGGTGCTATAGCTAATAGTAAATATGTTGTGACAGAGTTGTCAAAGTATCTTGATTTCATTGCTCCAGTTTTTATATACCCAGGTGAATATGAGATGGAAGCTCTAGCTCAAGGAGCTATTAGAGCGTTAAACGGCGATGAAAAAGTAAAAATATATTAATAAGGAAGGAAGAAAAAACATGGCAATTAAAGAAAAAATCTTATTTGCAGGTTTTGGAGGACAAGGAATTTTAGCTGTAGGTAAAATATATGCTGAAGCATGTATTGAAAATAACTTAAATGCATCATGGATGCCTTCATATGGGCCAGAAATGCGTGGTGGTACGTGTAATTGTCAGGTTGTTGTTTCTGATGAGAAAATTTTGAGTCCAATTTTCTCAACACCTACAAGTGCAGTGATTATGAACCAGGCATCCTTTGATAGATTCTTAGATAAGTTGACTAATAGTAAAATAGTAGTTGTGAATACAAGCTTGGTAAAAATATCAGAAGAAGCCATTAAGAAGTTAAAAGATGTGAAGATAGTTAAAATACCTGCAACAGAAATCGCATTAGAAATTGGATTTATACAATGTGCAAATATTGTAGCATTAGGTTCCTATGCTAAGTATGGATCAGCAATTAGCATAGAATTGATAAAAAAGAGTATTAATAACAAGTTTAAATTAAAATCAGACATACTTGATATAAACTTAAGTGCATTATCTAAGGGATATGAAATATGTGAATAATATTATGGAGGTGATAGAGTGTCATACTCGGTAGTTAATAAAGAATATTGCAAAGGCTGCCTAAAGTGTGTTAATGTTTGCCCGAATGGGTGTTTAGGATTATCTGGTCATGCAAATAAGTCAGGATATGATTATGTTGAATTTAAGGAAGGTTCTCCTTGTATAGGTTGTGCTCTATGCTACATGGTATGTCCAGATGTAGCAATAACTGTACATAAAGAAAAATAATAATAAAAATTAGAAAGGAGTTAAAAAATGAAAAGGGGTTTAAGTTTATTACTGATTTTAGTTTTCGTTACTGTTTTACTGGCAGGATGCAATTCTGAAACTGCATCTAAACCTGGTGAAAGTGTAAAGACTGGAGAAAAACAAATATGGAAAGTATCGCTTATGGGTAGTGAATCTCACCCAGTTTCTCAAGGCTTCCAAATTTTTAAAGAAGAATTGGAAAAAAGAGTTGGTGACCAGGTAGAGGTTCAGCTTTACTACAACGGTCAGTTAGGAACAAGTCCAGATCAAACAATAGGTGGAATGCAGAACAATATTATACACTTTTCTGATATAGCATTAGGTAATGTCGTAGAGTATTCAACTGCCTTTGTTCCATTAGATGTTCCATATTTACTATTAAATCGCGATACCGCTCTGGCTTTAGTTGATAGTGAAGTTGGCAAGGAAATGGCTGCCAAATATGAAGAAGACACTAATGTTAAATTGTTAGGGGTGTGGGATTTTGGTTATCGCGTTTTGACAAATAACGTACGTCCTATTAACGATGTTGCAGATTTTAAAGGTCAAAAAATCAGAACATTAAGCAATAATATGTATTTAAAAGCATTTGAGATTTTTGGAGCAGTTCCGACAACAATGCCGTTTAGTGAAGTATTTACAGGATTACAGCAGGGCACAATTGACGGGCAAGAAAATCCTCTTGGTACAATTTATGACTCTAAATTCCATGAAGTACAAAAGTATCTGTCATTGACAAATCACGTTTATGGGTTCTTAGGTTTGCATATGAGCGCAGATCTTTACAATTCACAAACTGATGAAGTCAAGAAAGCAATTGATGAGGCAGCAGCGATTGCAATAGAAAAACAACGAGAAATATGTAAAAAGATAAATGATGAAGCTTTGCAGAAAATTAAAGATGACGGAACTATTGTAAATGAAGTAAGTGAAGAAACAATGATCAAATTGAGAGATATGATGGGACCGGTTATTGACATGGCTTCAGATATAGTTGGCGAGGACTACATGAATAAAGTTATTAACGAAATAAAGAGGATTGAAGGACAATAAATCGCGGATAATAAATATAAAATAGGAGGTAAGGTAACTGCAAGGATATGTCTTATGATTTTAAGACGTATCCTTGCATTAGGCTACTAAAATGAGTATGAAAATCTTAAAATGGTTAGATGACAATATTGAAAAATATGTAATAATTGTTATTACATCAGTTATGACGATTTTACTGTTTTTATCAATTATTTTTAGATTTATACTGCACCTACCATTAGCTTGGACAGAAGAAATATCATTATATGGATTAGTTTGGTTGTGTTATTTTGGATCAAGTCTTGCAATCAAAAAGAATTCACATTTAAAGATGGAAATAGTTACAACTTATTTAAACAAAAAATGGAAAAAAATATTTGATATTCTATCGGATATTTTGTTTTTTGCTTTTGCTTTATTTGTTATATATTATGTAACTAAACTTACAATTGATGTTGGACAAAGAGGTGTTGTAAGTTCTGTATTACATATACCAAGGTGGATTCCATATCTTGGTGTTCCAATAGCCTATACATTAATGTTAATTAGATTAATTCAGAATATAATTAAGTCGATTAAAGAAATAAATGATATGAACAAAGAGACGGAATGACGTTTATAAGATAATTGAAAAATAAGGAGGATATAATGGTTGCTGTACTATTATTAATAGGTTTCTTTGTGTTTTTATGCATTGGAGTGCCCATTGGTATTTCAATTGGATTATCAATTATTGGAGTATTGTTATTTAACCCTTTTGTACCTCCTTCATATCTTGGGCAAACAATGGTAACAAGCCTACAAAGTTTTCCCTTATTAGCTGTTCCATTTTTTATGCTTGCAGGTTCTGTTATGGAAACTGGGGGATTGTCAAGAAGGTTAGTTGCTGTTGCTAATACCATAGTTGGAGGTGGTATAGGTGGACTTGCAAAGGTTACAGTCATTACTTGTTTATTCTTTGGAGCAATATCAGGATCAGCACCAGCTACAGTTGCAGCAATAGGTGGCATTATGATTCCAATGATGGTTAATGAAAAATATTCCATAGAATACGCAGCAGGAGTTTCTGCTGTTTCAGGCGGGCTAGGAGTAATTATACCTCCAAGTATACCTTTTGTTTTATATGGAGTATCAACAGGTACATCTATAGGAGAATTATTTGTGGGTGGAATTATTCCTGGTTGTCTAATTGGTTTTTTATTAATGATGGTATCTCATTTTACAAGTAAGAGACGCGGTTATATTGGAACAGGTGAAAAATTTAGTTTCAAAAAATTTTTCCATGCATTTTGGGATGCTAAATGGGCTATGTTTGTTCCAGTAATTATTTTAGGTGGTATATATGGTGGAGTATTTACACCTACAGAAGCTGCTGTTGTTAGCGTCGTATATGGAATTTTTGTAGGAATTTTTATTTACAAAGAACTAAGTTGGCGTGATTTACCAAGGATATTCTTAGACAATGGTATTTTAACGGGTGCGGTAATAATTACTGCAGCAACTGCAACGGCATTAGGTACAGCTTTTTCTTTCCTTCAGGTACCTACACATATTGCTAATGCTATTGCTCTTATATCTACTAATAAATATATTGTAATGTTTATTATTGCTGGATTCTTATTATTTGTTGGAATGATAATGGATGTCGCAGCAGCTATACTTATACTTGCACCAATATTAGTACAAGTTTTAATTCCATTAGGATGGGATCCCGTTCATTTTGGTATTATTATGACAATAGATTTAGCAATTGGATTTGTAACTCCACCAGTTGCAATGAATCTTTTTGTTGCCTCAGGGATATCAGGGGTGCCTGTTAATAAGATAGCAGCAACAGCCATTCCGTTTATTATAGCTTTCTTAATTGGATTAATAGCAATTATCATGTTTCCACATCTTACTCTTTGGCTACCGACAATTTTAAGTAAATCGATATAATTTTCTAAAGACTGATATTTAATTACAGGAAGGTGAAGAATATTGAATAATATTATTACGAAAGAAGAAGAACTTAATATAAAAAAATTAACTTTACTTGATGGTTGGTCATTGGGTACGGGAAATATGATAGGTGCAACAATATTTGTTGCTAGTGGCCTTATGTCATCAATTGCGGGACCTGCCGCATCGATTTCTTTTATTATTTGTGCAGTAGTAACAATAATAATCGCCTTATCTTATTGCGAAATGAGTTCTGCATTTCCAAGATCAGGTGGTGCATATATTTATCCTAAAGAAACAATGGGTAAATTAGGAGAACCGATTTCATTTTTAACTGGTTGGGCACTTTATGGTGGACAAGGCTTAGGTGCAGCCGTTCTAGCATTGACTTGTGCTAACTATTTCAATGCCGTATTAGATTTACTTAATACCGGATTTACTTTTATACCAACCTATTTTGCAATTACAATTATAATTTTATTCACAGTAAGTAATATGATTGATACACGTCTAGGTAATGCTATCCAGCTTGTATCCACTTTTGCAGTGGTTGGTGCTTTAGCCATCTTTGTTATAATGGGTCTATTTAATATTAAGGGAGAATTGTTTACTCCATTTATGCCTAATGGCTTTCAGGCAGTTATTACTGCTGCTGCAATAGGGTGGTCATCATTTGGGGGTTGGTCTGTAATACCAAACATGTCCAGTGAATTTAAAAACCCTGCACGAGATGTTCCACTTAGTATGCTTTTTTCACTTATTACTTGTGGTTTATTATTTGGTTTTATTGTTGTTGTTATGAACGGCCTTCTTCATTATACACAGTTGGGTGCCGAAACCGCTCCTCTTGCAGCAGCAGCAGCAACTGTAAATAAGTATGGTGCACTTATTATAGCATTTGGGGGTATTTTTGCAGCAACAAGTACATTGAATGGACTTATGATGACTGGTTCTCGAATGCTTTATTCTATGGGATATGAAGGCTCATTACCAGCTAAACTTGGAGAAGTACGAAAGAAAAATCAAGTTCCAGCTATAGCACTTGCTGTTACTGGTATAGGAATGGTTGTTTTAGCTGCTACAGGTATGATATATGTAATTCTTCAGATGGTTGCTTTTGTAACTGCAATTTCTTGGATAGTATCGTGTATTTGTGTTTATGCATTGCGTAAAAACCGGCAGGATATAAATCCATCGTTTAAGGTACCACTTTATCCAATAACACCCGCAGTTGCCATTGCTTTATCATTATTTATGATAATAAGATTGTCAGTTCAAGCAATTATGATTGGTTGCATATGGATTATTCTTGGTATTGTTTTATATTTCTTGTTTAAGTTTACAAGTTTGAAAAAATTTTGTAAAGGTAATTAGTTTTGGCTCTGTAAACTAAAAATGAAATAAAAGCACAATGTTTCGTAGAATTAAGTAAAATTGCTTTAAATTTCGCCTTGATGATGATAAAGCTTCGCCTGTGAAATTATC
>Ga0255345_1006528_pt1 | contig 11336 bp, 9 predicted proteins | sample wastewater_treat_6_FD_192415 | JGI IMG/M metagenome (GOLD analysis project Ga0255345, IMG submission 192415) | Wastewater microbial communities from Lulu Island WWTP, Vancouver, Canada - plant20 | ecosystem: Engineered > WWTP > Wastewater > Unclassified | place: Canada: Vancouver, British... | reverse complement strand
TGAGCTTCGTTGCATCGATTTCATTAATTTAAATCCGAAACAAGCATTTGATTTTTGAGAGATTTCATAATCTGTTCCAAACCCAACAGATGATTTTGTAAAATCCATGCTTCTTTCAGAGCTTATGTCGAGGTCTTCTTTTTTCAATTCAAATGTTGCACGATTTCTAAATTTATTTTCAGATTTTCTTAAATATGTGCCTGAAAACCCAAGACTGAAAATTTCTTGATTTTTTAAAAAACCGGCAACGCCGCTTCTTACGTCTCTGTCTAAATGATCAACAGTCAGTTCGCCTTTTAAATAGGCACCGTCTTCTTGAGTTGTGCTTCCGCTGAATGAAATTCTTTTTACAGCAGTTTCTGCGCTTGCCTTAGGCGTGGGATTGGTTCTTGTTCCTCTGATTCCGAAATCATCTTTAGAAATTTCGCCGTCAACGGTAAATATTGCTCCAACTTCTGTTGTTGTGCTTATATTACCGGTTACTCCTATGTATTTTGTATTTGTATCGGTTTTATAACCTTTTCGACTTTCTGTTTTAAACATGGCATTTCCGTTATAGCCTTCGTGATTGCCTTTTCCATGTAAGATAAATTCTCCGCCGTTGTTGTTGCCGATTCCTGCGGCAACGGAGACTTCTCCGTCAGAACGTTTATTGAAAGTATTAATTGGCTTTTTTTCGGTCATGGGTCTATAATCCTGAACTCCTTCAATCGGAGCGAGAGCCGGCATTTCATTCATTTTATCTTCAGGTGTAAATGACAACATGTGTTGGCTTATGTCAATTTTTGTTGATTGCGCATCTTTGCCTACAACCTGAACTTTGCCCATGTCAAATGTGTCGGCTGCGTATGAAGTTGCTGAAAGTGCTGCTGCTATTGCAATTGCAGTAATTTTTTTTAATTGCATGGTTTGTCTCCGAATTTAATCTGTTAATAACATCGGCAATTAAATTATCTTGTTGAAAAATAATTCATTTAAGAAATACAGCAAATACTAACCTTTTTGGGGTTCATTTTTCAAGACCTTATTTAATATTGCGTGAGTTATTGACAGTACTAAGGTTAGAGGAGTAAACTTATATGATAAATTCTGTTAAGGGAGATAAAGAATGAATATGCGTATGGCAGCAGCTTTGTGCGGCGCAGCCTTGCTTTTTGCGACTGCTTCACATTCAGCTCCTAAGAGTTTGGTAAAAATTCAGAAGATAAGTAAAATTCAAGCCGCAAAAATAGCAAGTCTTGGTTATGATGTGGTAAGCATTAAAGACGGTTATGCGGAAGCGGTGCTTGATAAAGCCGAAGCAGCGGCACTGAGCGGCAAAGGTTATTCCCTAAAAACATTGATTGCAGATTTAGATAAATATGTCGAACAAATGAAAGGCACGCAAAATAAAACTGATGCCTACTATAATTATGCCAAAGTAGAAACAGTTTTGGGCGATTGGGCAAAAAAATATTCTGAAATTTGTCGCCTTGAATCAATCGGAAAATCATGCGAAAACAAAGATATTTGGGCGTTGAAAATTAGCGATAACCCTCAAAAAAATGAGCAGGAACCTGCTGTTTTGCTCATGGGGGCCCATCACTCACGAGAGTGGCCGTCGATCGAGGTTCCGATGGCGGTTGCTGAAAAGCTTTTAACTAATTATTCAGAAAACCCAGAAATCAGGCGCCTTGTCGATACAAGAGAAATATGGATCGTTCCTGTGGTAAACCCCGATGGCGTAATCTACAGCATGGAAAAAAGTAAGTTTTGGAGAAAAAACAGACGTAAAAATGCCGACGGAACTTTTGGAGTTGATTTAAACAGAAACTACGGTTATCAGTGGGGTGATGTCGGTTCCAGCAATAGCGGTTACTCAGACACATATCATGGACCTCACGCTTTCAGCGAACCTGAATCAATTGCAATAAAAAAACTGGCTGAACGTGAAAAGTTTCAGGCAAGTATTTCTTATCACACATACTCAGAGTTAATTCTTTATCCTTTTGGTTACGCCCATAATGTTAATAATCCCGACAGTAAAATTTTTGTAAAATTGGCTGAGGAAATGTCAAAGATGAATGGGTATCGTCCGCAGAACAGCGCCCAATTATACCCTGCAATGGGTGATTTGGATGATTATTTGTATGGAAGCGAAAAAGTTTTGTCGTTTACATTTGAGCTTTGCAAATCGTTTATTCCGCCTGCAAATCAGATACCTTCTTTTACTGCTCCCAATGTTGAGGCTGCTTTGCATTTAATAGACAAATCAGGCACTTACGCAATGGCAATTCCTGGGAATAACCCCGGTTTGGCTAATAATCTTGATTTTGATGACGCTTTAACTGCTGTTTCCGATATTAACGCAATTTTTGGAAACGAACGAAATATAGTTATGAGAAATGAAGTTTTGAAGCAACTTGATGTAATAAGCAAAAGATTGGCTCAGCTTACAGTTGAGGACTTGAAACATCAAAGCACAGAGAAATGGGAAAGATTGCGTTCAGAGCAAACCGCTTCTCTCGCGCTTTCATATGTTCGCACACGTCTTTTGTTTGATGAAGGGCATAATCCCGGTAGTTATGGCGTTGAATTGATCAATAGTGTAAAAAATAAGTAAAAAATTTGATTTATTATTTTTAATCTATAAAACCGCATTAATAATGCGGTTTTATTTTGTTCGTAAGTATGGTATACTTCTTGCATTGATGAATTTGACGGGTAAACTATGATTGAAACAATAACTATATTTGATGTGTCTTTGTATAGCGGGTACAGTTATATCGGGCATTGTAAAGAGTTCCTTTGGAATGTTAAAAGCAGACAAAGCGGAGATTTTATATTTAAAGGTTTGGTTTGCGAGTATGATTTTGAAGAAATGATGCTCAGAAAAGATCTATTTTTAAGAACTCAAGAAAATAAAGAATATGTCCTTGAAGATTTTGTTATCACAGATGTTAGCCAAATAGGAAGGCTGCAGGGGTCAGCTAAGAGCATTAAAATTCTCGACAGTAGTTTTCCCGCTATTAAGGCATTTATAGAAGACGAAAAAATCGTTTTGTCAAAAGAAACGCAATTAGAAGCCTTTAAGGCAGTTTCAGATGTGGTGCATCAGGTTAAAAACGATGCAGTAATTAATGGCGAACAAACACGAGCTGTAATGAGAACGCTTGTTGATGAGGTTTTACAGGCACCCGATGCGATTATGAATTTAATGGATATTAAGTCGTTTGACGACTATACATTTACTCATAATGTTAACGTTTCAGCTATATCGTTGTTGATCGGTTCTTCAATGGGCTTGGCAAAAGATGAACTTGAAGAGCTTGCTACCGGCTGTATGCTTCATGATGTCGGAAAGATTAAAATTGCAATCGACCTTTTAAATAAAGAGGGCAGTTTGTCTGATGATGAGTTCGTTGAGTTAAGGTCTCACCCACGACAAGGTTACGATATATTAGTTAAGTCTCGTGGTTTATCGGAAGAATCACGTCTTGTTGCTCTTCAGCATCATGAAAAATTTCAGGGGAACGGTTACCCGGCAAATCTTCGCGGAAATGAAATAACTTTGTATTCAAGAATTTGTTCTGTTGCAGATGTGTATGATGCTTTGACAACCGACCGTCCTTATCGCCTTGCCATGTCGCCTTATGATGCTATTAAAATCTTAACCTCAGGAATAGACAGGCATTTTGATCCGAATGTTTTAACCGCTTTTATAAGAAAATTTTCTCTTTATCCGGCCGGCAGTTTTGTGAGATTAAATGACGCATCAATTGCATTGGTGTTGCGCAATAACCCCGAATCTGTTATTCGTCCTGTCGTTAAATTATTAAAAGACAGCAAGGGAGATAAATACCCGGACAGAATAGAGATAAATCTTGCTGAGTCAAGTGGTCTTTATATCGTAGGCCAAGCTTCTCTAACAGACGCAAAAATATTATAAAACAAAATGGGAACTTCTTTTGAACATAGCAAGTCTAATGAATATGTAGGCACTCAAGAACAGCTCTTGCTTGAACGAATTCAAAACGGTGATAAAAAAGCGTTTGCTGATCTTGTGTCCGATTACGAAAAGCCTATTTACAGAATATGTTACAGATTCTTCGGTAACGAAGAAGATTCATTAGATACTGTTCAGGAGGTTTTTATAAAAATTTACAGATATATCGGCAAGTTTGAAGGCAAATCATCTTTAAAAACCTGGATATACAGAATAGCTGCTAATACTTGTATAACAGCATTTGAAAAGAAAAAGAAAGAAAAAGAAGGTTTTTTTAAAGTTTTTTCTGATTGGTTTAACTCGTTTTACCAAACTTCACCCGAAGATCAAGTAATTGAACGAGAAACAAGTTTCCTAAATGTAAAAACGGTTACCGAAAAACTTTCCGATTTACCCGAAATTTATCGAATGCCTGTTATTCTTAAAGACATTGAGGGTTTTTCAATGGATAAAATCAGTGAAATCTTGGAAATCCCGCTTGGGACTGTCAAATCGAGAATAAACAGGGGTCGTGCAATATTGCATGATTTGCTCCGTCCTTACTATAAGGGAGAAAGTTATGAATGACAAAGCCGAATTTGAGAAAAAAATAACCTCTGTTTTAGCAGAATCAGTCGAGATTGATTATCCTGCAAATTTGCATAATAAAATTATGCATGGACTGGAAAGTGAAGTATCTGCAGTTTCAGGCAGACCGATCAATATGTTTTCTTACGGTTTTGCTTTTGCCTGTGTTTTTATCTTAATTGCTTATTCTGCTTTTTATTTTCTAGCTTTAAATACATCTGATTTAGATAATAATATAGATAAACCCAGGGTAATTGTAACAAACATGAATCAAGGCGACCTCGAAGATGTTACAGAAGAAGATATTAAACAGTTTTTTGTCCAATTAAAAAAATATAACGAACAGCAAAAATCTCAAAATTCAAATTTGCCTGAGAATAGTGTTCCCGAAGCTTTCTTAGCTTCTGACAGATAAAAAATATGAATATGTTGAAACAAACAAATATATTATTCCTTTTCTTTTTGTTCTTTTTATTCGTTGCCGCTTCAAACGCCGCTCCGGCTGAATTATTCGGCACCAACTTAATTGCAGATATTGCCGACAGAGTAAGTCCTGCTGTTGTAGCTATTGAGTCAGTTCATTATGTTCGCACCAGACGTTCTGTAGGAACCGGCGATCCGATGCTTGACAGACTTTTTGGACATTTATTTGCCGATGATTTTTCGGGGCATAATAATGTAATTCCAAAAAAAGGAAGTGGTTCAGGAGTAATTATCAGTGTCGACGGACATTTATTAACCAATGAGCATGTCATTAATGGTGCCGACGAAATTTTGGTGAAATTATCTGACGATAAAACATTAAAAGCCAAGATTGTTGGAAAAGACCCACAAACTGATTTAGCAGTTTTAAAAATTGACTCTGAGACACCTCTGCCTTTTGTTCCCATAGGTGATTCATCTAAAAATAGAGTAGGGGAATGGGTTATAGCAATAGGCAACCCTTTTGGCTTGGGCATTACCGTTACGGCAGGTGTCATATCTGCGATAAATCGGGACATTTCCGTAGAAAAAGATCGTGCGTTCAGAGATTTGATACAGACAGATGCTTCTATAAACCCCGGAAATTCCGGGGGAGCATTGGTCAACTCCAGAGGCGAATTAGTCGGTGTAAATACAGCAATTATTCCTTATGGACAAGGAATCGGCTTCGCTATTCCCGTTAACAGAGCCAAGAGAATTATTGGTGATTTGATCGAATACGGCAGAGTTAAAAAAGCATTCGCGGGTGTTTCTGTCCAAACCGTGACCCAAGAATTGGCCGCCTATTTTAATATTCCCAATGAGGGAGTTTTGGTAACAGAGGTAATAAAAGATTCCGCAGCGGGGAAAGCAAATCTGGTTCCCGGCGATGTTATTCTTGAGATTGACTCGCGTAAAATAGCTTCAAATGATGATTTTCAAAAAATATTAGATGAATACCGAGTTAATGACAAAGCAGTTTTAACCGTTTTAAGAAAAGGGAAGAAGGGTACACGAGAAATAGAATTTAAAGAAAATCCACTGAGTAAAAATGTTCTCGGCATATCTGTTTCCGATTGCACTGACGAAAACATAAAGCGTTACGGTTTATATGTAGACAGAGGTTGTGTTATAACGGGAGTCGCGAAAGGTTATCCTGCTGACCGTGCCGGATTAGAACCCGGAGATGTTATTTTACAAATTAACAATGAATTGGTGTTAAAAGAAAAAGATTTTAATAAGATAATCAAGGACCTTTCAGAAGACACTCAAATTATCTTGAGAGTTGTACGAGGTCGAAGATCGACTTTATTACTAATAAAAATAGAATAAAATAAAAAAAAAATTGCATTGAATTGATTTCATGCGTATAATCGAAATAAACGTCACCCACGGAGGGAATTATAGTTATGCAACTAGCCCAAATTTTAACAAAGAATCATGTTTTTCTCAATTTCGAAGCCGAAAACAAAGAAGAGGCAATTGAGAAATTCATACAGATGCTCGAGCAGTCGGGAGCCATAAAGGACCCTGCCGTTCTTAAAGATGCTCTGTTTGAAAGAGAAAAACTTGGTACCACAGGTGTAGGTTCAGGAATTGCTATGCCACATGCACGCTCGGGAGCAATCAAAGAATTAACCGTTGCTTTTTTTCGCTCAGAAAAGGGGTTTGATTTCAAGTCAACTGACGGAGCGCCTGTTAACCTTGTCTTTTTATTGTTGGCTCCTGTCTCTTCAGGCGGCCCATATTTGAAGCTTCTTGCAAAAATTTCAAGGCTTTTGCGCGGTGATGATTTCAGAAGCAATCTTATGGTTGCAAAAGACATTGACGAAGTTCTTCAAATTATCAAGGACAACGACTGATTATTTCAAAATAAGGCTTGTGCGATGGTTGGTTTAACAATAAATAAATTCAAAATTTTGTTGCTGATTTCTGTTTGCGTCATGGGTGATTCGATGTTTTCTTTGCCCTTTAAATCAGCTGATTGTACAAGCAGTGTTTTGTATGCCCGGGAAAAAAGCAAACCAAAGCAGAGTTCTAAAAAAAGCAATAAAAAATCCGGCAGTAAAAATGAGAAAACAAAGTCTTCGCCTCAAGATGCCGCCTCAGCTCTAAGTCCAGACGACTTAGGTCATTTGCCCGAACCGGATTTGGCGAAGAATTATGTTCCCGACATCTATAGATGTCCTGATTGTGGTTATGAACAGGATGTTTCGGGCACTTGCCCGGATCACCCAACTGTAGATTTGGTTATCATTCGTGATAAAGCGCGAAATCCCTTGGCTCCGGTGGAATATGACGGGAACGAAGATATTATTGTAGATATCCCATTAAAAAATGTAGTTTTTAAGAAAGAAATCCTCGAAGAAAACAAAGCAGAAGAGTCTAACGATTCAAAAACCGACACAAAATAATGAGAGAAAACATAAAAAAATTGATATTAGGTTGTTTGTTGTTCGCGGGGTCGACTTTTTTTGTTGCGCCTTGCAATGGTCAAGCCTTTAATGAGGTTGTTAAAAGCAGTTATATCTCGGTAAGAAAAGAAGCCAAGTTTAATTCGGTTATTGTCGCAAAAAAAATTAGAGGCGACAGATACCGTATGCTTTTCGAAGATAAATATTGGATGCGCGTTGAATTTGAAGATGGCTTAACGGGTTGGCTTTTCAAAACTGTGACAATGAAAACTGAACCCGAGAAAAAAAACTTGGATCCAAAAGAAACGAGTTCAGATAAAAATAAGCCAAATGAACTTAAACCGGGTAATGAGAACATTACTCCAAAAAAGCCTGCGGCACAGGCAAAAGACACTCCAAAAGATTCTAGGCTGCCACAGGTTGCAAAAGAAACCTCGACCGATGCAAAAGCTAATACTGATAAGCCACTTGCTGTTGCCAAACCCGAACCCCCTGTTAAGCCCTTGTTAGTGGCAGAGACCTCTTTAAACGCAGAAGAGCTTTATAATGAAGCAATAATTCTTTACGAAAAAAGAAAATATGAAGAAGCTCTGGAGAAAAATTTATTTGCCTCTAAAAAAGCTCCTAAAAACGCAGAAATACTTAATAATATCGGTAATTGCTTGTTTAAACTTAACAGGACAGACGAGGCTCTTGAATATTGGCTGACTGCACTCAAGGTTTCGCCAAAGTCAGGTAAGATCTGTAACAACATAGGAATTGCATATTACCAGCTGAATAAATCAAAAGATGCTATTGAATATTACAAAAAGGCCATTCTTTTTGAGCCTGATTTTCCTGATTCTTATTATAATTTGGCTTCAGTCTATGGTTTTATCGGCGACTTCAAAAATGCAATTTTGAACTACAAGCTATTTTTGGAGCAAAATCCCCAAGAGGTTATGGCAAAGCTTGCCACCGAGCGCATTGAATACTGCGAAAAACAAATAGCCCGCAACTAATGTTTTAGTTTCCGTATTCTCTGTTAAAGCAAAATAATGAGCCTGATTTTGTTTTAACCAAAATGTTTTTATCTAATATTGCCAAAGAATCATTTGCAAGCTCCCCGTCTGCTTTAACCTTCCACTTTATATGTGCGCTTCCGGTATGTATGCAATAGATCCAACCGTCAGCGGAACCAACATACATAATTTTGTCATCGAACTTAGGTTGTGTTATAAACGTTCGGCGCTCTTCATTTAAAATCAATTCTGCTTTTCCGTCATCATTAACTTTGGTAATTTTACCCCCATTAATGATTATTCGATTTTTTATGTCGCAAATTGTCGGAACATAATCATTTTTTTGCTTTAAAGTGTTCTCTGTTGAAATTATAATTCCGCCGTCAAGTTTTATCTTATAGTAAATGCCGTTTTTCGCAAAAAAGTCACCTTCCAGATGGTCGAAATTTATGGGTGTGATAGCTTCAAATTGCGTATTTATAGCCTGATATAATTTTTTTCCGTCAGATGTGTTGAAAGTAAAAATTTCACCTGTTTTATATGCGGCAACAAATCTGTCTTGAGACTTCGAAATCAAAGCGCGTAAAGAGTTTCCGTTTACTTTAGGTGTTCCATGCACATATTGCCATAGCTCATTCCCGTTTTCTTTGCTTAAGCATTTAATTATTCCATTATTGCAACTAAATATAAAGCGATCTTTCTCTTCTAAAAAATATCCATTTTCCAAAAATTTATCAGGGAAAGATCTATTCGCTGCAATTGGCAGGTCAATCTGTTTTATCCATAATAATTTGCCTTTTTCTGCACCGTAAAAGCCAACATAACCGTAATCGAAGAAAATCAGAAGGTTTTTGCCTTCATCTGTTTCATATGAAGTTAACGGGATATTAAGATTTTCTGATTCAATCGGATAATCTGTTTTATATAGATTGATATTAAGACTGTCATTATAAACATAGAGTGCATCACTACCCAAAAATACCGGTGTGGGTGTAATTTTAAATCCGCTGTGAACTACTCCCGGTCTAAAGCTTCTTTTAGAATTAATTTTGCCTGTTTTTGCATCTAAACACCAAGAGTTTTTCGAATTTGTAAGCCAAATTTTATCTTTTCCGATCAAAAATTCATTTGGTGTATTAGTGACAAACTGTTCAATCGGATCATATTTTTGTTCAAACTTCCATTGAAGTTTTTCAGAGTTATCGCTTGAGAAGTGTCTGTATCCTGAAAAAGCCATTTGAACAAATAACATGAAAATAATCGCTCCGGCGAAACCGTAAATACGTCCATTACCCCATTCTTTACCAAAAAATATTTCGAAAAATGATTTTATAATCAGAGATAAAAAAAACTGAGCAAAAACAACTATGAGAACCAAGCCGCTCATTGAGCCGGAAACCAAAAGTTCATAAGGCAATGTTTTTCTGCTCCAGGCCGCTTGAACTATATCAGAAATATTTTTAATATTTTCGAATACCGGTATTAAAAACTCACCGAACCATGCGTTGAACAAGCCGAAGATAATAGCTGTTCCCGCAAACATCGAAAAAATTATTGATCGCATCATCATTTGAATAAAAACCAGAATAGACACGATAATTCCGAAATAAATCAGACTTGAAAACGACATTACAGGAAAAGTTGTGTGCGCGCCCAATGAAGTTCCAAAAATATAAAGCTGGACAAAGGCAATAAAGGCGAGCGGAAACATATAAAACCAATTTATAACATTATCTTTAAATGTTACTTTTTTTGAACTTTTAACATTTGTCTTTTGTGTCTGTTTGTTTTTCGATTCAAAATTTATCGGGTTATTAGAAATAATGGGAATTTCTTCCATTTTAAAGGTTCCTTTTTTATATTTGTGTTTTTATCGGCAAGTATTCATATAATCTTAACTTTTGCAAATTTTGACCGGTATAAAAAATTGATAAAGTGGCATAAAATTTGCCGGGTTACATTTTATGCGTTTAACAAGTGTATAAAAATAAATATTGTTGTGGTGATGAATGTTGTCAGAATTATAAAAATGAAATCGCTGATTGAGAGCGGGTTTAAAAAAAAACTAAGGGGGGTTTACTTGCCGGGTAAAATATGTTTTAATAGCCCCACATTAAATAAACTTTAATAACACACTTTAATAACACACAAACTAATCCCTACCAATCATCTTTTGGCGCATTGTTTGCTTCTTATTTTGTGTACGCTTTCAAGTTTAAATAAAAAATATCGGAGAAATCATGAAACAGGGTCGTGAACTGCAATTTATTGAAAACAGACAGGGTGGTACCGTTCCTTTTAATCCCGAAAAGATTCGATTTGCAATTGAAAGAGCCGGAAAAGCTACCGGTGAATACGGAATGACTGAATCAGTCAGGCTGACGGGCCAAGTGATCAATATTCTGGCGCACAGACATCAAAATGAAATCCCGAACGTAGAAGAAATACAAGATGTTGTCGAACACGTTTTGATAGCAAATAACTACCTTTCGACTAACCGTTCTTTTATTGTCTACAGAGAACAGCATAAACATCTTCGTGAAGGTAAAAAATCAATGATAGACAGTGTTGCTTCTATCAATGAATATTTGGGCCATATGGACTGGCGAGTTAACGCAAACGCGAATCAAGGTTACTCTTTGGGCGGAATGATATTAAACGTTGCGGGTAAAGTAACTGCTAATTACTGGTTAACTAATATTTATACCCCCGAGATCGGCGAGGCTCACAGGAACGGTGATTTTCACATTCATGATCTTGATATGTTAAGCGGTTATTGTGCGGGCTGGTCATTAAGAACTTTGTTGCATGAAGGCTTTAACGGCGTTCCCGGAAAAATAGAAGCAGCTCCTCCTAAGCACTTTTCAAGCGCGCTTGGGCAAATGGTTAATTTCTTAGGCACATTGT
>Ga0255345_1006527_pt1 | contig 11337 bp, 11 predicted proteins | sample wastewater_treat_6_FD_192415 | JGI IMG/M metagenome (GOLD analysis project Ga0255345, IMG submission 192415) | Wastewater microbial communities from Lulu Island WWTP, Vancouver, Canada - plant20 | ecosystem: Engineered > WWTP > Wastewater > Unclassified | place: Canada: Vancouver, British... | reverse complement strand
GGGGGGGAAGGGAAAAGAAGGGCAAGAGGGGGGCGCGGAGTGCCCCTCTCGGAAGTGTTCGCGTTCGGGCGCGGCGGCCCCGCCCGGTGCGACTTGACATAAACGCCGTTATCCGCCCTCACCTTATTCCGCCTCTCCCTCGAAAAATGCAGCTTATACGTCCTATCCTTAACTGTGTAGCCGTGTTGGGATCGGTGAGCGCCCCTCTTCTTATTCCAACGTCCCCGCCTGCCAGTCTCCACCCAGCGCATGCAGCAGGGCGGCGGAATCCGCATACCGGTCGGCCTGCGCCTGGATGCGTTCGAGTTCCGCCTGCATGAGCTGCCGCTGCGCATCGAGCAGCGTCAAATGGCTGACCGCGCCGTTCTTGAACTGAGCCTGCGCGATGCCGTAACCGGCACGCGCATGCCGGACCGCGTCGGTCCGTTCCTTGAGCGCACGCGCATCGCTCTCAAGCGCGCGCAAGGTGTCGGCGACCTCCTGAAAGCCTTGCAGAACGGTCTGCCTGTAAACGGCGGCGGCCTCGTCATACGCGGCGACAGCCTCGCGTTTCTTGGCCTTCAGTTCACCGCCGCGGAAGACCGGCTGCATGAGGTTGGCGCCAAGGCTCCAAACGTTGAGGCTGTTGAGCATGTCGGCGGCGTGCGTGTCTTGGGCTCCCACGCTTCCCGAAAGCGTGACCTGCGGATAAAGGTCGGCCGCGGCGACCCCTACCCGCGCGCAGGCCTGATGCCACAGCGCTTCGGCGGCGCGGATGTCGGGCCGCCGCCGTGCCAGCGCGGAAGGCAGGCTGAGCGGTAACTCGTCCGGCAGGTGCAGGCCGTTGAGGTCGAAAGCCGCAATGTCCGCTTCGGCGGGGAAACGTCCCAGATAGACCGCGAGCTGATGCCCGACGCGTGCCGCCTGATTCTCAAGCGGCGGCAGCAAGGCCCGCGTCTGCGCCAGCAGGAGCTTCTGATTCTCGAGACCGAGGGAGGACACCCCGCCCGCCTTGTATTGCGTCTCCATGATCGCCAACTGCCGTTCCTGCACGGCCAGGAGATTGCTGACGCAGCCGATCCGCGTATTCAGGGAGGCTTGGCGGATAACCGCGCTCACGACGTTCGCGGCCAGCGTCTGCCGTGCCGCCTCCAACTCGAACGCCCGGTAATCCACCTTGGCCGCCAAGGCTTCGAGCGTCCGCCGGTTCTTGCCGAAAAAATCGAACGTGTAAGCGACCGACGCCGAAACGTTGTACAGCGCAAAGGGCTGCGGGTTCTTCACGCCCGCCATGCCCATCGACGCAAGGTCCACCTTCTGCCGTTTGGCGGAGAGCCCGGCATCCACGGAAGGATATTTTGTCGCCCCGGCCTGAGCATTCAACGCCTCCTGCGCCTGAACGAGTCGCGCCTGCGCCTGCGCGAGGGTCGGGCTTTGTTCCAGCGCCTGACGCACAAGCCGGTCTAGCGGCCCGCTCCGGAAAAGCGACCACCATAGCGCGGGAATATCGTTCCCGCCCACAAACCGCTGCGCAATCCCGCCCGGGCCCTCGGACGAAACCGTCCCGGCGGGCAGACTGCCGCGCAGATAGGTTTGCGGGGCAGGCTCCTGGGAAGGCGTGAAGTCCGGCCCCACGGCGCAGCCGGACAACAGCCCGGCAAGAGCCGCCCAGACAGGGAATGGTACTGCGGCAGGGACGCCTCCCCGAGGCGTCCGCCGCGCGAAAATCATCATCGAGTTTTTTTCCATCCGCGCCTCCTCAGTCCAAGGTCCGGCGGTAAAAGGTCAGGGCGATCACCATCACAATCAAGGTGAACACCATCAGCGGCCAAACGTCAGGCCAGAGATCCGGAAACAGGTTGCCTTTGAGAAAAATACCCCTGATAAGGCGGTTGAAATAGGTCAGCGGCAAGACATTCCCCACGGCTTGCGCCCATTTCGGCATGCCCTGAAACGGGAACATGAACCCCGAAAGGATGATGTTGGGAAGAAAGTAAAACAGGGTCATCTGCATGGCCTGCAGTTGATTCCGTGCCAGCGAAGACAGGGCGATCCCGACGGTGAGGTTTGCCAGCACAAACAGCAGAGCGGCACCATAGACCATGCCGATGTTCCCCGCGCAAGGCACCCTGAACAGAAACCGGGCCGCAACCAGAATGATGGTAATCTGGATCAGGCCGATGGCGATGTAAGGGATCAGCTTCCCCGTCATGACCTCGAAGGGCGAGACGGGCATGGCCAGTATGTTTTCCATGGTGCCGCGTTCGCGCTCGCGGGTGATCGCGAGGCCGGTCATCAGCACCATCGTCATGCAGAGGATCACGCCGATGAGGCCGGGAATGATGTTGTAACGGGTGATGCCTTCGGGGTTGTAGAGCCGGTGAACCCGCACTTCGAAGGGATCCTGACCTCCGGCCAGGAACGACAGGGCACCGGTCATGTCTTTGGCCGCCACCGTGCGGGCGAGCTGACCCGCCGCCGCGAGCGCCATGCCCGTTGCGGCCGGATCCGTGGCGTCGGCCTCGATCAACAGGGCGGGGCGTTCACCGCGCAACAGACGTCCGGTGAATCCGGCGGGGATGTTGACCACAAACTGAACGTTCCCGCTCGCAAGGGCGTGCCGGCCAGCCTCCTCATCCGGCAGGGTGCCGACAATGTCGAAGTACTCCGAGGACTTCATCGCCGCGACGAACGAGCGCGTGAATTCGCTGTGGTCAGCGCTGATGACCGCTGTCGGCAGATGCCGGGGATCATTGTTGATGGCGAAGCCGAACAGGACCAGCTGGGCGATCGGTATGCCGATGATCATGCCGAACGTGAGGCGGTCCCTCCGGAGCTGGAGAAACTCTTTAAGCACCATGCTCCACCAGCGCGAAAGGGAAAAGCCGTTGGAAGTTTTCACGGGGCGCCTCCCGTTTTCCCGGATGCCTGCTTCATCAGGTAGATGAAGACGTCCTCCAGACCGGTCTCCGTTTTTTCGATGCGGAATGCCGCAGAACCGGCTGTTTGCGCGAGCGTCCGCTCCAGCGCCGCACCGTCCTTACCGCTCACATGGAGACGGGTGCCGAACAGCACGGTCTGATCCACGCCGGAAGCGTTCTTCAACGCTTCGGACAGACCGACCAGATTCTCGCCGTACACTTGCCATGTGCTGAGACCCTGACTGGCAACCACTTCAGGGGCCGCCCCCTGAGCCAGCAGGTTGCCGTCGAAGACATACGCGAGCTTGTGGCACCGCTCGGCCTCGTCCATGTAATGCGTGCTCACCAGTACCGAGATGCCGCGGGCGGACAGCAGGTGCAGCTCTTCCCAGAAATCCCGTCTCGCCGCAGGATCCACGCCTGCGGTCGGCTCGTCCAGCAGCAGCAGTTCGGGGTCGTGCAAAAGGCAGGCGGCCAGAGCGAGCCGCTGTTTCCAGCCTCCCGAGAGCGTGCCGGCCAACTGGCTCGCGCGCGCGGCCAAGCCCAATTCCGCCAGTGCCCCGTTCACCCGTTTCCGGCGGTCGCCCAGACCGTACATCCGCGCCACGAAATCCAGATTCTCGCGGATTGTCAGATCCTCCCAGAACGAGAAACGCTGGGTCATGTAACCGACGCGGCGCTTGATCTGAACGCTGTCCCGCAAAATGTCGTAGCCCAAGCATGTGCCGCTGCCCGAGTCCGGCGTGAGCAGGCCGCACATCATGCGGATGGTCGTGGTTTTGCCGCTGCCGTTCGGCCCAAGAAAGCCGAAGATCTCGCCGCGCCGCACCTGCAGCGAAACGTTTTTAACCACGTGCTTGTCGCCGAAACGCTTGTTCAGCGAACGCACATCGATGGCATAGCCGTCGCTCATGGCAAGAACACCTCAACAGGCTGGCCGGGGTGCAGTTCGCCCGCGTCGGCGGCCGAAGGCCGCGCCTCGACCATGTAGACCAGTTTGGAGCGCGTCTCATTGCTGTAGATGATCGGCGGCGTGTACTCGGACTCCGCCGAAACGTAGGAGACCGACGCCCGAACGTCCGCCGGCCTCCCATCGCAGCGAAGCGTGATCTCCTTCCCGACCTGAAGCCCGCCGATGACCGGCTCAGGCACAAAGAAACGGATCTTCACGTTCTCCGGCGGCAGCAGGCGCACCACGGGATGCCCCGCAGGCACCCATTCGCCCACGCGGTACAGCGTGTCGAAAACCACTCCCGCAACCGTGGCGGAGACCGTTTTCTGCCGCAACTTCCAGTCGGCCTGCTCAAGCGTGGCGCGGGCCGCCGCCACCGCAGATTCCTGCGCGCGGATTTGATCGTCCCGCGCAGGCAGAGCCGCAACGTCGAGTTGCCGTTCAAGCTCGCGCACCCGCGCGGCAAGCGATTCCGCCAACGCGCGCGCCGCGTCCAGCTGTGCCGCGGAAATCCCCCCGGCCTGATACTGGGCTTCATCGCGGATGAAATCCGCCGCAGCGCGTTTCTCTTCGGCGGAGGCCTGAGCCATCTGCGCGCGGATCACCGCCAACTCCGGGGGACGCTTGCCGACCCGCAGGTCCTTGAGCTGGGCCTCGGCCACGCCGAGCTGATGCCGCGCCTGACGCTGAGCAGCCGCCTCGTTGTCCGACTCCAGCACAAACAGAGCCGCGCCGTTCGTTGCCGAGTCCCCCCGCGTCACCGCCAGGCGGTCCAGCCGTCCGGCTTCGGCCGACGACACATACACAAACTCGCCCTCGACGTAACCCTGATAGGAAGGCGCTTTGTTTTCAGCGCACCCCGGCATCAGAAGCAGACCTGCGGCAAGCGCTACACACGCCCCCGTACTTTTCTGAAGTGTGTCTGTTGTCGTCCGCATGGCAATCTCCTAAAAACTTTTCTTCGCCTTTTTCTTCGCGCCATGACCGGCCAGCCCGTACGTCAGCAGCGACGTCGCATGGCTGATCACATCCTCATTCCCCAACTGGCCCAACGTGGGAAAACGCTTCCAGATTTTTGCGACGGCCAGCGGAAACAAAGACAGCCCGATGATGGACACGAAAAGCAGGTACGGCTGAAGGTCGGGGTTCACGGTCCCGCGCTTCTGCGCTTTGGCGACACACTCGCCGAAGCGTCTCTGTGTGCCGTCCGGCAACCGTTTGATCAACCGCTCCCGCAACTGTCCGCCGTCGCTGGCGATTTCCTTGATCCACAGCGCCGGGAGCCACGGAAGTTCCCCGGCCAGCCGGATGATGCGCGTGACCAAATCATGAACCATGGTTAAGGGGTCACCGGCCCCCTGCTCGATCTCCTCGCTAACGGCAGCGATGAAACGTCCGAACCGCTCCTCCACAATAACGTCGAGCAACCGCTCGCGCGTCTTGAAATAGTAATGGAGCATGGCCGAAGTTACGCCCACATGCGACGCGATCTCGGCCATGGACACGGCAGCGATGCCCTTCTCCGCGAACAGCGCGGTTGCGGCATCGAGCAGGCGCTCGCGCAGTTCGCCGTCCACCGCGGCCGCAGGCCGCCCCCGCCGGCGCCCGCTGATTTTTCTTTCGTTCATGGCCACAATATTAATTAACCGGTTAATTAATTACAAGGGAAAAGAATGCCGCCGCAGAACAATGTCAGAACCTGACCAGAGGCCTATTGGCCCAGATGTTTGTGCAGGAACTCGAACGTCCCTTTGCCGTTGATCGTGTGAGGCCCGTTGAAGTATTCGATCATAGTCTGGTCCGTCACTCCGAGCCTGTCGTAGAGGCGTTGGACCTTGGCGTACTCCCACGCGATCCACTCGTCAATCCCGCACCCGTCGTCATGCCCGCGTTCGACCATGAACGGCCTCGGCGCAATCAATGCCGCCATTTCCGCATAGTTGAAGGTGCGGCCCAAATTCCACTCCGGGATTTCCCACTCCCCGGTGAACAGGTAACTGGCGGGGAAATCATCGCTGATGACTTTGCGGATCCAATCGTTGAAGTCACCGGAACAAATGCTCATGCAATAGCCGTCAAGCGCGGCCGGCGTGCGCATGGCGGCTTTGCCGCCGTAAGAGAGGCCGTAAAATGCGATCCGGGATTTGTCCACCAAACGCCTTGTGTATTTGCTGCCAACGTCATGCTCACCGGCTCAATGGGGCGCAGCCCTATTGAGTACGGTGAAGCAACTGGTTGAACTAAGCCGGCTTTGCCGGCAGTGACTTCCTTTTCTCCTGCTTCTTCGCGAAGATGCCCCTGCGGCGGGGCCAACGTGTATGTCGCACGCTTGGCGACCCCGCTCAACAACGGATGCTTGATGGTGATCGTCTTGCCGTTGGTATCAAACACCGCGCCGCCTGCCAAAATCTTCGCGAAGATACCTGATAACCAGTTCGGGCTTCCGGTGCCGAAGAAATCCGAAGTGTCGGTACGAGCCACCACCGTGCCGCCATTGAAAAAAACGGTGCCTTTGCGCGGTGCGCTGGCATCGAGCGTAAACTGATCAAGACGCAGAGTTCCGCCCTCATTGATGTTCACGAGGCTGCTCTCAGATGAACTCGAGTTCTGCGAGATACGCAGCCCCCTGACCTCCAAAATGCCGTTGCCGCCGACGGTCGTGACGCCCGGCGTATTGTGGGCGTTCAAAAGCTCGTTGTTCCGACGCAGATCAACGTACCCGTTCGTGACCAGCAGCGTACCGTACTCGCTCACACGCGCCCATTTGTCGCCCGTTGTCCTGAGCGTGCCGCCATCCATCACCAGCGTGCCGCCGCTGACCCAAAGCGCAGGCCCCGATTCCGGGGCGCCGCCGACCAGCGTTACCAGCGTCGTACCGCTCGTATGCCGCAGCGTGCCGCCCACGGCTTTGAGCGAGGAGAACACGTTTGATGCGGCAGGCCCCGGATCCAGCGCCACCGTTCCCGCCCCGGTTTTTTGCCAGATGCCGACATTCGTGACCGGTGCCGAAAGGATCGCGTTCACACCGGCGCTGGCATTGGCGCTCCCATACATCAGCAGCGGACCGCCGCCAATCGTGTACCCGTCCGCCGTGAAAGTGAGGTTGCTGAGCGTCACCGGATCAGCCGTGACCGTCTTCGGCCCGTCAACGCCAAAGATCGCGTTGTTGGCGGCGGCGTCGGCCCACACCGTTCCCGCGCCGCCGGTCCAGTTCGCGTCCGTCGTGTTCCACAGCGCGCTGACCGCGCCGGTCCACGTGTAATCCGCTGCATCCGCTCGCCACGCCGTCATGAGCAACGCAATGACCAAACCCTTCAAGATCCTGCCGCCGGTATATGCACGCATCTGGACTTCTCCGTTTTACTTGTTCTCTTTCTGACCTACACCCAACACAAACACTGGCGGAGAGTATAAACCTTCCGTATATGCCTGACAAGGGGCGATTACGCCTTCCCGCTTGACTCAAGATGACGATTCGCGTAAAAAGGTGGCGGATTGTGGGTCGGCGGTTTCATGGCGGTGCGATTGATGACGTTTGGCATGGCATGTGGAGCCCCTTGATATGACAACAGTAATAAACATTTTCTTTGTAAGTGCGTGCCTATTTTGTTGTGCTTTTGCCAACGCCGACGCTTTTTTAGATCATTCTGTTGGAGTTGGCATTTTGGTGGGTCGTAAAGCAGACAATAAGGTTGAATACGATATTTCAGAATCACTGATAGGTACGTTGCCTGTTGGGGGAAAAATCACAATTCAGTTTCAGCCTCATTCGATCACCAACAAGGATTATGTCTTGCCGGACAAGGCATTGCTTATCCTGGAACCTACCATTATAGATCCTTTCGCCACCAGTGGAACAAACATAACGAATGGATGTCTGGTTAGCGAATATCAGGCGCTTGGAGGTGATATTTACAGAAGTGTTTTGCCGTATACGGGACATACACAGATATCTAACGTATTTTCAAACATAAGTAATTATATTGCATCGCCGACCAACAGTTGGCTGGCCAGTCAAGAAGCTGTTACGATCGCAATAAGCCATGTGAAAAACAATCCTCCTGCGGATGTCTATAGTTCGGAAACGCGCTACGTATTACATAGGCCCCCGTATCGGTATAATTTTGGGTGGGTCGTGACATTGGAGGTGGAGAACGGGTTTTTTGGCGGGCTGTTTTGCCGAGTAGTTGTTGGTGACGATAAACACGTGAAAAATGTCTTACTTTTCTGATGTTAACAGGTGGCACGCCACCGGTCTTCTGGAGAAGCGGGCTCGTAGTTTGACATGAGACAAACAAGGGTTGTGAAAATTTTGGAGACAAGAGCCGCGCTGTGCGCGGGTCGCGGCACCGCTTTTGCGCATCACCCTGCCGCCGCACCCGGTGCTTTAAAAGCGGCGTCGCGCGGAATACCGCTTGCCGCCGCACTCCAAATTTTTTCGTCACACTTGCGGTCACGACGCCATTCCGTAAAAATCCCTGCGCCTCCCTGTCTCTGCGTTATCAAGGGGTGCGATGCTGTTTGTGGCCGGTTTAGCAAGACTGCTGGAAAAATGAAAAGTCCCATGTTAAACTGCGATCCCGATAACCTGAGAGGTTTTTATCATGACAAAATCAAAGGAAGATGCGATCTTTTTGCTGGAAAAGCTCTACGGGGCACAAGATTCTCTTGCAAGTTTGTGTTCTGAATTTGAGTTTGAATCTGATGAGGCACGACATGCGTTCTCGAAGACTGTCGGCCATATGCTGAGCTATTTATTCGAGGGCATCCTGCGGCCTATTTACAGAAAATATCCAGAATTAACACCACCCGTTCTGAAAGACACATTGGAAAAGAGGGAGCTTATTTAACGCAGAGGGCAGAGGTTTTTTGAGGGCAGGGCTGGCCGCAAGTCGCGGGTCGAGCGTCGCTGGTCAACCTCTCTTGTTGCGACCACGCAGTGGCTCGCAACCATGAGAGTAAAAGCAGTGCCGTGCCATTTCAAAGGTTTGCCGTCGTGGATGGGATCGTTGACGCGCGCATGGATTCGAGTGACGTCCACCAATATCGGAAACAAACCCTGACACCTTGCTATAACTGACCCAATTGATACCGTACGCGGCCTTTTGCGTTCTGCGGTTCTTCACTCTTGCCACGGGCGCATTTTCCCCGCATTTTTTTCATTGGTTCGGCTTGAAACGCCGCAGTGAATCCGGTACCCTTTCATGACCTTTTTTTGTGCCTATGTGAGGTTCTGGTATGGAATATCTGCTGCTAGTCGTCAGCGCGATTCTTGTAAACAATTTTGTGTTGAGCCGGTTTCTTGGGATATGCCCGTTTTTAGGCGTCTCCAAAAAGATCTCGACTGCGCTCGGTATGTCGGGTGCGGTGATCTTCGTGATCACCATCGCCTCGGCGGTCACATGGTGTCTGCAAACCTACCTGCTCGTGCCGTTGGGGCTCGACAGGTTTCTCCAGACCCTCTCGTTTATCTTGGTGATCGCCGCGCTGGTGCAACTTATTGACATCGTGATGAAGCGTTTCACGCCGTCGCTACACGCTGCGCTTGGTATTTTCCTGCCGTTGATTACCACGAACTGCGCGGTTCTCGGTGTCGCAGTGCTGAACATGAAGGAAGGGTACGGCTTTTTAAAATCGGTTTTGTTCGGCTTTTCCGCCGCAGTCGGTTTCTCGTTCGCTCTGCTGATCTTCACTGGCTTGCGCGAGAAGATCGAACGTGCCGCGCCGCCTCGCTGCTTTAGGGGCGTAGCGATTTCGTTGGTGACCGCCGGCTTGCTGAGCTTGGCCTTCATGGGTTTCAGCGGTCTGGTCAGATAACCCTCTTCCATCCACAACACATCTTCTCATGGACCTCATCACAACATCCACCCTTTGCGTCGGCGGTATCGGCCTGGTCAGTGCAGCGGCCTTGGCCTTGGCCGAGAAACATCTGAGCGTGCCGCAAGACCCGCGCATCGACAAAGTAACCGAAATGCTGCCCGGCGCGAACTGCGGCGGTTGCGGTTATGCAGGCTGCGCCGATTATGCGCGCTCGATCGTGACTGACAACGCGGAGTGCAATCTCTGCGTGCCCGGTGGAACGGCCTGCGCTCAGGAGATCGCCGCCTTCCTCGGCCGCACCGCCTCTGAAGTGCAACGGCGCGTCGCGCTCGTGCTCTGCTGCGGCGACAATACCGAGGCGCTCCGGAACGCCGCTTACAACGGTGTCGTTGATTGCGCGGCCGCGCAGGCCACGGCGGGCGGCGACAAGGCTTGCTCCTACGGTTGCTTGGGATACGGCTCCTGTGCCCGGGTTTGTCCCGTGAACGCGATCCGTATCGAGAATGGTATCGCCAAGGTCGATAAAGCACTTTGTATCGCCTGCGGTAAGTGTGTCGCGGCCTGTCCCCGCAAGCTGATCAAACTTGTTCCGGCGGCGGCCGAAATTCATGTGCTGTGCAGTTCGAAAGACAAAGGCCCCGCCGTGAAAAAGGTCTGCGGCACAGGTTGCATCGGCTGCCGGATGTGCACCAAGCTGGCCGATGACGCGATCAGCATGGACGGCTTCCTTGCGGTGGTCGATTACGCCAAGCCCCTGACCAACGAAGAGATCGTGGCCAAGTGCCCTGGCCACTGCATCCGCAAAGACGCTCCTGTGCCCCAACCCCCAAACCCTGAATCTTAACCCGTTTTTCTTTCCCATGGTTACCATCCGATCTCCACATGCCCTCCGGGGCGGCGTCCACCCCGAATACAACAAAACGCTCACCGCCGCTGAGCCGATCCGCGAGCTGCCGTTGCCCGCGCGCCTGACCGTGCCGATGTCGCAACATCTCGGCGCTCCCGCCAAGCCGGTCGTCAAGGTCGGCGACACGGTCGTGGGCGGACAGCTCATCGCCGAGGCCGGCGGATTTATCTCCGCGCCGGTCCATGCGCCGGCCGCGGGCAAGGTGGTCGCCCTTGAAGAGACGCTCACCGCCGCGGGTCGCGCCTGCGCCGCCATCGTGATCGAAACCGCATCGGAACAGACCTGGCAGCCGATGCCGACCTTCCCCGAATGGCGCTTCACCAATGCCAAGCAGTTGGTCGAGCACATTGGCGCGGCTGGCATCGTCGGCATGGGAGGCGCGGGTTTTCCCACGCGCGTCAAACTCGCACCGCCCAGCGACAAGCCGATCGACACCGTGATCCTCAATGGTGCGGAGTGTGAGCCGTATCTGACCGCCGACCACCGAATGATGGTGGAGCATGCCGCCGAGATCCGCATCGGCGCAGAGATCATCCGACACATCTTGGGGGCGCGTAGCCTGCGTGTTGCGATTGAAGATAACAAGCCGGAGGCGATCGCCGCTATTGAGACGGCCTTTCGTGACACGGCTGGTGACGTGGCTGTCGTTGTGTTGCCCACCAGCTATCCTCAGGGTGCCGAGAAGCAGCAGATCTATTCGGTCACCGGGCGCGAAGTGCCGCGCGGCGGACTGCCGATGGATGTCGGCTGCGTCGTGG
>Ga0255345_1006523_pt1 | contig 11341 bp, 10 predicted proteins | sample wastewater_treat_6_FD_192415 | JGI IMG/M metagenome (GOLD analysis project Ga0255345, IMG submission 192415) | Wastewater microbial communities from Lulu Island WWTP, Vancouver, Canada - plant20 | ecosystem: Engineered > WWTP > Wastewater > Unclassified | place: Canada: Vancouver, British... | reverse complement strand
GATTTTATACTGGCACTTTTTCCGGTATAAGAAATTTACGGCAGATATGGAGAAAATATGTTATGTGGACGCCCGCAATGGGGCGCTTAGGAGGAAAAATGAGAAAAATAGTTTTTATTTATTTACTTTGTAGTATTTTTTTACTTAATTCTTGTGCAACAAATAACAAGATTAGTACTTCATCTTCTAAAAGTAATAAATCAACTACAATACCTGATGAAAAAGATGGTTATAAATATATTGGTTATGATAATGGATATTTTATTATTTCTTGGATTCCTTATGAATATAAATTTTCTAATGAAGATTATCATTCCTACCGGAATGTAACTACTTCTTATCATTCATTTGACTCAGAAGAACAAAAAAATATCAAACATGAAGGGTCTTATTTTCTAATAAACGGAAAAACATTAAAACTTGAATATAAAGCAGACAATGAATTCAATGAATTAAATGAATATGGTTCATATCGTTTCAAAAAAGATGGACTTGCAACTATATATATACAAATTGGAGATTCAATTACAACAGAGATACAAATAAATCAAATAACTCTCCCTCTGTCTCAATATGATAAAAAAGACTCATTAATAGAAAAAATTGGATTTGCAGATTTCTCCAAATCCAATTCTATTAAATGGCCTGATAAAAAAACTATTGATGGTATATTTTATGACACAACAAAAAAAGTAAAAGATATATATGTAACTCATTATTTTTATAAGAAATATCCTTATCTCTGTATTTCGTATGATTTAGGTGGTTTATATCGTTGTGGTACAACAAGAAATTGGGATAAAAATTTTTAATTTACCATATTTTCTAAAATGATAAATAAAAAAAACTTTTTAGTATTTTAAAATAACACATAACAAAGGTTCGTAGCCGACACTCTGTCAAGCTATAATAAGCCTAAGATTTAGACACGGAGGAGAAAAATCATGAAAATTAGATTATTTTTATTGTTCTTAATCAGTATAATATTTATTAGTTGCGATTTTGGATTTGAGCCTGAATCCGAAAAGCAAACTTACTATACTCCAACTGTAGAACAAATGAAAACTTATATCTTCAAGGAACACGGTACAACTTGGAGCGTTTCATTTTACAGTTATTATAGTACAGGAACAAAAGAACATCAGTGGCAACAAAGTAACAAAGGTTCTGGATATAAATATTCGTTTTATTCAGATTTAACATATTCATATAGAAGTTGGGAAAATAAATACGAATATGTTTGGGCTCCAGAAATGAAAGCTAATTATTCTGGAAAAGTAGATATCTTGGATGGAAAAATAATCTTTTATGATTTATTCGGAGAGTCAAAACTAGAAAAAACAGTTCAATTATCTGATAATAATAAATGGATTAAAATAGGCGATAGTGCCTATCATTTATAAATGGTACTATATTTTATTCAATAAAGCACATAACATGCACTTCAAAGCGGATGTCGCGGTCAAGCCCGCTGCGGTACAACCAGTTGTTATGCCCACGCCCACACTGGGGCGGTAGAGCAAAAGGAGAAATTAAATGTCTTTAAAATTCAGAAAAAAAATTCGAGTTTTTCCGGGCTTTACTTTAAATTTAAGTAAAACAGGAATGAGTGCAACTTTAGGCGTTAGAGGAGGTAGTGTTAATTTTGGTAGAAATGGTACATACTTAAATACTGGAATTCCTGGAACAGGAATCTATGACAGAATAAGGCTCGATAATCCTAATAACACTAATGACAATAGAAATAATCCACAAATTCCTGTAGAAACACCATATAATACATATACAGTTGAAACAGAAATAAAAAGCTATAATCCAGAATTACTAACCTCTGATTCCATGTCTTCATTAAAGCAAAGTATTTTGGATGCTGAAAAAGTAAAAAAAGAAATGTATCAAGAATGGATGGATGCAAATTCTTCAAAGAATGGAACACTTTTTCTATTGATTCTTCTTCATTTTATTATTGTTGGTTTCTTCTTAAAAGGATTGAAACAAAAATATAAGGAAAAGAAACAATTTGCGGAAGAGTTGAAAAATGATTATGAGAATTTTTCACTTGAACTGGATTTTAATTTTGATAAAGATACATTAAATGATTACATTTCAATAAGAAAATATTTTGAACAAATGTCCCGCGCAGAAAAAATATGGGATGTAACAGCATATAGAGAAACTGACCGCTACAGAGAACGAACGGTTGCAACACGTTCTTTAACAAGACAACCAGTCAGATTTTATAATGAATCGTTGGATTTTATAAAAACATCATATGATGCTCTAGTCATGGGAAATGCGAATGGTGGAAATCTATATATATATCCAGGATTTGTAATTATAAAAGAAACATCGTCCAAAGATTTTGGAATAGTTGATTTAAAAAATATAAGATTCAATTATTCAGATTCAAATTTTATTGAGGAAGAATCTGTTCCATCTGATTCAAAAAATGTTGGATATACGTGGAAATACTGTAATAAGAATGGTTCACCAGATAGAAGATATGCAAATAATTACCAGATTCCAATTCAGCGATATGGTGAAATTGCTATCTCTTCATCAGAAGGATTAAATGAAGAATTTATGATAAGCAATTCCGAATCAACAGATTTATTTACTACAAGTTTAGACAATTTTGTAAAACTATTAAATAAGATGAATTGGGATGCAAAGATGATTGGAAATAAGGCATAACAAAGGTTCGTAGCCGACAGCGAGTCAAGCCCGCTGCGGTACAACCTATTGTTAGACATACAGCCCATTGGGGCGTATATTGGGAATTTTATGAAAGAATATAAAACATCATATATAATACCGGACACTTCGGTACTATTAAAAAATAAAAATATTTTAAACCTTCTTCTTGAAGATTTCTCAAAAGTAATAATTTCGCAGATTGTAATAGATGAATTGAATTATCAAAAAGATAAAAAGAAAAATAACGATGCATGGATTGCTATGCAAAAAATTGAAGAAGTTAAAAATAATAATAAAATCATTCTTTCTAATGATAGAGATTTATCAGGAAAAAAGAATGATGATAAAATTTGTTCTTTTGCCAAGAAATATTCAAAAAATAATCATCGAGTTTTTATTATTCATGATGATATCGGCTTTTCAATAAATTATGAAAATGCAATTTTATTAAGAGAATATATAGGGAAAAGGAAGTGTATTAATAAAAATATTCAATATCTACAAAAATTAAACTCTACATTTCTTTCAAATTGGAATGATTTTTATATAGTTCAGGATATAAATTATGATGAATACCTTGAAGATGGAAATACATTGCTGATTAATTGCATTCGAAGTAAAAATTTGAAAAAATATGAAAAGCTTCGTTTTTTGATTAATTTTTGCAATGTTGATTTGAATAAAACCGATTCTTCAAAATATTTTCTTACTCCATTAAGTCATTGTGTTCAAATAAATGATTATAAATCATTTTGTATACTATTAGAAAATGGAGCGGACTATAATAAAGGCAGTATAAATGAAACCCATATAGACTATATTCGTTGTCGCAATGAAGGCAATACTCCTTTGATGATTGCTTGTTGGCATCGACGAAAGAAATTTGTTGAAAAACTTTGCTCATACAAAGATATAGGTCTAAATCAACAGGACAGTAATGGATTTACACCACTAATAAAATGTGCTTGGAAAAAGAATAAAGAGTTATATGAATATTTGTTAACTTTTCCTCGTACTGATGTATATATACGGGATAGGAATAATCATACTGCAGAATGGTGGATGACACATACTCAAGAGGAGTCAAACGGAAGATGAGGATTGCTCTTTACGGTTTGCCTTGTGCAGGTAAAACTTCCCTTTTACAAACAATAAATTTTTGTAAAGTTATTCATGGGAGTGAGGAATTAAAAAAATATTCAGGTTCAATATCAGAAAAAAGAGCTGAATTTTTATTGTGGTTGAACAGTGAAGAAAATAAGAATTATTTTATAGATGGTCATTTTCAATTTATAAAGAATGGAAATGTTGAAACTGTTTTTACGAATGAAGATAAAATATTTGATGTATTTATGTATCTTTATCAAGAGCCGTCCGTAATACTTGATAGAATTTTAAAATCAGAAAAAAATCAAAAATACTTACCGGCAACAATTGAAAGTATTTCATCATGGCAAAATGATGAAATAAGCAAATTGCGGGAAATATGTCATAAATCGAATAAAGATTTTTACATAATAGATGATTGCAAAAACGGTTATGTAAATTTCATTCCGTTTTGTATGGATGTTCTTGATGGTTTTTCAAATTTAGATTTTGCCAAAAGAATCTGTAATGAAATTAATTTTGATTCAAAACAAGTAACACTGCTTGATGGTGATAAAACTATTACAAAAGTGGATACTTCAAGAACTCTCCTTAATTTTTCTACAGATATTTTTGATAATAATTTTTATACGGGTTATCAATTTTGGATTCAAGATAAAATTATTGATAAAAACTTTGATAAAGAAAAAGTCAAAATTGAGGCAGAATTACTTGAAATAAATACTCCACTCGTCAATTCCGTAAAAAATCCTGTAATTATTTCTTCCGGACTTTCAGAAATATGGAATGATATCCTTGAAAAAAAACTTGGAATAAAAACTTATGCCGGTAAAAATATTAGTTCCGAAACAAAATATTTCTTGACAAAATTCTTAAAACAAAAAGGTTATAAAGTTATTTCGTATGGAGATAGCAAAAATGATTTGTATATGCTTAAAGAATCCGATAGAGGAATTCTAGTAATTAACAAACATTTAAGTCGAAGCCTAAAAGAAGATGAGGTGCAAGATCTAGATATCTTTAATTACAATCACCATTTTCTAAACGAAGAAGCTAGTGATAGTGAAGAATACGAAAAAATAAAAGAATATATTGCGATTACAAAATCAGATTCAGGCATTAATGGCAACAAGCTTGCTAAGGCACATTTTGAACTTGGTAAAAAACTTGCAGAATATTTTTCCAAACTAAATCCAAGAGAAACAACTATTATTTCATTTGAACGTAGCGGACATTTTCTTGCTGATGGAATTTTTATGAATTTTGATGCAAAATTTGTAACTTATAATTCAAAATTACAAGATTTTCCAAAGGTTCAAACAAAGAATGTCATTTTAGTTGATGGTGTAATAAATAATGGTAATACTATTTTAAAAGCTATTGAAAAAATACAACAGCAAAATTTTAGTATCAATATTTTTATTGCAACAAATGTAATAAATAAGGATGCATTAATTAAATTTAATGCATTTAATTTGGTTGCAGTGCGTTCTTCAAGTAATAAATTTGTAGGTTCAAATGTCAAAAAACAGATTGGAAATATAGGACCTGACACATCAGACCGTCTTTTTAATTTTACTAGTTCTTTTTCGATTTCCGAGCTGGAATTATCTATAAATAATAAATGTAATTTACAATGTAGTGAATGTGGATTTCTTATACCGAATCAGCCTAAACCTACAATAAGTAAAAATATAATTGATGAACATTACAATTGCTTAAAAATATTAGAAAATAATGATATTGAAATAGAAAGTCTTGCGATACTTGGAGGTGAACCGACTTTAAACTCAAAATTTTTAGAGGAAGCACTGAGCAGATTTTCCAAATTGAAAAATATCAAACAAATAGAGCTTGTAACAAATGGATTGCTTCCTCAAAATATATCGGAAAAAACTTTTTCTTTGATTGATAAGATTTCTGTCAGTGTTTATATGGAAAACGAAGATTTTATTAAAGCATGGAAAATTTACGTTCAAAGAAAGGCTCCTTGTGTAAACCTTTGTTTTAGGAATCAAAAGAAATGGGATTTGATTTCAGGACATAAAACCGTTTCAAGAGAAATATCTCAACGAATGTTTGAAAACTGTTGGTATAAAAAACATTGTGTTACAATAGAACGATCTAAATTATTTTTATGTTCGATTGCTGCAAAGAATTTGTCAGATATTGATGGCCTTTTATTGCATGAAAAAATAACAAAAGATGAAATCATAGGTTTCCTTTTACGAAAAAATCAACTTAATCATTGCTGCCGATGTATTCCGGAAATGAAATTAGCAAAGATTAAAAGCGGTCAACAATCCGGTAATGCAAATCTTTCAAAATTAATGGATGTAGCAATAAAATATATGAATTCTTGATTGTTAGATTTATGGCTAGAAGATGTCTAACACCCGCTTCAACGCTGACATTGCCTTTGCGGCAATGCAGGTTAAGCAAATGTTAGACGGACACGCCACTGGCGTGCTTGATTTTAATACTAGAATAAAGAGAGCTGTTTTTATATAATATAAATCTTATGATAAATACAGAAGAATATTGGAAAACAACTGACCTCAATGTGGATAGTCTTTGGCTTATAGATAAGCGTGATAGTTCCGGTAAGCATGAGAACAATTATCATGGAAATTTCATTCCGCAAATTCCAAATCAATTAATTCGGCGATATACAAATCGAAATGATACAGTTTTAGAACTTTTTACAGGTAGCGGAACAACACTTTATGAATGCGAAAAATTAAACCGGCATTATATTGGGTTTGATATAAATTCTGAAATGATTACTTATATCAATCAAAAAATGGCTAATACACAAAATATTTATTTTCTCATAAATGAATGCGATGTTACGGATTCAGAAAAAATGAATACACTAATGCAACAAAGTTTTAAATGGTGCGAAACTAAAAGTGTAGATTTTTTAATTGCTCATCCGCCATATATGGATATTGTGAAGTTTACAGATAAAAAGGAAGACTTATCGAGTATTTCTGATTTAGATATTTTTATAGAAAAATTTACAATTGCAATGAAAAATGGACTTCAATTTCTTGAAAAGGGTAAATATTTTGCAGTTGTAATTGGTGATGTATATAAAAAAAGTGAAGTTGTTCCGCTTGGTTTTTTTGTTATGGATTCTATAAAAAAGAACTTTAAAGTAAAAATGAAAGGAATTATCGTAAAAAACATAGAAGGAAATCGAGGAAAACTCGGCTCTCAAGGCATTTGGAAATATAGAGCTATGAATAGCGATTATTATTTATTTAAGCATGAATATATATTTGTTTTTAAAAAGGAATATTAATTTATGTCAAAACAAACTCAAATAGAATTATTTTTAGAATTAGCACAACCAGATGAAAAAACAGGAATTAGCCGTTGGGTTTATAAAACTGAATTTGTAGATAAATATGCTGATTTAATGTTTCAAAATGGATGGTCTTGGGGACGAGCCGATGGAGCTTTAGCTAAAAAGTTTGTATTGGAAAGGTTCCCGAAACATGGCGTTATTGAACGTGTTAGAACTGCTGGTTTTAATAACGAAAGTTCTTTTAATCAATCTATTAGAAGTGATATAAAAAAATTCTATAAAGATAAACCTTGCGTTATGCTTGGAATATGCGGTTCTTCCGTAAACACAAAAATTGAAGTCGATCATAAAGATGGAAGAAAAAATAATATGAGAGTTTCAGATATATCAACTCAAAAATTAGAAGATTTTCAACCGTTATGTAAAGCTGCTAATGATGTAAAAAGACAAATTTGTAAAGAATGCAAAAGGACAGATAGACGTTGGGATGCAAAAAATCTCAAAGGAAATCCTTATTCGTTTTATGAAGGTGATGAAAAATACACTGAAGATTTAGGTTGTATAGGTTGTTATCAATATGATCCTGTTGAATATAGAAAACAATCGGTTAAACGGATAACAAAAGAAGCTTCTGAAAACACAACAGATTTTATTATGAAAAAATTATATGGAGAGGATGAAAAATAATTATGGAAGATAAGAGAGGAAAGGAATTTGAAAAGATTGCATCTCCAAATAAAAAAGGAATTTCTTCTGATATAAAAGTGAATTCACTTCCTGATAACTTAAAAATTACAAATGGAAGTAGTTATTCTCGTGAAGGTTCATATTTAGATGGAAAGTATTATTTAATAAAGAACTATGAAAAAGGTTCTATAAATACTAAAAATGAAGATCAGAAAAAAGGAATTGGAAAAGGAAAACTACAATCGATTCAATTAGCTGGATTTAAAAAATAGGCGGAAAACAAGATGACAACACATGTTTTTATAGTTGATGACAAGACATTCAAATATCACCTTGAATATATGTTTGCAGGAACAGGTGCAAAAGAGAAAAAAATAGATTTTAATAATATGAAAAATTCCAATCTGCATCATTCTACTGAAGCAGGTCTTATAGCAATGATGGCAGACGGTTGCCGTATTAGAAAAGATGATTTAATTATTTTTTATTTGCAAGCAACATCGGAACACGAGGGAATGTTTTTCGGAATTTTTCAGGCGGTTGATAACGGAATATTTCTTGATAATTTTGATAAAAAACAGTTCCTATATGACAGACTGGAAAAATCTCTGACTTTTAGATTAAAGATTAAACCTTACGAGGTTTATGCAAAAGGTGTTACGGAATGGTCTGCATTGGATGAAATAAAAAATATATGCTCACCATATCAAATGCTCTGGAGTTTAATTTATCGAAAATTAAAAGGTAATCGTGGCAATACGATGGTTACTATCTATGAAGCGGAGAGATTGATTAGTTTAATCAGAAATATCAATAACAATAAAGAACTGAATCATAAGAATCGGAGTTTAACATATGATTTTAATACTTGTTCTATTATCAGCACAATAGAAAGGTTCTCTTATTCAGGAAGAACCGAACCAATAAATATTCTACCTCGATTGATCGAAAAATATAATTTATGGAAAGCACATGAAGCACATTTGCAAATGTATATAACTCAAAATATTGGACTTGGTATAAACAACAGCCTTGATAGTGCTTTAGGAATAACTGGTAAAAAAATTGAGTGGCTTGGCAATGAAGTTTTTTGTGGAGTTGGAATGCAACGAATTGATGTTATGTTGTCGGTTGTGAAAACTGACACAAAGAGGGTGCTGTATCCGATAGAGTTAAAAGCAATTCAAGCTTATGAAGATATTACAAGGCAACTAAATCGATACATTGATTGGATAGAACAATATTATATTCCAAATCGAATAAGTATTATTCAACCGACTTTAATTTGTAAACAAGGGAATTCATTATCAAACGAATTAAAAGAAAATTTTAATAACTTCAATAAACGAAAAGAAATTTTACCGTTGAAATATATTGAATATGAAATTTCAAATAATCAAATTATATTTACGGAAGTGAGTTATCAACTATGAATTACATCGGTTCAAAATTAAAGCTTTGTCAAAATTTTCTTCCTGATACAATAAAATCAGTTTGCGGTAATGACTTATCACAAAAAACATTCTGTGATATTTTTGCAGGTACGGGAATTGTTGGAAGGACTTTTAAGACTTTTGTAAAAAAAGTTATTTCAAATGATATAGAGTATTACAGTTATGTATTGAATAAAAATTATATAGAAAATCATCACCCGATAAAAAATAAAAATTCTTTCTTAGAGGAATTAAATTCTTTTCCGCTTATTGATGATGGTTTTATTTACAAAAATTATTGTCTTGGCGGTAATGGGGAGCGACAATATTTTTCCGATGAAAATGGTAAGAGAATAGATACAATGCGTACTGTAATAGAAAATTGGAAAAACAAAAATAGAATTTCAGATGATTTATATTATTTTCTTCTTTGCAGTCTTCTTGAGTCTGCAGATAAAGTAGCTAATACAGCTTCTGTTTATGGGGCATATTTAAAAAATTTAAAAAAGTCAGCACAAAAAGAATTGATTCTTGAAGCAGCGGAATATGAATTAAATGCTAATGAACATAAGGTATTCAATAAAGATGCAAATGAACTGATAAAAGAAATTGAAGGTGATATTTTGTATTTAGACCCACCATATAATGCAAGACAATATGGTGCAAATTATCATATACTAAATACAATTGCAGAATATAAGCCATTTATTCCAAATGGAAAAACCGGTTTAAGAAAATATTCTCGTTCAAAATACTGTTCTTCCAGTTCGGTAAAAGAAGAATTTAATAATCTAATAAAAAATGCGCAGTTTAAATATATTTTTCTTTCTTACAATAATGAGGGTTTAATGTCTGTTGAAGATGTTAAATCAATTATGTCAAATTACGGATATTATGATTTAGCTCAAACAGATTATCAGCGTTTTAAAGCAGATAACAACAGATTTAATAAAGCAGATTCAACAGTAGAATATTTGCATATTTTGGAAAAGAAATAAAAGCGTCTAACACCCGCTTCAACCTGACATTGCGGACGAGCCGCAAATGCAGGTTAAGCGGTAGTTAGATGGATTGCCAACCGTGTAACCGCAGTAGCTTATTACACGGATAGTCAACTAAGGAGAAAAGAATGCAACTGATACATGGCGATTGCCTAATCGAAAGCGATAAAATAGAAAGTGGTTCCGTTGATTTAATATTGACCGACTTGCCATATGGGAACATGAACGGCGCAGGACTCGATGGATGGGGCAAAGATAAAACCAATTGGGATTTTGCCATAGAGCCTAAAAAGATATACGAGATTGCAAACCGAATATTGCGCAAGAATGGGAAAATGATTTTGTTTAGTCAAGAGCCATACACAGGCAGATTGACAAATGAAGCTATACCAAACGTGCCTTTTAATTATCGCATGATATGGGCAAAAGACCATTTTGCAAATAGTTTGATAGCAAAGAAAGCACCAGTTAGCTATTTCGAGGATATTCTTGTATTCAGCAAGACACACGACCACGAAGCCCTGCATCCATTGAGGGCATACTTCAAAATGGTTATGGATTATATAGGACTCAATTTGAAACAAATAAACAGTAAACTGGGGCATAGAAGGGCAGAACATACTTTTTATGTAACGCCTAAAAAAGCGGTAATAGGAGAAATAGGACAGAAAGCAGACCACACACTTAAAACGGGAAGCACTCAATTTGGTTTATGTACCGAAAGCACCTACAACGAACTAATACAAGTATTCAGCATAGACAAGATGCAAGGGTTCAAAACCTACGAAGAATTAAGAGAAATAGATAAAAAATATGATAGCACCTTCAACCTATGGGAAGGTAACAAATATAAATCAAACATCCTAAAGTATAAAAAGGACTATACGGGATTACATCCTACACAAAAGCCTATATTACTTTTAGAGGACTTAATAAAGACATTCAGCAACGAGGGGGATTTGGTTGTTGACCTGACAATGGGTTCAGGTAGCACCGGCGTCGCCTGCATAAACACAAACCGAAACTTCATCGGCATCGAAAAAGACGACAAGTACTTTGAGATTGCCAAGAAAAGAATAGAGGAGCATCTAATTGTCAAAAAG
>Ga0255345_1006516_pt1 | contig 11352 bp, 5 predicted proteins | sample wastewater_treat_6_FD_192415 | JGI IMG/M metagenome (GOLD analysis project Ga0255345, IMG submission 192415) | Wastewater microbial communities from Lulu Island WWTP, Vancouver, Canada - plant20 | ecosystem: Engineered > WWTP > Wastewater > Unclassified | place: Canada: Vancouver, British... | reverse complement strand
GGCGCATAATTCATTTCTTTTAGCAGGCAAGAGTATCACTTTTAGTATTACTTCGCCTTTCAACATAATTTGCCGCCCTTTTTTGGGTAGGCTTATTGTACTTTTTTGTAACGAAATGCGGCGAAGAGGACTTGAACCTCCATGCCTCCCGGCACTAGCACCTCAAGCAATTCTTTTATTTATCATGAATTAACTTGAATTAGTCTATCTTAGCGTATCGCAATTATTTAAGTTCGAACCTCTTAGTTATATATGATTCTTTTTGGTATAAGTTGTCAAGAGTCAATCTCACACTGTTGTCTCACACCTTTTCCGGGTGTATACAAAGTCGTAAGACAAGCCACCAGAGGCTTATTGCTTCGGCTGATAAAAACTCATCATAAGCTATAAACCCGTGTGCTATTTGATGCCGAAGATTGTAGCCCCACCCCTCTTCTTTCAAGTGACCTTTCAGTTCAAAGACCATACGTTCACCAAGAATCGCACCAATAGTCTCATCATCTAAAAGCCGGTCTAATGTCCAGTATGATTCTGTCCCATCTTGATTTACAGTTCGGGCAGTGATGCCCTTCTTTTCCAGTAAGAACCGAAGCGAATTTTCAATTTGAGGGCATAGCAAAGATGCAGAAATTAGGAAATCACCATTGAAGCCTGCGAGAAGTCCCCTTAGGAAGATTCCCTCATGGCCTGGTGGAATAAATTGGCTTGAGTTCACAAGAGGGACTATGTCGCTATTGATTGGGTGATGTTCAAAATAGATGGCAGATAAAGCCGGCTGAATATAGCCATTGACTCTAAATCTCCAATCAAACTCAGAGGCTTGTCGAATGATCTGATAATATTCTTGTTGTTCGTCCTTTTTATCATTGCCGCTAGATTTCGCAAGTACACGTCCTGTGTTGCCTTCGGTAATAGTAATTGGAAATAGATCAGAAATAATTGAATTCTCTCTTGTCTCCTTTACTACGTCCTTCAGATGTTCAATATCGACTAATGGATAGCCAAATGCGAATCGAATTATCGCAGTCCTAAAATCATATCCTGATACATGCTTCACGGCGGCTTCAATTGGCTCTTTCAGGTCAATGGAAAAGCTGAACTCATGCATCTCAGCATTAGATTTTTCCTCATATTCACAAAGCTGTGCCTTCCAAGTTTCGAGCTCCTCCTTTGAATGATCTGCTCGCTGGAGAAGGACGATAGCATCTTGGAGATCAAATGCCGCATGTATCATACTCGGCGACGTGCCAGTTGGCGGAGCATGTGCGCTTTGATAGAGGGCAAATGCTGCTTTCCTAATATAGTACTTGAACTCTTTCCCTGTGTTTGAGTTTTTCCGCAACTCAGCCAAAGATAGAAAAAGTTCTTTTGCCACATAGCTTTCACCAGCCATGACCATTTTATCCGCTATATCTTCGATTGAATCCATTGATTCAGGGTTGACGGCAAGGTGAAATAAGCAATAGGTATACAAAATATTAGAAAGGTTCCTATGCTTTGGAGATGAAATCGCAATTTCTATATACCGCTCAAATTCAAATATGCATGTTTCGTTATCCTCTTTTGATCGTATGGATTTGGAAAGAAGGTAAGCGCGTTTTAAGAAGTTGAGCCCTTCACTAAAATTCTCTTCATTGTTTACGGATTTTACGATTTCAAGATAAAAGTGAATTGCAGCTTGTGCATATCGATATGAATCTTTGCCAGCCGCATGTAGATACCATACAAGGTCATTCACTCGAGCCGCCAACAAGGGGTGTTTGACTTTATCTGCAATAAGAACCAGAGCTTTTTGGTCCTGATCCGTAAGATCCTCTGGAATAATTGTTCTTTTCCCATCGAGGATTGCCATTGGGCGAAATGGCTCTTCTGTACTCTCATAATTACCCCATATTGAACAAATGGCTTCGAGAAATCGCAGGATTTCACTAGCCTTTATATCGTTTTCCGTTAAGGCGTCATTGGCTTTTTGGGATAACCAGTTTTGAAGATCAAAATATTCAAGCTCACCAAAAGAAATTAAGAATGAATCAATATCGACAGTGGCTATATCATCTACTGAACCAGAAAACAAGTTCATTTTATTAACATCCATTTTTACTTATTCCTTTATCGATATATCAATCATGGGTATTATTCTGCTATTTTGTCCTTTTTCGGCCGTCCACGGCTACGGACTTCTCGGATAGCCTCTATCGCAGCAAGGCTATAAAGCGCGGTCGGTCCCACATATGTTACAGGTTGAACGCCCGCGCGACGCAGGCGTGTTTTTGCGGCTTTCGGATGGATGCCGAGGCTTTCGGTAATTTCATTCCCAGAAAATCGGTCCATAGATCCAATACTGTCCTTACTCAATTTCAAAGTCAGTCAACAACCACCTGCAAAGCAGGTGGCTTGAATATTGGCCTCTAAAAGGGGCGTCCATACTATGTGATAGCCGCATTCGTAGAGTACATGTGCAATTCTTTTCCATTTGGCCATAGCTTCATCTTATCTCCTGGCTATCTGCAGGCATAGCCAGTCAGTACATCACCACCGCCAAAGGCGGTGGTTTTATAAATCAAAATAAATTGTTTTTGACAGCAACTGATAATAACTGTACACTAAAAGCCTGCAAGGGGATCGCTCTCAAGGAGACCGCGCATGATAGAGCCAATCGCGGATAACATTATAGAAAAAATAAGCCAAGCTGCTCAGCTGTATTATCGCCTCGTATTGCTGGCAGGTCCCACTGGTGCTGGAAAAACCGCAGCGCTTCAGATGGTACATGAGCGCACAAAAGCTCCCCTGATCAACGTCAACCTCGAGCTTTCCAAACGTATGCTTGAGCTTACCGGACGTCAGCGTGTCTTGCAGCTGCCCCAGCTTCTCGCCGAGATTGTCGGCGCCTCTGCCAGTGATGTGGTTCTTCTGGACAATATTGAAGTTCTCTTTGCTATTGCTCTCCAACAGGACCCATTGCGCCTTTTGCAGGGGCTCTCGCGCAATACAACAATAGTTGCCGCATGGAATGGCACTATCGACAAAGAACATCTTTCGTATGCAACGCCGGATCATCCTGAATATAGACGCTATCCTATAAAAGATTTTGTACTCGTGAGCTTGAATAGCATTGCATGAAAATAATACATAAAAAAGGAAGGAGAATCGAATTATGAAATTCAGAGAACTGATTCAGTTTGAACCAATCGAATCGGTCGTACAACTGCTGAATGCTGATAAAACTGATGCAGCCCGACAGCTGGTTCAAACCTACGTTTTCTCCGATGAGATGGCTGAAAAATTGATTCATGAAGTGATACCGCAACTGCAATTCGACCAGCCCATGGACAACAAGGGACTGCTGGTTGTTGGCAATTATGGCACCGGTAAATCACACCTCATGTCGGTGATTTCTGCGGTAGCTGAAAATGCCGATCTCAGAGAGAGCCTGAAGAATGAAAAAGTGGCAAGTGCCATGGCCAAAATAAGCGGGCGCTTCAAAGTGGTTCGAACCGAAATAGGCGCTACAACCATGTCCCTGCGTGATATTCTTACAGCCCAGCTCGAAGAACACCTCAGCGCCATGGGAGTATCGTATTCCTTTCCACCATCCGATAAAGTAACCAACAACAAGCGCTTATTTGAAGAAATGATGACCGCGTTCCACCAGAAATACCCCGATCATGGTCTTCTGCTCGTGGTGGATGAACTGCTCGACTACCTGCGCACCCGTGCCGACCAAGCACTTATTCTCGATTTGAATTTCTTGCGTGAGATTGGTGAGGTCTGTAAAGACCTTCGATTCCGCTTTATCGCCGGCGTTCAAGAAGCTATTTTTGACAGCCCTCGGTTTTTCTTCGTTGCGGACAGCATCCGCCGTGTAAAGGACCGATTTGAACAACTGCTCATCGCGCGCAAGGATGTCAAGTTCGTGGTGGCTGAGCGCCTCCTTAAGAAAACGGTCGATCAGCAGGAAAAAATCCGTGAGTACTTAGCGCCGTTTGCCAAATTCTATGAACGGATGAATGAGCGCATGGACGAATTCGTACGCCTTTTCCCTGTGCATCCTGATTACATCGATACCTTTGAGCTGGTGAAAGTGGTGGAAAAGCGCGAAGTACTCAAGACTTTATCTCTGGAAATAAAAAAGCTCTTGGACCAGGATCTGCCCAATGACAGACCTGGGCTTATCGCGTATGACAGCTATTGGATGACACTCAGTGAGAACCCATCTTTCAAATCTAATCAAGACATCAAAGCGGTCATCGACTGCAGCCAAGTGCTCGAAGCACGTATTCAAAACGCCTTTACCCGTCCCATCTATAAACCCATGGCCCTTCGCATAATCCATGGCTTGTCGATCCATAGACTGACAACGGGTGACATCTATGCTCCTATTGGAGCGACAGCCGAGGAATTGCGTGATGGTTTGTGCCTTTTTCAGTCAGAGATTAAGGATATGGGAGGCGATCCGGCAGCAGACCTCCTCACGCATGTTGAGACGGTACTGCGAGAAATCAACAGGACTGTCAACGGACAATTCATTTCCTTCAATCCCGATAATCGCCAGTATTACCTGGATCTAAAAAAGACCGATGATTATGACGCACTCATCGAGAAGAAAGCCGAAAGCCTCGATCCATCAAAGCTCGATCGCTACTACTACGAAGCACTTCGCCGCGTTATGGAATGTACCGACCAAACCTATATGACTGGCTATAAGATCTGGCAGCATGAGATCGAATGGATAGATCACAAAGCTTCGCGCCTGGGATACCTATTCTTCGGAGCGCCGAATGAGCGATCTACCGCAGTACCACCGAGAGACTTCTATATATATTTTATTCAGCCCTTTGATCCGCCACCCTTTAAAGACGAAAAGAGAGCAGATGAACTCTTTTTGTATCTGAATCATCGAGATGAAGAATTCGATACCAAGCTTCGCGCGTATGCCGCTGCCCTCGACCTTGCATGCACCGCGACCGGCCATGCCAAGTCTGTGTATGAAACCAAAGCAGACCAGGCGCTGAAGGAACTTGTGCAATGGCTGAAACATAATATGCTCAATGCATACGAGCTTACCTATCAAGGCCGCTCAAAGCCGCTGATTGATTGGCCAGTGGGTACAAAACCTATTCGTGAGCTTGCAGGCATTGGACCACAAGAACGAATTACGTTCCGTGACCTGGTGAATACGATTGCGGGCGTATGCTTTGGCCCAAACTTCCAGGATCAGGCTCCCGAATATCCTGTCTTTTCAGTGCTTATTACTGGAGCCAACCGCACACAGGCAGTGCAGGATGCCCTGCGCGCCATAGCGGGGCAGAAAGGTACAACTACAAGGCAAGCAAGCGCGGTGCTCGATGCCCTAGAGCTGCTCGACGGCGAGCGGATTGATCCATACAAGTCCAGGTATGCCCAATACATCCTTGATGCAGTCAAGCAGAAAGGCCAAGGCCAGGTTGTCAATCGATCCGAGCTGATTCAGAACGTGCTCGGTATAGACTACCTTGCACCCGAGCGTTTCCGTCTCGAGCCAGAATGGGCGGTGGTAGTCATCGCTGCACTCATCTACGCAGGCGAGCTCGTCCTTGCCATCCCTGGCATGAAGTTCGATGCCGGGAACCTCCCTCAATTAGCCACGACCAGCATCGAACAACTGACCCAGTTCAAGCATCTCGAACAACCCAAAGATTGGAACCTCCCAGCCCTCAAAGAGCTCTTTGAATTGCTTGGGCTCACGCCGGGTATGGCGCAATTAATCACGCAAGGCAATGATGAACCTGTCCAGGAGCTCCAAAAATCGGTAAGGACTACCGTTGACAAGCTTGTGCAAGCACAGAGAAAAATGCAGGAAGGTCTGCTGTTCTGGGGGCGAAACGTGCTCTCAATAGAGCAAGCAAATGCATTGCGAGAGAACTTGGACGAGTTCAAAGCCTTCCTCGAATCTCTGCAGGCGTACACCACACCGGGTAAACTCAAGAATTTCCGTTACAGCACGGAAGATGTTCGCGCTCAGCGCAGCGGTCTCGAAGCGCTTGCGGAAGTTACCGATCTTGAGAAACTCGTGAGCGAACTTGGTCCTCTCGCCTCGTACCTCTCCACTGCGGAAGCGGTACTCGCGGCAAACCACCCCTGGGTTGAGCGGGCAAAAACAATGCAAGCTGAAATCTCAGCACAGATTCTCGATCCGTCTCAGCGGAGCCAAGCCGCATCCCTCCAGCACATCCAGCGCAAGCTTTTAGAGCTTAAGAAAGACTATGTGCGAGACTATCTTTCCCTGCATGTCAGAGCCCGTCTCGGCATCAATGAGGATAAGCGCAAAGCCAAGCTCATGAAAGATGAACGAGTCCAAATTCTTCAGAATCTTTCGACCATCGATCTGTTGCCGCGCCAGCAGCTTTTGGATTTTCAGAGCCGCTTGGCTGGCTTGAAGAGCTGTTTTGCGCTTACCGAACAGGATATGGAAGCCTCGGCGATGTGCCCACACTGTAAGTTCAGCCCCCGGGAAGAATCCCCTGGAGCTCCTGCAGGAAACCTATTGGACAGCTTCGACGATGAGCTCGATAACCTGCTTGAAAGCTGGACACAGACTTTAATGACGAACCTTGAAGACCCGACGACCAGAGAGCGCATTCAGAAAGTCCTATCCACGGAAGAACGGGCAATAGTCGAGAATTTTTTGCATGCGCACAGGCTTCCTGACAATATCGATCAGGCCTTCTTGAAAGCCATTCAAGAAGCTCTGACTGATTTGGCCTTGATTTCGGTCAAGACCGAGGATTTGCGCAAGGCTTTGCTGTCGGGCGGCGCACCAATAACGCCCGCGGAGTTGCGCACGCGATTCGATGAATACCTTGAAGCGCTGACCAGGGGCAAAGAACCCGGCAAGGTGCGAATTGTGCTGGAATAAGGGATACGAATGAATATGGATATGCAAGAAATAAAAACGCTCTTGAAAAACGGCGAAACCCTTACCGTCGAATTTAAAAGCGATACCAAGGGAGGCTTGTCGGATCGCGATCTCGTTGCTGCCGTGGTTGCCATGGCCAACACTGAAGGCGGTATTGTTTTTCTGGGTGTAGAGGATGATGGTACTGTTTCTGGCATTCAAGACCACCACCAGGATACGATAGGATTGCAAGCGCTCATTGCCAATCGAACCAGCCCTGCTGTTTCCGTATCTACGGAATTGATCGAGATTGACGGGAAAAAGATCCTCGCAATCACGGTGCCTAAATCCCAATCTATTGTCACTACGACAGATGGGCTGGTGGTGCGCCGCCGCCTCATGGCTGATGGTAAACCGCAAGCAGTTCCATTTTATCCGCACGAGTTTATCCAGCGCCAGTCTGCGCTGGGTTTGGTTGATCCTTCTGCAATCCCCCTCGTTTCGTTGAGGGCGGAAGAAGCCTTGAACCCTCTGGAGAGACAACGCATACGCGAAGCCATTCGTCGTTATGGCGGCGATATGTCGCTGTTGCCGCTTGCCGATGATGAACTGGATGGAGCATTGGGCCTTGTCACCACGGTGGAAGGGGTGCGGCGGCCGACCGTTGCCGGTTTACTGCTCTTAGGGCGCGAAGCGGCTATTCGACAGCATCTGCCAGCCTATGAGGTTGCGTTTCAGGTTTTGGAAGGCACAAATGTGCGAGTGAACGAATTCTTTCACAAGCCGCTCTTGCAGACCTTTGAAGAAGTTGAGTTGCTTTTTAAAGCTCGGGTTGTCGAACAGGAAATTCAGGTTAACCTCTTTCGGGTACCCATACCGAATTTCGACCGCCGCGCATTCCGGGAAGGATTTATCAATGCATTAGTCCATCGCGATTACGCCCGGTTGGGCGCTGTGCATGTCCGCTTGGATGATGACGGGCTTGTTATTTCCAACCCAGGAGGGTTTGTGGAGGGCGTGACAATCCAGAATATTCTGGTTGTCCCGCCGCGCTCTCGAAATCCATTGCTGGCCGATATCGTCAAGAGAATCGGCTTAGCGGAACGAACCGGCCGTGGTATTGATCGAATTTTTGAAGGGATGCTTCGCTACGGCCGGCCTGCTCCGGATTACTCCATGTCGAACGACTCGTCTGTCGTGCTTCTTATGTCCCGTGCAGACGCCGATGTCGCGTTTCTGCAAATGATTCTTTCCCATGAACAGAAAACTGGTTCTCCCCTGCCCATAGATAGCCTGATTGTGCTTGCCAGACTCCGCCAAGAACGACGCCTTACAACCGCCGACCTGGCCCAAAGTACGCAAAAATCTGAGGCGCTAACCCGTGCCACACTCGAAAAACTGGTGGAAGCGGGGCTTGTTGAAGCGCATGGGAACGGCCGTGGGCGATCTTACATATTGAGCGCCAGAGTGTACAAAACATCTGGCCAAAAGACTGCCTACATCCGGCAGGCTGGTTTCGAGCCTATCCAACAGGAACAGATGGTGCTCAGCTATATTGAAAAACATGGATCTATCAGAAGATCAGATGTTATGGAGCTATGTCAAATCACCAAAGACCAGGCGTATAAATTATTAACACGTCTAAAAGAAAAAGGCCAAATAATTCAAATCGGAACCCTAAAAGGCGCGGTTTATGAGCTAAAACGCTAATATATGCGCTAGGCGCAAATATATGCGCCATCTTTTAAAAACAGCGCATATATGGTACTATAATACTTTATAATACAGAGGAAAATCATGAAAAATGAACAAAACGATGATCCAGAGCTTTTTGTAGTAGAACCTTCTACAACCAACTCGGGTCCTGTAACTTGCCTTGGACTATCATTTCCCAGCGATGAAGAACGCCGAAACTATTTTCTCAATATACTACGGGAGAAATTAAAGGACCCTGAGTTCCGAAAGATCGATGGTTTCCCCATCGGCACAGACGAAGACATTCTAGCATTATCCGATCCACCCTACTACACCGCTTGTCCCAATCCATTCATTGATGATTTCATCAAACACTACGGTAAACCCTACGACCCGAATGTACCGTATAGCCGCGAACCCTTTGCCGCAGATGTGAGCGAAGGCAAGAACGACCCGATCTACAATGCCCACTCCTACCATACCAAGGTCCCGCACAAAGCCATCATGCGCTATATCCTCCATTACACGGAGCCCGGGGATATTGTATTTGACGGCTTCTGTGGGACTGGCATGACCGGTGTAGCAGCGCAGATGTGCAACAATAAAGCAGAGGTAGAATCGCTGGGCTATCGGGTTGATAAGGATGGGACAGTCCTTAAGCAGGAGCCTGATGAAAACGGTAAACCTGTCTGGCAACCTTTCTCAAAACTTGGCGCGCGGCAGGCAGTGCTGAATGACTTATCGCCTGCGGCAACCTTTATTTCCTACAACTACAATACCCCTGTGGATGTGCAGGCATTTGAGCGTGAAGCAAAGCGCATTTTAAAAGAAGTGGAAGCTGAATGCGGCTGGATGTATAGAACGCTGAGTTCTGGATCCTCAGAGGAGTGGGCAGAGAAGATAAGAGCTTGCAAGAGTGTCGAGGAAGTCCGCGCCCTCGTCAACAGCCAGTCTGCACGCTTTGGAACTATCAACTACACCGTGTGGTCCGATGTCTTTGTCTGTCCGGACTGTACCCGGGAGGTGGTCTTCTGGGAAGCGGCGGTCGACAAAGAGGCCGGCAAGGTTCATGACGAGTTCCCCTGTCCGCACTGCGGTGCCATGCTCACTAAACGGCACATAGAACGGGCATGGGTGACCAAATACGACTCAGCCATCCGCGAGACTATCCGCCAGGCCAAGCAGGTGCCGGTGCTTATCAACTACAGCGTGGGAAAACAGCGGCTTGAAAAAAAGCCGGATGCTTTTGACCTTGCCCTCATTGAGAAGATTGAACAACTGGAGATTCCGTATTGGTTCCCAACGGACCGCATGCCAAAGGGCTATAACACAGAGCAACCTAAAGTCTCACACGGTATCACCCATGTGCACCATTTTTATACGAAGCGGAATATGTGGGTGCTGGGGGCGTTAAACAAGAAAATATTAGATATTAATGATCATAAAATCCAAAAAGTTCTCTATTTTGGGTTTAATAATACCCAACAGAGACATTGCCTTTTGAATGCTCATAGATTTAATGTGTCATTCCCATCAAATATTACTTCTGGAACACTCTATTTTTCTTCCATGCCGAGAGAAAATGAAATATTAAGCCAACTTAGAAATAAATGGCTACGCAGAATCAAGCCTATTTTGATTAATAGGCCGCATTTAATTGAAAGTTTTGAAGCAACTGGATCAGCAACTATTTTAAATCTAAACTCAAATTCTTACGACTACATCTTCACCGATCCGCCCTTTGGCGGGAACCTCATGTACTCAGAGCTCAATTTTCTCTGGGAGGCATGGCTCAAAGTCTTCACCAACAACAAGCCCGAGGCTATTGAAAACAAGGTTCAGGGCAAGGGACTGCCGGAATACCAGAAGCTCATGACCGAATGCTTCAAGGAATATTACCGGGTGCTTAAGCCTGGCCGCTGGATGACTGTAGAATTTCACAACTCCCAAAATTCAGTATGGAATGCTATCCAGGAAGGCCTGCAAGCCGCAGGCTTTGTCATCGCCGATGTACGCACGCTCGATAAACAGCAGGGTTCCTTCAAACAGGTAACTTCAGCCTCTGCGGTCAAGCAGGACCTCATTATTTCGTGCTATAAACCCACCGATGAACTGGAAGAACGGTTCAAACTAGAAGCGGGCACCGAAGATGGCGTATGGGACTTTGTCCGCACACACCTCAAACAACTGCCAGTCTTCGTCTCCAAAGACGGCCAGGCTGAGCTTATCGCTGAGCGGCAGAATTACCTCCTCTTCGACCGCATGGTAGCATTCCATGTTCAGCGCGGGGTGATGATTCCCATCTCCGCTGCCGAGTTCTACGCCGGCCTTGACCAGCGATTCTCTGAACGAGATGGTATGTACTTCCTCCCCGAGCAGGTAGCCGAGTACGACCGAAAACGCATGACCGTCCGCGAAGTCTTACAGCTTGACCTTTTTGTCACCGATGAATCTTCTGCCATCCAGTGGCTCAAGCAGCAACTCCTGAAAAAGCCGCAGACCTTCCAGGAACTTCATCCGCAGTTCCTCAGAGAAATCGGCGGTTGGCAGAGACACGAAAAGCCTCTCGAGCTTAAAGAACTACTCGAGCAAAACTTCCTCTCCTATGATGGCAATGGCGAAGTGCCGAATCAGATTCACAGCTATCTCTCAAGCAATTTCAAAGAACTTCGCAACTTGCCCAAAGATGATGAGCACCTGCGTTCCAAGGCAAAGGATCGCTGGTATGTGCCTGATCCCAACAAAGCCAGCGATCTTGAGAAGTTGCGTGAAAAGTCACTGCT
>Ga0255345_1006513_pt1 | contig 11355 bp, 4 predicted proteins | sample wastewater_treat_6_FD_192415 | JGI IMG/M metagenome (GOLD analysis project Ga0255345, IMG submission 192415) | Wastewater microbial communities from Lulu Island WWTP, Vancouver, Canada - plant20 | ecosystem: Engineered > WWTP > Wastewater > Unclassified | place: Canada: Vancouver, British... | reverse complement strand
AGGGTCGGCAATAATAAAGCCATTGTGATAGAAAAACTCCCCGAAACAGGTCGAATTTCCACCCTGGCCATAAGTTTCTAAAAGTTCAATCATCACATCCAGCGCTTCGTTGGCTGTAGAGGCTCGTTCCAGCGCCAGGCGTATAAAATCCATGCCGATTAATCCGGGACCTTTTTCATAAGGTACTTTGGTGAACACAGCCTCATTGCCAATAACTACGCCATGCTCATTTGCTCCCATTTCCGCCCCCCAAATCCAAAAAGGTTTTGAAAGTAAGATGGCATTGGTTTCCTTAACTTGGGGCACACTGATATAGGTACATTTCACATGAGAACCGTCAGGGTGTTTGGCACGGGGAATTAAAACCAGCTCATGCGCCTCGTTAGGATGACGATCGCTATTTTTTGCGAAGATCACCGACCCGTCTTTGGTTACATTTCCTAGGGCAACGAATGTATCACACACTGTAAACAAGCTCCTTTGCTTTTTCTAATACTTCCTCAATGTTCAATTCATCTGAATTTATCACAACAGCATTTTCTGCTATTTTTAAAGGTGCGATTTCTCTGGTGGAATCAATTTGATCCCGGTTCTGCAACGAGGCGAGGACAGCATCATAATCAGCACTCTCTCCTCGATGAACCATCTCTTGATAGCGGCGCTCGGCACGCACCTTGACAGAAGCATCTAGATATATTTTTAAATCTGCGTCTGGAATTACGACGGTTCCAATATCACGTCCAACCGCCACCACCTTGTTCGCCGAAGCAATCCGTCGTTGTTGCTCGGTCAAGGCTTTCCTAACCGCGGCGTAGACTGAAACATCTGAAACAAAAGCATTGACAGCATTTGACCGTATCTCCCAGGTCACATCCTGACCATCCAACAATACATCACAATTCCGACCATCGTCAACACTGGGCGGCCTAATATCGATATGAACTGTTTCAGCCAGCCTGCCAATGGCAGCCTCATCTTGAATGTCTATTCCTTTTTTCAAAGCTGAAAGTGTCAGGGCTCGATACATGACACCCGTATCAAAAAAAAGGTAGCCCAGGGCATTTGCCAATAAAACCCCCAATGTTGACTTGCCAGATGCGGCTGGACCATCAATTGCAATCGTTTTTGGCAATTCCATCTATTTCCTCTCCTTTGTTAATCAATAAGTTGACCGCCTGGCATTAAATCTGTACGAACCCATAAAATCAATTCTTGTGATGACGTGTGGGCTTTTCGCGTCATGGTCCAAGCCAGATAGTCCTTGAAATTTAATTCATTCCAGGATACTTTTTTCTCCCAAACCAAACTTTGTCCTTGATAACTATTTAAATTTTCAGGTATTTCCCCGATTGGTGTGATTAAAACTCCCGGAGATGATTGCAATGGTACAAAAGGTTCAAATACAACCTGATCATAAGAACGTAACGCCCATCGTAAACCTGGTGAATCCATCCCTGAAACGATTATGTCTACAGGTTTTATGCTTCGAGAATTCCACACCATAACGCGATCGATCGTCACCTGAATCCATTCAGACAGGAAGACTCCTTCATCCGGGTACCAGAGTTCAAGAGGTTCAATTGAACCCAACCCTGTTGAATTTACACTTACAGATATCATACTGACCAAAAGCACCAATCCAATCCCAAGCAACAAACTCGACCGGGCAAGATCTTCAGACCAGCCATAATTAATCAGTAAAATAATTGCGATCATCATAATAATACTGGCGGCTAAGGCAATTAGAGTATTCATTTGTTCTGATTTGGACAAACCGGGAGCCACAAACGCACGCAGAGCCAGGGCATTAAAAGCCGCTATCACAATAATAATTACTGTTGTGATAACTACAACTAACTTTGATGATTCAGGCTTTTGCCAGGCTAAGAAGACGACGCGCGCAGCAAGGATCCAGAGTGGGAAGGTAACCCACACTATCTCGCCTGTTGTACCTCCAGAGAACAAAAATATAAAAACAAGGGCGATCCCTGCCCACAAAGACAAGACAGCATCCACCTTGTTTCTTATCAAAATCCCCCTTATAGCACCCCACAAACCAAAAACTACCGCACCAGTTCCATATACTAACAATGCAAGTAACGCCCATCCCCATGGGATGAGGCGAGCCTGCCAAAACCCATTAATAAATGTGAATAACCCTGAAAAAATACCACTTAACCCACTGGGCGCCATAAACATTCCGCTCCCAATCACCACAAGAGCTAAGGTCAGCGAGATTGCGAATTTGGTCCACATTGTCGGTGTTAAACCGTTTTCCATTTCTTGGATAAAGGTCAGCTGGAAACCTAACAGCCTTTTAGAAATTAACAACGTTATACCAAGTATCAGCACCCCCACCCAAAAACTCATCCCACTCATCAAACCCAAACCCAAGAAAATACCCGCTGGAATAAATTTGCGATTAAACCAAAAGCCAATGGCCAGCAATATAAACACGAATGCCATTATCGGAGAACCGACAATCCGAGAAAGACCAACCATTTCAGGAGAGATAGCCAAAACAAAGGAAGTAAACAGCGCAGGCCATTTACCAATTCGATTTGAAAACATCGGCGGAATAAATACAATCAACGCACCAACAAATGCAGGCCAAAAACGTGCCATAAAATTTGATTCCGAAAACAGGTAAAACGGCAATCCAGTCAGGCCTACATAAGTGTGATAACCGCTAAAAACTGTTTGTTCTCCCCTGGCGACGGCCAAAGCCTGCAAGGCATATTGGGCTTCTTGGTTGGTGAGTGTTAAAACCCCCAAACGAATAAGTCGGAAAGCCAGGGCGATAACAAACGCTCCGATGGTAATTACCCAGTGCTTGGTTGCTTTGTTTTCGTTTTCCATGAAACCAATACTTTTTGTATGCGTTTTTTAACTTATACGGTTATTAAAATGTCGCGACCTTTATAAAACAAGCAATCATTTTAAGATCGAGTTTTTTAAAACGTACCTAACTTTAACAAATCTTGTGGTTTAGGCTAATTGTTCGTTGTTCTTCCAGTATTATACTTGTCCGCTCCAGGTTTTGCAGTTTTTTAAAACAAAAACCCGATTATTTTCGAACCTGGTAGATTGTCGTATTGCCAGAATGATAAACGGTGTCCCATAAATGACCATCATGTTGGTCGAATTTCGCCAGACCTGCTTCTGGATAAAAAGCCTGTTCAAGCTGCCCGACAATAATATATGTAACGTCATAAGCCTGAAGAAATTCTAGGGCATAACCGATGTCTTCCGTTGAAAAGAATGTGTCAACCCTGTTAACCCGGTCTTGAACGGCTGAATTGCGCAATACTGCCCGTTGTTGACGCTGGTGCCAGTTCCAACCGACCACGCCGGGTAAACCCGTATTGATAGTATAGCGATTTCCCCAGCGGTATTCAAAAGCCTGCCCTTCCAAAATAACAGGAGAACCCTCAATGTGATCTTGCATCCAGCGAATGGCATCATAATCTTCCACCAATTGCATATTCACACCCATATCATAGTAGGCAGAAAAAGCCATATAGGCCATGCCATCCAATCCTTTGGGTGCATCGGCTGCCATCCTGTCGTTGATTTTATCTTTAGTGCCCATAACGGTGAAAAGAGCCGCGGACAAAACCAACATTATCAGCATTAATTTCCAAACGAAAGCCAGTCTTTTCCGCCAGAAATGCAGTGATTGAAATAACCAAATCAAACATACGCCGGCTGAAAGGGCAAATAAAACCCAGGCTTGTAAATAAAATTTAAACACGCTGTTCATCCGTCCAATATCGCCTGGCAGATAAATCAATTCCACAGCCAATGTTAACGTTAAAGCTGTACCGATCATAAAAAGGTGTGCTCTGCTGCTATCCGAGCGTTCGGGTTTGAGCAACAAAATAATTATCCACAATCCAAGCGGCAGGACAATTGCACCAACAAAAATGCCGTTCAACAAGAAAAGCACGAGCACAATAACCAGGATTGCCAACGTTGAGCTGATCCACAACCGATAAGGCTTTAACTTTGCCAAAACTGATGAAGGAGTTGTTTTCATCCAGTGATAGGTTTCCCATGCCATCCAACTCACGATAATAAAAAGCATCAGTCCCCAATGAGTGAAATATGAACCCAACGGCGTTCGACTTCCTTTCCAAAGGTCAACCCGGGTGTATGCCTGGCCAAACCAATATGAAAATGGATGGTACAAAAGAAAAGTCAGTATTACCAACGCAAGGACTGCAATCAAGGCTGCAATAATTTTTTCTAGCCATTCGCTGCCATTGAAATTGAGATTCAAGCGCGGCTGATAGTGCTTGAAAACACTGTAAGCAAGGGCAATACATGCAAACACAAGATAGGTGTAAAAATCCCAAGTGTTGGTTGGTCGCAACGCACCGATGAAAATCCCTCCCAGGGCAAAACCGATCACCAATCCAATCAGTTTCATTTTGCCACTTATATCGCCCCAACGAGCTTTATTCAAAACTACCGACACCGCCCAGCTGATGGCAATAACAGTAATTGGCAAAGCAATCAGGTGTGCATGTAAATCGGCATAAATAAACGTAAAATATGGGAATTCCGTAATTGGCTCTCCGGGAATAACCCGGCTGGGAAACCAATACCAATCACCGGGGTAAAAGGGCAGATGGGTACCACTTAAAAATTGAAAGAAACCCTGAATCGTCCAACCGATTTGCTGCCACAAAGAGGCTTCTTCTATTGGTAATCCAGCAGCAGCAATCCTTTGGAAACCGTTCAATAATAACTTGACTGTGCCTAAATTCCCCAATATCGCCAGCAAAAAAGCTGTAACCAAACCGGCAGCAAATGCCGCTTTCAGCTGCTGTTTGCCTTGTTTTTCACCAGTTTGATGGGCTAATGGCCTGGGAATACCCAGGTAAAGATTCCACCCAACCGAGAAAGCGCCTAAAATCAACAGGCTGAACCAAAGTGGAAGCACCAGGTTGTATGCTATAGCTGGGACAATCCCCAATAATTTTATGGGCATACCAACGATTACAAACCCATAATAATAATAATTGATGTATCCCCCGGCAAACCACGGGTCAAATGGTGGAAAAGATGTACTTTTAATGATTGCGTTTAGATAAGAAAAATCCATTGGTTTTTCGCCGCCCTTGTAAGGGTGCCATAAATCAGGATTGCCTGTCCTTATCCATACAAACATTAAAAAGGCCAGTAAGCCGAGGGCTTCAACCATCAAGAAATAACGCCAATCCTCTTTAATTGAGCGCCAGAGTGTTTTTCGTTGCAAGAAAATCAAAGCCGTACTCAATCCTGCCAACCCTAAAAGGACAAATCCGATCATCTGTCGATTGACCGGCACACCCAAAGACCCAAAAATCCACACAAAAAACGCCATTAACAGCAAACCTGCCAGCTTGGCAAGAGGATATCCCCGATCAGCCAGGCCAGGAAATGCTAAACTTATAATCGGAAAAGTGACCCATCCCAAAACCAATATAAATCCATAAAAAATTGCGGCGGCAGCAACTTGTGAACGATTAATAAAGCTCTCTCGATCAAAAAGTTCTGACCATGTGCCACCCTTACGCAATTCGTTCAGTCGATCGGTAGGAATCATCAAGTTATGCTGCGGATTTGAATCATGCTGAGGATCAGGCTTTTTGTAACTGGAAGCTTCACCAGGGGTAAAATATATCACTTGATTCAAATCAACTGTGCGCAACAAATTTCGTACAGAAATTGGATCATAATCTGGGCTTTTTCTAAAGATCAACACTTTTGGATGATCGTAAACTGTGAAAGCTTCTTCAGCAAATTGGGTATTAAATTCAAAGGGCCCCAATTTCGGATTAGAATGAAATACTGCTTCAAGCTCAAATCCCAATGCCCCGTCGAACATGTTTGGTTCTGCAACACTGTAACACCAAAGAATATCTTTATCCGCAGGACATCCTAAAAGGTGGCGGTAATAAAAGCTCGTCAGAGGGTAACGTTCTGGTACACGAGTTGTCGTTCCCCATTGACGGTTAGAGGTGATAAAAATGTAATCTGCCTGGTCGAGGATGGTTTCAAACCGCTCCAACTTATTCGAATCATCCGGCCAGTACATCTCAAAATTCAAATCACCTCGATAGATCCCACCGCCATCACTGTAAGGGCTGAAACCATCCACCGGGTATGGGATGGCATCATCCCAACTGCTTTCATGGGCTGGCGCAAATGCATGGAGTACCAGCTGAGTTCCTTTATCTTGAGTTGTTAGAGATACCGTCAGTGTTTGCCCGGCTTCAACCTGCAATGGTTCAGTTAACACAAATGCAAACGGACCGCCCCGAATATCTTCTGTTATATTAAAATTCCCGCGAATACTGCTTGTTAGTGAAAGGCCACCCTGATCAGCAATTTGCAAGGTAAGTGTCAGATTTTTTTCACCTGGCAAACCTGCCTGATCAACCAGGAAAGGCATGCTAACAGCTGTGATCGCCCCACTTTCAACCACCCGCACACTCATTTGATAGGGCTGATCAAACCGAACACTTTGTTGGATACGTGGTAATGGGCTTTTTAACAGCCAACCTGCATCCGTCATAATTGCCACAGAAGGTGAACCGTTTAAAACCAGTCTCAAGTTTTCTTCATTATGCGAGAGCTGGATAAAATAACGTGTATTCTTGGTAACCCTCAATGGCATATCCAGGATAAATTCATATGCTATGCCGCGCAGGTCACTATCTGTCGATATAAATTCACTTTCAATCGAAGCTGAAGCCAAAACAACGTTTGGTTCATCTGCTGAAACGATTGATAAAAAAACCATCTTCAACCCACCAACCCCAGATTGGTCTAATATATGGGGGAACTGCACCATGGTTACCAAACCATCCGACGGGCTGATAAAAGGCTGGGAAAAAGGCGCTCCTTGCAATATAGTATCGCCTGCTCGATAGGGTAAAGGCTGTTTAAAAACCCCACCATCTGTATCGATATGTAAGGTCAATCCACCTTCAATGTTTTGATAAATCCACCGGCTGGCTGATGCCCGAGTATGCGGCCGGGTATAAACACCTGAAAAAGCCACTGCCCAAATTGCGGTACCCAAAATGATCCCAACTGTCAATAGGATGCCCCCAACTCGAATAAGCTTTGGTTTTACTTCAATTTTCCTCAGCTTAATCGTTCGGCTTGCAATACATAATTTCGTCAATCCCCACGCGGCAATCAGAGTCAATAACGGGTATATCAAGAATTGATATCGCATCGTGCGCACCCATGAAATTGATTGCCAGATAAAATGCAATCCCGTAAAGGCCCATAGGGGCAAATGCTGTTGCCATTCCTTTTTGCGCAGGATCGAAATTCCCATCCCTAAGTAGGATAGTCCGGCGAATAATCCCAATGGCCAACCAAGTCCCCAAGCCGCTAAGTTTTTCCCGGAGAAAGTGACTGGACGCCGAGCCCATTGTAAAGCGGGTGGAAAATCAACCGTACCAGATGCCTGAACACGCAGACTTTGCATTCCTTCCCACCATGCTTGATTGATACCAAAATTTAGAAAACTCGGGCCTTTAAATGCATAGGGTTGCCCGATACGGAAAGTAACAAAGCTAATTACAGCAGCAACGGCTAAATTTCGAATGATAGGAAACACTGCTTCATGGCGTTTGGTCGGCTCCAACCGCATTAAGCGCATGGCTTCGACAAGCGGCAAAACGAGCGCTAAAACAACGGTGTTAATTTTTGAGGCTGTAGCAGCGCCTAAAGCCAACCCAAATAAAAGATATGGCCCCAATTCATAAAGTAAATTTTTTAATCTACTTCCATGGAATACGGTATGAAAATCTTCTTTAATTTCAAGTTGGTTATTGTCTGAAGGATCATTATGATCAGCTTCTGGTGTTTGAATTGAAGATCGTGTTAAAGCCCAGATAGCAGCATAAACCGCCAATGTCGCAAAAGTATTACTAAATGTATCAACTGTGGCATAATGTGAAAGCTGTATTGGCAGTACTGCTAAAGCATAAAAGACCGCACCCAAAAGACCCGTCAATCGGCCATACAAACGTTTTCCAATAGCATATACAAGTAAAACCGTAATTACGTCAAAAATCGCTGAAAGCTGTCTGCCCAAGATAGTAATGGCATGATAATCTGTTTTTCCTAAAGCCTCACCGATGTGACGCACAATAAATATCGGCAACGTACCATAAACAAAAAAGGTGTATCCTCGGTTTGCCGGGTTTAGGCTTGAATTATCCGTATCAAAATATTCCCCTGGCTTCTCTATTGGAGCAATCGCCACCTGAACGAGGCTCAGAAACCGTTCATCCGGATGCATATGCTGATCTTCGTCCCAATTAACCCCCACAAAGCGCAGGTAGGTACCAGATGCAACGGATAACAACACAGCCGCAATTAATAGAAGGTCAAGCCAGCGTTTTCTTTTGACCTGGGTATTTGAAGGCGTTGTTTTATCATCCATCAGGGATTTGCTCCAGTAGTTGGGGGCACAAAAAAGACTTTAAAATCTTTGTTTGGAATTTCAGATTCAAATCGCCATTGGACACCTGATGGAAATGTCTGTTGGATTAACTGACTATTTTCTTCGTCATGAATATTTAGAAAGAACACCTTTGCCCGAGGGTCTGTTTGGGTAACAGGGATTTCTTCTGGGAAAATTGCGAAATCAAGGCCAGGGTAACCCGCGTTAATCGCCACCAGACGAGAGTCAATCCAATGAGGGTATCCCACAACATAAGTCGTTTCAGGGGACCCAGAAGATTCAATAAAAAATGCTGCCACCCTGCCAACCTCTGAAGTATTCCAGCTTGCGTCCTGGTAAATTGAAAAATACTGGTTAAAGACCAGGTCATAATTGTTGATACCAGACCAAACCAATAACAGGATCACCACAATAATTAAAGCAAGCCGTCCTGCTCTTACGGAGATGTACTGATTTATCGATCGGAAAATGCTGACAAAAGCCATCCCAATGATAACAAAAACGGGGACAATCGCGCCAGCTGTGCGGTTCAAGCAAGGATTTTCCCCAGGATAAGCAAGTGACAAAATTGAGGGCATCATTAACATTGGTATTGAAACCAGCATAAACAAATCGCGCCAATCCCATTTCCGAAAATAACGGAGAATCAGGCCAGCGATTCCCAAAAAATAAAATGCACCTGAGATCACCTCCAGCGCCGGTCTTCCTGGGATTGAATGCGCCCAAATAACACCGTTATCCCAGAAAAACATGATACTTGCCCGCCAAAAGTTTTGTAAAAAGATCACCAGAGGTGAATTCTGAAAGCCGACCTCCATTCCAGTTAGACGTGAAAAGGCGCGATATGCGAATAGATTGGGATTATCTACCCAGAACCGCAGTAAGGGGATGAACACCAACAAGGACGCGAAAGCCACTATGACAAGCGCTAATATCGAATGCAAGCGTAAATTCTTATCTCCAGTGTGCACCAGGTAGATTAAAAAGCCAATCACAACCAGTATTGGCATGATGCGATATGGTGTATAGCCATGCAACCCAAGCCCAAGAAACAACCCCGCCCATAAAATATCGGGGAGATTCTGGCGCCTAAGACCGCGAATAATAAAAGTCATCACAGGAGCGACAAACAATGGGTAATAGGGGATGCGTAAAGCCAGCCGAGTAAACAGCAATGGCCAGTAAGCTATCCCAGCAAAAAAGACAGCCGCCAATCCTACCCAGCGATCGCCCCATTCTTTCCCCAACAAATAGATAAAAAACAAGGTTAAAAGGTTAGCAAAGACTGCCACGATTTTGAGATTAAGAAATGAAACTTCAAGATTGAAAAGCCTCATAAAGGCAGCAGATGCATAAAAATGCAAAGCCTCTCGTCCCGTGTTACGTGGAAAATACACAGGTCTTTGTCCATTAAGAATATCATTGACATCCATTAATTTTTCGGCTTGATCAGAAAGCATTTCAGGTGGAACTGAATTCAAACGTGAAAAATTGTAAAACAAAATTACAGCGATCAACGCCAGCACGATGATGGTCCAACGTGAAATTTTTACTTGCCAACCTTGTTCATTAAAACATTTCCAGGCTGCCTTGATCTGATTTTTAATAGATATTTCTTTAGGCCAAAATGTCAGAAAAAAGAAAACGATACTCAGGATCCATAGCGATGTGTTCACATATCCAAAACGCCCATTTCCAAATAAAAGGAAAGCCAATAGCGAAAAAATAATGCTAGCTATGAGATATTCCAGCTTGAAAGATATTGTAAAAGCATCAATCGAACCTGTTTTTTGAGGTGGCAGGACCCACTCATGCCGGTAAAAAGCAAAAACGACACAGGTTAACGCTCCAACATACAATAAAACCCCTGGCCAGGCTGCACGCTTTGCCGAGGGTTCCAGTGAAAGCTGGGCAAGCAGGGCCAGCATTACTGCTGCAACAGTAAACCAAGGGATCGACTTTGGCGGCGAAGGATACCGTTCCTCCAGGCTGGGATCTTCATTGGGCTGGTTTTTCATCCAGGATTTCACTTTGTCAGTGAAATAATCCCAAACACTGGGTTCTGTTGGCGAGCTGGGGTCAGCGTTATAAAGCATGAAAAACCTCAAAATAAAATTATTTTCATGGCATTAAAATTAATTTCTCGTTTCGGAAAATATAATACTCTACAGACAATATCCTGACAACTGCACCAATTTTTAATCGCCAAATAAAAGCGTAATTTAAAGAGACAAATTTCCAACAAATTAAGCGCGTAGAGCAAACAAATAGCCGATTTCTGAATGCACAAAATTTGGGTAAGTTTTAACGATATATCCCTGAGATTGGAGAAATTCAGTTAACGACCTGTGATTATTTTTTGTATTTAAATCATGATATTCCATGATTATGCGTTCAACTTTTCGAAGAGCGTCCTCCGGCGTTTTGAACAAGATTTCGTATTCAGACCCTTCACAATCCAGCTTTAAAAGATCAATCTTCTTTATACCCATTTCATTAATTAAGTCTTGCAAGCCAATTGCCTCAACGCTTAATGCGTTATAAATGTCACTGATCCCGGGTTGATCATGGCCCCTAATTTGCAAGGGTTCACCGGTAGAAAGGTCAAGCTGTATCTTTCCTGCTTCACTCCAAACCGCTTTTTGAAAAGCAAATACGTTTTCTTTTCCGTTCAATGCCAAGTTACGTACCAACAGTTCATATGATTCCGCAAAAGGTTCAAATGCATATACAGTTCCAGCAGGGTTGTTATGCGCTGCATAAAGACTGTAATCGCCAATTCCTGCCCCTATATCTATTACAATCCAACCATCTTTTATTGACGTGCCAAAGCGTGTATAAAATTTATCCAAAAAGGTTTCTTTTACAGACCAAATATC
>Ga0255345_1006505_pt1 | contig 11371 bp, 11 predicted proteins | sample wastewater_treat_6_FD_192415 | JGI IMG/M metagenome (GOLD analysis project Ga0255345, IMG submission 192415) | Wastewater microbial communities from Lulu Island WWTP, Vancouver, Canada - plant20 | ecosystem: Engineered > WWTP > Wastewater > Unclassified | place: Canada: Vancouver, British... | reverse complement strand
CTCCTTATAATGCCCCACAACTCTGTGATATCCTGCAGCAGCGTGCGGTCATAGGATTTGCAGAGGGCGCCCTGGAAGACGAGGTAATCCCTCTCTGCTCTGCTCTTGCCGCCCAGGAACATGGAGATGCAAGGCGTGCCCTTGACCTTCTCAGGATATCAGGGGAGCTGGCAGACCGGGAGAACGGATCAAAGGTTACCGTCGAACATGTGAAGAAAGCCCAGGCAAAGATTGAAACAGACAGCATGGTGGAGTGTATCAGGACCCTTCCGACTCAGAGCAAGATCGTCCTGTACTGCATGCTTCTTTTGGACAGGGTCGGCCAGCACATCTTTATTTCTGGTGATGTAACAAGAATATATAAAGAGCTCACCCCCCTGCTTGAGATTGATGTCCTTACTGCAAGGAGAATATCAGATCTTATTTCAGAACTCAACATGCTTGGAGTCATCAATACAAGACTTGTGAACCGTGGTCGTCATGGAAGAACAAAAGAGATGTGGTTTGATACAAATACGGAGAAGATCTGGGAAGTGATCATGGAAGAATCAGATGGGCGACTTGCGCATGTCGATGAACAGATTGTGACCCAGCTAATACGTTAAATCCTAAAAAAGGCTGAACATAATGGATGATATTGACCGTTCTTTACTCTCTCTTCTTGAAGAGGACTGCTCAACATCTCTTCATGACCTTGCAGTAATGCTTGGATGCAGTGATGAAGAAGTAGAAAAACGAAAAGCAAATCTTGAGAAAGACGGAATAATCCGTCGTTACTCCGCGGTGATTAACTGGGAACAGGTGGATAAAGGGTCAGTATATGCAATTATTGAACTGAAAGTAGCTCCTGAGCGTGATCATGGATTTGACAGGATTGCAGCACGCATCTCCAGGTTTGCAAATGTCCGTGACCTCCGGCTCCGGACCGGAACCCATGACCTGCAGCTGCTGGTAAAAGGCAAAAGTATGCAGGAGATTGCAAGGTTTGTTGCTGAACACATCGCTCCTATGGAGCGGATAAGAGAGACTGCAACGCATATTATCATGAAGACATACAAGGAAAACGGGGTGCTCTATGTTGAGCGTGAAGACGGACAACGCCTGCCATTCTCGTTCTGATAACAAAAAACGGGATTTCATCTCTGATCGGACAAAAGCTATTCCTCCCTCCGGAATTAGGCGCTTTTTTGATCTTGCAGGACAGATGGAGGATGTCATCTCCCTTGGAGTTGGAGAGCCGGATTATTCAACACCATGGCATATCTGTGATGCTGCTATCTCTTCTATTGAACAGGGTCATACGGCATATACCTCAAATACCGGCATGGAGCCTTTGAGAAGAGAACTTGCCGGCTTCATTCAGGATCAGTACCATGTTGAGTATGATCCGGCATCTGAGATGATCATCACGACCGGTGTATCTGAAGGACTTGATATCGTTATTCGTGCGGTTACAAATCCGGGGGATGAAGTGCTGGTCATTGACCCTTCTTATGTCAGTTATTCCCCATGTGTGACCATGGCGGGTGGTGTCCCGGTACCTGTCCCATGCACTGAAAAGGACCGTTTCCGACTCTCTCCTGATGTGCTGATGGAAAATATCACTCCAAGGTCAAAGGTCTTAATCCTGAACTTTCCAAATAATCCGACCGGGGGCGTCATGAGGCATGAGGATCTAAAGGCCATTGCAGATGTTGTAATCGATCATGATCTTTTAATCCTGTCAGACGAGGTCTATGCCGAACTGACCTATGAGGGCCATCATACCGCGACCGCTTCAATTGAAGGGCTGTGGGACCGGACTGTCACCCTTTCAGGATTTTCAAAAGCATTTGCAATGACCGGGTGGAGACTTGGGTACATCTGCGCACCACCTGATATCACCGCCGCCACCTTGAAGATTCACCAGTACGTGATGCTTTCAGCCCCGACCATGAGCCAGTACGCCGCCCTTGAAGCTTTGAAAAACGGAAAGGAAGCAATGCAGGAGATGGTAAGGGAGTACCACCTCAGGAGAAACCTCTTTGTGGACGGGCTAAACCGTATAGGGCTTCCCTGTCATGTTCCTGAAGGAGCGTTTTACGCCTTCCCATCCGTTAAAGGGACCGGGCTTACCGACTTTGAATTTGCCGAGCGCCTGATTACAGAGGCTGGAGTGGCCGTGGTCCCGGGTAATGTGTTTGGCAACAGCGGTATCGGGCATGTCAGGTGTTCATATGCCGTGTCAAGACAGGAACTGACCGAGGCTGTCAGAAGGATGGATGAGTTTATCAGGTCCTTGCCCTGAACTTTGAAGAATAATTACGGACTAATTTTTTTTTCTTTTTTAGCCCCAAGGATCCTTGCTGCAAGGTGAGCAGCATTCTCACCATTATCAATACCCACACAGGCTACAGGAACTCCCTTTGGCATCTGGACAATGGAGAGCAGTGCATCCAGGCCTCCCATGAGCTTTCCTGATACCGGAACACCTATGACCGGTCTCTTTGTTTTTGATGCAACAACACCAGGAAGAGCAGCTGCAAGTCCTGCGATGCATATGAAAATTTCTGCATCAGACATGGCAATGTATTCATCCAGCCTGTCCGGGTCACGGTGTGCTGAAATAACCTGGTAATCATAACTTATTTCATAACCTTTCAGAACTTCAGAGGCTTTTTTCGCGATATCTTCATCAGATGATGAACCACAGATGATACTTACTTGTGGCATGGTTCCTCCACGAATATAATCAGTCTGGAGGTAAAATACTATACTCGATTTTTATGGAAGATGAGTTGCTCCTTATGCTTCCGGGCCCGGTTCCACTGCCGGAACGGGTTCGTGCAGTCATGGCCCGGCAGGCTATCAATCACCGGGGGGCAGAATTTGGCAATGCATATGCAGATATTGCCCGTGTTCTGAAAGTCCTGTTTGGAACTAAAAATGATCCGCTTGTTATTTCAGGTTCAGGGACCGCCGGAATGGAGGCTGCTGTTGCAAACTTTGGCAAGGGCCGGAAGATGGCTCACCTGATCAATGGAAAGTTCGGAGAGCGTATGTATTCAATCGGGCAGAGGTACGCATCCGAAACCATTCCACTCGAGTCTGAATGGGGAACCCCGCTTGATCTTGAAGGGCTGAAGTCTGCCCTTGAAGGAGGCTGTGAAGTCGTCACTCTGGTCCATAATGAGACATCTGCCGGAATTTTAAACCCGGCCGGGGAGGTAGGGAAGATCTGCCGGAAACATGATGCGCTCCTTATCATGGACGGGATAACATCCATCGGTGGCGACAGGGTTCTTGCCGATGAATGGGGGGTTGATGTCGCGTTTGTGGGTTCACAAAAATGTCTTGCAGCCCCGGCAGGACTTGCAGCAGTGACCGTTTCAGACCGGGCATGGGACAGGGCCGTGAAAAACCCGCCATATTACCTGGACCTTCCGGCTTACCGAAAGAATGCAGCGAAGAATCCCATGGAGACACCATTCACCCCTGCAGTCCCTCTGTTCCTGGCACTTCGTGAAGCATGTCTTATCATCGAGGAAGAAGGCCTGGATAATCGGATTGCCCGTCATCACAGGATGGCCGGAGCAGTGAGAAAAGCAGTCACAGCATGGGGGCTTGAGATGTTTCCAAGGGTTGACGGTCTTCACCAGTATTCAAACACCGTAACTGCTGCATGCCTTCCGGCCGGAACAAATGACAAGGACTTTAGGGGAACCGTCAAGGGGCTTGGCATTCAGATAGCCGGTGGGCAGGACCATTTGAAGGATAAAATCTTCCGGATAGGTCATATGGGATCTGTTTCAGCCCCCGAGATCCTGGCAACCCTTGCGGCGACTGAGTTTGCAGTCAGAAAGGCCGGTCACCAGGTGAAAGAGTCAGGTGTGATTACTGCTGCAGAGGCATTAGGATGAAGATAGGCATCGCGGACACGACCTTTGCACGGGTGAATATGGGAAAGTTCGCGATAGATGAACTGAAAAAACACAGCAGTGTTACTATAGAGCGATACACTGTCCCTGGAATAAAAGATCTACCGGTGGCTTGTAAGAAACTCTTCGAGGAGTACCGCTGCGATATATGCATGGCCCTTGGTATGCCAGGGGGAAAAGAGAAAGACCGGATGTGTGCCCATGAAGCTTCCACCGGACTTATTGCATGCCAGCTCATGACAAACAGGCATATCATCGAGGTTTTCGTTCACGAGGATGAGGCATCTGACGATGCTGAACTTGCCTGGCTTGCAGAACAAAGGGCCAGGGAACATGCAGTAAATGTTATCAAGCTCATGAGACCTGGAACACTTGAACGTGAAGCCGGAACCGGCCAGAGACAGGGTTTTTCGGATGCAGGTCCGGCAAGGCAGTAATTGAGGATATATTATGACAGTAAAGAGATCTGATGCAGGAATAAAACTTGGATTTGTTGTTGCGGAATTTAACCGGGACCTCACCTACATGATGGAGATTGAGGCTGAAGAGCATGCAAAGTTCTTAGGCGCCAAGGTGACAGAGCGGCTATATGTGCCAGGAGCTTATGACATGCCCCTTGCCATTAAAAAAATGCTGAAAGAGAGCGATGTTGATGCAGTAGTCACCATAGGCTGTGTTATTGAAGGTTCAACCCAGCATGACGAGATCGTTGTGCAGCATGCAGCAAGAAAGATAATTGACCTCTCACTTGAGTTTGAAAAGCCTGTCACCCTTGGCATCTCCGGCCCTGGTATGACCAGGATGGAAGCAACAGAACGGATTGAGTACGGAAAGCGTGCGGTTGAGTCTGCAGTGAAACTGGTACAACGGTTAGAATTAGCATGAGGCCCCTCTCTGCCAAGCTTTCTGCGATTGCTCCTTCTGCAACAATTGAGATAACTGAAAAAGCAAGAAGGATGCAGGCCGCCGGAACGGATGTTATCAGTCTTTCAATAGGAGAGCCTGATTTTCCAACACCTGCACATATTACAAAGGCCTGTATTGATGCTCTTAACCGGGGGGAGACCCATTATACTGCCGGTAAAGGAATTCCAGAGCTGCTGTCTGCAATCTCTGACAAGATTGTGCAGGAGAACAGGATCCCCTGCACTCCTGAACAGGTTATCGTTGGTTGCGGGGCAAAAAATTCAATATACGAGGCATGCGAGGCGGTTTTAAGCCCTGGAGACGAGGCCATCATCCTGGATCCGTCATGGGTCAGCTATGAACCATTTGTGCAGATCGCCGGAGGTATTCCTGTTCATCATCCCATGCATCCTGAAACATTCCAGCTAGACGATACCTTAGTCGAGAAGGTCAATGAAAAGACCAGGATGATCATAATTAACACTCCCTCGAATCCATCAGGAGTAATACTAAATAACGATTCATTGCGCCTGGTTGCTGACATCTGTCAGGATCATGATCTCATCGTCATATCAGACGAAATTTACGAGAAACTGACTTATGGAAAAATTCACGTCTCCATCGGGTCATTCCCAGGGATGGAGGATAGGACGGTTACTGTAAACGGGTTCTCAAAGGCATATGCCATGACCGGGTGGAGACTTGGTTACGCGGTTGCCTCAAAGGAGATAATCGCTTACATGAACAAGGTCCAGCAGCACACGATCTCCCATCCGACAACTTTTGCAATGTACGGCGGTGTTGCCGCACTAAAAGGGCCACAGGAATGTGTAGAAGAGATGCGCTATGAGTTTGAGAGAAGGCGCTCTTTTGTCCTCAAAAGCATGGATGAGATGGGACTTTCCTATGCACCTGCTGATGGTGCTTTTTATGCATATGTAAAGGTTGGCGGGGATGATGCAAAGGTAGCGGCACACTGGCTTGAGAAAGGTCATGTTGCAGTCACACATGGTTCTGCTTTTCATCATCCAGGGTGGATTAGGATCAGCTATGCTGCGTCCATGGACCGGTTAGAAGAGGCTATGAACAGGATATCCGCAGTTCTCTGACTTTGAATAATTTTTGGCGATGGCTTTAGGTCAGCGCCAGGTTTTTTCCAAAAAAAAGATCAGATGGTTACCTGGTAGGTAACATTTGAACCGGTATACAGCCAGTAACCCTGCCATGGAGCAAGTATACGGCTGTCACTCTGGTTCCCGGTGCCATCCCTTATGATCGGTTCTTCGTACTTCTGGGTCATGGCATCATACCCGATCACATAGGTCCAGTTATCTCCTGCCGGTGCAAGATGAGTTTTTGCGGATTCCTGCCTGGTGCCAACTATACCAAAACCATTCCATCCTTTGTCCAGGTCCACGGTATAGGTTCCGTTCTGAACAGGATCCGGCTTTGGAATGATATTTTGTCTCTCTCCTGACCAAATCCAGTAAGATGACAGTGGTGTTATCTTCTCATCTGCCTGGACAGTTAGCCAGCTTTCATTGTGATACCTGAGAACCGAATGCCCGGAGGTGTTGGTTATCTGTCCAAACAGGGAGTGCGCGGTATCATTACCTGCAATCAGTCTTTTGGCAACAGATACATGGTTCCAGCCAGGATAAAGAACGATCTCATCCTGTTCAGGTTTTTTCAGGTACAAAAGGGCTGCTGACAGGTTTGCCCGCCCGCCGGTTGTAGTGATATTTAAAAGGCCAGGGACAGGATCGACAGTCTCCAGAATGGCTTTTTTGATATCGGAGTATGAGGCATCAGGATCATATGTTGCAAGGATACCAGCCATACCACTTACAAATGGTGTAGCCATCGATGTTCCGTCCATGTATCCATACCTTGTCTCTACAAGATCTCCATATCCGTCAGAGAGGGAGATGTCATCAAGCCAGCACCCAATGAATGTTCCGTCTGCAACAAACCTGAGATAAAGTGGTCCATCGGTCATATCAGCCGGGATTTTACATTCACGGTATAACCATGTCATGAGGGTGAACGGGCTGATATCATATTCAAGCCTGGTCCAGGAAAGGTTATCACCCGAAGCTTCAACAGAGAATGCTGAATTTACACCCACCATCTGAAGCTGGTACGAGATTATCGGGTTTGTAAGATTTGCCAGGTTTAATGGGGTATTTAACGAGATAATTAAAGGCATTTGCGTCTGATTCAAATCTGTTCTGTTTAGTACTCCCCAGGCACTTGACGGTCCGGAGACGAACTCCCCGCTGTCAAGTGTCCAGTTCCCATGAATTGTCCAGTTAGAGAATGAATCAAAAGAGTCACGCCAGACCGGCTTCGGGCCGTAGATATTGTGTTTGCATGAGTAGATATCAACTCCAGGGGCACCAATGTCAACTGACTCTTTTCCGTAGTTTGAGAATGAGGCCAGGTTATCATATGCATCGATGGCAGCTACAGTGATGATATTGTCAAGGTCATAACCAGATGGATAATTCGGGACGATATCATTATCAGATTCTTCGTTACCGGCAGCACAGATAAAAAGTCCCTTTGTCTCTGCTATTACATCGTACTCGGCCTGGCTGAATTGTCCGCTCCCATAAGAACATGAGAAGATCTCTGCACCTTTCCTTGCAGCCCACAAAATGCCAGCAATCTCATTAGATACTGTTCCAGTTCCGAAACTGTTCAGGAACCTGACCGGAAGGATCTTTACATCCCATGAGACCCCGGAACCTCCTTTCCCATTATCTCCCACGGCACCGATGATACCTGCGCAATGTGTTCCATGTGAGGCAAGATCCATCGGGTCAGACACTCCGGTGATGGTATCATATCCATGTGTTCCTGTCTGTGGATCTGTCCAGATATTGTCAGAGAGATCTTCATGAAGATAATCAACACCTGAATCCAGGACAGCAATGATAATGTCTGATTTAGAACTGATGTTCCAGGCAAAGGCTGCTTTAATGTCTGCACCCGATATTCCAGCCGGTTTTTCCTCCCTGAATACCTGTCCGGTGTTCAATAGTCCCCATTGTCTCCATAGTTCAGGATCATCAGGAATTACAGAGGCGGTTCTGTAATAGTCAGGTTCTGCATATTTTATTCCTGGTTTTACTGAGTAGTAAGCAATACCGTCTTCTACGTTCATTTCATCAGGAAGCTGGACAAGCTGAAGCCCTGGCATACCTTCTGATGAATAATCCTCCAAAACCCTGGCACCAATGATCGCATGGGCAGATGAAAGGATAGATGCGGTCTCTTCGGTTGTGCTGTCCGCTGCCCTGACAAGAAGAACCCCGGGCTGGAAGGTCTCCTGAAGATCCTGCGTTTTTACATCTTCCGGATCAAATGGGAATGCCGGCAATGCCGTACAAGCCTGTATAAATAAAAAGATCAGAATAATTACCGGGATAATCCCTGAACATGGACGTTTCATCTGTTTTACCCAATACACCATCACGTTTTCACCTGGTAATAAAGATTATGCGGCCCCTTATATTTATGTGACGTTTCAAAGGTAACCAGGGGAGTTTATTGCATGTATTCCGGCTATGCCTGCGAAGCTATTGATTTAAGGTAAGTACATGGATTGGATTTTTTAAAATGGAAGAGTTTTTGAATGAGAAGCCACATGGACAAACCGAAAATACATATCTCTGTCTGACAGATCTCATCTTATGAAGATTCTGCTGCTGATCATTTCCGGGTTTCTTTTTCTCATGGTTCCTGTTGCAGCAGATTATGGTGCACTTGAAATTAATGCTGATATTCCATCGGTTCCGGTTTACATCGACGACGTGTTTTGGGGGCTCACACCGGCAGATATACCTGATCTCCCTGAAGGATACTACCTTGTCAGGCTGTCACCTGAAGGATTTTTCTCACAGACAATGAATGTTTCTGTTCAGGCTGATAAACTGACAACTGTTGACTTCTCTTTTCTCAATGCTGACCTGGTTCATGTTCCTGCCTTGGTCAGGATTGGTGAATGTGTCGGAACACCAGAACAATCTTTCCTTGATGGAACTGCCTATGATCTTATCCGGCTGCCAGATGGTACTTTGATGGCGTATTACAGCGGGTGGGGAGAGGGGATCATGTGCATGTATTCCTCTGACGGGATCTCCTGGGAAAGGAACGGTGAGCCCTGCCTTAAAGTCCCAGCCGAAGGGAATGTTTTCAGGACAGAACCCTGGGTCTTTTCCCTTCCTGACGGAACGTACAGGATGGTCTACCGGCAGACAACCGGTCATGAACATTCCCTGCACCTGGCCTTTTCTAACGACGGGAGGATATTCTCAGGTGAAGAACGGTTATTCAAAGACGAGGACAATGTGCAAGGCACCCTGGAATATCCTTCTGTTCCAACCGGGGTTATTTACAAAGGTGGAACAATCAGGCTTTATTATTCCATTCCTGGTATTGGAATAAAAAGTGCAATATCTGATGACATGGGTATTTCCTGGAAAAAAGAAGAAGGAGTAAGGATCCGGTATGGAACTGATCCTTCAGCCATATTACTACCTGACGGAAGAACCGGCATCTTTTACGTGGATACTACTCCAAAATCCAAGGGACAGAGGATCTTCTTCTCCATCTCCGGCAATGGTCTTGACTTTTCAGGTTTTGCCCCAATGCGGGTGCTCGAAACCCTGGAGCCTGGAGCCTGGCTGATGGATCCGGAGGTAATCAGCGATGATAACAATACACTCCTGTACTTTTCAGTGATGGGAATAGAGGGAATGCAGCACCGCGTTCTGCCAGGCACGCTTCGAAGTGTCATTGACATGGAATGCCTTTGCGGCCAGGGGGCCTGAAAAAAAAGACTGGAAAAGGTGATGGACCCGGCGGGATTTGAACCCGCGGCCTCTGCGTTGCGAACACAGCGATCTCCCACTGATCTACGAGCCCAAAAATGAGATCAAAGGATGATCTCGATATCTAATTTTTCCGCAAGTTCCTTGTACCGGTTCCTGATGGTAACTTCCGTCACACCGGCAACTTCTGCAACTTCACGCTGTGTTCTTCTTTCTCCGCCAAGAATTGACGATATATAAATGGCAGCAGCGGCGACACCTGTAGGACCTCTTCCTGATGTCAGTTCACGCTCTCCTGCCTGCCTGAGAATCTCAACCGCCCTGCTTTGGACCTCACCTTTTAGTTGCAGCCCTGAACAGAACCTTGGTACATAATCGATAGGTGAAGTTGGCAGGAGCTTAAGCCCAAGTTCGCGGGATATGAACCTGTAAGTCCGGCCGATCTCTTTCCTGGATACTCGTGAGACCTCAGCAATCTCATCAAGAGTTCTTGGAACACTGCACTGACGACATGCTGCATATAAAGCCGCAGCTGCAACCCCCTCAATACTCCGGCCACGGATGAGGTTTTTATCAACTGCATCACGGTAAACCACGGCCGCAGTCTCTCTTACATTCCTTGGCAGGCCAAGTGCCGAAGCCATCCGGTCCAGCTCTGATAATGCAAAGGCAAGGTTTCGCTCTGTTGCATTGCTTACCCTGATACGGCGCTGCCACTTCCTAAGCCTGTACAGCTGTGCACGATTCTTGGATGATATTGCCCTTCCATAACTGTCACGGTTTCTCCAGTCAATCATGGTGGAAAGACCCTTGTCATGGATAGTGAAGGTCATTGGTGCTCCAACACGGGATCTCTTCATCCGCTGGTCATGATCAAAGGCACGCCACTCAGGTCCGCGGTCTATAAATTCTGCATCAATGACAAGGCCACATTGCTGGCAGACCAGCTCAGCCCGCTCATAGTCATGAACAAGCTGCCTGCTGCCGCATTCCGGACACTGTGATTCGGTCTGGTTCTCAATCTTTTTCTGTTTTTCAGTTACCTTACCGGTCAGCCTGTTCTTAAGGGCCTCCCTCTCTTTTTGAAGGGTCCTGAGTTTTTCAATCTCTTCTGACATACTTTCCTCTATTTAATAAAGAGCTTCTCGCCGATGAGACGTGAGGGCTCCTCTATATTGGTCAATACCGCAGCGTACGGCGACGTGACATTACCGAAGATATCGATAAGTTTACCCACTGGTTTCCAACGTTTATCAAGAACTTTACTATACAGGCGGGGAAGTTTTGCTGCATCACATTCAACAATAAGGATATGATGACCGAATTTACTTTTTACTCTTCCAATAGCCCGTACCAATGCATCGCCCCCAAAAATGCCTGTATCCCCCCACCGGAGATATGATAAGCAACCTATATATGTTCAAACAAGTAGTATTTAATGGTTATGACAATTATTAAGTATTACGTAAACCGGTGACAGAATTCGTTTTCCTCAGCTGAGAGAAGGTTGTTAAGTATTTTATCTGGTATTCCTGCACCAGATGCGATAATCTCCCTGTCCCTTGCTGACATCAGATCCCCGGGCTGATGTGTATCTGAGTCCACTACCAAAAGGCAACCGGTTTTATCTGCAATCCTGGCAACATGTCCGTTTGTCCTGTTATGTCCTCCCCTGGCCGTGATCTCAAGGGCGATATTGTGCTTTTCTGC
>Ga0255345_1006496_pt1 | contig 11378 bp, 9 predicted proteins | sample wastewater_treat_6_FD_192415 | JGI IMG/M metagenome (GOLD analysis project Ga0255345, IMG submission 192415) | Wastewater microbial communities from Lulu Island WWTP, Vancouver, Canada - plant20 | ecosystem: Engineered > WWTP > Wastewater > Unclassified | place: Canada: Vancouver, British... | reverse complement strand
GTGCTGATCAACAAGTTCATAAGTAGTGGGGCGATTATTTTAATAGTCGTCTGCTAATAATAAATAATGATATGACCGTGGGATCCGAAGGTACACTCGTAGAGTTATTTTAGATGTGATTAGATAAAAAATCCTAAAAATTTATGGTATCGTGATTAGGGATAATTGGATAATGCAAGTGCCTCTGAAGCGATTGTTAGAATATTGCCTGTTAAAAATTAACTAACGACTTCGATATTCCTGCAACTCTTTTTCAGAGTTCTCATCATTTAGTTTTTCTTCTGGAACTTCTTCTTCGGCGCTTTTCAATTTCGAGAATGGGAAGGACTTATTAAGGAGGATGAAGAAGATGAATCCAATAATCAGTTCGAATAATGTTGTGTAAATGCGAACCAATAGGGCGATTACTGTTGCCAGTGGGGTTGGAATAATGGTAGACAACATGGCAAGTAAGGTTAGGTCTGATGCGCCCATACTACTTGGCAATAAGTATGTCAACATACCCGCAGCTCCAGAGAGAGCTCGTGCACCAAGTACTAAAAGGAGTGACTCAATTCCGATGGGAGTAAATATGCGGATAGTGAAAAAGATCATCAATCCACCAGTAAGGACCAAAGCTAAGCGTAAAAATAGCCACCCAATCACCTGTCCCGTACGGACAGGTTGGGCAAGCGGGTGTTTTAGTCTTACCATAATCTTACTTAGCATCATGGGGTGCAAAATATATAAACCAAGGATTACAACGATTCCCAGTGGGATTAACCAGGTTTTAGATAAATTAATACCCAGGGGGATAAATATGGCAGCTAACAAGGCATCTGCTATGAAACTGATAATGAATTCTATGCCGCTAGCAGATGCCGTATTGATTGAAGGGACACCTAACTGTTTGTAGAGTAGCATTCTTCCACCAACATACCAAATTGTTCCAGGTATACGCCTTGAAACCATAGAAACTAGATAGATCTTGGCATGCATCCATAATGAAATCTTGTTGTCAAAAGCATGCATAATTACTGACCAGTTGAGAACAGCGAGTAGCAAGGCAAATAAATAGATGACGATGACAATTAGGAACTGTGAATGATTAGCATTAACTAAGTAAAGCAGAAGCTGTTGGCGAGATTTCCAGACCGGGTACGCTAAGAATGCAAATAACACAGCCCAAGCAATATAGAGCAATAATTTTAACACCCGGCTATGGCGGGCATAAAATGTTTTGATTTTTTCTGAGAGTGAGGACATTTTTATTTTTTTGTCGAAGAGCGTTGGCAAAAATAAACAAAGCAATTTGAGAGATTAAAAGGTATTGCCCACGCAAATGCCCAACGAAGTAACCGAGATGGGCGTTTCAAATGAGAGATCCAGTCTTGCCTCGTTCTTGGAAGAAAATGTTCATATCTGATGGTTTTAATAACAACGAGTCCGTTGGCTTCTAGTAATTCTCGCCAACCTTCTCGCGTGTTATACCGTTGAATTGGTTGACCATCATCAAAAACCTGGCCAGTTTTACGAACATGTTGAATATTCCCCGCGATTGAGAAGCCATTAGGAAGCAAGATTACAGCTATGCCATCATTTTTTAAGAGTCTTGCAATTTCTTGAATACCCATTGAAGGGTTTTGATAATGTTCCAGGTTTCCGATATGTGTTATATAATCGGCACACTCTTCTTTCAGAGCAATCTTTTCACCATCGCTAACAACCAGGTTTAAATCTGAATCAATTTGTTGAGCAGCCTTGATTGCACTTAGAGAAAAGTCCAAACCAATTACATAAAGCCCTTTTTTCTTTGCAAATGCTGCAAGCTTTCCTCTCCCACAAGAGATATCAATCAGTACTTTTCCGGGAATAAGATCCATCTTTTCCAGCAGCCACAGGTAGTATGAATCTGATAGGTCGATTCCCCCGAGGGCATAAAGCTTGTCATAAGCAAACTGAGATCTGGACGAATCGATAATTGTATTGTGACGTATTTCTATCATCTTAAACTAAGATGTGATTATATCCCAAAATCAAAAAAACGCCCCAATTCTTCATTGGGGCGTTTTTCTAGGACTTAGCTTTTACTGATTGAAAGCGTCATAAGCTGAAGTAACATCTCGCTGATAGTTTGCAGGGAGTCCTTCGCGACTTTGATTGACAACCGCTAAGATTGCTTTTCCAGTGTTTTCAGTACACACTGCACTACCGATCCAGCGAGTATTATCAGGGCTAAAGCCGACTTGCTGACTGAAGACAAGTACTGCAGCTCCGCTCTTTGTTGTATCAGCGATATCCGCAAACCCTTCACTTGGTTTCCAATCACAAGTAACGTCGATTGGGGATCCATCTACAGAAGCAACACTAAAAGCGGTGAAAGTTTTTGTGGTAGTGCCATTCTTACTCATGATCAATGGCATAACTACTGTATCGGTTGCTACATCGGGATTGAAACCTTCGTACAAGTTGGAATTCTTCTTGGCAGGACGAGTCTGATTCACCACACAGGCAATAGTGGCGGAGCCGCTAACAGTCACGTTCGCACCACCAATCCATTTCGTTGTACCTTGATAATCCATAACCTTGACAGCAATTCCATTCTCTGGAACATTCTCGAAGACATCAGCTGCACGGGCAGGGAAACCTTCGGAAGGAGTATAAGACATCGTGATAGTAGCTGGGCCAGGACCTAGGTTTTGGCAGCTTGTGCCGGTACGGTTGCCATTGTTGTTTTCCATGATCAATGGCAGAATGGAAACAGAGCTACCCGAACCAAAAGCGTTATAGACACCATTGGTTGGCGATGCAGGAACTGTTGAATTCACATTGCTTGCTACGCCAGCCAATGCACCTGTTGAAGCAGTTACCTTAATTGAGCCTAGCCAGGGATTTGTTCCGTTGTAATCTGCCATGTTGTAAGTAGCAGCGGCACCCGGTTCGAGTGTACCAGAAACATTAGGAATGTCAGCATAACCGCCATCTGGTACCGGAACAAAATCGATAACGTAGTTTGCAGTAACACTACTCGTATTCTGGATGCTGAAAACTGAAACGTTATTTCGCTTATCAATTAGGGGGAAGAAGAGTGTTGTTCCTCCACCAGCTACACCTGTGTAAGTGCCAAGTGCGCGGTTAGTCGCAGCGATTGTTAGGTTGCTGATGATAGCAATCTGTTTGTCGGAGCTTACAACAACTGATCCCCTAAAGCCAGCATTTGGGTGAATAGGAAGATAAGTGTTGGAAGACCCGGGCTGCACGGTATCAGCAACTGGATTAGTGAAGGGGTCAGGCAGATCTGCTAATGAGCCATCAGGGTTGTAGTATGCAATCGAAATATTAGCGACAGCCAGGGGATCGAGATTCTGAACCTGGATAGAAGATTCATAAGCAGGTATGGTGGCTGCTTTGACTTCCGTCACTGGTGCGATCGACCCAAATAAGAATATGACTAAAAGTAACATTGGAAGAAATTTTTTCATAATTTGTGCTCCTTTTGAACTAAGTTACCAACATTGTAAATTATTGCTATACTGCAGGCAATAACACTTAATAACTAATTTGGATTTAAGGGGTAATACTTGGGTAGTAAATGAAGTAATAGAGGATCCTGCCTGCACTATTCGTTAACCAGACCTCATCCAATACCTCTGTAAGTATAGGTGTATCAAGCCATCGCTGTTCAGTTGGATAACTTTCCAGGTTAGCGCCATTGTACAAAATAAATGATTCACCTGGTTCTAGCACCAAATTGTTTGGAAAAATTTTTCTGACGTCCAATTCTGGAGAATAGATCATATAATTACTAATATCCTTCGTTTCAGAACTAATGTTTGTAATATAAATGCTTTCCACATCACTTTCATGGCGAACTTCCGAAATAATAATACTCGTTAGGCTCGCATCTGGCGTCATGGTAACAAATCCTGGAACCATATAAGGCGGCACTTGTGTCGCTTGTTCGCCCGGAATGGGGTATGTAGAAGACTCAAGGAAATCATCTGGAACCGGGTATGCTGTCTCCTCAGGTGAAGGCAAAACAGCCGAAGGTGTACTTAGAGAATCTGGCGTTGACTGTTGTGCACAACTTGAAAGAAGAGAAAGTAAAACAATTAATATCGAAAATCTACTAACGCTTTTCATTAAAGCTCCTTACCTTTTTAATGTGATTTTTGGCATAAATACGTACAGGACGAATTAATCCCGAACCATCGAATAGGTCTAATAATTATTCCAGCAATAATCCGTCCTATTGGTTTATGCGTTACTCTTATTATAAACGCACTTAATTTGTGCCAACCAAGCTTATTTATCCAATGCCCAAGGCTGATGAAAAAGGTTGAGTAATCACTGCCTGTCGAGGTTGTTTTAATCTCCGAAAAACCCACTTCGTTCAATTTGTTGACGAGGACTGCTCTGGGGAAGCCGAATAAATGCTGCGGCGCTTCATATCCTATCCAGTTTTCTTTAAACATCAAAGCCTCTTTTCCTAAAGGGTCAGGAGACTTAATAACTAAAATTCCTTCTGGTTTAAGCAATGTAAAACAAATGTGAAGTACTTTGGCTGGGTTTGCCATGTGTTCCAATACATCCCAAAGTGTGATCACGTCAAAACTACTATGTTCAAGAGTGGAAAATTCCAATTCATCTTCAATGACATTTAAGCCTTTAGCTTTGGCTATGGCAGCAGCTTCGGAAACGATCTCCAATCCTACAACACTCCAATTCGTCATGACCTGGAATTTATAAAGAAAGTCCCCTGTCGCACAACCCACATCCAAAAGAGTGCCCTTTTGCACTGTTGCGTTCTTTAAAACTAATTTCACCCGGTTTCGTAATCCGAATCCACGTAGAAATTCGGTAATTCTTGAATCTTTATGGAGATATGCATGGTACTCTTTTGGATAATGTGTGGATAATTCCTCCCAGTTTGGTTGGGGGTCTATGAATAACAAGCCGCAATGATCACACCTCATTAAGTTCCATGAACCAGGAAGCCCTAGTCTGAGATCCTTAAGCGTTAGAAAATTTGTTGCTTGCTGACAACCACAAAAATTACAAGGATTTGTCAACAAAACACTCATTTTGAAATTTCCTGCATCCACTTGAGAAAGATGAAAATCAACCAGAGTTCCCATTGCCAATCTCTCCATCCTGTGGATTGGTCGGCTAACATTTTCTCAATCTCTCCAGCGTTAAACCATTTATTGTTCTTCAGTAAGTCCTTGAATTCAGCCTCGAACACGCCCATAAGCCAGCGCCCTATTGGTGGTGAGAAAGTTGCTTTCTTCCGATTTGTACATTCATTTGGAAGTATTCTCGAGGCAGCAGCCCTTAAAATAAGCTTAGGCTCATTGGAGGAAAATTTAAATTCCGTGGGAAGACTCATAGAGAATTCCACTATTTCAGGAGTCATAAATGGCATGTAATACTTGGTTCCGGACGCATATTGCAGGGTAACCAGTTTTTGGGTCGCATGCGTGGGCATTGTACCCTTGATACTTACATAAGTTGATCTAAAAAAGTCATCATAATTCGTGGGGACCCCATCTCTAATCCCGAGTAGAATTTGATCAGCAAGGCGTCCATCGGGGTTCAAAGTAGGAGCTATTAACCGCTCTACTGCTTCTTGGTTCATGAATCTAGACCAATAGACCTTTTGTTCATACTCTGGCAGTTCAACACCATAGCTGAATTTTTGCATTTTTCGAATTTGATCCGTAAAAGGGAATTTTCGCGAGGATGGCAACAGGTTTAGCACGGGTCTAATAACGTTGACACGCAGGAACTTGGGAATTTTAAGATATTGCCTCGCATATCCTTCAGCGCTAAATTTTTGCATACCACCGAAAATATTATCGGCTCCTGTCCCATCAATTATTGAAGACACCTTTTCTTTGGCAGACAGCGTCATCAACAATTGCGGGAGGATCGTTGCGTCTCCCAGCGGCTCTGGAAGGCTTTTGGTTGCCAGATCAAGAATTTGTGCAATATCTCGGTCAGAAAATTTGTAGACATCTATCGGAAGACCTATGTGTCGCGCATTTTCTGAAGCAGCTTGTGTCTCATCATATCTTGTCGGAGGATCATAACCAACGGTGAAGCCGTGAATTTTTATCCCTGCCTGTAACATTAACCTGGCGATTAAGGCAGAATCCACACCACTACTCAGCGATATCCCCAGAGGCTCTTGGTTCATATATGCAATTCTATACAGGCTTCTCTCAAGGAGGCGGAGTAACTCAGTTTGTGCGTCTTCAAATGTGCCTTGAAATGGCGTGATGGAATCCAGGAAATGCCAATAATCCTCACTCTTTCTGCCGTAATTTGTAATGGTCAAGAGTTCTGATGGCTTGAGCACTGAGACACCCTCAAAAATGGTGTATGGTGCCGGAATACCTTTTAACGAGAAAAGGATGGACAACCCTTCAGATGACACAGTGAGGTCACCAAGCTTCCTGGCGACAAGATGGGCATGTGATGAGACGATAATTTTTCCTTGTGCCTCTCCGTAGTAAACTTTCACCATTCCGATAGGATCTGTGGCGAAAAACAGTTCTCCTTTTTCTTCGTTCCAAACCAGAATACCAAAATTACCCTCAAGATTTACCAAGTATGATGGCAAATTGCCACCCTGAGATAGTTCTATAGCTATTTCATAAGCCAAATCCTGACTTGCTTTTTGTTGCGTCCTGAGCCGGGCTGAACCCCATAAAAAAACCGTCCAGCCTAATTGTCTGTGAAAGTGAACCAGGGGAGATGATGCTTTCCACCAAAAATTTGCTCCGGGAAGCGCTACAGACTCAGACCCTGGAATAGAGTAATCCTTTGTGATGGCTTTTTTAAAGTTGAACTCTGCTAGAAAGAATTCCATTTCTGCTACCAATTCCATTCTGTATCAGTAAGAGGGGGGACAGGTTGTTTTATTCCATATCGTGTGCCTTTAACATACGGACTGATCTGGGATTTCTTGCCAGTAATCAGGTATATAAAGACTGTCCTAATTGATCCGAGCAAAAGGGCTAAATACGTCAGTGCTGGGAGGGGTCCATGGCGGTAGCGGCGATAAAACCAGAAACGGTTACGTGCTCTCAAGTAAACCATTTCGTCAGGGACTAATCTTGAACTTAGCGAAGCTTTATGATGGATTACAGTTGAACCAACTCGAACATTCTTCCAACCTTTATCCCTCATTCGCCGGCAAAGATCCGCATCTTCATAGTACATAAAAAAAGAAGTGTCGAAAAGACCAACCTGTTTCAGGCTCTGCGTGCGAATTAATAAGGCGCAACCGAAAAGATAGTCAAATTCCATTGTTTTTGAATATGCCGGTCGATCATAAGCTTTCCTTCCGATCCGTACCGGTAATGGAAACCAGGAGTAAATTCGATCGCCCAGGCTGAAGATTCTTTCCGGGTGATCATGATAAATGACCTTCGGCGCAGAGATAGCAATTTGCGTGTCAGATAGCATAGTGTCGACTAACTTGCCTAAGGTTTCTGATGGAACTAAGGTGTCATTATTGAGTACCAGGAAAAAATCTGGGTTAAGCACAGATCCTGCCCGTATCCCATCGTTGAGTGCAGCAGCGTAACCGCCGTTCTCATTTCTCTTAATGAGTTGAGTTTGCGGAAACTGTTTTTGAACGCATACGATGGAATCATCCGTTGAGTTGTTATCGACTACGATTACATGCATATTCGGATAATCTGTCTTGTACAAAGATTCGAGGCATTCAAGCAAGTCTTTGCGCAAATTCCAGTTAGCAATTACTGCGACGACGAGAGGCGTCCCCTTATCCATATTAAAGATTATAATCTCAGACGAATATCCTACCAAACCTCAATGGAATTGGGTAAGAGAAAAAGCTGATGCTAAAGTCAATATTCATATCTGGTAGAGAAGTTAATTACCCTCGGAATGAACTCATGGTTTCTGCGATTCAAAGCATCAGCCAGGCAACCGTTATCGGTTCACATAATGCAAAAATATACAAAGGCGGAGTTTTTTCAATTCTATGGCAAAGTCTTGTTGGATTCCTGCAATTGATTCCACGGATGATTCGAAGAGATTTTGATTTTATTTTCATAGGTTTCTTTGGGCAACTGCTCATGCAGATGATAGCTTCTTTTGTAAAGAAACCGATCATTTTGGATATGTTTGTATCAGCTTTTGATACCTTAGTTGAAGATCGTAATATCACACACAATAAGTCGTTGCTTTCCAAATATTTGTTCGCTCTAGATAAGCAGAGTGGAAAACGCGCAAAGCTAATTTTTGTAGATACAAATGCCCAAGCGGAATACTATCATAATAAATTTGAAATATCGCTCGATAAAATGAAGAGAGTGTTTGTGGGGTGCGATGAGGTTTTATTTCACCCGCTCCCCGAAAAACCGGAGAGTTGTATTGTGCTTTATTATTGTTCATATTTACCTTTGCATGGCGTGGACGTTGTGGTGGAAGCAGCTAAACTACTCCAGGCTGAATCTTTAATCAGGTTCAAGATAATTGGCAGAGGGACTGAGTTTGGAAAAATTCAAAGATTAGTTCAGGAAAAGCAAGTTAATAACGTTGAACTAGCTGCGCCAGTTGCTGTAGAACAACTTCCATTCGAGATCCAGGATTCAATCATTTGCCTTGGGGGGCATTTTGGAGCCAGCAGTAAAGCCTGCAGGGTCATCCCAGGTAAGGTTTTCCAAATGATCGCTATGGGGAAACCAGTAATTGTAGGAGATAATGCTGCAAATCGTGAACTATTGACACATCAGGTCGATTCCTGGTTCTGTGAAATGAATAATCCAGAAGCGCTTGCGAATGCGGTAAATGTGCTTTATCACAACAAGGCATTGAGAAGCCAGATAGCAGGGGAAGCGCTGAAAACATATCAAAGAGAAGCAAAGAGTGAATTATTGAAATCAGTCGTCCAGAATAGTATTATTGATGCATTGGATTTTCACGAATAGATTTTCAAATCTCAAGGATTTCCTGATACAAGCTCCTTGTGCATTCCATCATTTTTTCCACACTAAAATTGTTTAGCGTAGAAAATGCACTCTGGACAAGTCTTTCGCGCAACTGCGCATCTGCCAATAATTGATTAATCGCATCTGTGATAGAGCATGGAGACTTAACAGGAACAAGCAGGCCATTGATGCCGTCTTGGATGATCTCGGGAATTCCTCCAACATTCGTTCCGATGACTGGCACTCCGGCAGCCATCGCTTCTAAAAAAGTCACTCCGAGTGCTTCGGTAAGAGAGGGCATTACGAAAACCGATGCTTGTTGATAGTAACTTAACAAACTATCCTGTGACTGCCATCCTGCGAATTCAAAATTGCGATCAACATTGAGATCATCGCAAAGCCTCTTTAAGCGGTCTACTGATTTATCTTTACCTACAATGATAAATCTCGCTTGGGGATGTTCTTTAATTACTCCAGGTGCAGCCTTGATTAAATCGGGCATACCTTTTCGATACATATTGCTTCCAACGAATAGAATAACCGGCTGATCTAAATCAGGAGGAGATTTTTTTCGTCTATTATATATTGCGTAGTACCTCTCAATATCAACGCTTTTATAGCAAAGGCGGACTTTGGAAGCTGTTTTTGAATAGGCATTACGAATTGCGTTAGCAGTATATTGGCTATTAGCAACCACGAGATTTAAGCGATGCAGCTTGCGAGATTCGAGATAATGAACAGTACTGTAATACAGCCACCGTAACAACCAATCAGGATAATTCCTTTTATATTCAAGCAGCGTCTTGAGTTCGGCAGAATAGGTATCATTGATATGTCCAATCATTGAAGCATGCGGCGTGCAAAAAAAGGATTCGCGAACATCTGTAAAATGGATCACATCAAACTTGTTTTGTGATTCCAATTTCCTTATCGCTGCATTGAATGAGAAACTCAGCGATATCCACCTTGCTTGGCTTTGACTGAACCGAGGTTTTTTAACAGTTGTGATGCTTAACTGGGGAGAAATGAGTTGGGGTGCCTGATCTTCAGGTAGTACTAAGGTTACCCTATGCCCATCGTTCAGTAAAGCATTGGTTAGATTATTTGCATGCAACCCAACGCCACTAAAAATATTTTTATACTGTTGGGTTACAACACAAATATTCACAAACTACTCCAAAAATAGGCCATCAGTCACATATCTTATAGATTGAAACACCGTCTTCCTGATAGACGATTTGAGTGTTTTCGGCTTGTTCTATGGCTGGAATATTAAACTGGCTCCCATCAAATGGGTTCTTTGCCCCATCGTAGATGTATTTCACACCGAGTTCGCAGAGAGTATCAATTTCAGGTGAAGGTGAATAAAGGCTCATCACAACTTCGGATTCAATCATGACTTCTTCGTAGCCTGGACCTAAACTCGAAATCATCGTGCCGGTAGTGGTCTTCCGCTCAGCATAGTATGGAATAAAATATCCCGCATCCGATCCATGTGGAGAGTCAGGAAGCCAATAGTAGGTATGAACAGCAAAAACAGCATCCTTTGGTGTGTTTTGTTTAATCCAGTTCATAGCTTTTTCATCCGAAGCTGTCATAAACTGCCGGTAAGCTTGGATATTATCAAGCCGGTAGAAGGCACCTACAACACCTATAAACAAGAGAACCCATATTAGCTGGGTTTCTGTTTTCTCACGTGAAGGCTGAGAGATAAGTTGCATAAGATCTTCAGCGAGGGTTCCAACAATCACGCCGATAGGTAAATAGAGCATGATCATCATACCTGTCATATTTGTAAAAGCTAGGAGAGGTACGTTCAGACGATAAAGCATTCCCTCCGAAAATAATAGAATTATCCAGATGGTCATGATAATTATGACGTCTCTGTTTTTTCTGAATAGACCGACCAATATACCGAATAGGGTTAACCCGACCAGCCACTTACTCGCTCCAAGGCCGTAGAGTGAACTGAAGTTGAAATGGAAATACTTATTATCCACCAGGTTATCTTCAGTCTCAGGTGCAGATGATTGTGCTGGCGTGGATCTTCGATCTACGTAAAAATCCAATGCTGGAACTAATGCAGGAAGAATCAGAACGATACTAACAATCCCAATGGCGGCGATGCTGAGCAAGGTCCTCAACCACTGTCCTTTTTTCTTAATAGTTAGAGCTAGCTCATATATGCAAATCACGCCTAATAGTGGGAGCAAATAGGCTGCTACTTTGAAATGTATCAGAAATACTCCAGCAATGAGCATTGCAGATAACCCAGTTAGAGCCCAGACAGATAGGCGATTTTCCTTATAATCCTCTTTCCATGTCTTTATAGTTTCCCAAGTAGCAAATGCGGCGATTAATAATATGGACTGGGATGAGCCTTGAGTAAACCTTCCCCAGCTGAAGTAAAGGGCTGGTTGAAAACTTAACAGA
>Ga0255345_1006494_pt1 | contig 11383 bp, 11 predicted proteins | sample wastewater_treat_6_FD_192415 | JGI IMG/M metagenome (GOLD analysis project Ga0255345, IMG submission 192415) | Wastewater microbial communities from Lulu Island WWTP, Vancouver, Canada - plant20 | ecosystem: Engineered > WWTP > Wastewater > Unclassified | place: Canada: Vancouver, British... | reverse complement strand
TATAGAACGGGCTATCGAAAGCGTGCTGGCCCAGACGTATGCACCGGATGAAATTCTTGTCGTGGATAACGGCTCCACCGATCGGACCGCGGAAAAAATCAGACAGTATGAACCCAAAGTGCAGTATCTTTTTGAGGCCAAGGCGGGCCCGGGTACTGCTCGCAATCGGGGAATCAGGGCTGCCGGCGGCGACTGGATTGCTTTTTTGGATTCGGATGATCAGTGGTTTTCAGAAAAGCTGCAGAAACAGGTTGAGCATCTTTGCCGTCATCCTGAACTTGTTTGGACATTCACCAATTACCTGATTTTTTGGTGGGATAAGGGGTATGAAGAACCAGCTTTCCCAGAGGAGCGTTTTGCCGCTTTGTTAAAAGGGAGAGACTTTTTTGATGATTATTTGGAGGCCTATGCCCAGATGGGGCATATTCTTACCTCTTCGGTGATGATTCAGCGGGCTGTTTTGCTGGAGGCAGGTCTTTTCCCCGAGGGCCAGACCTGGGCAGAAGATACGGATTTATTCTTTCGGATTGCTTATCAGCGGCCTGCCGTTGGGTATCTTTCCCAGCCGCTGCTGCGATATTATTCAGGGCTGCCAACCAGTCTTACCGAGCAGCATCGGGGAGAGGTCAAACCGCGGTGCGAGCTGATTGAGCGTCATCTTTCGCTGGCGGCACAGTACCATCGGCAGGGGGCGTTTGAACCCTGTGCACGGCAGATGCTGAATGTGTGCATCGGAAGGGCCCTGGCTGTGAATCCCTGCCAGGATTTTCGCGAGATTCCGGAGCATCTGGAATATCTGCTGCCGGCCCGGCTTCGAAGGGAGATTCGCCTTCGGAAAAGACTGCCGCGGGCAGTCCTGCCTGCAATCGCATTATACTTTCGGATTAAGAACGCCCTGCGGAACTTTTTTGCAAGGAAGCCGGCCAAGTGAAGATTGCCGTAATGACCCATGTGTTTCCGGCCTTGTCAGAGACAGATCAGGTAAGTCCGGAACCAAACAAATTTGTCCGAAAGAATCCTGGATAAAAAATGAAGATTGTATTCTTAGTTCGGCTTTTTCCTTCCATGTCGGAGCGGTTTGTGCTTCGCCAGATTGCGGGCTTGCTCGAACGGGGGCACGAAGTTGAGATTTTGGCTCAGTGGGCGGAGGAAGGCGGCTTGCTCCACGAGGAGGTGGAGCGTTTTGGCCTGTTAGGCCGAACGCGGTATCTGCCGGCTGTCCCGGGACCGAAATGGATACGCCGCCTGAAAACAGCCGGTCTGATTTTACTGAATCTGTGGAGGCATCCTTTGGACTTGCGGCGAGTTCTGAAGGTCAATCTTAAACGTCGGCGGGGGTTTGACTATGTCTGCTTTTATTATGGTCTTTGCTGTCTGGGGCGGCGGTATGATATTGCTCACGGCCATTTCGGGCCGATGGGCGAAGCTGCCTTGCTGCTTCGAAAGGCCGGTTTATGCAAGCGGGCTGTAACTACGTTTCACGGGTTCGATGTGACAGCATATGTGAAAAAGCAGGGGACAGACGTCTATCGGCAATTGCTTGAGGAGGGGGATTTGTTTACGTATAACAGTGAAAACACCAGAAAGCATTTGCTCGAATTGGGGGCAAATCCGGAGAAATTGGTAAAACTGCCGATGGGGGTAGAGGTCCGCCGAATTCCCTTTGAGGAACGTCGAATGCCTTCGGCTGGCCCAGTGAGGATTTTGAGTGTCGGCCGGCTGGTGGAAATGAAAGGCCGCTGTTATGCGATTGCAGCCGTTGCAGAAGCAGCTCAGCAATATCCGAACCTCGAATATTTGATTGTGGGAGATGGACCCTTGCGGGCGGCTCTGCAGGAACAGATTGACAAGAGCGGGTATCAAGACCGGATTCGAATTCTCGGGTGGGTTTCCGACGAAGAACTGGATCAATTGTATCGCTCATCCCATATTTTTCTTCATCCGAGTGTAACGGATTCAGACGGCAATCAGGAGGGCCAGGGAGTAGTATTGGTAGAAGCAATGGCTTATGGCTTGGTTGTGGTTGCAACACAGCACGGAGCTTTTCCGGAGACGGTGATTGATGGACAAACCGGATGTCTTGTGCCGGAAAAAGATACTCAGGCACTTCGGGACTGTCTCTTGCGGGTTCTTGCAGACCCTCAGCATTGGCCTCGGCTTAGCCAAAATGCACGGCAGCATGCAGAAGCCCATTATGATATTGAGGTCTTGAACAAACGGTTAGAAAGATTTTTTTTGGACTTAGCGGGTAGAAAGGAGAAAAATGAAGGAGGGGCGGATGTATGAGTATTTCACTCCTGCAGCTGCCAAATTGGCTGTTCGTTCTGCCGCGCCGCCAAAAAGCGCAAAAAAGAGGCCCTTCTTGAAGAAAGGGCCTCTTGGTTATCGTTAGGTTTTTTCGGCTACGCCCTACTATCGAACCGATGTTCCGACGAAGTCGTTAACGAGGAAGGAATCATCCTGGGTTTTTGGTGATTCGGTTTCCTGGTTACGGCTTGGTTTCTCCGTTCTCCTTCCTCTTCGCCATCCAAGCGGATCTGTGTTTTGTGGATCGATGACAGTATAAATATTGTCATTTTTGACACCAACATCGGTGGTTTTTTCGAAGTTGTTGTGCCCATCAACATACATTACATTTTGGCCTTCCCGTTCATGCGGCTGGGCATTCGCTACCATAATAGCTTGGCGAATGCTTCCTTGAGAGGGTTTTGAAGATGTATTCCAATAATCAAAAATCGGATTAACCCATTCGTTAATCATAGTCGGCGTATAGGTTCCGGGTCCTCCTGCGTTTGGAAGTTTGGGATCATACCAGGGATTTTTGTCAGCCATGAGTGCAAAGGCGGCTGAACGGGTATCATCGGCGCGAAACCGTCCCGGGCTGCCGGTGCTGGTGCCTGAAGTAACAGCATAGGGCTGATGATAGGAGTAGCTGACGCAGCGGCCAGGTCCTTCCGCATCCCAAGTTTGGTTGCCGCTGCCTCCAGCTTCAACAGTTCCGAAATCCCAGAGTTCGACGAAATCCAAATTGCTTTGGTTCCTTCCTGAAAATTCCTTCTGGTCGCTGGCGGGACAGACAAATGATTTTGTGCCGACATCAGCCAGCCGAACCAGCAAATACAGACTGGAGCCCACGGTTATTCTTCTGGCTGAGGTCCAGTCGGCGACGGGATTCTGCCATCCATCCGTACGGTCATCCCAAGTATGAGGTCCTCCTTGCCCATGGCAGGGGTACTGGCCTCGGAAGTCATTGGCATAGACGGTCATAGCGTTGCCCAGACCCTTGAGGTTGGTGCCGCAGACCACCCGCTGGGCAATCTTCTTGACCTTGTTGAGGGCGGGCATCAGGATGGCCAGCAGCATCGCAATGATGGCGATGACCACCAACAGCTCAATTAATGTGAATCCTCTTTTCTTCATTGCATTTCTCCTTAAACATTCTTAAGATTTGCCCTACAGAGCGCATCCGGCAAACACTTACTATGAGTGCACTTTTCCCCTACGCAGGGTTTCTTCGTTCACTTTTCTGTGAGCAAATCTTACCGGTTTTTTCCAAACCGGATCGCGCTCCGTTTCCGAGGGTCTGGACCTTCCCTAAGAAGGTGCAATACAAAGGTGCAAGATCGCAGATGTCCAAATATAACAAACTTATCAGGTGGGCAGGCAGAAAGGCGTGAAAAAAAATTATGACTTATAAAAAAATGATGGCTGTTTTATTATTATACCTTTCTTCCTGATATCCCATCTCTAAGGTATAATACCGAAAACCCATTAAGTTTGTCAAAAAAAATTTTTTATTTTTTTATTTTTTATTAAAGACAATGCCCGCCCAGATATATCCGTAAAATCTTCACTTGAAAAAGCCGGCCTGATTCTTATAATTCTCCTCATTTATTACGAACCCTTTGAAAAGGATAGAAACAGATGCAAATTAAGGATTATCAGGCAGCCAGGAAAGTATTACAGAGCATCGGGCAGGAGCATTTGCTGGCGTTTTGGGAAGAACTCAATGAGCAGCAGCGTGAGCATTTGCTTGAGCAAATCCGGCAGTTAGATATCCGGAAAATCCCCCACTGGGTGCGTGATACGGTAAAAAACCAGGCCCCGCTGGCCATTCCGACGGTCTTTGAGCCGGCTCCGTCCTATCCGCCGACCCCCCAGACGCCGGAGCAGGCCGAGAAGTACGCCCGCGCCCGCCGGATGGGTGAAAAATTGCTTGCTGAGGGGAAAGTGGCCGGGTTTGTTGTGGCAGGCGGTCAGGGGACTCGGCTCGGATTTGACGGGCCGAAAGGCAATTTTCCTATATCGCCTATCAAGAAAAAGACATTATTCCAGGTTTTTGCCGAATCAGTTCTGGCCGCCCGCAAGAAATATGGTTCGGTTCTGCCGTGGCTGATTATGACCAGCCCTCTGAATCATCAAGCCACAGTCGAAACCTTTGAGGCCAACGATTATTTTGGGTTGGGGGCGGATACGGTCTTTATCTTTCAGCAGGGAACGATGCCGAATTTCGACTTTGAAGGCCGGATTTTCCTGGCGGATAAAGACACCATTGCCGTAAGCCCTGATGGACACGGCGGCAGCTTAAAAGCCCTGTATGTCTCAGGGGTGCTCGATGAATTGAAAAGGCGGGGGATAGAATATTTAAGTTACTGGCAGGTGGATAATCCGCTGGTTCATTTGTTTGACCCGCTTTTTATCGGACTTCATGTTCTGGACGGCGCCCAGATGTCTTCCAAGGCCCTGATTAAGGCCCATCCGACCGAGAAAGTAGGTAATTTCTGTTTGGTGAACGGGCGGGTGACGGTAATTGAGTACAGCGATTTGCCGGATGAGGCCGCCCATCGGCGGCGGCCGGACGGCTCGCTTGTGTTTGAACTCGGCTCAATTGCCATTCATATTATCAGTCGGGAATTTGTGGAGCGGCTGAATAAGGACGGCAATTTTGCACTGCCGCTGCATCGAGCTGTTAAGAAGATACCGCATATCGACTTAACAGGAAAAAAGATCGAGCCGAACAAGCCCTGCGGGATTAAACTGGAGACATTTATCTTTGATGCCCTGCCGCTTGCGGAAAAGTCGGTGATTCTTCAGACGATTCGAAGCGAAGAGTTTGCGCCGGTTAAGAATGCCTCAGGAGAGGACAGCCCCGAGGTGACCGTGCGGATGATGATTGAACGGGTTGCGGCCTGGCTGGAAAGGGCGGGCGTAAAGGTGCCTCGAACAAAAGACGGGAAGGTGGACTGCATTTTGGAAATCGCGCCTTCGTTCGCTTTGACGGCGGAAGATGTAAAAGCAAAGGTCGGACAGATTCCTCCCCTCCACCCTGGAGATACTGTCTATCTGGAATAAAGGGCTTATCTGGCCCGCAGGGACTCGAACCCCGACTAAATGATCCAGAGTCATTTGTGCTACCATTACACTACGGGCCAACGCAAAACAGGGTATAATATCGGCAAAATGGGCTCAAGTCAACAGGGAGATGTTTTTTTGTGCTCCGGCGGGGAGGAAAAGGGGGAGATTGGAAAACAGCCGAGGCGGGCGGGAGAGGACATATACACTTAACTTCTTTTGACGACAACGGTTAAGGACAAATCCGGCAGAGCGATGCTTCAGTTTGGGACTATCCTTCTTGATATACCGTTTATTCAGGCGGCCCTGTCGGGTTATACCGATTATCCGATGCGGCTGCTGGCACGTCGATTCGGCTGTCCGCTGGTGTTTACGGGAGTCATGCTTGATACAATCTCGCTGCACCCGAAGGCCAGCCGGGAAAAAAAGTTTCAACCCTTTGCTCAGGAACATCCGGTTGCGGCTCAGATTATGGGCAATGAGCCGAAAACGCTGGCTCTCTCGGCGGCGGCTTTTGAACGGGCCGGTTATGATGCCATCGATTTGAATTTTGCCTGTCCGGTTCCTAAGGTGCTCCGTCGCCGGCGAGGCGGCTATCTGATGCAGAAGCCGGCTGTGATTCGGGAGGCGTATCTTCGCACGCGTGAAAAGGTTTCCTGTCCGGTCTTTATGAAAATCCGCATTGGCTTTGATTCCTCTGAAGCCGCAAAGGAGGATTTCTGGACGATTTGCGAAAATGCGGCCCGCGATGGAGTTTCGCTGCTTGCCATTCACGGCCGGACCGTCGAACAACAGTATAAAGGGGCAGCTGATTGGGAAACGATTGCCCAGGTAAAGCGAAGATTTCCCAATTTGTGTATTTTCGGCAGCGGGGATATTTCCTCAGCGCCGACGGCTGTCGAGAAGTTGAGAACCAGCGGCGTGGATGGGGTGATTCTTGCGCGGGGTGCTGTCGGCAATCCTTGGATATTTGGGGAAGTTCGGGCACTTTGGGAGGGCCGGCCGCTGCCGCCGGAGCCCACCTTGGCGGAGCAGAAGGCCGTGATGCTTGAGCATTTGGAGATGATTCTGGATTTTTGGCCGACGAGGAAGGCCATACCCTATTTTCGCAAGTTTGCAGCCGGATATTGCCGGCGGCATCCGCAGCGGAAGCAGACAATGCTGGCTCTGATGAAGACCCGAACGGCCGAGCAGGTTTATGAAGTGCTCGAGCAGTTTTATTCCCAGCCGGTTTAGATGCTGACGGCCGGCAGATACCTGCGAAGCCGATTCCGGCAGGATTAGGGAGGACAGAAAGGTTTCGGCAGACAGAGACAGAAAAACAAACAGTCAATCCTGAGCCGGCGAGGTTTGCGGTGTATCGCCAAAATCAGGATTGACCGTTGAGTTGATTGGAGTTTGACAGTTTGGGTTAGGAGGCCTTTTCAGAAGATTGCGAATCGGCCTTTTTGTCACAGTCGGCCTTTTTTTCGCAACTCTGCTTGTCTTTCGGTTCGCAGGCCTTCTTGTTGTCTCCGCAGGCCGAATCGTCCGACTTGCTCTTGCAGCAGCCGGCCCAGCTGGCCGTGGTCAACACCAAAACAAGACAAATGACCGCAACCTTCTTCAGCAAATCTTTCATCGTGGTCCCCTTTCATTTTTGGTTTTTTGTTCCAAAATTTGAGTTTAGAAAGCACTACGCTGGAGAGAAGGAAAATGTGCTGGCATTTTTAAAAAATGGCGGGGGGATTGATTCCCGCCCGCCATTTTGCGTTAAGGATTCCATTACTGGATAGTTTTAGTCAAGGTAACCCATCAGTACCAATTCCGCTTCCTGCTGGACACCGGTTAAGGTTGCCTTCAGTTCTTTTTTGGCCTCTGTCAATTGCTTGAGGGCTTCTTCGCGTGCCTTCCGAAAGGCCTCCAGTTTGGTCTTGATGGCATCGGCATCGCCGCTATTTATAGCAGTGCGTAATTCACGTGCGGCCTTAGCGAGTTCGGTTTGTTCTTCATTGGCCTCTTCAGTTTGGCCTTGCTGTCTTCCGAAGGCCTGTCCGGGAAAGCCGGCCCTGTTGGTTTGCTGGGTGAGCGTAATAACTTTCTTGAGAGCCGGTTCAATCTTGGCCCATTGTTCATCGGTTGGATTGAGGGCTTGTTTGACCCGCTGAATCTGACGTTCGAGCATCATTTGCCTCATTTGTTCGGGGTCCCTCTGTCCCATCTGCTGACCTGCGGGGCCGCCGGCTTGACCGGCCTGCTGTCCGCCGCGTCGTCCGCGTCCTTCCTGTCCGCCGCCCTGCTGTGAGTAAGACTGGGCAGCAAAAATTGCTAAAATTGTCAGTAATGTCAGACCTGTGAGCATCTTCTTTGTGGACATTTCTGTACTCCTTTCAAGAAAAGTTTTCTAATTTTTTTGTTTTTTCCAAAAGAACACCTAAGTAGATGTTTGACGCTGAGCAGTTTATTGCATATTTTTTGAATTCCTTTTGTACAGAGTTAGTCTATCCAATCTATCTGATATAGTAGAAATGCTCAAATGATTTTTGTAAAAAATACCCTTGAAAAATTGAGGTGGGATTGTATATTATTCTTTTTTTGTTGCCCTGCCTGATTGGGTAGCCGTAAAACCGTTTCCAAAAGTGTGGTAAAGTTTTCGGGAATGATGTGGGGCTGACAGGTTCGCAGCATGGTCAGCTCAAGCCCTTGGCAGGGTCCGGTCGGTCTGCTTCAGATGCGGATACTGCGACTTGTCTTGAAAACCGAAACGGTAACGATTTGGAAAACAGCGCGGGTGTTGTTTTTCGGGTATTAATGGAATGCTCTGGGTCCGCTGATTTTTTTGTGGCGGCTGTGCTGGAGCCGGACGGATGAATACCCGGTGGTGTAATCGGCAACACACGAGGTTTTGGTCCTCGTATTCCTGGTTCGAGTCCAGGCCGGGTAGATTCAACAGTTGAAGTTGGGAATAAAAGAAAGAGCAGCAAAGAAGTAGAGAAGAAGTAAAAAAGGCAAAGCGTGAGCGAATCGACAGGATGTGCAGCAGTGATTTTGGCGGCGGGGCAGAGTACCCGAATGAATACCCGTCTGCCGAAAGTCTTGCATGAGGTTTGCGGCCGTCCGATGCTGGATTATGTACTGGACGCCTGCCGCGGTGCCGGGGTGCAGCGGATGTATGTTGTGGTGGGCTATGGGAAGGAGCAGATTATCCAGCGGTATCAGGGACAGCCGGATTTGGTTTTTGTCGAGCAGCCCGAACAGCGGGGGACCGGACATGCGGTGATGTGCTGCCGAGAGCATCTGGAAGGTTTTGAAGGGCCTACGCTGGTTTTGTGTGGGGATACGCCGCTGATTCGCAAGGAAACGCTGGAGATTTTGCTGGAGAAGCATAGTTCGGAACGTTCGGCGGTGACTGTAGCGACGGCGGTGCTGGATGACCCCACCGGCTATGGGCGGATTGTTCGGGATTCCTATGGGAATATTCAGGGCATTGTTGAGCATAATGACTGTGATGAACAGCAGCGGAAGATTCGAGAGGTTAATACGGGATATTTCTGTTTTCAGACGCCGCTTCTGCTGAAGGCATTGGCGCAGATTCGTCCGGACAATGTCAAAGGGGAATATTATCTGACGGACGCTCTGCATGTGCTGTTGGCGGAAGGGTATAAGGCGTCGGCGGTGACGGCGGTGGCTCCGGAGGATGCGATGGGGGTCAACAGCCGCTCGCAGCTGGCGCAGGTAGGCAAGATTATGCAGCAGCGAATTCAGAATCGTTTGATGTCTTCGGGGGTAACGATTGTTGACCCGCCGAATACGTGGATTGATGATCGCGCCTGCATTGGGCAGGATACTGTTGTTGAGCCGTTTACGTGCATTCGGGGTGTGGTGCGAATCGGGCGGAATTGCCGGATTGGGCCGTTTGCTTATTTGGGAGAGGGAGCAGACATCGGAGACGGCCAACGGGTGGGTGCGTTTACCACGCTGGGCCGGGTGAATGGAAACAGCCAGCCGGAGGACCTTCTATGATTCGTCACCCGTTGGTAGTGTTCGGCGGCAGCAGTCATCCGGAATTAACCGCAGCGATTTGCCGGTATCTGAATCTGGAGCCGGGCAAGGCGCGGATTTGGCGGTTTCCGGACGGAGAGAAGATTATCAAACTGGAAAGCGATGTTCGGGGAACGGACTGCTTTGTGATACAGGCGACCTGCGAGCCGGTGGATGAAAATCTGGTGGAGCTGCTGATATTTCTGGATTGTCTTCGGCGAGCCAGTGCTTCGCGTATCACCGCGGTGATTCCGTATTTCGGTTATGCCCGCCAGGACCGCAAAGATGAAGGGCGTGTGCCGATTACGGCTAAACTGGCAGCCAATCTGATTGTGACGGCCGGTGCCAATCGGGTGCTCACACTCGATTTGCATGCGGCTCAATTGCAGGGCTTTTTTGATATCCCCGTGGATCATTTGACGGCGGAACTGGTCATAGCCCGCTATTTGAAAAGCAAGCAGATGGAGAATCTGACGGTGGTAGCGCCGGATGTGGGAAATATGAAGAAAGCGGCACGGTATGCCCAGAAACTTGGGGCGGATTTGGCGATTATCCACAAGCGGCGTTTGAACGGTTCTGAGGTGGCCTGCGGGGAGATTATCGGTGAGGTGAAAGGCCGGAATATTGTGATGTGCGATGATATGATTACGACAGGCGGAACAATCTGCGGGGCCGCGGAACTGCTCAAGCAGCGGGGTGCCGGTCAGATTATCGCCGGGGCGACCCACGGGGTGCTAACGACCCTGGCACTGGAGCGGCTGCCTAAGGCGCCGCTGGATGAGGTGATTGTTACCGACAGTGTTCCTGTTGCGCACAAAAAGAAAATTCTGAATAATCTGACAATTCTGGGTGTGGCAGACCTGCTGGGCGAGGCCGTCCGGCGGATTCACCTGAATCTGTCCATCAGCAATTTATTTAACGGAATTCAGTAAGAGCAAGGCGGAAGGCCAGCGTGTCCAAACGCGACCCTCCGCCGGCAAAGACAGAGAGGAACTTTATGGCAGAATTGATGGTATTAGAGGCGGAAATTCGGGAGCAAAAGGGGAGCAAGGCAGCGGCTCGGCTTCGTCACCCAAAGGTGGGAAAGCTGCCGGCGATAGTGTATGGTCATGGGCAGGAGCCGATGTGCATCTCCCTGAATGCCCGTGCTTTTCTGGAAGCGATTCATCATGGTCAGCGGATTTTTGAGGTGCGGCTTCCCTCGGGCAGACAGACGGTACTGGTAAAGGATTTGCAGTATGACCATTTCGGCAAGCAGGCCATTCATACCGACCTGATGCGGGTAGACCTCAGTGAACGGGTGACCGTGAGTGTTCCGCTGGAACTGCGCGGCACAGCCAAGGGAACTCAAGACGGCGGCATTGTGGACCAGTTGATGGATCATCTGGAAGTGGAATGTGCGGTGACCGAGATTCCGGAGGTGATTGAGGTTTCGATTAAAGACCTGGGTTTAGGCGATATGATTCATGCCAAAGATGTTGCGCTGCCGGCCGGGGTGGTTTTGAAGACCAATCCGGAGTCGCTGATTTGCCTGTGCAATCTGCCGAAGGTCAAAGAAGCCGAGGAAGCTGCTCCTGCTGCCGCGGAAGGGCCGCAGGAACCGGAAGTTATCACCGAGCGCAAGCCGACGGAAGAAGAAACCTCAGCGGAATAATCTCCAGCGGCGGGGAAGTTTGTGGCAGAAAGTGTATGGAAGGCGTTGCAGAATTGGCTGGACGGCTCGGCGTCTGAGAAGTCTGAGGAATCTGCATCGGGCTGGTATGTGATTGCAGGGCTCGGCAATCCGGGTCCGGCTTATGAAAAGACGCGGCACAATGTGGGTTTTGAAGTGATTGACCGCCTGGCGGAAATGCTGGGGGCTTCGGCTGAGAAGAAAAAGTTTGGGGCTCGGATTGCTGAGGCCCAAACAGATGGCCGCAAGGTTTTGCTGGTCAAGCCGGAGACTTTTATGAACCGCAGCGGCCAGCCGGTTGCGACCGTGATGGGGTTTTATCGGCTGGGTCTGGAGCGG
>Ga0255345_1006475_pt1 | contig 11406 bp, 8 predicted proteins | sample wastewater_treat_6_FD_192415 | JGI IMG/M metagenome (GOLD analysis project Ga0255345, IMG submission 192415) | Wastewater microbial communities from Lulu Island WWTP, Vancouver, Canada - plant20 | ecosystem: Engineered > WWTP > Wastewater > Unclassified | place: Canada: Vancouver, British... | reverse complement strand
TTGCTGTCATCATAGCCAATATAACCCGCTGGCGCTCCTAAAATCTTAGAAACGCTATGCTTTTCCATAAACTCACTCATGTCCAACCGAATTAAAGCATTTTCATCATCAAACATAAACTCAGCCAAAGTTTTAGCTAGCTCTGTTTTACCCACTCCCGTAGGACCAACAAACAAGAAAGAGCCAATAGGTCTTTTTTCTTCATTAATGCCAGCTCTGGAACGGCGGATAGCATTAGCTACAGCCTTAATGGCTTCATCTTGTCCAACTACTCTAGTCTTTAAATAATCTTCAATTTTAGTTAGCTTCTGAGCTTCACTTTCCAACATTCGGGCCACCGGAATGCCGGTCCAGCGCGACACTACTTTAGCAATATCTTCTTCATCAACTTCTTCCTTCAAAATTCTGCGGCCGCCACTTTGAATTTTTAATAAGTTCTGCCGTTCACTTTCAATGGCTTTCTCTAATTCCGGAATACGGCTATATCTAATTTCAGCTACTTTTGTTAAGTCATCACCGCGCCGCTCAATAATCTCAGCCTGCGCCCGCAGTTCATCAATTTCTCGCTTGTAATCACGAATCTTAGAAATAATCGCTTTTTCATTTGACCATTGTAATTCCAATTCCTTAGCTTTTTCCTTTAAGTTTTCTAAATCGCGGTTAATCTTTCTGACCTTATCTTTACTATCTTCTTTTAGTAATCCCACTTTCATAATTTCCAACCGCCGAATTTCTCTTTTTAGACTGTCTAGCTCGTCAGGAGAGGAGTCAACCTCCATTCTTAAACTAGAGGCCGCTTCATCAATGAGGTCCACAGCTTTATCTGGTAAAAAACGGTCAGTAATATACCGCGCCGATAATTTGGCCGCGGCGATCAAAGCATCATCAGTAATGCGAACCCCATGATGCACTTCGTATTTTTCTTTAATACCCCTTAAAATAGCAATTGTATCTTCAACACTGGGTTCTTCAATAAAAATGGGCTGAAAACGGCGCTCCAAGGCCGCATCTTTTTCAATATATTTTTGGTACTCTTTAATGGTAGTAGCGCCAATTAATTTAATTTCGCCCCGCGCTAAAGCTGGTTTCAACATATTAGAAGCATCCATTGACCCCTCTGAGGCTCCAGCGCCAACAATGGTGTGCAATTCGTCCACAAACAAAATAACCTGACCATTACTCTTTTGAACTTCTTTAATAACTGATTTAAAACGATCTTCAAATTCACCACGAAATTTAGCCCCCGCAATTAATAATCCTAAGTCTAAACTCACTAATTCCTTGCCCCTCAGACTTTCCGGCACATCACCACTGACAATACGCTGGGCTAAACCTTCTACAATGGCAGTCTTGCCAGTACCGGCTTCACCAATTAACACCGGATTGTTTTTCGTGCGCCTCGTCAGTACCTGCATAATCCGTCTAATTTCTTCATCACGGCCAATAACTGGATCTAGCTTCTTCTGTCTAGCTAAATCAGTTAAATTAATAGCATATTTCTGCAATACTTTATACTTTTTTTCCGCATCAGTAGAGCCAACAGCTTGAGAACCGCGCAGTTCAAGCAAGGCTTTAAGTAGGTCTTCATAGCCCAGTCCTGCCTTCAGTAAAATAGCCTGGGCCCTAGATTTAATTCCCACGATAGCTAACAATAAATGCTCAGTGGCTACATATTCATCATCTAAGTTTTTAGCCTCTCTCCTGGCTCGCTCTATAACCATTGAGGCCTCAGCTGTACCCTGAACTACACCCTCTGCTATTTGCGGATGGTCTGACTTGGGTAATTTTTCCAGCTCAGCTTCCACTTGGTCAACAATATATTCAGGATCAATCTTTTGGGCCTCAATTATTGGCCGCACCAACCCTTCGTCTTGCTGTAGCAAGGCTAATAATAAATGAAGGGCGCCAATAAATTCCTGGCCGTACTGCTGGGCAACCATTTGGGCATTAATAATAGCTTCTTGAGCTTTTTCAGTAAAATTATCTAACATATCTTATTTTTATTATTTATTATTATTTTAGCAGTCTATTAATTAGAGTGCTAAAAATAATATAGCTCAACTCAGGGTACCTGTCAAGATTATAGCACAAAACAGGCAATTACCAAAATTATTGACAAATAATTGACTTAGGACTAGGGTAATATATCTATAAAATGTACCTAAAAAAATAAATAAAGGAGGTGATATCATGGCACCGATGAAAAGCGTCAATACCCATAACTTAGCTAGCCTCCTCATTTGGCAAATCTACCAAGAGTATGAGAATGCTCTGAGTAAGAAAGAACAATGGGGAGACAGGCTACAAAAAATGGAAAGATTAAGAGAGATCTTAGTCTCCATCAGTTTATTATCATTATGTTTGGTGCTGGCCTATTGGGGTATATTTTTTATTTTTTTGTTCCCTACTTCCACAACATTCTGGGATTATGTTTCTGGAGGTATAATGGCCATACCACTAATGAGCTGCTTGTCAATTATGTTAATAGAGCAAAGAGTGGTTCACTATCAACACAAAATTAGAGAGGTAGACAAGGGGGTGGTGGAATTTATTAAAAAACGCCTTAATCAAATTCTACTGTCCCACACTTGTTTTGCTCACGATGACGTAGATGCTATTATTGATTTTTATTACAAGCAGCTCGGTTGCATTGTGGGTGATTTTTTCAAAGAAAGTTTTGCTTCTCCTCTTAGCCATGAAGAGGAAGAGGAAATAAAAAGCTGGATAAAAACCAGCTGGCCCAATTTTTTTATTAGCCCCTGAGCCCAGGGGCTTTTTTATTGCCGATAACTTCAATTATTTGTATAATAAACTCATCTAAAATGTTGTAAAAAAAGTTTATGCCAGATACCAGTCAATTTGCAACTTTAGTTTATCTCGCTACCAGCCAAATTCCTTTAGGTCACATCAGTACTTACAGCGCCATTGCTCAAGCTATTGGCAGGCCTCAAGCCAGCCGGGCAGTCGGCCAAGCGCTCCATCACAATCCTTTTGCCCCAACTGTGCCTTGCCATCGTGTAGTAAGCCATAGCGGTAAGTTAATTGGCTTTATTCAGGGCGTAGAAGCTCAAAAGAATCTTCTAACTAAAGAGGGGATTATGGTTAATAACCAAGGCAAAATAATAAATTTTAATAAAGTATTTTACCAGCCTAAAATATGTCCCCAAGCTATCCGGAAATTATCCAAAAATTACAGGCCTTAGCTAACGCTAATAAAGCTAAAACTTTGAGCCAATTTTTTAAAACTGGTGCCGGGGATTATGGGGCTTGTGATATTTTTTGGGGTATACCAGTACCATTACAACGGCCCCTGGCTCAAGAATATTATAATTTGCCGCTAAGAGATATTAAAAAATTATTAACTCATCCAGTGCATGAAGTAAGATTTACTGGCGCTCTTATTTTGGTTAATCATTATAATCGGAGTGATAAACAAGAACAAAAGAATACTTTAGATTTTTATCTAAATAATATTCATCTCTTTAATAGCTGGGATATTATTGACTTAACTGCTCCAAAAATTCTTGGTAAATATTTAGTCAATAATAAAAATTATAATATCCTATCAACCCTGGCTAAAGTTAATAATTTATGGGCTAAACGAGCTGCCATGGTCGCTAATCTAACCTTAATTAAAAAAGGGGAATGCGGTCCGGCCTTAAAACTAGCCAAGCAATATTTATCTCAAAAAGAAGAATTACTGCATAAAGCAACCGGCTGGATGTTACGAGAAATTGGTAAGCAGAATGAATCATCGCTCCTGAACTTTTTAGACCAGTATGCTAGTCAAATGCCACGTATCATGTTAAGATATAGTTTAGAAAAACTGCCACCAGAACTAAGAGAAAAATATTTAAAAAGACGTTATGAACTTCCTTAATTTAATGGGTGTGCGACTAACCAACCTCAATAACCACGAACTATGGACTATTATTGAAAGCTACCTCCAAAATAGTCATAATCATTTAATTGTCACTGCTAATCCCGAGTTTATATTAACAGCCCAAAATGATAAAAAATTTAGAGATATTTTAAATAGCGCTGACCTAGCTTTGCCCGATGGAGTTGGCTTAATTCTGGCAGCTAGAGTTTGTGGCTGTAAACTTCAACGCCATACTGGTGCTGATCTCACTGCTGACCTTATCCAGTACGCCCAACAACATAACCTGCCCATAGCTATTATTAATTGGCGAGGCGGATTATTGTCCCGTAAAGAATTATCTCTAAGACTTCAACAACAATATCCTCATCTTAATTATTTAGTGGAAGATGTAAAAAAGTCTGGCCAATTAGGTCGCCGTCAAGTTAAACGTCTAACTTCATTTAAACCAATTATTATCTTTTCTACCTTGGGGGCGCCCTGGCAAGAATATTTTCTAGATAAAGAACGAGATACCTGGCCTAGCTGTCGCTTGATGATTGGAGTAGGGGGTAGTTTTGATTTTCTTCTTGGAGCTATTGCCAGAGCACCTAAAATTTGGCGTCATTTAGGTCTGGAATGGCTCTGGCGTCTTGGCCAACAGCCCTGGCGCTTCAAAAGAATCTGGCGTGCCGTCATAGTCTTTAGCTATCAATTCATAATCTGGAAACTAAATCCTAGAAAAATCAAGTAGGTGATGATAAAATAATGACACATGATAGCCCAACATCATAAACACCATTATTCAGCCTTTACCTTGGTTGAACTCTTAGTAGTTATTGCCATTATTGGTATTCTTTCTACTTTATCGGTAATAGTTTTTAATAATGCAAGAGCTAAAGCTCGAGATTCCCGTCGTCTCTCTGATGTTAAACAAATAGGTATGGCTTTAGAACTTTATTATGATGATAAAGGACGATATCCTCCTCCACCCACACCTACTGGCACTCCAATTACTGGTTTATGTCTTAGTAATTCAGGTTTTACTTCTACTTGTGGCACTACTCCTTATCTTCAAAAAATCCCTAGTGATCCTTTACCTAATATTCATTATACCTATAGCTATCTTAATAGTGGAGAAAGTTACCGTCTGGGCTTTAACCTAGAACAAGGTTCAGGTGACTGGCCAGCTGGTACCTTAGCTATGGGCCCTAATGGCATCAGTCAAGACCTCCTGGCAGCCAGTGGCATTGACTGGCGTGACCCGAGTAACTGGAAAAATATCTCAGGCTCTGGGTTGTGTGGCGCTACCTATGATCAAGACAGGAAGGCCATAAAAATAGTAAATAATACCTGGTGTTTTCTGGCCCCTACCTCTTCTGGCTATTTCCCCATTGATACCAGCCGTAAATACTATATTGAAGCTGAATATTTAACTGAGGGGACCACCACCTATACCTTCTTTTTAGGGACTATATCATATAATAGCACAAGTTCCTCTCCCTTGCCTGGTCATGGTGGTAGTTATGATTATTTTGGAGCTTCTGGTTACCGACCAACCTCCACTAATACCTGGACTTTTGTCACCGCCAATAAAAAAGATTGGTGGCCAACCACGCACCGGCGAAAGTGCTGATACCTCCAAACTTGATAAATGGCATCCTGGCACAGTCCGGGCCAGAGCAGTAGTTGGAGCTAATTATAATAGTCCTACGGGTGCTCAAACTACTTACGTCCGCAATATTCGTTTTTATGTAGAATAACTAAGACATGGTCCTAGTCAAAGTTTTTAAAAAATAGTATAATTAAAACATGAAGCAACATCATCGTGTTTACAATATAGTAAAAGGCAGTATAGCAGTAATAGCCATCTTCTCTTTGATCATTATCAACAGAGCGCCACTGGCGCATGGTGATTATGAAAGTGAAATTAATGAGCTAAATAGCCAAATAGATAACAAGAAAGACGCAGTTGCTAAATTACGCGATCAACAACGTTATTACCAACAGCTTCTTGCGGAAAAACAGCAGGAAAAGGCTAGTCTTAACAATCAGCTGTCTATTTTGGATAACAAAATAGCCGAAATTGAGCTAGATATTGAAGGCACTAAGCTAGAAATGGAGCAAACAGAATTAGAACTGCGCAGTTTAGAATTGGAAATTGCCAATAAAGACCAGCAAATTGATCAAGCTCAAGGTCGATTAAGCAAGCTCATTAAGACCATTGATCAGCAGGGGAGTAAGAACCCATTAGAGATCATTTTAATGAATGACTCCTTTTCAGATTTTCTCAATGATATTGAATATCTTAACAATATTAGCAGCGCAGTTCGCGATGAGCTGGAAGACTTAAAGGACTTAAAAACCTCACTAGAAGAGCAACGGCAGATTTTAAATCATAAACGCGAACAACTAACTGAATTACAACAAGTTTTGGCTGATAAAAAAGACAATCTAGACCAAGAAAAACAAACCAAGAATTTCATTCTAGAGCAAACCCAATTATCTGAAAGTCAGTATCAGGCTTTACTGGCTGATGCTAAAAAAGAACAAGAGCAAGCTAGTGCGGAAATTAGTAAATTAGAAAAGACGGTTCGTCAAAAACTAGCCCAGCTAGAAGCCAGTAGGCCTAAGAGCAGTCAAGGAGAATCAAGCAATGTTCTTATCTGGCCAGTGCCTAAAAACCGCATTAATGCCTATTTTCATGACCCAGATTATCCTTTTCGTAATGTTTTTGAACACCCGGCAATAGACATTAGAGCCGGGCAGGGGACTCCCATCATGGCCGCGGCTGATGGCTACATAGCGGCTGCTAAAAATGCTGGCATGGGTTATAGCTATATTATGATTGTCCATAACAATGGACTGGCTACCGTTTATGGCCATGTCTCTAAAATAGTAGTACAAGAAGAGGACTATGTTACTGCTGGCCAGCTAATTGGCTATAGCGGGGGCACTCCTGGTACCCCTGGCGCTGGTAAGATGACTACTGGCCCTCATTTACACTTTGAAGTCCGTTTGAATGGTATTCCTGTTGATCCCTTACCTTATTTACCATAAACACATGAAAAAGACTAATTATCACTACCTGCCTGGCTTTGGACCCTTGTCCGCCATCTTTATCTTAAGCCTTCTTCTCCTTCTAACCAGTGCTGGTTTTACTTACTGGTCCATTAATCAAGCTAAAGAGCGGGACCAAATAAGAATTGCCAATTTAAGAAAAATTCAGTCAGCTATTAATCAATATTATAATCAATATGGTGAATTCCCAGAAGGGGATAAAGATATTGGTAACTGGGATTTAGGCTACCAAAATAGCGATGACCATCGCTTTATTTACCCCTTAGTGGAAAAGGGGCTACTTCCAGCTAATTTTCCTGCTGATCCACTATCTAAATATGATCCAACACACGGTATTGATTATACTTTTCGCTACCAAGCCTATGCTGATGACGGCCAATTTTGTCCACGTGGTCAAGGGCAGTTCTATGTTTTAGGCATTCGCGACTTAGAATCATCAACTGGCGATCCTGCTGACCCTCATCAATTTGAGGGGAGTGGCTTTAGCTGTAAAAATCGTAATTGGCAAGATGAATTTGATTATGTTGTTGGTGCTTTTGCCCATCCGGCCAAGAATAAACAATAGTAAGTAAAAAAGAATAATAAAATAAAAAAAGAAATCCGTTGATTTCTTTTTTTATTGGCCACAAGTCTTAACGGGGAGAATAACATACAACGTCGCACAATACATCTTATACGACATTACCCCTAGGGATAGGTTAAAATAAGACCCATAAAGTTTAGCTCTGGGGTAAAGAGCAGTAAAATCTTACACAGCACTAAAAAGATTCCAACTACTAAAACACAAAAAACCAATACTGCCAGAAAGAAAACTAATTTAAAAATTACCTCATTATCCATACAAATAAAATAAAATAATAAACTATTGATAGATTATCCTATCTCCATACCTCAAGTCAATAATTTTAGCTTCACTAAGTTGCGTGCTAAATTTACTCTGCCCCATTCGCCACAAGGCTAACTGAGATTCTAAATCATGTCGTAGATTTAATTTAATAATCTGACCTTGAGTTCCTATCACCCTTAAAGAATTAGGCTCATTATTATTAAAAATAAAATTATGGGGCTCACCATTCGGCCATTGCGAATTTTTAATAGCTAAAATCATTGTCCACAGTGCCGGATTAGCTGCTACTTTATTGTCATTGGCCAAAGTATCTCCCTGATTCTGAATCACTGGCCAAGAGGAAGCATTAACAGCGCTGTCTTCTTTAATAATCCGGCCAAACTGATCTACTAAATAATATCTACTACCTTCTTGCCATATAGCCACAGGCGGCTCTTCGGTGACCACTAGGGTTAATTTATTAGGCCAATGGCGACGTACACGACAGCCTATCAGCTGGTAATCCTCTAAATTCCGACATACCCGCCGTGAGGTTGTCAGCCAAAAATTACCCCGCCACAGTTGCCACACTGGTCCAGTTAAAGCAGTCAACGCCCGATCATGTATCTCTGGAGCTGATAGGAATTCAGTACCACTAATTTCAATATCTCTGACCCGAAAATAATTAGAGCAGAAAAGGCCATAGCCCAGTCCCAAAACAATAATTACTAGCCCTACTATTATAACTCCCCGCCTAAGCTTTCGCCAATTTATAGGTTTTTTAGGTACTTTAGCTTTATTTTGGCTAACTTTAACTATTTTTTGAGAAGGCACTGCTCGTTTCTGAGTCGCTATCGGCTTTTTGGGCTTTGATCTTGATGGAGCTTGATGGCTCACTACTACTACTTTTTTATTAATTAAAGACTGCCCCTTTTTCATAGTATTAGCCAAAATACATGCTAGACATTTCGGCAGTAAGATAAGGCTTTAAAACTGCCGGTAACTTAACACGACCGTCAGCCTGCTGATAATTCTCGATAATAGCTATTAAGGTGCGCGGCATTGCTAAAACAGTGCCATTAAGAGTATGAACCAGGGCTTTCCGGCCATCTGCTAGCTCATATTTAATATTTAATCCCCGGGCCTGGTAATCCCAACAATTAGAAGCCGAGGTCATCTCTGCCCAGTCTCCTAACTGGCCATCTTTATTGGATTTTCCTGGCAGCCAGGCTTCAATATCTATGGTTCTTGCTGAAGGAGCGCCTAAATCAGCCGTACAATGATCCACCAATCTAAAAGGTAAGCCTAAACCCTGAAAAATTTCTTTTTCTATGTCTATCAAGAATTGATGTTCTGCCGCACTATCTTCAGGCCGAGAGTAAATAAACATCTCTACTTTATTAAATTGATGCACCCTGAAGATACCTTTAGCAAACTGGCCATAACTCCCCGCCTCGGTACGAAAACACTGAGATAAAGCTACATAATGTAAGGGTAAATCTTTTTCAGGCAATACCTCATCTTGATGATACCCCCCAAGGGTAATTTCAGCTGTTCCGATTAAGCTTAAATCACTGTTCTCTAAATTATATATCTGAGTTGATTCACCGCGCGGATTATATCCTAGCGCTTCAATAATTTTAGTTTTGGCTAAATCAGGAGTAAGCATTATCTTAAAGCCATGGCGAGTGGCTACCGCCAAAGCATAAGAAATTAAGGCTAATTCCAGCCAAGCTAAATCACCGGCCGTATAATAAAACTTCGCCCCGGCCACCTTACTAGCTCGGTCAAAATCTAACCAACCCCATTTATCCGCTAAAGCTAAATGATCTTGCGGTAAAAAACTAAATTGTGTCGGCTGACCACAGACTTCTAAAATAACATTATCGGCCGGATTCAAACTCCGGACGACCACTGGATCAGTCATGTTAGGGACAGTTAGTAATAAAGCTTCTAATTCTTCAGTAATTTGCCGCAATTTCACTTCACCTTGCTTTATAGCTTCATTATTAGCTTTAATGGCTGCAATTTCTTGAGGAGTTGGCACTTTTTTTGACCAATTATTACGCTTAGCCCGACAGTCATCTAACTCTTGCTGCAGGCTACGTCGCGCTTCATCCAGGCTAATTAGCCGATCTAAATCTACTTTCGCTCCCCTATAACGACAATTTTCTTTAACTTCAGCCAAATTTTCTCGGATGTATTTAATATCTAACATATTATTTAGAACTTACTTTAGGTTTAACAAAGGGGAATAAAGTCGCTTCCCTGACTGACCGTCCCGCTAAACAGGCAAAAAACCGCTCTCCAAAGCCAAAACCACAAGTAGGCGGCATACCATACTCCAGCATCTCAATAAAATCCCAATCCGGCATCATGGCTTCGGTATCTCCTCTTTCTAAAAGTTTTTGCTGTTCCTGGAAACGAGCTTGCTGTTCTAAGGGATTATTTAATTCAGAATAGCCATTCCCCGTCTCAGTACCGGCAATAATAATCTGGAAACGCTCTGTTAACTCCGGATTATCTGACCGAGATTTAGCCAGGGGCGACACTAGTTTAGGATGACCCACCACAAAAGCTGGCCCGGCAATATTACGACGGCAATACTTCCATAGGGTGTCTATAAGACGTTCCCGACTAGTCCCCTCATAATTAACCCCTAATTCATCTAACCTATGACGCATCATTTCATCGCTAGCTTCTAAAACATCTATGCCGGTTTGCCGTTTGATCTCCCCGCAGTAGTCTAACTCGGGCCATTCACCAGCTAGATCAAAACTATATCCCTTGCTATTAAACTTAGTAGTGCCAAAAACTTGTTGAGCTAAATTAATATATAATTCCCGACTTAATTTCATTCCATCCAGGTAATTAGCGTAAGCCCAATAAAACTCCATATTAGTAAATTCTTGTAAATGATCTGGGCTACTGCCTTCATTACGAAAAACCCGGCCAATTTCAAAAGTTTTATCAAAAGCCGCCGCCATTAACCTCTTCTGCCAGAGTTCTCCAACCGAGATACGCAGATAGACATCAATATCATAATCATTATAATGAGTCTTAAAAGGATTAGCTTCAGCTCCGCCGGTAGTGATTTCTAAGGTTGGCGTTTCTACTTCTAAAAATCCATGGTCCAGCATAAATTGACGAGTTACCTGCCAAAACTGCGCTTTCTTGACAAATAAAGCTCGCAAATCATCATTAAATAACAAATCCAAATAACGTTTACGCCAGCGCTCATCTTCATCTTTAAGGCCATGCCATTTTTCAGGTAAGGGCCTTAAAGCTTTGCTAATAATTTGCCATTCTTGAACTAATACCGTAGGCTCGCCAGCATGAGTACGAAAAACAGGACCGCTCACCGCAACAAAATCACCAATATCCATAAATTTAAGAAAATTTTTGTAACTATCTCCTAATTCTTTCTTGTTGAAAGCCAATTGTATGGTAGCGGTGCCATCCTGCAAATTAGCAAAAGTCAAATTGCCATGCTCTCTCAGGCTCCGCAAACGGCCAGCTAAATAAACCACTTCGCCTGACTTTTCATAGGCCTGAAAATTAGCTAACACTTGACTATTAGTCTCTTTACGCTGACACTGTGCCGGATAAGGCTCAATCCCCGCCTCCTGCAATAATTCTA
>Ga0255345_1006461_pt1 | contig 11423 bp, 13 predicted proteins | sample wastewater_treat_6_FD_192415 | JGI IMG/M metagenome (GOLD analysis project Ga0255345, IMG submission 192415) | Wastewater microbial communities from Lulu Island WWTP, Vancouver, Canada - plant20 | ecosystem: Engineered > WWTP > Wastewater > Unclassified | place: Canada: Vancouver, British... | reverse complement strand
AACTGTACATCGCGAGAGCAAGCAGATCGCTTTTTTAATAACTTGAAATTAAACGGAAATATTTTAATGCCCTTACAAGACACCTTCTGGGGTGCCTATTTCGGGATGATAACAGATCGCTTCGGAATAAATTGGTTGTTTAATTACGACGAAGTGAAATAATCCAACTAAAATAAAAAAAGGGAAGTTGAACATTCAACTTCCCTTTTTTTAATGCGTTTTTTATTATTCCTGTTTAATTCCCTTTTCAAACTTCAACAATAAAGTATCTCCACCCATTAGCATTAACTGCTCTTGAACGATTCCATTAACTTTTGATTGTTTCAATTTATAGTGGTTTGTTTTTTGCAATAGATTTAAAATGGATGTTTCGCGATCTAATTCTGGGCATGCCATTTTAGTTGACATCATTTGATGAATAAAGATTAAATTATCTTGTGAAGTATACATTCCGTTTACAGTATTGCATCCCGCTTCTAACGTAAAATTATTATCATTTTCGAATTCGATAGAAACTTCCTTTTGCGTTACTGTAAATGAAATCGGTTTCCCTTCCATTTCTTTCAATACCCAATGACGATCTTCAATTCCAGGATTTCTTCCAAAGGGTAATTTTTCTTTTGGCTTACACGATGCCATAGCTACAATAACTAATAAAACAACAATGGTATTTTTCATGATCATCTTTTTACAACGTAAATTAGTCTTCCATATTATCAAGAATCGACTTAATCTCAGCATCTGTATTTTTCAGTTTGTCTTTACATTGCTTAATTAGCTCACTGGCACGTTTAACCAATTTCGTCAAATGATCAACACCGGCTTCTCCCGCCTCTAATTCTTCCAGAATATTTTCTAGTTCTGCTTTTGCCTTATCGTAACTGAATTTTTCTGCCATATTATATTGTTTTACTTTTTATTGAACCATTTGCCAGTACAGTTTCGATTTCATCTCCCGGCTTAACTAATGATGAATCTGTAATCGCTTTTCCTTTATGCAAGGTATAACTGAATCCTCGTTTTAGAATATTGATTGGATCGAGTAACTGCAATCGCTTTTCTGAATAAGCCAATTGTTTCTCATCATTTTCAATATTCAACGATGCATTTCTTTTTAAATCGCGAAAAGCATTCGTCAACATTTCACCTTCGGTCACTAAACGGTGACGTAATTGTTGTTGAAGATATTGTTTCGACTGACTAAAGAAATTCTTTTCTGTAATGACTTTTTCTTGCACTAACATCCTAATTGATGAACTTTGCACTTGCAGTGAAGCATTTTCCTGCGACAAAAATACGGAAGTTATAGCACTTAATCTTTTCACCGAAGATTTTAAATCGTCCTCTTCATTTTCCAAAATCATATTTACATACGCCGATATTCCGTCATACAATTCACTAACGGCTCCATCGTAATGTAACAACCTTGAGACAAGAAAATTAGCAACTTCCGTAGGTGTTATCAAATTTAAATTTGCGACTTCATCTACCACACTAACATCGGCAGTATGTCCGATTCCGGTAATAACTGGCAACGGAAATTGAGCAATTGCACTTGCCAATTGATAATCATTAAAACATCCTAAACTTGAGGCGGCTCCTCCTCCACGAACTATCACAACAGCATCGAAATGCGAATACAAACGATCTTGCTTTATTGAAACTAACTTCGAGATAATATCGCCTGCCGCCATATCTCCTTGCAATAACGAAGGAAATAATTTTACGTTGAAATGATAGCCATAATCGTTTTGAGTTAAGCGAGTATAAAAATCTTCGTATCCTCTTGAATCTTCAGCTGAAATCACAGCAATTGTTTGAATGGCTTCAGGAAGATGTTTTTGCTTATTCAAATCATATACACCCTCTTTACGTAGTCGGTCGATTGTTTGCCGACGTTCCATTTCGAGTTTGCCAAGTGTATAAGATGGATCTAAATCATGGACAATTAAACTTAATCCGTATCGCTCATGAAACTGAACTTCTACTTTACATAAAATTTGTACTTGTTCTTGTAAACGGGTCCCAGTTTCAATCATAAATCGGCGGTGGAGTACATCAAACATACTCGACCAAATCATCGCCCTGAATTCAGCTTTCGGCATTACTCCACGTTCATCTTTCTCAACTAATTGAAGATAACAATGTCCTTTACTGATTTTCATTCCGATAATTTCGGCGGTAACCCAATAGCGCTCAAAAGAAAACTCTTTCCTAAAAACATTAGAAATATGTTTAGCGAGTGCTGATAAACTTATTGCAGGGGCATCCATTAGTGCGAAAATACGAACTCTAGGGATGTGTTTGGAGAAAAGATATTCACGATTGGGGGAGTTGGGCAAGCGCCAATATATTGAAATGTGTTAATGGTCACGCAAAGACGCAGAGACGCAGAGAAAATAGGATGTGTGATGGGTCTCACAAAGACGCAGAGGTTGGATGATTGTTGTTTTACTCGAAGAGGTGGGTTAGGATGATTATGTCACGCAAAGGCGCAGAGACGCGGAGGTTGGAGGATGTTTGATGGGACTGGCAAAGACACAGAGGTGCGAGCGCAGAGACGCGGAGTTTGGACACGAAAAAACACTCTCCATTTCGTAATCCTATTTTTTAGCAAAGTAAATATTGACGTTGGCTTTGGGGGCACGCAAAGGCGCAAAGACGCAGAGCTTAGACACGAAAATACACCCTCAATTTCGTAATCCTATCTTTTAGCAAAGTAAATATTGACGTTGGCTTTGGGGGCACACAAAGGCGCAGAGACGCAGAGCTTAGGCACGAAAATACACCCTCAATTTCGTAATCCTATCTTTTAGCAAAGTAAATATTGACATTGGCTTTGGGGGCACGCTAAGTCGCAAAGACGCGGAGGTTGGACACAATAAAAACACTCTCCATTTCGTAATCCTATTTTTAAACAAAGTAAATATTGACGTTGGTTTTGGGGGAACACAGAGATGTCCCATTAGGACAAGCAATAGACGCAAAGTTTAAAGTGATTTATTTAGGTGCACTTAAACAAAAGAAACATTATTTTTCACTGGGAAGTAATTTAAACCAAGATTATCCAATTCGTCTTTCTACATGAATCCTGAATCTATATTATCTTAACAAGATCAATCATTGCATCTTGTATCCTGAATCATGCGTCTATTTTTCACCAAGAGTCTCAGATTTATACTTTGCCGTAGTATAAGGCTCATGCGGATATTCCTAGGAGCGCTTTTTATAGCTGATAATAGCCCAAGTATTGAGCACGATACCAAAAATAAAGATGATGCCGAGATTGGTGGCGATATCGGCGAAGGTGCTTCCTTTGATAACCACCATACGCATTACTTCGATGAAATAGCGAACGGGATTAAACCATGTCACCACTTGAGCCCAATAAGGCATGCTATCGATTGAAGTATACAATCCGCTCATCATAATAAAAATCATCATTAGAAAGAAGGCGATGAGCATGGCCTGCTGTTGAGTTTGTGTGATGGTTGAAACCAATAATCCCAATCCTAAAATGGCAATTAAATAAACAGCAGAAAACGCATACAGTAAACCAATGTTTCCAACGGGAACAATACCATAAACAACACGTGCAACAGTTAATCCTAGTGTTAATACGATCATTCCTAAGACCCAAAAAGGAATCAGTTTACCTAAGATAAAATGATATTTTTTTATTGGAGTAACATTGATTTGTTCAATAGTTCCGATTTCTTTTTCTTTTACTATGTTGAGTGAGGTAAGAAATGAACCGACCATTGTCATTAGCACCACTAAAATACCGGGAACCATAAATAATTTATAACTCATAAATTGATTGTACCAATTCGATGATGTTACTGAAATTTGCGGCGATTGATTGAACCTTGATGTCGGAAATGTTTCAAGGCGAATATCAGCATTGTAATCACGCAGTAACGAAGAGAGATAACTTGCTCCAAGCCCGGCTTTCACTCCGTTGATGGCATTTACTGCGACAAATAATTTTGCACTATTTTCTTTCACTAAATCTCTCTCGAAATGAGTTGGTATTTCTAATACTAAATCTGCTTTTTCTTGTTCCACTAATTCGAGGGCTTCTTTATAACCTATGCAATACCCAGTTAGTTGAAAGTAGCCTCCAGCTTCTAATTTATTAATCATTCGAGTTGAAACCGGACTATGATCATGATCGATAACAGCAATTTTTACATTCTTTACTTCGTAGTTCGCTACAATCGGCAATACAATTAATTGCAAGATAGGCATTACGAATATCATTCGAAGGATAGAAGGATCTCGAAATATCTGACGAAATTCTTTTTCTAAAATAAAGCGCAGTGTTTTCATATCAAGAAAGGCGTAATTTAAATTTCTTAATACTAACTACTAAAAAGAATAGTGTCATGCCGAAAAGCACAAGGACTTCCTTCCAAATGGCTGCAAATCCTAATCCTTTAATCATAACATCTTTCACAATATAGAAATACCATTTTGCAGGAACCAAGTTTGAAATAAACTGCATTGGTAACGGCATGTTTTCGATTGGAAACATAAATCCGCTGAGCATAATGGTAGGAAGAAATAGTCCCATGAGAGAAATTAACATCGCTACCTGCTGCGAATTTGTTGAAGAAGAAATTAATATTCCGAGTGATAAACAAGTTACGGCAAATAACATACTGAGCGAAACCAACAAAAACAGACTTCCGTTAATAGGAAGATCGAGAACGAAAACACTAAGCAATAAAATCGTAGAAATATTTATTAGTGATAAGAACAAATAAGGAATCGTTTTCGATATAATTATGAGTAACGGTTTAAGAGGAGAGGCCAATAGAATTTCCATGGTACCTAATTCCTTTTCTCTTACGATGGCAATAGAAGTCATCATAGTACTTACCAACATCAATACCATTGCCATAACCCCAGGAACAAAATTAAATGCTCCTTTCAACTGCGGATTATAAAGCATTCTTATTTCAGGAGTCACAACCAGTGGAAGTTTTTCGGTGAAGTATTGCTTTTGATAATCATTTATAATTGACGATGCATAATTCACCAATGTAGTTGCCAGATTTGGATCGCTGGCGTCGGCTAACAACTGAATCGTAACTTTATTTTTAGCTTCGAGGTTTTGTGTAAAATTCTCAGGGATTACCATTACCATTTTGACTGTCCCGGCTTTAAAAACTCGATCAATATCAGAAGATGTTTTTAGCGATGTGTACACATCAAAATATCTACTTGCATCGATCTGATGAATCAACTCGGCGCTTTTCGCATCCTTAGAATAATCTAGGACTGCGATGTTGGCATTCTTGACTTCATTCGTTAATGCAAATCCGAAGATCAAAATTTGCATCACCGGCATACCAAACAAAATAAAAACTGTTTTGCGGTCGCGGAAGATGTGAAACCATTCCTTTTTGATAAATGCTCGAAACTGTTTCATGAATTAATCTCCTATTCGTTTAGCGTTTCTAGCAAGTTTTAAGAAAACATCATCCATAGTTACTGAGTTAAATTCTTTCTTTAAATCAGAAGGAGTTCCCAATGCTTCAATTTTACCATCCACCATAATTGAAATACGATTACAATATTCCGCTTCATCCATATAGTGAGTGGTAACAAAAGCGGTAGTCCCGCGGTTAGCCGCTGAATAGATCATTTCCCAAAATTCACGACGAGTAATAGGATCTACTCCACCTGTTGGTTCATCGAGAAAGACAACTGCAGGATCATGAATAATGGCTATTGAAAATGCAAGCTTTTGCTTCCAACCTAACGGTAATGCCTTAACGAGAACATTTCGTTGCGATTCCATATTCAACTGTTGCAAAAGGACGTTAGTTTTCTCTTTTATAACGGGAATAGATAATCCATAGATGCCGGCATAGAAACGAATATTTTCGGTTACGGTTAAATCCTCGTACAGCGAAAATTTCTGGCTCATATAACCGATATTGCGTTTTATCTTTTCGCTTTCGGTCGACACATCAAAACCCGCAACTGTAGCGCTTCCGCGCGAAGGAGAAGAAAGTCCGCATAACATTTTCATTGCGGTAGTTTTACCTGCACCATTAGCTCCTAAGAATCCGAAAATCTCTCCCTTATAAACTTCAAAAGAGATTGCGTTCGTAGCAATAAAATCACCGAATTGTTTAGTAAGGTTAGTAGCTGAAATCACTACTTCACGCCCGTTGTTAGTTGTGTTGTTCATGATTTTCAGCGTGCATTAGCAATTTAATAAATACATCTTCAATTGACGGATCAATTTGTTTCAGCAATACATCAGAATGTCCTTTCGATTGTAATGCCTTTACTATTTCACTTTCGTTAATTTGAGAAGAACTGATATGAATATCCTCACCAAAAATATGCGCTGACTGAACGAGTTGATGATCGCGCAAATCGTGCAACAGTTGGTACATTTTATTTGTACGAATAGCGAATAGTGGATCACTGAATGAAGATTTTACTTTTTCAGGGGAGTTATTCATCAAGATTTTTCCCTCTTGAATTAAAGCTATTCGATCGCATTGTTCTGCTTCATCCATATAAGGAGTAGAAACCAAAATGGTAAGTCCGTCGCCTTTTAATTTCTGCAACATTTGCCAAAATTCCTTTCTTGATACTGCATCAACGCCTGTAGTAGGTTCATCTAAAAAGAGTACTTCGGGACGATGAATTAGAGCGCAGCTCAAAGCTAATTTTTGCTTCATACCACCAGATAATTGTCCGGCGCGACGATCTTTAAAAGGAGCAATTTGTTCGTAGATATCTTTAATTAAACTGTAATTTTCCTCTATAGAAGTATTAAAGATAGTTGCAAAAAACTGTAGATTTTCCTCCACTGTTAAATCTTGGTACAAAGAAAATCGTCCGGGCATATACCCGATTTGTTGTCGGATTTTTGCATACTCTTTTACAATATCCAATCCATTAATCGAAGCAGTGCCTGAGTCGGCCAAAAGCAAAGTAGTAAGAATGCGAAACAAAGAAGTTTTACCTGCACCATCGGGACCAATTACTCCGAACATTTCCCCTTTGGGGATGTCTAGATTAATCGAGAGAAGTGCCTTCACCTCCTCGGTTTTCGATTTATACGACTTAGAAATATTCTCAGCAAAAATCATTGAAAAGATTATTTAAAATTAACCTCCCCATACATTCCTAATTTCAAGAAACCATCGTTCAGCACTTTAATTTTAGTAGCATAAACGAGATTAGCTCTTTCATCTTTAGTTTGAATAGTTTTAGGAGTAAATTCTGCTTTATCGGCGATCCATGTTATGGTTCCTTTATACTCTTTGTATTTATCGGCACCTGCATCCACCATCACCTTCACCTGTTGCCCTAATTTTACTTCACCCAACTGATCGCCGGTAATATAAGCGCGAAGGTTCATAGAAGAAATATTTGCTAATTTATACAAAGGTTTACCTGCTGAAACAACTTCACCAGCTTCTGCATATTTAATGAGGACTGTACCGGCTACGGGATTACGAACAGAACACTTCGAAAGTTGATCGTTCAATTGATCTTGCTTTTTTTCTAACGGATTACGTTCACTTAAAATTCCGCGGTTTTGCGTATTGATAAGAGAACGCTGTTGAACGATTTGTTTTTTAGTGACCTCAATTTGATCTTTCAATACCAGCACTTGTGTATTGATATCATCGAGTTTCTTCTCGGTAGTAGCATTCGCTTGCAAGAGATTTGTAAAACGAACTTTATCACGCTCAAGCGAAGCAAGTTGTTGTTTTTGGACCACCAATTGTTGTTCGAGCACATCGATAGTAGGCAAGGGATCATTCGTTTTTTCCTGCAATGCATTGATGCTTGCTTTCAATTGATTGATTTGCAAAACAACATTTGTGGTATCGATAGACGCCGCTAAAAAATTGCTATCGATGGTCATACCCTCTTCGACATTCAAGGCGAGAACACGACCGGAAACCTCGGGACTTACCAATATTTCATCCGCTTCAAAAACGCCTGCGGCATCAAAATTGTTTTTAGAACTCTTACAAGAAGCAAGAGCGAAGACAAGTGAAAGAAATAAAATACTTTTTCTCATTATACTAGGATTTATTGAGCGTTGTTATTTGTATTGAATCAATAATAAAATCGGCAACTAATTGTTTACGTTGCTCCATCATATCATCGAAAGAATCATCGGAGAAATTCATTACACGTTGCATCATAGGTTTTGCAAGAAAAGGAAATACGCACATCGACATAATATTCATTACGAGTTGTTCGAAGCGAATTGGTTTAATTAGGTTTTCCTTTTGTGCTTTATCGATCTTAGAAAAAAGCTGAAGCATCATTGTTGGTTGTGCGTTATTAAATATCAATTTAAAAACACGATCGGCATCTTTGTTTATTTCATGAAAAAGAAAAAGAGGGAGAGAAGGTTGAGCTTGCATCAAACTAATGTATGCATGAACAAATTTTCTGATAATGATAAAAACATCTTGTTCTTGAACAATCATCTCCTCCACATGAGGAATAAATTTCCGGAAAGACGATTCAAATATTTCATTGAAAAGAGTCTCCTTATTATTGAAATAATAATGCAACAATGCCTTATTGATTCCCGCTGCATCGGCAATAGTTTGCATTCGAGCACCCTCGAACCCTTTTTTAAAAAACTCCTGTCGCGCCGCCTCCAATATTCTTGAACGAGCGTGTGATTCTTCTACCTGAGCAGCCATTATTTAACCATTTGGTTAATGCAAACATACGTGAAAGACATAAATTTCAGGTTAATTTCAACTGAAATGGTTATAATTTATTGATATTCAACATCATTATTTTAACCAAATGGTTAAAATCAAACAGATTAATCCTTTCTTTAGCTTTGCAAAATCGGATAAAATATATGTGGAAAGACATTAGCACAGGCATACGGGAAGGCATGGTACAATGGCCTGGCGACCGGCGGGTAAGGATAACAAAGGAATTAAGCCTCGAGCAAGGAGAAGGCGCCAATGTTAGTTCAATTGAAACCTGCGTTCATATAGGTACACATGTTGATGCGCCCTTACACTTTATTACTAACGGCAACGACATAACGAAATATTCATTAGAAAAACTTACTGGGACAGCAAGAGTTATTTTTCTTCCGGGCATTGCAGAAATAAGCATTGCACATTTAATCGAATTAGAAATTGGAGAAGGCGACAAAATAATATTCAAGACCGACAATTCGAAAGTTAATTGGGTGATGGAGCCATTCAACGAACGCTTTGTTGCATTAACATCAGATGCAGCACAATATCTCGCCGACTGCAAAATTGACTTAGTAGGAATTGATTATTTATCGATAGCAATGCCAAACGACAATACCGCAGTACACCGTAAATTACTTGAAAACAACATCTGCATAGTTGAAGGACTTTTACTCAATGATGTTGAAGAAGGGCTTTACGATTTTATTTGTTTACCCATTAACATAGAGAAATGCGACGGTAGTTTTGCAAGAGTAATAATTCGAGAGCAAGGGTGGGGATAGAGGAGTTGATTTGATCGTATTCTCTATATTTGCAGCTTCAGTTGGTCCCGTAGTTCAACGCCAGCCCGAACGACGTTCAGTCGGGCGGGGATAGAATAGGAGTTTCCTAAACTCTAGATAGCAGTTCCCTGCCTGCCGGCAGGCAGGGATTCTGATCGGGACTACATGAATAATTATTAATAATTTTTAGGGGACTTATGATTACTCCAGTTTATGTTTATGCTTTGGTAAGTGAAAAGACTAAAGAAATTTATGTTGGAATTACAATTCATTTAGAACAGCGAGTAAAAGAACATAATGCAGGAAAGAGTAAATTTACAAAAGGCCGAGTGCCGTGGAAATTAGCTTATTCAGAAGTTTGCAATAGTCGTATAGAAGCCCGAAAAAGAGAGATTTATTTAAAGAGTGGTATAGGTAAAGAGTTCTTAAAAGAGATTATTTTCAAATCTTAACAAACACTTACAAATCAACTTCCCTCTTTATCAGGAAAATCCCATGGAATTAGTTTAAGTTTCTATTGAAAATTCAAATTGTTTGTCAATAGAAGCTAACTTACTTAAAAGATTCTTAAAGTTCTTACTTTTGCACCTTCTACGTTTAATTGGTCCCGTAGTTCAACGGATAGAATAGGAGTTTCCTAAACTCTAGATAGCAGTTCGATTCTGCTCGGGACTACTAAACTCTAGATAGCAGTTCCCCGCCTGAACAATGTTCAGTCGGGTAAAGATTCTGCTCGGGACTACTTATTACTTAAAAATGTATTTTGCATACATCTTAAAAAGTATTGACCACGACTATTTATACAAAGGTCATTGCCAAGATCTTGAAAAAAGATTGAAGGAACATAATAGTGGTATGACTACTTCCATTAAGCCATATATTCCCTTTAAATTAGTTTACTTTGAAAAATTTGAGTCTAGAGAGCTTGCGATTAAACGCGAAAAATATTTTAAGTCTGCTGCTGGAAGAAAATTTATAAAAAATTTATTGGTCCCGTAGTTCAATGTTTACCCGAACGACGTTCAGTCGGGCGGGCCTGCCCGAACGACTTCGTTCGGGTAAAGATAGAATAGGAGTTTCCTAAACTCTAGATAGCAGTTCCCCGCCTGAACGATGTTCATTCGGGTAAAGATTCTGCTCGGGACTACTAAAATTTCCCTTAATTCCCTGATTCAGCTACACTTTTCTTCTTTTGTTCGCTGCGGTGAGCGATGAAGCCGATGGCGGCAACGAGCATATCGATAGCCACTTGGTTTTCGCCGCCCTGAGGAATAATTAAATCGGCGAAGCGTTTGGTGGGTTCTATAAAATGGACATGCATTTCCTTAACCAAAGAATATCGTTCGATTACTTGATCGGCGCTACGACCGCGTTCACGCATATCGCGTTCAATTATTCGGATAAGTCGTTCGTCGGGTTCGGCATCCACAAAAATCTTAATATCACATAAGTCTCTTACGCGCTCATCGGTAAAAAGCAAGATTCCTTCCACAATAATTATGTGATTAGGTTCTATGCGAATAGTGTCCTTTTGGCGAGTAGAAGTGATATAATCGTAAATAGGTTCATCGATACCATGGCCTCTACGAAGCATTTTCATATGCTCTACCAACAGATCGAATTCAATACTTTCGGGATGATCGAAATTAATTTCAGCCCTTTCTTCCATCGTAAGGTGGGCATTATCTCTATAGTAACTGTCTTGCGATAAAATAGTTACCTGATCGCGTGAAAAGGAATTCATCACTTTCTTCACAACAGTCGTCTTGCCGGAGCCCGAGCCACCCGTTATTCCAATAATCAGCATAAGAGATCTTTTTGCAAAGGTAGGCTTTGGCAACAATTATTCCTCGAATTATTTTCTCAATTTTTATGATTCTTATGCGTATTCATATTCATGATGCATTCTATATTGAAA
>Ga0255345_1006437_pt1 | contig 11453 bp, 9 predicted proteins | sample wastewater_treat_6_FD_192415 | JGI IMG/M metagenome (GOLD analysis project Ga0255345, IMG submission 192415) | Wastewater microbial communities from Lulu Island WWTP, Vancouver, Canada - plant20 | ecosystem: Engineered > WWTP > Wastewater > Unclassified | place: Canada: Vancouver, British... | reverse complement strand
TCTGGCGCGTCGCTGCCGACCCTCGCGGACATGAGTCCAGCGAGGGTCGGCTTCAACGCGCCATCTTCGAAAAATAGCCGCCTTATTTTCGCGCAACAGCCCCGCCCCAATGACAAAAGAAATCCTCTACTCCACGTCCTGCGGACGGCGGGCACGACAGGGCGTTTTATTGAAGGGCCTAGGGGTCAGTCGGAAGCGGCGCAACGTCCGACGGAAGGAGGTCAGGGTTCAGAGTTCAGGGTTCAGGAAAAATGGGAACGGGCGGAACAGCCCTGCGGGTTCGGTGGCCCCGCCCTGTCTTTTTATGCAGCGGCTTTATTCGGGCTTGTCGCAGGCTCCCCAAGGCATCTTTCTCGGTTTTTGAAACGCCGCTTGCGTCCTTGACCGCGTCCGTGTTAACGCTTACTTTTCAGAGCGTGAAATCAACCACCCCCGTTTGGGTACACTCTGCTGTGGCAGGCGGGATAGAACTGTTTGCATGAGAGAAAAACATGAAATTCGATGATGTCTATGCCATTGTGGGCAGCCTGCCCTGTACGGAAGAAAATCAGTGTCGAATACTTTATGACTGGATTATTGAATCCAAGCCCAAGCAGTGTCTCGAGCTTGGCTTCCTATATGGCAAAACGTCCTGCATTATTGCCGCTGCGCTGGAGGAAAATGGTGAGGGAAAACTCACTTCCATTGACCTCGAAAGTGTGCGGAACCATCAAAACAATCCCAACATACTTGATAATCTCAAGCGTTCCAATCTGGGGGCTTGGGTTGAGCCCATTTTCTCGAAGGTGTCGTACACCTGGGAGCTGAAGGGGATTATTGAGCAACAAACGACCCATGGAATATGCCAGCCCAAGTATGATTTTATTTTTCTTGATGGCGCTCATTTATGGGAAACAGATGTGTGCGCCTTCTTTTTGGGCATGAAGTTGCTCGTGCCTGGCGGATGGTTCCTCTTTGATGACTATATGTGGTCTGTTAATAAATCTGACTGGTGGCATAAAGCGCCTTCGACGCAAGGCTGGCCCGATGATTACCGCAATGAGGCACATGTTGAACGATTGGTGACCTTGGTTGTTTCGCAACACCCTGATATCGAGAGTGTAGTCATCAGAGACAACTGGGTTTGGGCGCGGAAAAAGTCGACCGCAGAATGTTCCGCCGGGCCTTCTGTCACGCACCTGAACAAGTCCCTGATAAGAGAGTGGTTGCGGGGGAGGATTTTCGGAAGTCGGAAATAGGTGCCTGTCGTGAGGGGGCGGGGGGAGTTTTCCACGGTGTGGAAAACTTTTTTCCATAGCGTGGAAAAATCCGGAATTGAGTTTCCATGGCGTGGAAAAGTTTATGGGCGGGTGGGGTCAGCCGCCGGAGAAGGGGGGGATGAGGGTGATTTGGTCGCCGTCGTGGATGGGGGCTTCCCAGTCGGCAAATTCGTCGTTGATGATGGCGCGGACGATGTTGGTGGTGAGGGGGATGGCTTTGCTGGCTTTGATTTCTTCGAGTAGCTGGCGGGGGGTGTCGGCGGTGGTTTCGTAGGTTTCGGTTTGGGTGCCGCGGCGGGGGCCGACGAGGGCGAAGTAGCGGATGGTGATTTTCTTCGGGGGGGCCATGGGGGTTATTGGGTGGCGGCGGCGGCTTGGAGGCGGGCTTCGAGTTGGGTGAGTTCGTGTTGGAGGGCGGTGGGGATGGCGTCGCCGTATTTTGCGTAGTGGGCGCGGATGGCGGGGAGGTCTTGGAGCCATTCTTTGGGGTTGACGTGCAGGAGTTCTTCGATGTCTTCGGGGTCCACGTTCAGGCCGGTGGTGTCGAGGGCTTCAGGGGTGGGCAGGAGGCCGATGGGGCTTTCGACGGCGGGGGCGGCGCCTTCGATGCGTTCGAATATCCATTTGAGGACGCGGGAGTTTTCGCCGAAGCCGGGCCAGAGCCAGCGGTTGTCGGCGGATTTGCGGAACCAGTTGACGTAGAAGATGCGGGGCATTTGGGCGTTGGGGACGCGGGTGGGCATGGATAGCCAGTGGGCGAAGTAGTCGCCCATGTTGTAGCCGCAGAAGGGGAGCATGGCCATGGGGTCGTAGCGCAGGATGCCGACGCTGCCGGCTTGGGCGGCGGTGGTTTCGCTGGCTTGGATGGAGCCGAGGAAGGTGCCGTATTGCCAGGTGGGGGCTTCCAGGCACAGGGGGACCGTGGTGGGGCGGCGGCCGCCAAAGAGAATGGCGGAGATGGGGACGCCGGCGGGGTCTTCCCAGGCGGGGTCCATGACGGGGCATTGGCGGGCGGGGGTGGTGTAGCGGGCGTTGGGGTTGGCGGCTTTGGCGCCGCTGGAGGGGGTCCAGGCTTCGCCTTTCCAGGAGGTGAGTTGCGGCGGGAGGGTGTCGGTCATTTCTTCCCACCAGACGTCGCGGTCGGGGGTGAGGGCGCAGTTGGTGAAGATGGTGTTGGCATGCAGGGTGCGCATGGCGTTGGGGTTGGAGTGCATGGAGGTGCCGGGGGCAACGCCAAAGAAGCCGGCTTCGGGGTTGATGGCGCGCAGTTGGCCGTTGGCGTCGAATTTCATCCAGCAGATGTCATCACCGACGGTTTCGGTTTTCCAGCCGGGGATGGTGGGCTGGAGCATGGCGAGGTTGGTTTTGCCGCAGGCGCTGGGGAAGGCGGCGGCGATGTAATGTTTTTTGCCGGCGGGGTTGGTCAGGCCGAGGATGAGCATGTGCTCGGCGAGCCAGCCCTGGCGGCGGGCCATGGTGGAGGCGATGCGCAGGGCGAAGCACTTTTTGCCGAGAAGGGCGTTGCCGCCGTAGCCGGAGCCGTAGGACCAGATGGAGGGGTCTTCGGGGAAGTGGCAAATATATTTGTTGTCCGCGTTGCAGGGCCAGGGGACATCTTTTTGGCCGGGGGCGAGCGGAGCGCCAAGGGAGTGCAGGCATTCGACGAATTCGCCGTCGTCGCCCAGGGCGCGGAGGACTTCATCGCCGATGCGGGTCATGATGCGCATGTTGACGACGACGTAAATGGAGTCGGTGAGTTCCACGCCGATATGGGCGATGGGCGAGCCGATGGGTCCCATGCTGAAGGGGATGACGTAGAGGGTGCGCCCGCGCATGCAGCCGTCGTAGAGCTGCCGCAGGGTGGTTTTCATTTCGCCGGGGTCGCGCCAGTTGTTGTTGGGGCCGGCTTCGCGCTGCTCGGTGGTGCAGACGAAGGTGCGGTCTTCCACGCGGGCGACGTCGGCGGGATCGGAAAATACGAGGAACGAGTTGGGGCGCTTGGCGGGGTTGAGGCGGATGAAAGTTCCAGCGGCTTCGGCCTGAGCGCACAGGCGGTCATTTTCCTCTTGGGAGCCATCGCACCAGTGAATGGCGTCGGGTTTGCAAAGCGCGGCGACTTCTTCGACCCATTGCAACAATCTTTTGTGATTCGTTTTCATGATGACTCCGTTTTCTGCTGGGAATTGCGTCTGAGCAAAACTTCCGTGAAGCGGTGCAATCTATCCCCTGAGGGGGGGGAGGGCAAGAGAAAACGGGAGAAAACGGGACAAAAAAGAAACGGGGAGGGATTTGCGCTTGGCTTGCATTTGAGGCGGCGATGTGTTTTTGTGCGGCTTTCACCGCCTATTTCAGAAAAGACCGAGCATGAGTGAGTCGAGCGTTCGCAACGAATTGGAAATGCGTGTATTGACGCTGCTGGAGCAAAGCCCCGCCGTGGCGGACGATTGGCTGGGCGTTTTGCGCGCCGGCGCGGAGGCGGGGGTGCCGGAGGCCACTCAGGAGTGGGCGGAGATGGCGCAAGAGGTTCTGGCGAAGGACGGCAATGTGGACGGGGGGCTGGCGGTGCTGAAGTGGCGCGCGGTAAATACCCCGATTGAGCAGATGACCGGCCGGGATTGGGTGCGGGCGGCTGAGGTGTTTGCCGGCACGGACCCGCATTTGCGCACGCTGATTCAGGAGGCGGGTTTTGGGCAACCGCTGGCGGCGCGGGAATGTGTGCGTCGTTTGCGTTTGCTGGTTCGTTTGCAGCCGGGAACGTTGTGCTTCCAGCGGACATGGGGTTTTGGCGTGGTGCAGCGGGTGGATACGCTGTATCGGAAAATTGAAATTGATTTTCGGGGGCGTCCGGGACACGGGCTGGCCATGAAGGTGGCGGCCGAGACATTGGAGATTCTGGAGGAGGAGCATTTGCTGGCGCGCTGGCACCGGGAGCGCGCGGTTATTCAACAGATGGTGCGGGAAGCGCCGACGGACGTGGTCAAGCTGGCGCTGGCTAGTTTTGGGCCGATGCCTGCGCCGGTTTTGCAGGAAACGCTGGTGCAGGCGGGTGTGGTGGCGGAAGCGGATTGGAAGCGTTTTTGGGAGGCGGCGCGAAAGGGATTGAAGGCAGACCCCCTGGTTGAGGTGCCGAGCAAGCGTACGGAGCCGATTCGCTTGCTGGATAGCGCCGGGGGTGATGAGGATGCGTGGTTCGACCGTCTGGCCAATGAGCGCGATATTGCCGCGGTGTTGGATTTGGTGCGGGACTTCGCCGAGCGTTTGCCGGGCGGGGGCGCGTTGACGCCTGCCCAGGCGCAGGTGGTGGGCGGGCGGTTGAATGTTGTGTTGCGCGCGGCGACGAGCCGTCAGCCGGGCTATCGGCTGATGGGCGCGATGCTGGCGGCGCGGCTGAACATTGCAACGGACGTGTGCGATTGGGCGGCGGTGGCGCCGGAATTTTATGATTCCGCCCGGCTACTGGATGTTTTGCATGATTTGCCGGTGCGGGAGTTGTCGCCAGTGTTGGAGTTTTTGTGGAAGCAAGACGCGGGCGCGATGAAGGTCGCGCTTCTGGATAATTTGCCGCGTCTTCATTTCACGCCGCTGCAAAAAACGATGGATTTTCTTTTGGCGCAGGGGCTTGGCGATGAGTGCCGGCAGGTGTTTGCGGCGGCGTGTGCGCAACTGGATGTTGGTCAGGAAATGTTGCTGTGGATGTTGCGCAATGCCAAGCAGGCGGCCGCATGGGATTTGCCCGCGTTGCCTGCGCTGACTCCGCTGATTTTGGATGAGCTGGAGCAGGACTATATGGGCGAGCGGCTCAAGACGCAGAAAATGCTGCGCGCGGATTTCTCTGCTGCCGATTCTCTCGAAGTCGCTTTTGGCGGCATGACGCCCGGGCGTCAGCGCGATGTTTTCCAGCGGGTGAACACGTCGCCGGCGTGGTCGGCGCTGGACCGCAAAGTGGTGCAGGCGCGCATCCTGAAACGGTTTCCACATTTGCAGTCTGTGTTGACGGGGGATGTTGACGCCGCGCCGGTGTCCACCGGCGGAGTAACCTCGCAGCGTTCTTATCGCGAGCGGCAGGAGCAGTTGGACAAACTGATTCATCAGGATATTCCGGCCAACTCGAAGGAAATTGCGGTGGCGCGCAGCTATGGCGATTTGAGCGAAAACTTCGAGTACAAGGCGGCCAAGGATATGCAGGCGGTGCTGCTGGCGCGGCGCTCGGAACTGGAGCAGATGATGGCGCGGGTGCGTCCGACGGATTTTTCGCAATCGCCCAAGGATGTGGCGGGAATCGGCACCACGGTTTCGCTGGAATACGCGGACGGGCGACGCGAGCAGTATCACATTTTGGGCGAGTGGGACCAACTGCCGGAGAAGCATATTATTTCGTCCACGTCGCGGCTGGCGCAGGCGTTGGCCGGGCAGAAGGTGGGGGCGACGGTGTCGGTGCCGACGGAAGCGGGAACGGACGAGGAGTGTGTGGTGCGCGCGATTGAGGATTTGCCGCCGGAAATCAAGGAATGGGTGAAGTAACATGACATTACGGGAACGCTGGGAACATGTTCTGTCGCACGATGCGTCGCCGCTGGTGCAATTTATTAAATATGGTCTGGCCGGTGGCGTGGCGACCGGGGTGCACATCCTGACATTTTTTGTGGTGGGTTTTTATCTTTTTCCGTGTGTGGCGTCGGATGACATTCTGGTGCGTGTGCTGCGGTTGTCGGCGCCGGTTGTGGATGAGGCGTTGCGTGCGCGCTACGCGGTGTTTTCCAATGTGGCCGCGTTTCTGGTGTCGAACGTCGTTTGCTACATTATTAACCGCCTGTTTGTGTTCCGCCCGGGGCGGCATCACGTGATTGTGGAATTTCTGCTGTTTTTCGCGGTTTCCGCGGTGAGCATGACCGTCGGCTCCACCTTGATGGGGTGGTTAATCAAGCAGTTCGGGGCGCAGACGACCATTGCGTTTGGGGCGAACATCCTCAGCTCGCTGGCCATCAACTACGTGATGCGGAAGTTTTTTGTGTTTAAGGGGTGAGTCTGCGGCGCGACTGCTGAGGCCTGCGCTTACAGCCAGCCTTGCAGGCGGTAGTAGAGCAGGCCGGCGTATTCACGGAAGGCGCGCTGGGAGTAGTTGAGGTTGTTCCAGATGGTGTAGCGCAGTTGGATGGTGCCGCCGATGTCGGGCACGGTGCGTCGGGGCGCGGCGGTTGGGGCGTCCGTTGAGAGCTCGGCTGCGCGCCAGGGGAGCGGGTCTTCGAGCGCCAGCGGATGGGCGGCCATGGCCGACAATTCCACGGAGATGTTCCGGTCGGCGCAGACCCGGCGGAGGGTGGCGGCGGTGCGGCGCACGTGTTCGGGGTCTGTGACAATCATCACGCGGTGGGGTGGCGGGTTCGTTGCCAGCCATTCCGCGAGGCGCAGCGCTTGCTCGCGGGTGTTGCGTCCGTTGGGCAAAATGCGGGTGTGGTCGGGCGAAGCGCCGCGCAGGAGCAGTTCGTCGAGATACGCGCGCGAGGACACCGATTCTTCGGCGTCGAGCGGCATGGCCACGAGCAATGTGGCTGCGGGGAAACGGCGAGCGGCTTCGGCTCCATAGAATGTGCGCATCAGGCCGGAATCACCGGGGATGCCACTGCCGCCCATCAGGAGAATCACGTTTGGCGGGGCATCTGGCGATGGCAGCGGCACATTGTTGAGGCGGTCATACAAACGCCACGGCCATTTGGTGAACTGGATGCCGCCGCCCAATAACAGCAGCAGGCCCAGCAGAACAAGCAGGGCGCGCAGGGAACGGATGAAGATGCGCAATGTTTTTTTCATATTCGGCAACAGCCTAGCGCATCGGCGGAGGGCGGAAAAGGGTTTCTTTCCCGTGTAGGTGAGGCTATGATGAAAATATGAACAAAGTTCTTCGCATTGGGGTATCTATTCTGGTTTCCGTGGGAATCGTGTGGCTTATTTTGCACACGGCGGGCACATCGGCTGGCGAGGTGATGCTGGGGCTGACGCAAATGGCCGTGGGGATTTGGGTGGTGTACACCGTGGCCCAAGTGCTGCAAACCTGGTTGCGCGCGATTCGGTATCGTCTGTTGCTGGCGGGGTCGGGTGTGGCGCGATTGCCCAGCCGGGGGCGGATGTTCGGTGTGACGCTGGCGCGCAACATGTTCGTGGATATGCTGCCCGCGCGGGCAGGGGAATTGTCATATTGGGCGTTGCTGAATCAGGGCGAGGGGGTTCGGCACGAGGATTGCATTTCATCCATGGCGGTCGGGCTGTGGTTCGATATTGTGGCGCTGGCGCTGATTGTGGTGGGCTTGATTGGTTTGCCGTTGAGTCAGGCGGCGGGCCTTTCTCTGGGCGTGCCGGCGGTGATTGTCATGGTGGTCATTTTGCTGGTGGGTGGCGGCGTCATTTTTTATGGCCCGGCGCTGGCGGACCGAATGTTGCGCGCATTGCCAACCCGTATTCAGCAGTGGCGCTGGATGGTGCATGGCGAGCGTTTCCTGCGGCACTTGGCGGATTCGCTGGAGCGGGTGCGCCATGCGGGGGTGTTGGGACGGGTGACGTTGCTTTCGGTGGGCGTCCGGGTGGTGAAGTATTTGGGTTTGGTGGTGCTGTTTCGCGGCGCGGCGCAGATGTTGCGTCCCGAATTGGCGAAGCTGCCGTTTTGGCAGATGCTGATGGGGCTGATTGGCGGGGAGGCGGGGGCGGCCTTGCCGGTGCCGACCGTGCTGAGCTTTGGCGCTTATGAAGGCTCCGGCGCCAGCACCATGAGCTGGGCTGGTGTGCCGGCGGCGGATGCGGGGGTGGTGCTGCTGGGTACGCATATCGCCAGCCAAATCGTTGATTATCTGCTGGGCGGGCTGGGGCTGCTTGGCTTGTTGTGGAGTCGCGGCGCCAAACAGCGTGGCGCGCCACCCAGCGACTCGCGCGCCGGTCGCACGAATCCCTTTCTTTTGATGTGGGCGTTTTTTATATGTCTGGCGATTGCTGTGCTTGGTGGCTGGGCATGGAAAGTGCGCGCGGATACGCGCGCGGGTCTCGGCGAACCGCCAACCAAGGGCGAACTGTTGAGCATGGGCCCCCACGAAATCGCCGCGATGGATCATGTCTGGGGCAATAGCCGCGGCTTTGTGGTGTGGAGCTCCACCATGTATGGTGAGCACGACTTGGTGCGGTTTGATTGGCCGTCGGGGAAGCTGACGCGCCTGACGAGTAGTCCCTTCACCGACAGCACGCCCAAAATTTCCCCCACGGGCAAACAGGTGGTGTTCGCGCGTTCGCGTCAGGAGTGGGTATCGTTTCGCAATCTGGAGGAATGGGATATCTGGGTGCTGGACTTGCAAACCCACAAAGAAAAATTAGTGGCGGAACGCGGCGCGGAACCTTGTTGGACCGGCGATGGCAAGTCCGTTGTTTTCCACCGGGGCGGCAAACAGGTGGTGCAGGTGGAAGTGGACACCGGCAAGGAAACCATCCTGCTGGATGAGCGTCCGGGAGTGATTTGGACCGGGCCGGTGATAGACCCGGCGGGCGGACGATTGGCCGTGACCGTGCGCGGGCGGCGGCGCTATACCGCGCTGGTGAATCTGGCCGATGGCAACGTCACGCAGGTGGGCGGGGGATGCCAGTTGTCGTTTGTTCCGGGCGGGGCGTGGCTTGTTCTGGTGGAAAGCGCCGGCAACATGGGCACTCGCTTTGCGCGGGTGTCGCTCGATGGCAAAACCATCACGCCCATCTTTGATTCGCCCGGCTATTGGAGCCACGAGTATTTCCCGCGAATTTCCAACGATGGCCGCTTGCTGGTCTATGGGGCCGCCCGCGAAGGCCACGAGCATGATCGCGCCGATTACGAAATCTTTCTGTGGCGGCTGGATGACCCGCCCGAAAAAGCCGCCCGCCTGTCTTTCCATTCCGGCAACGACCAGTGGCCGGACATTTGGGTGCTTCCCCCGCCTCAAAAAAAAGCATCCGCGTCAAGGAAATAGATATTCGGCCCATGGCGAGATGGCGGTTTTTATTGTCTAAATATCCAACAACAGGCATACTGCCCCACATATGACGGTGCAGACGACCAAGATTTATGCCCCGGAAGAGACTCATCCGGAGGTCTTGGCCCAACGGCGGGAATTATCCATTGGTTCCATTCTGTGGGACCGCTATGAAGTTGTGGCCCTTCTCGGTTCGAGCACCTTGGGCGAAGTTTGGCTGTGCCGCGACCGCGAGGAGAACAAAGACGTCTCGCTACGCTGGCTGCCGCCGGCCATGCGGCGCTCCAAGCAGGTCATGGCCAGCATTCATCAGGCCATCCGCCGGATGACGGATGCGCTGCATCCGAGCCTGGCCGCCGTCCAACAGTTGGTGTATGTCGGTGACCAGATTTACGTCATTGGCGCTTACGCGCCGGGGGAGGATATTGGAACGTGGATGGCCTCTGGTCCCGACGGGCCCCGCACGCTGGAAGAGCTTATCCCCATTCTGCAGCAAGTTGCCGAAGGGCTTGATGTCGCCCATAGCCACGGCATCATTCACCGCAACATCAAGCCCTCGAACATCCGGGTGGATGACGATGGCGTGGGGCGCGTGACGGACTTTGGCCTGACTCCGCACCGCCACGTCACGGTGACGGCCGGCGCGGCGAAGCGCGAAGGCGTTTCGGGCGCTTATCTCGCTCCGGAACTGCACGGCGGCGGCGAGCCGGATTCCGCCAGCGATCAATATGCCTTCGCCGCGCTGACATGGGAGCTTCTGGCGGGCGCCCCGCCGCAACCCGGTGCGGCACCACCGGCGGAGTGGCCGCCGGCCATCCGCGCGGCCTTGCGACGCGCCATGGCACCTCAGCCGCGTGCGCGCTTTGTGAATTGCGCCGACTTCGTGCGCGCCCTGAGCGGCGAGCGCGTCACCGCGCGCCGCCCGCGCAGTCGCGCGGAATGGCAACGCATCAACCGGCGCATCATGGCTGTGGCTGGCATTGCTGTGAGCGCACTCGCGGTATGGATGGTCGTCAAGCTGGTTATTTACATCCAGAACCACCCGTTCAAATCTGCACCTGTTGCGGAAAAGCCCGCGCCGCGCAAGGCGCAACAACGGGCGAAAGCCAAGCCCGTCGAACCCGTATTCGTCCCGCCGCCGGCTTTGGTCGCCACCACGCCGCTGCCCGTCGAAGGTCAGCCCTGGGTGGCGCACACCGTGAACATGGAATTTATGTGGATTCCATTGCTGCGACTTTGGGTCGGCCGCTTTGAAGTCACGAATGAGGAATATCAAAAGAAGGAACCGGAGCACGACAGCGGCGAGTTTCGCGAGCAACCCCTGAACGATCCCCGCCAGCCCGTCGTGCGCGTCAATTTTGATGATTGCGTCGCCTACGCCGCCTGGCTTACGGAGCAGGAACGCGCCGCCGGCAAGCTGCCCGAGCATCTCGCCTATCGGCTGCCCTCCCGGCAGGAAGCCATTCAATACACATCCGCCGGCCAGAATGCCAGCTATCCCTGGGGCGAAGTCTGGCCGCCCCGGCGCGGCAATTACGCCGACAGCGCATTCGCGCAAGCCTTCAGTGATTTGCCCTGCATTTCCGACTATCACGACGGGTTCGCCGTCACCGCGCCGGTGGAACAAAGCGGTGAAAACGCGTGGGGCATTTTCGGCGCCGGCGGCAACGTATGGGAAACCACCGCCCGCGAACCCGGCAGCGATAAATTCGGCGGCTGGCAGGGCGGCGGCTGGGACGACCATCAAAATAACCGCCTGCGGACCGACACCTGCTACGGCTATCTCGGCAACGCGCGCGGCGCCGTCAACGGCTTCCGTTTGGTGCTGGCTCCCGTCGTCCAGGCGCCGGAAGCCGACGCCCCGTAGCCGCCCAGTCGCCGGAGCCGAGTTTTCCACGCTATGGAAAACTTTTTTGCGATTTTTCCACGCTATGGAAAAATAATTTCCACGGTGTGGAAAAAACGGGGCGGTTGGAGGGCGTTGCGACTAAATTTTTCCACGGTATGGAAAACTTTTTTCCACGGTGTGGAAAAGTTGGGTTGCGGGCGGTTGGGGCGACTGGGCCGCGAGGGGGGAAAAGTGGTCGGCATTACGCGCTCTTGCGGGCGGCGGGGCGGCGGACTTCAAAGTCGCAGATGAGCGGCAGGTGGTCGCTCAGGCGGACATCGTTGGCTACGGAGAAGTTGGTGACTTCAATTTCAGGGCTGTGCAGGA
>Ga0255345_1006435_pt1 | contig 11458 bp, 10 predicted proteins | sample wastewater_treat_6_FD_192415 | JGI IMG/M metagenome (GOLD analysis project Ga0255345, IMG submission 192415) | Wastewater microbial communities from Lulu Island WWTP, Vancouver, Canada - plant20 | ecosystem: Engineered > WWTP > Wastewater > Unclassified | place: Canada: Vancouver, British... | reverse complement strand
TAGGACCTTGTAATCTTCTAGCCTTTACTAATTTATCTACTCTCCAATCTCTACCATCAACTCTAACAATGCTTGATTCTTTTGCGTGAGTATTTACACCAAACCAAATCATAGCTTCAGGCGACATCAAACCCTCTATATTAGTTGCCTTATCTATTTCTGTAATATATCTGAATCTTACTTTCTCGTGATATGCGTCAGTTACAATCTGAGTTCCATATATATCGTCTTCAGTTTCAAATATAATTGCATCTTGTTGTAATGCGTGGTCTATTAAACTCATAATAGAATCTTTTTTCTCATATCTAAAGTAGAAACCAAATTCCTAACTTCACTATCCTGTTCATCACTTGTAAGGAGTTCATAGGAATATCCTTCAATACTTTCTTTCTTAAACCCTCTATTAGTAGAAGCGTTACCAATATATCTTCCTACTAAAGCTGTGCATACACTTACTACATCAGCAGGAACTTCTCCATCTGTAAACTTACCATAGACCTTTACAGAGGCTCTCCTATTAGGGAATATATAATGTCTTAAAGCAACGGATTCTGTAACAAGCCTGTTAAGTGGATAAGCAATAAAATCATCAGGAAGTAATGTTAGATAAACTGCTCCTGAAGTATCTAATATCTCAATCTTTGTAATCTCCTTTACACTATCATTTAACCTAATCTCTTTCATTCCATTTCCATCATATATCTTTGAAGAGGCTGTTGGGTCATTTCCATCAATATCATTCCATATCCTATTCGTGTATGAGTTTATGAATTGAGAAAAGTATTCTATGAAACCATCTAGGAGGGTGCTTTCGCTAGTTGTTAAACTCCTACCTAAATATGCTTCTACATTGGCTTTATTTGTGTATTTGCTCATCTTTTTTCTTCTTTGAAATAATAGGCTTCTTGTTTATTCTTTGCTTTATAGACAAGATAGCACGATTGATATATTGATTCATCATAACTATATTGTAGCATAAAACAAAACTCCCTGCATTACACAGGGAGCTTCAAGTCTATTCTACTGTCCTTAGATTAGGAGGCAGAAGCAGCTGTCTTAGCTACTGAAAATGCAGCAGGGAATCTAACTTTTGCGTTCATTCTCTTTACTGCTCTCATTGCTTTCATATCCTGTGTGATAAGGTTCAAGTCATTTCCTTGTGTAACCTCATCTGGGTCGCCTACTATACCTGAATCAAATATTTGAATACTCATTCCTGTTCTTTCTCCAAGAGTTACATATTTCAAATCTCCAAATGCCATAAATGCTGTTTCTGGAGCATCATCTGCGATTCCTGGTAATACATCTACTAATTCATAAGGCTTACCGAGTATTGTAGATGGAGTTCCATCTGCCATTGCTCTTTGCCATATTGGTCTTTTTTCCGAATCTTTAATCTTCTGAATTACTGCTAACATATCTTTATTTAACCAGAATCTACCATTCTTTGAAGATTGTGTTGGAACACCCCAAACCATATCTACAATATCATCATAGGTTAAATCTTCAAAGCTATCTCCAATTAATGTTACTACGTTAGTTCCACTTACAGAAAGGATACCTTTATTCTTAGGTGATACTGCTGATGTTTCAGTAAATACCAATTCATCTTCCTTCTTAGAGAATGCCCTAGCAAATCTATTTACTGCGTCATTCCAAAGGTCAATAGCTGATTCCTCTTCAAGCTCATCCGTTATTGGTAAGATACCAGCGAATTTTCTCCAAAGTAATGTTATCTTCTCATAACTATTCTTTGTAGATGTCTTTGTTCCTGCCTCATCTGTATCAAATACCTCTAAATCATCATCACCAAGTAAGAATGAAAGAGTTGATTTTGTAGATCTTCTGACATTAGCAAATTTTCTAGCAACACCTAATTCCTCTTCAAGTCTTTCAACCTCAGCTACAAATTCACCTGGAGGTAGTAAAGCACTATCCTCATCAGTATTCATTGCTGATTTGTATTTTGTTAAATCACCTTGAGATAATCCAACTACATACATTTTGAATAACTCTTCCTTGGAGTATTCTTTTGTATCGGCTATTGTTTTATTTATTTCCTTTTCACTTCCTTTAATATCTTTTACTTCGACTGGATCTAACTCTTTCTTGAGTTTATCTCCAAAAGCATTTAGCTTTTCATCCATCTTAGCTAAGATATCATCTCCTGAATCCTTCTCAACAAGAACAGAAGCAAATTTTTCTTTTTGCTCGTCTGTCAATTCAGATACATTTGATTTAAGAACCTCGACTTCGTTTAAGGTCAAGTCGCCAACTTCCTTTTCTAAAATTTGTTTTATATTTTTCATACTTCTAATATAGCAATCTAAAATATCTGTGTCAATACCTTTTGCTTTTGCTAACAATAAAGCATTAGGATTGGCTGGAATTGGAACTGCACTATATTCCAATAATTCACTCTTTGTATAAGTATTTCCTTCTTCATCAAGAGGTATGAATCCAATAGAAAATGCACTCATAAATCCTCCCTTGTAAAGATTGTAAACTTCTCTAGCAAGGTCAGATATACCAGTTGCAAATTCCATTTCTGTTTTCAATACCATTTTCTTTCCTATCTTCTCTTTTGTTAATGAAAGAGTTTTACCAATAGGTGGCAATGAATAATCGTGCGCCCACATAACAACAGGATTCTTCTCGTAATTCTTGATGTCTATTCCTTCAATATCTACCACTTCTCCACTTCTATCAACATCATTAGTAGATACTATGGCTTCGAGTTTACCTTCTCCAAGGTCTTTAACTTTTGCATTAAAGATTTTGTATATTGTTTTGTTTTTCATATCTAAATGATAGCAAGAAAAATGCTATTCTTCAATGACGGGTAAAATAGTGCATTCGCAGTTGTGAGATACAACACCCTTTGCAACATAGCTTTCATCTTCTTCTACTGAGAAGTTATATAACCTCTCTCCTTGGAAGTCTTTGAGGGCTTCTGTCTTAATAACAGGTGTAGAAACAAACCTTGCTCCACCACTTAGCAATATCTGAGGCTGACAAGTGTTTTCTAGCTTCCTATGACAAACACAACAAACAGTTACCAAGTTCTCTAAGGAGTTATCCTTTGATTTTCTGTAAGGGTTGATATGATGAACCTGTAATGGCTGTTTATACTTCTCCATGTGTTCTTCTTCTGTAAGACCACACTCCTGACATTCAAATCCATCCCTTTCTCTTGCTTTCAATTTTATAGTGTCCCAATCCTTACCTCTCCACCATACTTTACCACCTTGCCATAAGTGATGTAATACTCCTGTTCTGTTAAACATATAATTCTTTTCTCCTTTCTTGGATTCTGATATCTTCTTTCTAACATCTTCATTTGCAAGTTGGCACTTCATACAACAATAATCTTTCCACTCTGGAACAAGCTCTCCACAATTCTCACACTCTTTGGCTTTTACGAATAACTGGTCTTCTGTGGTCAAATCCTTTGCAAGTATCCAACCTCTTTGTGTCAAGAATGGGTGTTCTGGTGTTACTGTAAAGCTGTTCCTTAGCAATGACCTATGATTCTTCTCTTTTCCCTTTCCTCTAAATGTTACCCTTACTGCATCTCCTTTGTATCTTGTCTTGTCTTCCAATACCCTCAATACCTTTCTGTATCTTCCTTTATGTGTCAATACCATATCACCAACCTTTATATCCCCTATATTCTTCTCTCCTTTGTCCGTTGTTATCTTGACTGTATGATGAAGAAAACAATTAGGGTGAAGTGGAGGATGATCCACATTCTCGTAGTCTACATTAAAGAACCTGTCACCTGCTTGAACCTGTGTTCCTTGTAAAGCATAACTCTCGTATAATCCAACTGTATTGCCATTCAACTCTTCACAAAACTCACAGGCTCCTGGATTGGCTCTCCACTCTTGTTTAGTTACAACCTTACTTTGTCTATACGATTCAAGTGCAGATTGATTACTCATTGCAATAGTTTCTGTTCTAGATATCAATTCAGCCTTTGTATCTTCTATATTCTTATATACTTTTCTAACTCTTTTCTTCAAATCAGTTAAACTATCTCCATTTACTATCCCCTCTTGTATAGTAGAACTCAAATCATCAACTATATTCTTATTAAGAGTATCCAACATCTTATCTGTTCTATCTGTTATATACTTTCTAATTGATTCACCTAATTCTATTGGTTCTTCCATTCCTACTAATTCACCTGCTATGCTAGATTGCTCTTTGAACAAATCTATTCCGAAAGGTATTAGTATTCCTCTTAACTTTGTTTTGAAAGCAATGATATCAGGAATCCAATCGTCTAAATCTTTCTTTCTTATACCCTTACCTGTATTATTCTCTAATATCTGCTCTAATTGTGAATTGAGTTCTTTCCTTAGAATTGTTTTGTATTTTCTAGCCCATACATTTACATTTCTATATAACAACTGTCTAAATATCTCACCTTGTCCTTGTCCTATTCTTATTACCTTAGTAGTTTCTTCCTCATTCTCTTTTACTGATTCCTCTACTGGTTCTTCTTCTGGTTCTTCAACAGGAGCAGGTGGAGTAGATGGTTCTTCTGGTTGCTCTGGTTCTGTTGGTTCTTCTACTGGAATATCTCCAACTGTTGCAACCATTGTTATCGGCATATAGATATAATCTCCTCCTTTTAGTGGTTTATCCCCTCTTTCTTTTCTTATATCATTTATAGTTAGCCATTTATTTAACCCTTTATCATATTCTTCTATCTTGTCTTTCTCATTGATAGAGGTCATATCCTTGTATGAAAGATAAACCTTATCACCCCAAACTGGTTCTACAAGGAATGCGTTGATATGGTCCATAAATCTATCTACCTTTGGTCTTATTACATATTCTATAAATACTGATTTTGATTCTCTTGCATTTGCTCTATTTACATCATCAGTTATACCAAGCATAGTCTTAGATACTCTAAACATTATCATAATATCATCTCTAGTTAAGTTCTTAATCTCTGGTAGTGCTATATCTCCTAACTCCATTCCTAATCTCTGATAATGAAGCCCATCTACATCTTTGAATAGCATAGTTTTACCTGCATTCTTTGTTCCTGAATATTCATCTTTGAAAGTTCTTTTAACCTTTTCCCATTGGTCTTCATCTATTGTTCCTTTAATCCCTAATATTCCTGATGGTCTTCCTGCATTATATATAGAGTTCTTAGTCCAATCTGAAGCGAACTCTTCTGTCTGTATATACATTTGAGCAGCCTCAATCGCTCCCATACCTCTATATGGATTCAAAGGATTAGGATACTTGAAGTGCAATATCTCCTCCTTATCAAACGCTGTTTTCTCTCCATTACCTTTTGAAAGTAAATACCCTTTAACTAATCCTCTAGGGTCTTGTTTATCTAAAACTACATCTACTAAATCAGGTCTTAATAAATATAATTCTTTAGGTTTACCAGTTCTTACTCCTCTAGCAATATACCAGAATGATTCACCTATTAAATCCATATAAGTAAAATGCCTCTCCAAAAATTGAAATTGTGATTCCATTGGATTAGGTTTTCTTAGTAGAGTTAATAATTCGTGGTCAAATATCTGTTTATCTCCTTGACCTATTCTCTGATACATCTCAGGCTCTAATCCTGCACAGTTTTCGGCTATTGAACTAACTATCGTATAGACATATCTCCTATACTGATTCAATAAATCTGTTTTACTCCAATTAGATGGACTAAACCAACTTATGAATCCTGGACTACCTATGGAATTACCCAAAAAGAACTTGCTAATATTATGGCTTGCTCTTTGTAAAGTTTTTTGTATATTCATACTAATATGATACGGTTAAAATACAACAAAATCAAACCCACTACTATTGATTGTTCTGTATGCCATCTCTAAAGCGTCTAGCACATCTAGATTTTCTGATTCTGGATAATCTTGCATCTCTTTCCATAACTCATTTCCTCCTTTGAAATATATTTGACCTGTATTTATAGCAGGTTCTAAACTCTCAATCCTTGATATCTTATCCCTATTTTGTGTAATACCTTTGAATGGTATTCTCTTTCCTAACTCTTTACTCTTTTCATCTATTGTTTGCAGAAAATACTTTTGAAATTGAATACTCTCTATTACAAATCTTGTAAAAGTATATGGCATATTAAAGATTGCTCTAATAGTTTCATCTGGCTTCATTTGAGTTCCTATACTCTCCACCTCATATATCTGACCTTTACTATCTACTCCTAAAACAACTATCCCTACTAAACTACCGTTCTTAGCCTGTCCTAATGCTGGGTCTAATGCTCCATAGTATTTTAATTCATTCGGCAATACATCATACTTTGTGGGCTTGAAATAGGTATATTCATTCTCTTGTGGAAACTCTACTAACATATATCGCTTCCAATCCCTTGAGGTCATACTCTTTTTCTTTCTGGCTAATGCTGATTCTTTAATCCTGTATTCTGCTATCGCTTGTTCTAATCCTATCCTAACTTTATGATATGCTGGGTCTTTAGAGGCTGTTTCAAATACGCTCTTTTCAATACAATTACCACTCTGAATAAGTTTTCCCCAACCATTATCTTCTTCTGTCATTCTTACTATCTTTGAATATTGTTCTTCTCTCCTAATCAATCCTGCTTCTTCTAATATAACTACATCTCCACCCTCACCTACTACTCCTTCTCCTTCTTTAGATATATTCTTACTATCAACTGATGTTACATATATCCAACCTCCCTGAACCCATCTTAGTGCTGTTTTACTTAATTGAATTTTCAACTTATCTATTATCTCTGTATTCTCTGCGTTAATAAGCCCTGCATATAAATCTGGGTGGTCGCCTATATGCTGTAAAATATATTCCATAATCTTCTTAGCCTTATCCATTGAACCTGCAACTATTGGAACTTTAAGATGATACAAAACTGCTAATAATATTGCCCCCATAGCAATTACTTCACTCTTACCATATCTAGTTGGTGCTGATATCCATACTTCTTTGTAAACTGGGTTCAATATTGCCTCCATAATACAAGCCTGACCTCCTGTAAGTTGATATGGCTCTCCTTTCTTATTCTTGAAGTAACTAGCTATTAAAGTTTTAAGAAATCTCTCCTTCTTCGGGTCTAGTTTCTGTATCTCCTGCTTTGGTATCGTTGCCTGATTGTCCTCCATCTTTTAATACATTCGTTAATAAATTAGCAATCTGCTCCGTGCTGTTTATTGGTTTGTTATCACTTGTAACATCTGATTTTCTCTTATAGTTAGCATACTTCATTTGCATAGCCTCCCAATATCTAAAATCTTTAACACCTCTTCTTAATCCAACTTTATCTAACCAAGGCTTAATGTCTTCCATATAGGCTTCCCAAGTTTCTTTTACCCACTCTTTATATCCATCTTTCCTTTCCCATTGGTAAGTCATCTTTCTGAGAGATTCTTCCTTTGGAATATCCTTCTCGCTGACACCATCATCTTTCATCATCTCTATCGCCTTTCTGGATATATCTGCTCTATTTGGCTTCGTATGAGGGTCTGCATATGCCTTCCAATAATATTGCTCTGCTTTTGTTGGTTTATATGGCTTCTTATTTTCGCTATTCATTCGCTATAAAATTATAGATTATTTATAAAACTTATGACCACACTTAGGACAGGTTATCTCCTCTTGTTCCTTAGGTTCTTCTTCTAGGTCCTCATCTCCTGTTCCGTAGTCATTCCAATCAAAATCAAATAGTTTAGAATATTCATCAAACTCTTCATCACTATATCCTAATAACTCCTTTACATCATCTTCTTCCATATCTTGGTCTCTATACCAGCCTACAACTTCTGCTACCTTTAATTCACTAATAGGAACTTTCTTCTGCTCTTTAATCAATGTGATTGCCCTTGCTAATCTATCATCTATCTTTCCTATATTATTAACTCTGATTTCGGTATATCCTAACTCTTTACAAGCTGTCCATCTATGAAACCCATCTAGTATCTCATACCCATCTTTATATTCTCTAACTGTGATTGCTTCAAACAAACCTTTCTTTTCTATTTCGTTTTTAATTTCTTCATAATGCTCTTTGTTCTCTGTGTTTTCTTCAATAGATTCTTTAGGATTCCAAGTGTTAGGTCTTACTTTAGATATATCTACAATTAAATCTTTACCAATAATATTATTCATTCTCTTTATAGTTAAAATTAATTCCACACATCTCTGGACAATCTTTACACACTCCAATATAAGTATCAGGATAAAACCTACTCATATACACTTCGCTGTTTATATCCATTATTTTCTTTACTTTAATAATACCACTTTTAACCATAGGGTATGATAATGGAACTCTTAATGGATTGTCAATTATATAGTCATTCTTAAACAACTCATCTTGTATTTCTGCCAACCTCTTTCCTTCTTCTGATTCTCTGTTAAAATCACAACTGATTATTCTCAATACACTCTTACCATACTTCTTATATTTCTCATACTGTTCCAACCTATACTTAATCTGTTCTTCTGTATCCAATGCTGATAGAGATGTGTTTATTATTACACCTAATCCTCCTAACTCTTTCATTTGTTCATCTGTTAATCCTATCCAATGTTTAGTTATTATTACTATTGGCTTCTTTGAGTTAGCAACCCACCTACATATTCTCAAAGTGTAATCCCAGTTATGACAAGGGTCGCCCATTGTTCCTATTCTTACAAACTCCTTTTGACTTCTGAAAATAGTTTTACCTATACTCCTCATTTGTTGTTTACTCTTTAACCATCTTGTTATTGACTTACTAAAATCTATCCCCCTAAATGTTGCTATCTTATACGCATAACACAAACCCCAACAACCTTTCTCACAATTCATACAACCTAATGTGCAACCTTTTACAGTATCTAAATCTAACACTCCTTTCTGATTTTCTTCTATTGTTAATTCATCTTTATATGTTCTTATTCCCATTTCACACCTTTCTTTTCCCAAAGTTTAGTTACTTCATTTTCTAGTTTTAAGAAATGTTTAATGTTCTTTAAGTTTCTTTCCGTGTAGTGTAAAGGTCTATACATTGAACTATCTTTAACCCCTGCCACCTGATTAAACTTTGCACCTGCTAACCAACTTGTAGAATCTGCTGAATAAAAGGGATATTTTTTCATATACCTTTCACCTGTTATTGCAAATCCGTGAACCTTTTTCGGCCAGTAGTTTTTAATCACAGAAAAGCAATTATCTAACCAAGCAGATACTCTTGGATATGTTCTTAATTGTGCAACTCCTCCAAGTGCAATGTAGTCATAATTCTTACAATAATCTTCTAGGAAAGAATAATCTTCTCCAAAATGGAATGTAGGAATAGGGTCTAATCCTGCCTTCTTCATAATATCACAGTTAGATTTAGTCTGCTTCTCATCTCCAATCACATCTAGTCCTGCATATACTTCACAATTCCAATTAATGAGGTCTTTAATATATTCGTTTATATCTACTTCCTCTTTACCTGTGAAGACACTAAATGCACCACTATCAATAAACCAATGTTTTTTAGGTGTTGTTTTTTGTCTTTTAAGTTGTGGGTAAGCAACCAAACAATTTAACTTATCAAATTCTTCTTTTGGAATATTAAGTTGAGATTCTGCCATTCCTGCAAAGAATATTTTCATTTCTTTTTATTTACCAATTTACTTAACTCATCTCCCTTGTTTAGAAGTTTTTTATACTTCACCTGACTTCTTAAATATTTATATAATTTCTGCCTTTCCCCAACCATTAACTTCCTTTCTCTATTATATACTTTCCACATCATTGTATATTGTCTTAAAAACCCCGGTGGCATTTCTCCAACTCTCTCTAAATAACTACTCCAATGCTCTCTATTTCCTCTACACTTCCCTAAATCTATTTCTGATATATCAACAACTCCATTCTCTATATCTTCTTCTGTTGCTTTTTTAATCTCTTGTTTTGTGAATATATCCATTACTCCAAATAAGTGGTCTGCTTTCTTAGGAATATCCCAACTATTTGTAGATATTACTATCGGACATTTTAATTCAAACTCATTTGCTACCTGCAATCTCCTCTCCCAATTAGTATCCTTAAAATAATTGATACCTCCTACTTTTATTAAACCATTAGGAAGTTTTTCCTTTTTAGGTGATGCCGATATTCCAAACTTAATCTGTGATACACAAAAATCTAAATCTAACATTCCTAATCCACACATTAGTAAATCAGAGTATATTTCCCAACAAAAGAATCCACTAACCAAAGCACCCTTAACTTCAAACACTTGGAATCTGTTATCTAGGTTATCTTCCTGCACTAATCCATAAGTTCCAACACCTTTTAATGTATAAGCAGGTTCTACAAACTTAGTTATCTTTCCTTTTAATTCCTTATCTATAAACCACATTCGTTCATAATTCTCCCCATTTTCTTTTTCTATTAAACCTACTATTAAACCTATATTGTATTTATTAGACAGCTCTAATAATCTAGGTAATAATTCTTCCTCTGTGAAAGAGGACTTGTCAGACATAATATAATCCCCTCCAAAGTATTCCTGCGGTGTTACAAAGATATCAGGACTATATTTTTTAATCTGTTCTTCTAACCAATTAAACTTTTCCTCAAAAGTATAGTGCTGTTTAGGTACACAGGTTGCTATTTTCATTCTTCGTAGTTTTAACTTTAGACAAATTACATCTCTACACCGTCTTTATCTTTAACCAAGTATATCCCTGGTAATGAAATAAAAGTCATAATCATTTTGATTATTAGTTGTACTGTAATCATACTCCACAATACTGACCAAGGTAGAATTCCCCAGAATGCTACTACTACAAATATCAAACTATCTACTATTGCTGATACGAAGTTAGAACTAAGAACTCTAGCCCATTGAAACTTTCTAGTAATCTTATTAACAAAGAAAGAATATACCTGTGTATCTACAACTTGTCCTACAACCTCTGCTAATAAAGATGCTAAAACAATTCTCCAAACCGAATCAAATATAATTGCAAACTCACCTTGTAAAGCCCAATGTGCTGTGTCTGCTGGTAACCAAATTGCTAATTGAAATAGTGCTACCATAATTACATTAAGAAATCCCGACCAAAGAACTACTCTTAATGTATCCTTTCTTCCCAATGTCTTATGTAATATATCTCGGATAGTAAATGTTAAAGGATATAACAATACTCCCACCGTTGTACTCATTCCCAAGATTATGGTAATCTTGAGTGCCAGTATATCTGCGAAAATCTGAAATGCAATATACATAGATATTACTGCGATAGCAGGGGCTCCGACTGCTACGCCTACTTCTTTTATGGATTTACCCATATGTTTTATGAAATAAAATTATACTATCTTCAATATACAACACTTATGGAACTTTAACAATGCTTTTTTTTAATTTCCATTTGGATTGTTTTTTAGCTCTTTCAGGTCTTTGAGCTTTCTTTTTTCTGTGTGCCATTGTAT
>Ga0255345_1006434_pt1 | contig 11463 bp, 6 predicted proteins | sample wastewater_treat_6_FD_192415 | JGI IMG/M metagenome (GOLD analysis project Ga0255345, IMG submission 192415) | Wastewater microbial communities from Lulu Island WWTP, Vancouver, Canada - plant20 | ecosystem: Engineered > WWTP > Wastewater > Unclassified | place: Canada: Vancouver, British... | reverse complement strand
CCGTCAAAGAGAGCATTGGAAGACAGTCGCGGCAGCAAAATTTGCTTCGTTCGTTTTTTCACTGTGCAAAATTGAACCTATAATGTGTTTAGATAATTATTCAATAGTCAATAAAAACCCCGTCCTGATACCCGACTGGACACCCTATCAAATGCGGCATACGATGGCAACCAAGGTACGCAAGGAAATGGGATATGAGACGGCTGGGGCGACGCTGGGGCATACGAATATGAGTGCTACGGCCATCTATGCGGAGCGTAATCAGGGATTGGCGGATGAGGCAGCTAAGCGTTTGGGATAGGATCCAAAACGAATTGAAATTTTAGTCTATTTATTATAATTGCTCCATTGGGCCTATAACAGCATTATAAAAACAGGTGACTGTCCCCGGATTTTGTGTCAGGATCGAATGACGGAGTCGCTGCTGCATGGGTGGGTGTAATATTTGTAAAACCCAAGCACAGAATAACAAAATTTAAAAGCAATTCTTTTTTCATCGTTTTTACATCCTATTTAATCGTTAACAGTTCAATATCTTCTTCAGATAGTTGCTTTAGCCAGTCATTTAGCGATATCTATTAAGTCGATCCATTGTATAGACCGATTGCCCGCTATTGGACAGTTCGGCAATATCCAGCACATCAACTTTCCCGTCATTTGGTCAGATCTCCATGAAGCACCGGGGCAAGCCCAATCCCGTCATACGCCGTGCGCTGCGAACCATCGGCCGCAGAACCGACAATGTCATCAACATATACGTCAATCGCAGCGCCGCCAGCCACTTCTCTCCGGCCGATATAGGCTCGGTACAGGGCAACAGAATTGTCTAGTGTATCAACAGGTCCGTCAAACTGATCCGTCGCGTGTTGTGAAGAACTACGGCGGAACAACAGCATCTCTGATTGAGAAAATCCGCCTGCAATCCGCCAGTCTTGATTCGGATCAGCCCAGAAATAACCGCATCGGAGATTTCTTCATTAAGTAAAAATATCAAGACCGCAGTGACCAATATTAAGAAGGTCCCATGTTTCATAAACAACATTATCGTTGTTTCTTAATTTGCCCCAGAATCACGGGACAGCGGAATTGGCTGACCATCGAGGTATAGGTCCTTTGTGTTGCCGCCTGTTGCAAAAAGTGGTCGGATATCATTCTTTTGGGGAGCAATCCGAATATCATAGAAGTGGATATTGCGCGCATGCCGGATCCAGAACCCAAAGGCGGGCAGTGGGTTTTCAAATTGGTGAGCGTCAGGGTACCCTCCCTCATTCTCTCGAACACAAGTCGGCTGTTTGCTGACTCCTCCGCACATCGTAAGATCCACATTGCGGATGACAACGTCTTCCACCAAGCCGTTCTTGATGCCGGAGATAAATGATCCCTGCTGGCCATTGTCATGACCTTTGACATTTTCTATCACAATTCTTCGAAGCTTTCCGACAGGAGCCTTGGGCATACCGGGCATGAGTCGTCCCCGGCTGCCGACGCGGAGGAAGATGGGGCACTGGGCCCGGTTTATGGTTACATCCGTGATCAGAATATCTTCAACATCTCCGCCGTCAACCGTTGCCAGAGTGATCCCCGACTCTGTAGGGGAGTTGTTAAAAACAGGCAGGCCTTCCGGAGCACCGCCCAAAACCAGATTACGCGCCAAAATCCTTCGAAAGTCGCCCTGAGTGTCAGTCCCAATCTTCAATGAATTACATTTTGTGTAGAAAGTACTGTTTTCTATCAGGATATCTTCAGTCGGCCGTAAACTGGCACCTTTAATGCACATACTGTCATCATAAACATTAAAGAAGCAGTCACGCACGATGACACGGTAGCAGCCGTCAAGATCAAGTCCATCCTGATTCCAGTTCGTATGGTTCACAATATTAATCTTCTGAAGAATCAAATCCTCGCAGTTTAAATAGTTCTGCATCCAGCTGGGAGAGTTTGTAAGTTGGATGTTTTCTACGACAACGCGCTTGGAGTCAATAAATCTCATACCAAAAGGACGTCCGGGCAGCTTGGCGATCGTTTCTTTGCCCGGAAAGTTTTCTCTTGTACCCCTAAAGTCAATGGTGCCCGGGCCCCTGAGGCCGACACGTTCCACTCCCTCTGCGAAAATCAATGAGTGCCGGATATCCATATGAGTATCCATAACGGTCTTGCGTTTGGCCACCCGATCTGGATAATCCTTGAGGTTGGTGCTGCCGAGAATCCGGGAGTCTTTAGATATTTCAAGCATGACACCGGACTTTAAGTCAATCGTACCGGTCACATAGTCGCCTTGAGAGAACAGGACCACGCCTCCGCCATTCGCAGAACAATCGTCGATGGCCTTTTGAATGGCGATGGTGTTAACCGTTTCACCATCGCTGACGGCGCCGTACTCCTCGACCTTGAAAGTGCGGTCAGGCACAGGCCAGGGCTTGAGTGTACGCTCAAGATTCTCCGCCATTCTCTCGAGTGTGAAACGTGTTTGCTTGTCCCAGCTGTAGGCATCCGACATTTGATTGGCCTGGAGCCCATCGCCGTCATTAAGTGCCCAAAGATTGGAACAAAAAATAGAAATCGTTATTGCACGCAATATAATCTTTAGGCTTTTATTCATGGTTATTTCTTCTCCAGAAGTGTTAACTTATATGTTTATCAACTTTTTAGGATTTGAACCCTAATATTTAACTGGCATTTTCCATTTAAATGAGGTGCCATATAATAGAACATTCGCCATTGCAATTGTGACAAGCCTCCAAGAAAACCTCATTGTTTTTCCAATACTATTCTCCACTGATTACCACGATTCTGTCCACCGAAATAAAATCATCGGTGCTGCCCCATACTGTTCCATTTTTAGTGGTCCAGTTACCATGCTCACCCAAAACAGTTACAGTAAGTTTGTAATTGCCGGGCTTCAACACAGGACTGAGGAACTTCAGAGATGATTCAGGATATGCGCAATACATCTCGATAATGGTGCTGATAATTGTTTCGTTGCCATCGGCAATTTCCACCCGCCCAAACCCTCCATTCGGTCTTGCCACGCCGTATAACCCAATTCGGGAGCCTTCAAATTCCAACGAGAATGAGGCGCCTTTGACATCGGACCGGTGATCCGAAAATCCGTCTGCTAGTATGGTTGCTTCCCAGCCATCAGAATACTCTATTCGGTCCATGTCGGTATTTTCTATGATTTCACCCTCGACGCTTGACACCGCCCAAGTACCAGTGGACGTGTTGATTTTCCAACTTTGCTTATAATCAGGCAACGCGATGGCATCACCGTCAAATACAAGCGGCTGCCAAACATAGGTCGCGGCTGAGTGTTGACGTGGGTAGGCCCATCGATCCCCCATATACATGTATGTGGTTCCCTCCGTCCCGGCAATCGGAAGCACAAACGTGGTCTGCGAGTTCCAGGTCAATGAACCCTTAGGGGCAAAGTATCCCCTTGAAACCCATGGGCCCTCGAGCAAGGAGGCTGTAAAATAATAATTATCGTTTCGCTCCCACCCGGTAAGATCGGAGCCCAGCCAATAATACGTCCCGTCTTTTTTGAAAATTGTCGGCGCCTCACAGGCACCTGTCATATTGTCAACCACTTTCTTGACAATGCTTTTGTAATCGTCGCTCAGTTTATATAGATAGCCCGAGTGTGTGATCAGATAACCGCTCCCATCATCATCTTGAAAAACGCCCATATCCCATTTTTGAATCGGATCTCCATTGAATTTCAACGGACCCTGGAAGGTGTACTGTCCGTTGATTGTGTCGCAGGTCGCATATCCAACGGCGGGATCCTTGTAGTTAAGGTCATCAGTGTGCATGTACATGACATACTCACCGGTTTGGGGGCACTTCATCACTTTGGGCCGTTCGCCGACCCGGTTGGGCCCCAAGCGTCCCGATTCCTGGACGGGCAGCGCGATAGTTTCAAAGGTCCAGTTGTACAAATCTCGCGATGAATAGCAGCTAAATCCAGTGAAGGCGTTGTTCGTGTCACTCTTGAATTCTCCAAAAAGGTAATAAAGTCCGGCCTCCTTGATAATGCCTGCGCTGTGAGCACTGACTATGTTTCCATTATTGTCGTACCAGGGAATGCCGGAATATATCGCATCACTGGCGCTCTTGGCGCCCGCGACTTTCGAGTCGCCTGCCCCGTGATCACGAAGGGCATCTTGATACCTCTTCTCCATGCTCGATCCGAATGCTGCAGGAAACGCGACCAATATGATCGCGATACTTATTATTCCATAAACCCCAGACACCCAACTAGGGCCATTGTAAAGCATGGCGTCCCAGCCGTTGCCGCTGGAGTCGGCGGCGGTGCTGCCGCTGACTTCGTCGAATTTCAGATAGGTCGTCAGAACGCCTGTCACGGCAACGGTTTCGTTGGAGTCGTTGCTTTCCCCATGAGCATTGCAGGCAGTGACAATGTAGTAATAGGTTGTGTCGCCGGAGACAGTCATATCTATTCTGCTTTCACCTGATGCACGGTTTATGCATGCATCAAACCTATCCTGCATGTTCGGTCTGGACGACCTGTCCGTTGTTCAGCGATCGTCATGGAAATAATGCCCTATCGTCGAGCCATGATTTCCTGTATTTCCATCTCGGTTAATGCACTGTCATAGACTCTGATGTCGTCGATGAATCCCTGGAAAAAAGCCGTCGCCTGACCCGGCGACATCGACACCGCCCCGATCAGCAGATCCTCGGCGGCAACGGTATGAATTGCCGCATCAGCCGTAAATTGGATATTTGTTTGTCGCACGCCATCGATGTAAAACTGAACCTCACCCAACGACGGTGATCCATCGTTCGGCAGCACCACGGCTACATGATGCCATTGGTCATCCAGAATTCCCTGTACAGTTTTTGCATACGGACCGGCCGAATATACGACGACTCCGCCGTCGGCAAAAATACCGAACAAGTACTGTTGCCCTGATACGGCGGCACCCCAACTGGCAATGGCCATATTGACGCCGCTGCCCGGCGACTTGATCCAGGCCGAAACGGTTCGAGCCGTTTTACCAAGAATTCCTTTGTATCCGTCCACCTTCACATAATCGGCTGTGCCATCGAACGCCAGCGCTCCCCCGGAAACGCCGGATGTCCAAATCGGATTGCCGTACACCGTCCCATGATAGCCATTACCGCTGACATCGTTGGCATTGCCGTCAAGCGGCCAATGTACCAGCAGCGATGTGTCCAGCAGCCAGTCGTCGGCGATATGCAACAGGGTTTGCAGATCATAACCGGTTTGCCAACCGGAGCCCAGTTCGGCAAGATCCAGCATGTTCACAATCCCATCATCGGTCAGGTCGCCGTGATAATGCGTCGCGGTGGTCTCATCGGACAACTGAGACTCCCGATTCAGATAGTCTACCGCCGTTACCCGGTAGTAAAACCGTTTTCCCGCACGCGCCTTGGTGTCCGTGTATTGGCTGGATGTAACGTCCGAAGCCAGCAGCGTGTATTGACTGTTGTTGAAAACAGAACGATAGACATTGTACCCGCCGAGAAGCGCATCGCTATTATCATTCCAATCAAGAGTTATCTGGCCATTGTTAAACGTTGCGCTAAGATTGACGGGCCTGTTGATGACCGCAGTGTTTTTGTCATACGGTTTAACAAAAAACCATCTCAAAGTGTTCCATGTATTGGTATTGGCAAACATAGCCAAATTGCCTGTGGTCGCTCCCGAATCCAGCCGCCGATTGGTCGCCGGGTGCTCCAGGTAATAAAACCCGTTCCCGGCGGAAACATATTTCCACTCGACATTGGAGCCAGTTGTGCCGGCGGCAGCCATGCTAAGCTGGGAACCGTTGTAGCTGAATCGCTGGCCGTCCGCCAGCGACACCAGATAGAAAGTACCGGGAGTTTGCGCCGAGACAAGACACCACTTGACGGAATTGTCATCGGCTGCGATGGCATCGACATTGGGCACGCCAGCGTTGTTTTTCATCCGCCGATGGTTTCCGCGGTTATGTAAAATGTACTCTGTATTCTCGCGTACGGTCGTGTCGCCGTCCCAGGCGCCGAACAAACGCCCCAGCGGCAGGATCGCCCCGTCTCTTTCTATCGCACCGGGTTGGCCGTTGACCCAGTAATAATTAAACGGGAAGAATTGATGACGATCCACATAATACGCCTCTTCCATTCGCCAGAGCACTTCCGCCATAAAGGTGTACATTTCATCGGCAGTCCAGGACGCTGCGCCACCCCAGTTCACAAGGTTCCACTCGCTGACCCAGACAGGACGCCGGCCGTAATTGTTATAGGAATTCCAGCAGATATTCATAAAATCGTCCGGGTTCGGACCGCCGGTCAGATATATGTGGATGCTGGTCCGTTCGTAACGCAATCCGCACGCTTGGGCCTGTGAAAAGAAAGTGGTTGACCAACTGTTATTCCACCAGGATGGTCCCGGACTGACCAAGGGCAATTTTGTCTTCTCCATGCGGCTCCACAGGTTCAGGGCCCGCGTAACCGGGATGGCGGATTGGGCGTCATGATCTGGTTCGTTGAAGCCCATGTAATACAGGGGCTCATTGGCAGTCGTCCACACGGGTCTGTACAGCGCATCTTTATCCCAGTGGTCGACACCGTCCGCACGCTGGTCGCCCCATTTCATAGGGATGAAATGACCGCTCCCGACGCCGCTGCTGGGGGTCATCCGCCAGTTATAATAATGCGACACCCGGTATTTATCCGTAAAAGCACCAGTCATATTCGTTTGGCCAACGCCTTTCTTGGGATACCGCGCGGCATAGACAAGTTCCCACAGCTGTTTGGGGCTATCGAAGGACGGCAGTTGGATAAGGCCGGCCCCGGCGGCCGTGCCGTCGCCATTCACCGTCAGCGCCAGCCCCGAATAAACATTGACCAGTTCAACATACGGACTTGCAGCGGTATTGATGCGCCACTGCTGGAACGGCATCGCCTTGTAATCGGCCTCCCGCACCGCTGCACCGGCCCGCAGGGAACCGCCGACGACTTCCAGGCAGCGCTCCGTGGCCCGATTGAAAATACGATATGTGTCAGTGCCGATATTCAGTAATATGTTATAGTGTTGGGTAAAATGTTTATCGGATTTTTCGATGGTCACGCTTCCATTCGGGACTGATTGAAGGTTCAATCCGAACACTTTATTACTGATCGTGTAAAAATTGTCCGCATAATCATCCCACTTTTGTGTCGGTGGAGCACCGAAGGTAACCGACGTACCCAACGGGTATCCCACACCATGGTTTGGAGGCAGCAGAACCAGTTCACGAACCCGCACAAAATCATCCGACGATACCAGCCGGACGCTTCGGGTGGTGACGCTTGAGGAGAAAGTCAGCGACAATGCCGGAGATGTGTTGCCGGAGACCGTCGTGCCGCCGATTGTCTGCCACGCAGCACCGTCCCAGTATTCCAGATGAAAATTCCGAACCGCCGTTGCGCTGTCGCCGTTGCCTGTATAGACATGGGCATAGGCGATCTTCCGATCGGCAACAAAATCCAACTGCAGCCAGTGGCCTCCAGTACCCCACGCGGAAGCCCAGCGAGAACTCATGTCCACAAATCCGTCGGTTGCCAGATAGGGACGCACGTTCGACGTATCCTGACTGTCGGCAGTGACCATCGGCGTGGCCGCAACCTGGAGATCGACCAGTGTATCGATCGGAAATCCGGCGGCCCCGTTGGGCGGAAACACGGCCAGTTCCTTGATGCGCACGATACCGTTGTCATCCGAATAAAAGCGAATTCGGTTGGCGGTCACGGGGTTTGAAAAGACCATCTGCACCTGCGTGGAGGTATTACCGACAATCGTTGCCCCCGGAATCGCGGCCCACGATGAGCCAGTCCAGTACTGAAGCGAGAAGTTGGAAACAGGATAAAGATCGTCGACTCCAAAAAAGATATTCGCGCTGCCGACCTCAAATGCGTCCGCCAGTTGCACCTCCAGCCAGTGAGGATTTGTGGTGTCGGCGCTCATCCACCGTGATTCATTGTTCACCACACCATCGACAGCATAGCGGGCCGGAAAGCTGGCCGAATAGGTCGAGCTGGCGGAGGCTGTCATATAACGCGTCAGGTTGATGGCGGGCGGCAATTGAGCCGCAGGCGTCGTCCAAGCCTGATTGCTGACGTTGCTTTCGTTGCCGAAGACATCTACGGCAGAAACCACATAGTAATACATTATTCCGTTGGTGACCATGTTATCCACAAAGTGGCTTTGCGCAATGGCCGTGGCGATCTGCGTGAACGTGCCGTCGGGTGCAGTACGACGATAGACTGCGTAGAAGTCCAGATCTGCCTCACGGTTATCGTCCCAGCCAAGAGAAATCTGACCATCGCCGGAGATGGCCGACAAATTCTTCGGCGCCACAGGTGGTTCTGAGAAATCGGCCGGATTGCGCAAATCCTCGCCGGCGGTCACGTGAATGTTATCAAAACTGACCGATGCACCCGCCTGATCCGGAGTGGCGGCGCCGAAAGACCGGAGCGGTTCAGGGGTTGCAAGACGAAAATCACTCCCGGTCCATTTCAGATCGGAAAATGCGGCATCCGCGATACCCTGGTTGACATAGACATCGAAGTAGTCGCCGTTGACTGGGTCTGTGCGGTCGATTACGAACCAAACATTATACCATTGACAGGGGGCGACAGCAAAGAGAGACCGATAATCGCCGCCGTCACGGACTTGAAAACTTCCTTCATAAAGCCTGCAATGCGCCCGGAAATTGTCCCAGTCGACAGCAGCCGAACTTGTCTGTTCTGTTAAGCCGAAAATATGATGCGCATCCGACCCGTCAGCGAATACCCGGAAGAACACGGTTGTTTTTTCGCCGACGGCGATCGTATCGGACAGAGGCGTCCATGACGTTAGAATCGGAGGAACATATTTCGCTCTGAGAAAGTCGTTGACCTGGGCATACTCTTCGGCGGTCAGTTTCCGATTGAACAGAATGAATTCTGCCACGTCACCTGAAAGGAAGCTTCCGGTTCCCTTAAAGCAGCCGATATTAAAATCACCCGGCTGCAGCGTCGAGGAATTTGATGCTGTCCCTACACTGACGCCATCCAGAAAACCTTCGGCGATTCCATCGCCGGAGCCTGCACCGAAAATGTGAACTTGTGTATCGGGAGACGCATTGATAGCACCGGGCCAGCCTGTACTGCCGATACGCCAGTGGAAAGCCCAGTACGAATTGAGCCAATCCACTATAATACGCAGACGGTCGTTTGCACTGCCTGCCTGCCCCGCAACAAGATACTGGGCGCGGTTGACGGCGTTAAACCGTGCCACTGCAATCAGCGTAAATGAGCCGACATGGAACGGGCAATTGGAGCCGCTGGGCAGATCCATCCAGTCATTGGTCCCGTCAAACTGCACTGTCGCATGTCCCTTGAATAATGGATTAGATGCAACATAGACCGGCTGACTGTCTGCTGTTGGCTGCACGGCATCCATGCCTGAGCCTACCAAACCCGTCCATGTCGCAATCCGACTGCCGTTGGAAGCGCCAGTAATCGAATCCGCTTCCAGGTGGATCACCAAGCCATCCGTCACCGGCAATGCCGCTCTGGTATCAGAGCAAAAAACGGCCATTGCGCCAATGAGAATTAAATAGTTGTACCCAATTTTCTTCATAACATAACACCTCCGCAAGCAAATATTTTAAGTTTCGTGTTCCTTTACTAGCACGATCTGTTAACAACTTATTTACTCAAACTGACCGATTAAAGGAATTTTGATGGTAGCGATGATTCAACAAGAACAGCCTCTTCTGCCGATAAGTGTTTTGTTGAGAAACAGTTATACGCATGGAGGCTGTATGATTACTATCGGCAGAATTCCCCAAAAACTGCAACGTTTTTTCCGGCCTGTCAAAAAACAGGTTTCCGGACATGTATACGACTATTTCTGGTCGTTCGTACTGGCCATGTGCCTGAGCCACGGCAGCACGATTGACAAACTCGTCAAGCTGTTGCGAAACAGCCCCCACCGGACCAATCACGGCGAATTCCTCTGGCGCAGCCACTGGGGCGAGTCGGCGGTCCTGCAGCAGATTGCCCTGGACTTGCTGTGCAGTTTGCTCCACAAGAAAGACCGCAATCTGTTTTTTATCATCGATGACACCCAGACCCTCAAGCGAGCCAAAAAGATGGATGGGGTCGGCAAACTGTTTCACCATACCACCAGCAAGTACGGCACGGGCCATACCATCGTCAAGGTCTGCCTGTACTATCGCGGCGTGACGATCCCGTGGGCCTCGCTGCTGTATGTGAAAAAAGAACATGCCGAGGGCTTGGGGATCGAGCTTTTCAAGCTTACCCAACTGGCCGGACAGGCCATCCGTCAGGCGACTTTGCCGGACCACTTCCAGGTCACGGTCCTGTTCGATGCGTTCTATCTGTGTCCCGAAGTGGTCAACGCCTGTAAAGAACGAAAATGGCGTTATAGCAGCGTAGGGGCTCCGAACCGTTGCTTTCAGGTCAAATCGCAGATCTATAAATTGGGCCAATACGGCAGGAATGTCCTGAACAACAGCGGGCAGGGGTGTGATATCGCTGGTTTGCGAAAAACCAAGACGTACCGGCTGGCCGAACGCATCGGCCGGTTGAATAAATTGGGCGATGTCAAGATCGTGTTCTCCCGTCGTAGAGGAGATAAAAAACAGATCGCCCTGGTGACGGATGACCTGCGGGCGCCGATGGAGAAGATCGTTGCCGACTATCTGAAACGCTGGACGATTGAGACGTTGATCAAGGACGAGAAACAGCATTTGGGGCTGGGCGATTCCCGCGTCCTGCGGTACCGGGCTGTCGTTAGACACCTGCACCTGGTGGACTGCGCCTATGCCTGCCTGACCCACCTGGGCATACAGGCCCTGCGTGCACAAGGCCACACAAAGAAGAATAGAGTGCTGCGACTGGAGCCGATCAGCCAACTCAAAGCGTCGCTGTGCCAGATGGTCTGGCGGGAGAATATCAAAGATGTTGTCAAATACAGTCATGAAAAACCTGTTATCCGCCGCCTGGAAAAACTCCTCGCGGCCTAAAATCGGTCAGTTTGAGTTAGTTTGATCCTTTACAATTTACGATTCATCTCATGTCTAACTACATCAGCTCTTGTGCACAGGCGGTTCTGCTAAATTTCGGATAAATCGAGTATTAACTAAATTGCTATTTAACGCACCGTTGTTTCCGGCGGTCCCATATGGCCGGCCGGGGCATTGCCGATGACAATCTTATCGATAACAACCCCGGCATCAACCATCCAGATTTTCAGGGTATGCCGGCCGGCAGCAGAAACGGTGTGGGTACTTTCAGAGACCGCCGCTCCCTGCAGCACATTAACCGTCCATTGAGAACTCCACTCGGCCGTATCATATCCGATAATCTGCGGAGTTTGCTCGTCGAACGCGACGGCATATCGCAAGCCGTGTTCCGAAGTAATCGCATGGGTTGGGATGCAGT
>Ga0255345_1006427_pt1 | contig 11466 bp, 12 predicted proteins | sample wastewater_treat_6_FD_192415 | JGI IMG/M metagenome (GOLD analysis project Ga0255345, IMG submission 192415) | Wastewater microbial communities from Lulu Island WWTP, Vancouver, Canada - plant20 | ecosystem: Engineered > WWTP > Wastewater > Unclassified | place: Canada: Vancouver, British... | reverse complement strand
ATTAATTTGGACAATCAATGACCCAAGGGGAAGCCATAAACAAACTTGCAAGAGAACTCTGCTTGGCACAAGGTACATTTGATTACTTTGAAGTGAACCGGACTTACATCCAAATGGCTCTTTGTGTGGGCTTGGAACACTTTACAAAGGATATGGAAGAGGTAGTTGCATTATACCGGGATGGTACGGAAGCCGGACGTTTTAAAAGTGTAGGAGATGCAAGCCTTAAATTGGGAATCCATCAATCATGTGTATCCGATGTTATAAGGGGAGTACAACAAACAGCCGGGGGTTTAAAATTTATGAAAACGAGGGACTATGAATTAGTCCCCCGTAAAGACCCTCCTCCTCCAAGATTGTTCTAAAAACTATAACTCACACCGGTTAGTAAGAAAAATACTTCTCTTCCCATATCATACCCGGCACCCATACTAACAAAGTCAAGAAAGTTAAATACACCGGCAATCGAAATAGAAGCTGCTTCTTCCATTGTAGTAGTAGTATTTGCTAACATCAGTATTCCTCCTCCAAAATTATTGTACGGTTCTCCTTTGGATTCAATATAGTGTTGATACCCAATTCCCATTCCAATGGAAGTAAATGCTGTATTATCAAACCTTTTGTTCAAAGGATTCCAAGTGAATTGAATTGCGGTAAAACTAACGACAGGACGAAACAACCAAAGATTTACGGGTTCTCCTATGTCTCTTGTTATAAGAGCAGGTGCATCATACGTAACTGGTTTGAAAAAACCACTCCATTTACTTTGTCCATGTACTACAATAGTAGTCATTAACAATAATCCAATTAATAATTTTTTCATTTGTATTTATTTAATAGTAATCCAAACTTCTTCACCTTCATTTATAGCCTTTTGCATAAGTGCTGTTACCACTGCAACGTGATAACGACTGTTAAGTACCATGTCTTTTACCTTATTCTCTCCCAAAAGAATACATCCGGCTGTGTCAGCCGCTGTATTGCCTGCGTGAATCCTTATGCCTTTATACCCTGGAACATTTAAAAGCAGGGGCATTACTCGCTTATACTTCGGGGAGTAATTAAATATAACCCGATACCTCCCAGCCGGTACAGCCGTTTGGCCATAAATTTTTCCTTCCCCCGGATCGTCGAAGTCCCCATCATTATTGAAATCATTCAAATCCCGAACAGGATCCTCAAGTGTATCACACAACTTTTTTCCGTTGAGTTCAAGACTACCTATTGTATAGGTGTCTTTTAAATACTTACGATTTAATATTAGTTCCATTATTCTACCATTTCTTGTAAATCTAATGTCCAACGACGTGATCTTACTCTAAATTCTCCACGATTAATAACATACTTACGAACACCGGTATGATAAACTTCAATATCTCCAGTTGACCAATTAGAAGGTTCCCCATTGACAATTATTAACTTAGCAACTGCACTTGAAGAATTTATCTTTAAAGATACTTTATTTATCCCATTTGTCAATTGAACTACTTCAGTTAAAATAGTAAGTATATTTACTCCTATTGCTATACCGGGAGCCTGCCCTGAATTCAAAGTTAAATCAATATTTACTTGAATGGTTTCTCCTTCGGTTACAGCAAAAATATTTGATAACGCCGTTGCAGGTCCGTCAGTTATTGCAGATGTTATCCTAATCCCGTTAATATCAAATGTATCATAATCATCACTCGTTCCATTTGGATCAGTCATTAAATTGGATCCAACTATTCCAAAACTTTCCGTATCTTGTAAATTACCAATGAGATTTAACGTAGCAAGAGGATTCAAATCAATCATTTCCATTGTAATGAAATGAGTACTACGTTCATATTGTTTTGCAATCTCATTTTTCATTAAATCCATTAATTTCCCAGTAGTGGCTTCTGACGAATCTTCATTCTTAATATACCATGATTTCGTATGAATTGGGGCGATTGTACTGAATCCATAAGTTCTAATTGAAGCCGTCCCCTTAAACTCAGCAATCAGTTCAGTAATTGCTGCAGCGGGAGAAAAATCTATTCCTTTTTGTTGATGTGTAAAATATATAATATATCCAATATATGACACATCTACTTGAACATCATTAAATATACTAATAACAGTTGGATCAGTAGCAAAAGCTTCAGCAGTATCATACGCATTCGCTCCATACAACCAAGAAACACTTCGCCCATTACAACTTATTGATGCCCTACCTGTATTTGGAGTACCGTTTTCAATAGTTATTGCATGTTGACAGTATTGAGGATTTACCAATCCTAAACATCCTTTGAATTGCTCAAGTACATTGTCTATATAACAATCATGCGCTAAAATATCACCAAGTTTATTTTGATATTGGCGAATATCTCCTTCTGTATCATTTATTGCAATATGTTCTTCTTGAACAATAGGGTCTCTTTCATAATATATATCTTTAAATGTTCTACCATATAACAATTGATAAAAGTTATGAAATGGTCCAGTGGGATAAGTTATGAAAGTTTTTATATATCCTGATGTGGAATGCATTCGAATATCTTTATACACCAAACTAAATGAAGTTGTTGATGCGCTATATGGACTATATAATGTAATCTGATAAGGTCCTGCATCTGGTAATCCCTTTATAATACGAGAAAAACTTTGCCATGCATTTCCTGTTACCACAAGATCAGGAGCAGCAATATCAATATATGATTCTGTATTTTTCCACTCTAAAAATGTATCATCTTTTATGGCTAACCAATTATTTGAATTTAATGCTTGTACTTTGATATATACATGAATCCCCCTAAACGGACCTCCATACCTACGATAAGATATAAACCGATAACTAAAAGAGAATGCAATAGGATTATCTGATGTTTCAACTAAATATGTTCCAAATGTTTGATGTACTGAATTAGCTCTTAACGAGGATTCCGCCCATATTTGAATTCCTTCTTTATCTTGTACCAACTCTCCAAATGTATATGTTAAATATCCTAATAAAGGTTCTGATACTATATAAACATCACCCCCTGTCCAATATTCCCAAGTACCAGGAGATGGGTATCCATAACTTAGCTTTGGTCCCGGAGTGTACGCATTTGGAAGAAAATCCCAAGTTCTTATCCAACTATCCCTATTACCATAATCTTGTTTGAGTACAATTTTTCTTGCCGGACGAATTAAACTTTCAGTTCCTCCTGGAATTTGCTTAAAATTAGTATCATGTTGCGCACGTCGAACATATTGATTAGGGTCATAATTTATAGGCAATTTTGTAGTTTCATCTGTAAAATGCCTTCCATATATATGATTTGCAGTAACCAATGCTTTTGGACGATAAATACAAAACACTCCATCTACTTGTCTAATACATGCATTCTTCTTACGTAATATATACTCTAATACTTCAAGACAATACATATTCTTTGCAAATTCACAATCAATCATTGTTTGATCTAATGGAGAGTCATCTATCGAATCACGCATTCTCTCTTCAAATATATTGTCAAACTCAATAAATTCAGAGTATCCTATTTTAGCAAGAATATCCAATACTATTTTTGATTCCCGTTTCCTTCCATAATAATATTCAATTCGTTCTTCACTATCTTCATCTGCAAATAATATACTATCAAGTAAAGTAAGACCATCAATAGCTACAATATTCACAACATTTGGACGTATGTCATAAGGTTGTTCATATTGTTTAGGATCAATCCATCCACACCAATAAAGTCCCCTTGTAGCATCGTAAATTTCAACCCATACATCCATATCTCCTACATCACATAAATCAGAAAAAATAACATTTTCTTTATTAACAATAGACATTATCGCACGAGAAGGTTTAATTGGAGCAAAGGGATCATCAGAATCATTTTGAAAGTCAAAAATTAATGCTTCCCCAGAACCTTGTAATTCATAAATTTCACCTTCATAATCCTGTAAATTGAAATCAACCCTCCAATTTTCATCTTCCCAAATGTCGTAAAATTCTAAACGATATGCAGTTCCCCATGCCATTAGTTAAACCTCTCCATTTTACGTATAACAAGTGCAATATCTTTATTAAGTATTTTCCCATCTAATGTTATCTTAATGTTATTCTCAACAGGAGTCAGATTAGATAGTGGATTCTGATTTCCCTTTAAATTCGGTAAAACAACATCAGTATTGTTACGAGGAATATCACTTCCAACCAAATTATTCCTTTCTGAATTACGGTAGAATTCCATTTCTTCAAAATTATTACCTTTCAAAGAACCAAGATTGTTCATCATTTTATTGACATTTGAAAGATAATCAGTTTTGATTTGAGCAACTTTAGACAGATTTTTTATGGTCTTTGGATCGAGAACGGATTGACGATCCACTTTAGATAAATTCTTTATAGTCTTTGGATCGAGAACGGATTGACGATCCACTTTTTGTAATGACTTTAACCGATTTGTCCCAATTGTAGATGTGACCCGTGGGTCTTTTTGTTTCCGTAATGATTGTAATATCTTGTAATTTGTATCAGGAGTAGATATAGCTCTTTTTTGTTTTGATAACCGATTAAGATTTGTTACTATATTTTTTGGCAATACCATTTCCCCTGAACTTAATAATGCAGGATATGTATCATTAGGATAACCTGGGGGAATTATACCTCCTCCGGCAAACTTGGGTATTCCAGCAGCCCCTGCAAAAGCCGCTGCTGTTGTTTGGGCTGCTGACATTTCAGGAAACAAAATTGTCATTATGATTTTAAGAGCAGCCATTTTAACTACTAATTTAATCAAATCGGAAATCATTTGAGTTACCATCCGTTTGAGAACATCAGCAGCCGTTTCTGATCCTGTTATCAGAGCATCAACTAATTCTCCAAATGCATTTGACAATGTATCAACAACGTAAGACACAGCTTTTAATTCTTTTAATCTATAGGTAAGCATTTCAAATGCAAAAGAGTTTTCTAATCCTTGTTCTGACAATGCTCTCAATTTAGATTCGATAGCGGAAATATTAGCGTCTAATAATGCAAGGGCATTTGCTGACGATCCCCAAGCATTATACATATCCTCATAGTATTTTACATCTATTGAAGATTCTAATTCCTGCAAAGCATATTTAACCTTTTGGATATTCTCTACAGCATTTTTAATCATCTCATCAGAAATAATCTGATTAGATTTAGGATTTAATTGTTCTTGCAATAACTCTCTTAAATTACGTTTAGCAGCCTGTAATTGATAAGTAAGAACATCCACCTTACCTGACATAGTTCCAAAAGCATCAGCTTCAGCATTTAACAACGAAAGAGTTTTAGTATCAACCAGTCTTTGTTGTTCAGCTGAAAACAACTTTATGTCATTTGTAAGTAATTCTATTTTTTTATCTATTATATCTACTACTGGAATAAACGTGGCGGCTCCAAATGGAATAACAAGAACATCAGTATCTTTTAATTCAAGTTTGAAACGTATTAACGCATCCCTTGCATCTTCCAATAAATCAATAGCTGCTGCATTGACATCAAAATCAATATCAATTTTAGACTTCTCAAATAAGAAATCAAAATCTTTATCCAAATCTTTTATTAATTTGGTAACTTTATACAAATTGGTAGGAAGTTGTTTCAGTTGTTCTATTATCCCTTTTCCAAACGTAGACCCAAGTGTTCCTGATTTCGCAAGATCCTCAAGTGTGCTTTTTAGTAATTCCGTTTTCCTACCCAAGTAATCAAATTCAATTCCCAAATCCTTGGCATTGTTACGCATGAATTCTAAGTAAGCCAATTCAGATTCATATGAACTTTTAATGTTATCAAGTGCTTCATTGTACGCATTAACAGCAGCGATTAAATTGTCTATCTCTTCAGCTGACATTCCTATTTTTTTCAATTCCTCTTCTACGGTATTCCCCATTTCCTCATACCTTTCAATGATTTTAGGAATGCCCTCTATTTGAACATCAATCCAATCATTCATTTCTTTTTTGTGATTAACTATTGCAGTACTTAGATTGGATATTGTATTCTTTACGTCATCAATTTCCTTTTCAATGGCTTTGTAATGATCACTTCCTTTCGTAACATAATCTAATGACTTTTGCTTATTAAATAAATCAAGACCAAGTTCAAATATTCGATTTCTGCGTTTTAAAATGTATTCATCATCAGCTAACCCTTGCTCTCGAATAGCCATTAATTTTATGCGGAAGTCCTTTTCCATTTGAATACGTGTGCCTATTATGCCCTGAAATTCCTGAAGTTGCCCAGCATCCATTTTGGAAAGTAACTTCATTTTATTTTCTATATCCTCATCAGCAAAATCTCCACCACGTATTGTTTTGAGTTGTTCTTTCAAAGGATCAAGTGCCGTGGTATCCATAGCACTTGGCATGGCCTCTTCAGCTTCTTTGCGGGCTTTACGTAATTTAATATACCCAAGAGTAACGGCTGCAAGTGCTCCTGCCCAAACTTGAAGTGAACCTATGATCATTGCAACTCTATGAGCTGAAGTTACTGATGCAACATCTAAAGCTTTTAACATCGTAGTACTTGTCATTACCGCTTTTTCAAACTTTACAAGGGCAATGACGCCTTTACCTAAATGATATACTAACTCAACAAGTCCAGATGCTATGTAAATTACAGATGATAATAACAATGATAAAGGTCCAATTGCAGCAGCAGCAGCTATTCCAATAAGTCTGAACCGTTTTTGCGCATCAGTCAGAGTATTCCATTTTTCAGTAAGTCTATCAAGTAAATTAGTAAGTTCCTCTAATATTTCAACTATTGTTGGAGCGATATCCTTCCCTAAAGTAATTAAGGATCCCTGTAATCCTGCTAATGCTTTATCCATTCTAACTTTCAAAGTCCCTTCCATTGCCATAAATGCAGCGTTTAACGCACCAGTAGATTTGGTAATTTCACGCATTATTTTGGAATTGTATTGAAAGTTCTTACCGGCTATTGACATAAATCCTGTTAATGCCCTAATATTGGGTAAGACATCTTTAACGGCTTCATCCCCTAATTGCATTTGAATATCACGGAACTCTTGTAATACATTTATCAATCCCTCCGGACCTGACTTTAATATATCCCTCAATTTTTGATAAGATGAACCAGCTCGTTCAAGTACTTTAGCTCCTTGATCATTGGCAGTCATCAACGAATTAAACACCCCTTTAAGATATACTGCCGCATTGGCAGCAGATGAACCTGTTAAGGTTATCGCCGCCATAGCACCAGCTACCTGATCGAATGAAACACCGAGATTTGCAGCGATTGGAATTATTTGTCCCATAGATCGTGCAAAAGCGTCCGCTTCCCCTTTACCTTCACGTACTGCGGCAACTAATATATCAGCGGCTTTAGCAGCCGTGAGTCCTGTTCCTGCATACGCATTGAGTGCAGAAGATAGTAAATCTGCAACTTCTTGAGTTTGTCCAAGACCAGCTGTTGCAGCCTTAGCAGAAATTTCCAATACTTTGAGTGCTTCTGCTCCTTGTATCCCCGATGAGGTCAAGAAATATAAACCTTCAGCCAGCTCTTTAGGAGTCTTACCTACCTCTTTTCCCATCTTCAATAACGACTCTTTCCACTGATCAACTGTACTTTGTGACTCTCCAACTAACCCTACAATCATTTGCATTGAATACTCAAAATCCTTTGTAGCATCCAATACGGCTTTCCCGGCTCCAAGTATAGGGGCAGTAAGAACAGCGGAAGTCAAATATCCAATAGTACGTACACGTTGTGCAAACATATTAGTTTGACTAATTACGTGCTTGAAAGAAGTAGCACTTTTAGCAGCGGCTTTATTAGCAGCCACTCCTAAGTTATTGAGAGCAACTTCAGCTGTTTTTAACTCCCCCCCATCAACTCTCAAATGTATTATCAAACTCCCTAAATCCATAGTGTCACTCTTTTGTTTGATTCGGTTTACTTCTTTTTATCGGTGGTTTTTTAGCAGTCTTAGAAGTAATAGGGGTCCTTCTTTTCCTTGTATTTGCTATTTTTGCAATATTCAATAAGGATTGTTTCATATCTTCTATACTCTGTGTCTTTACTGGTTTCTTCTCACCACTCCAATTAGGAATAAAATCAACTGGGGTATATTGTTTAGTTTTTCCTTTCCCATACAACTTGTTTACAATATTTATAATCAAAGCATTTAATACTGCAAAACTGTAATCATCCCTCCATTTCCCTATTGGATCAAGTCTATCGTATGCTTCCCATTCACTAAGTTGAGCACTTGTTAATTGATCCAATAGGTAATCCGGATGTGGGTATCCTAATTCTCTACAGAGTCGGAAGTAGAATTGCCGTCCTGGACGGCTTCGGAGTTTTTTACCAAATTCTCCTTATCATCTTCCGAAATTTTGTTAATCTTTTGTGCAGTATTTATAATCTTTTCAAGTTTTGCTGCGCTCATATGCTGACTAAGCATTTGAAAATCTCCAGGTTGTAATATAAGATTTCCATCTTCATCACTTACCGTACAAACAGCCAGCTTTGCACGAAAATCTTCAAGAGTTTTTTCATACCCACCTTCAGCATTCTTATTCTCTTTTATAAGAGATTGTTCAAATCTATCACGTTCCCGTCCTGTCATTTGACGAACAAATACGTAATCACCATTGCCAAGATCAACTTTGACAACTTCCAATTTTTCTTTTGCCAATAAGGCTTTGCGATCTAATAGTGCCATTTTCTTAAAATTTAATTTGGTTAATAAAAATAAAATCCTTGGTTAGGAAGTAAACATTTACGGTGTAGTTGTTCCACCTGAACTGAGTAGGACCTGACCGGTAATCTTAATAGTCACATCCGCAGTAATCTTATCATCTGTTGGAATTGTCAACGGAAGTTCCGTAACAAGTCCTTCAAAATCCAAAGAAGTACCTTCAGTATCAGGTAGATCAATTTGATAATTTTGAGCATCATTACTCTCAAAATCTGTTTTCATCAACTCATAAGTAGTACGAGTGAAATTCATAGAAAGCACTACCGTTCCACCATCACGAAAACCTGTGATGAACTCACGATAGCCTCCTGTCGAATCAAGGGAAGTCACATCAATTGTATCCCTTGACATACTTGGACCGGTGATGGAATTTATTTCAGCAATAGCATCCCATTTTCCTGCATCGGAATCCCATCTGTTGAATACTGTTCCAACACCAGCTACCGCATTACTTGCCATTTTTTACCTCCTTTTCTATGCAGATCGTCTCTGCAAATTAAAGTTTACAATAAAGCGTGCATTATTGTTATCATCCCAATCGAGCAGAGCGGGACCACTCGAACAGTAGATAACCGTATATAGAGCACCGTTCCACGTTTCATGTTCTTTGCCGTGTAATAGGTCCTTTATATCATTTGCTAACGTCCAACCATCTATATACGATTTATTCCGTACACGTATTTGAATAGCCGGGCGTTCATACCCTTGATTAGTGAGTCCTAAATCCGGAGGTTGTCCATACGTATCAAATATGGTAACACAATTCTTCGGACTATAAGGCTCAACACCAATAAACAAATTAGTAGCAAAGGATAATCCTAAACCACTATCAGTAACCAACATGTCTTTAATATCTTCACTGGGGGCGTTCATAATATTTCGGTATTCTTTTTCATTATTTTTGTAAATGTACCCACACTGCTATTCAAGTGTGCTTCAAGCCACTTAGGTCCTGATCCAGGCCTACTCCAATTTTCAGCACCTATTTTCTCATGTACTGCCAAAGCATATCCTGCACTATACCCAAAAATAATATTGGGATCAGTTCTACTTCGCACTTCAGCAAGACTGGCAGCCACGATTGATCGGTGTTGAGCGGCCAATTCACCTTTAGTTAAATGTCCTTTACGTGGAGTTTTAAAGTTTCCACTTTCTCCTGTTGGATCATTTACTGATCCAGTAATAGCGGCAACAAACCAACTGGCTCTTAAATTCCCCGTATCTTTTGGAGTATAAGGAGTCTTGGTTTCAGTTCTACGTCTTATATGTAATGCAAATTCAATCATTCCCGTATTACTGTTTTTCTCTAATCTCTTTGCCGCTTCACGATAACGCCTCATTACTTGATCCAATCCTTCAACGGAATGTGACTTTAATGTTGATGTATATTTTAAAGGTCTTGCCATTATTCCCAAGATATATAAGGTGTCAAATATACTTTATTAAAATAATTATCAGTCGAATTTAAAGCTGGTATCCTTTCTGGACGACGAATTAAAAATATGTGTTGTTGCAAATCATCACTAAGATTATCAATATCTACTTCTCCACTGCTTTCCCCTTCACTATCAAGTAAATCATCTATTGTTCCAAGATACAATAATCCATTTTCCTCCAAAACAGTATTCACAAATACTTCTCCCCGTGAAATAAACTCTTCTCCATTTAAACTACGTACAACTTGTGTCATATCTTCCCACCGGCAATCTATTTCAACAGGATCATCATAGGTAAAACCTCCATATCCATCCTTTTGTGGATTTCCCCAATACACTGCTGTTTGGTTCAATTTACTTACTATGAAACTTTGTATTCCCATTAGTCATCGAATTGAGGCACTACAAAAATACTTGCCCGGCTTTTACCCATTTTCTTCATACGTCCGGTATAATCTAAAGTCAATACCATTTGTCCGTATGGAGTAGATTCTAACATCTTTCCGTATTGTCCTGCATATTTTACTTCTGCCTGTCCAAGTTTTTCTGAAACAGTAATGCGTTCAAGTGAACTGGCTACCATATGAGCTGCTAACCACGCTTCCATTTCAGTAAGTAAAGTGGTTGGCATTGAATCAATATCGTATTCAAATACCTTATTAATCAAAGCATTTGCCGCCGTTATACACCGATCAACAAATGTTCGATTTAATGAATCCCCATTTTCCATAAGATCCACAACATCATCAGTCAACGCTCTTACTGCCATTATCCTCTCCTTTCTTTTTTACGATTTGTCCATAATAACGGATCAATAAATGATAATACTTGTGGGGTCCATTTAAGCCCCAACCAATCCAATACATCATACAGCTGTCGGTAATCTCCATTTATCATACGCTCCGGCCATATAATCTTACAATTCAATCCTTCAGTTATCATATCAGCAAAACGCTTTTCATACTCATGTACCATCCATAACCAACCATCTTCTTCAGTTTCAACATTAATCAATTTACGATTTTGTTCACTTTTAAAAGCAGTCATGTATCCCGTTTTACAACAAGCATCAATTATATCCCCGGTTCTTCTACGTACAATAATCCAACGAGCATTTGGAAAAGTATAATCCCACACCCTCCATAATAAAGCGGCTCTTGCACTTTTATACATCCATTTGCCCCCTTTATACCTTTCAGATATTAATTGAGTAGCTATTGATTTTTTCCAATTAATAGGAATATAATCAGTTTCACTTGGTAAAGGATATTGCCCTTTTGGATCAACTCCTATTGATTCAAGGTAAGCCCCTT
>Ga0255345_1006425_pt1 | contig 11468 bp, 13 predicted proteins | sample wastewater_treat_6_FD_192415 | JGI IMG/M metagenome (GOLD analysis project Ga0255345, IMG submission 192415) | Wastewater microbial communities from Lulu Island WWTP, Vancouver, Canada - plant20 | ecosystem: Engineered > WWTP > Wastewater > Unclassified | place: Canada: Vancouver, British... | reverse complement strand
TTTCTTACACGGTCCGTATCTTCTCAATCTGGCGAGCTATAATGAGATATATGATTTATCCAAGATGGCTCTGTTAGAGGACCTTCTCTGGGGTGAATCCTTAGGTGCTACTGGTATAGTGGTGCATCCTGGAAGCCATAAGGGTTCAGGGGTAAGGAATGGAATTTCGAGGATTGTGATGGCACTGGAAGAAATAATAAACAAGTCTAACACAAGGTGTAAGATTATTCTGGAGAATACTTCTGGGGCAGGAGCCCAGTTGGGTGCTAGTCCGGAGGAGTTTAAGGCTATAATAGATAGTATAAGTGATAAAACCAGATTGGGAATCTGCATTGATACCTGTCATCTCTTTTCGGCAGGATTTGACATACGGAATACAGATGGTATAAGAGAAACCTTTGACAGATGGTTCTCGCTTCTAGATACATCCTATTTAATTTTGTTCCATGCAAATGATTCTAAAGGAAAACTTGGTTCCCGGCTAGACAGACATACTCATATAGGAGAGGGAGAGATTGGGGAAGAGGGATTTAAAAGCTTATTTAACTTTGAGATATTTAGGACTAGACCAATTATAATAGAGACTCCTAAAAATCCCCCGGGTTCTGATGAGAAGAACATTTATAAGTTGAGAGAACTGGGAAGCCTTCTTTAGACTGCTCTTGTAAAATGTTCCCCTTTATGATAAATTTATTATTGAGTGGAGAGGTGGCTGAGTGGACTAAGGCGCTCGCCTGGAGAGCGAGTGGGCAGAAATGTCCCGTGGGTTCGAATCCCACCCTCTCCGCCATATTGAAAGTACCCGGCTGTGCTAGGTGGGGAGTTAGCGGTGCCCTGAACCTGCAACCCGCTATAGCAGGACTGAATCCCCTCCTTGAGGTTAAGCTGGTGCAGGCAATTTTATACAAGACAGCGATGAAGACTGGGCCCTATACAGCGGAGACCTACAAACCCCGCCAGGTCCGGAAGGAAGCAGCGGTAAGTAGTCATCTCCGGGTGATGTAGGACCACCTAGTTGGAGCTGTTCTATGTATAAAATCCTGTGTCAGCCTTAATCGATTGGAGGGTGCACAGCCGGTTTATTTCTTAAAAGGGGAATTAAAAAATGGATTATATAGCTTTATACAGAAAGTGGAGATCGCAGAGGTTCAGTGAGGTCGTGGGGCAGGATCATATAGTGAGGGCACTTTCTAATGCTATAAAGATGGGGTGGATTTCTCATGCATATCTTTTCTCAGGTCCAAGGGGAACAGGTAAGACTACGATTGCAAGAATATTTGCTAAATCTTTGAATTGTGTAAATGGTCCCACCGTTGATCCCTGTAATATATGTGACCAGTGTATTTCTATCCAACAGGGGAATTCTTTAGACGTTGTAGAATTAGATGCTGCCAGTAATAGAGGAATAGATGAGATAAGAAGTCTGAGAGAGCAGACCCGATTTGTCCCTATTGGGGGAAGGTATAGAGTCTTTATTATAGATGAAGCTCATATGCTTACTCAAGAGGCTTTTAATGCACTTTTAAAGACGCTGGAAGAACCTCCTCCGGGGATAATATTTATTCTGGCTACCACAGATCCGCAAAAGATTCCACCCACTATAACCTCCCGTTGTTTGAGATTTGACTTCCGCAGAATCCCGGATGAACTTATCAGGAAGAGATTAGAGGAAGTAGCGATAGGAGAGAATATCCCTTATGAGGATAGCTCTTTAGAAATTTTATCCAGATATGCAGATGGTTCTTTAAGAGATGCCCTGGCTTATATGGAAGAAGCTATTCTCTATGGAGGGGGAAGCCTGAAAGTAAGAGAAGTGATAGAATGCCTGGGTGTTCCCTCCTATATGCAGATAAAAGATTTCTTACTGGCTATTTATAGGGGGGATCTGGATAAGGGGTTAGAAGTTATAGATGATGTCATGGGAGGCGGAGTTGAGCCAAAGATATTTATTGATAATGTTATATCTGCACTGAAAGATATGGCTTTGCTCCCTGATGAAAAGTCTGAAATTCGCTGGAGTTTAGAGGAGATTTCCAGGTGTATCTCTCTGCTGGAAGATCTTTCCCTTAAGTTAAGATGGTATAATTTCCCCAAACTTGTCTTGGAGGTAGGGCTGATAAAGCTTATAAGTAATTTCAAGCGAGCTGTCGTTGTGTCTGAAGTACGGAAAGCTGATGTCCCTGTAGTAGAATTTTCTACTGACTTCGATAAGATAAAAGATCTATGGTCGCTATTCTTAGATACAGTAAAAAGAGAAAGTATAAGATTACATGCTATACTTAGAGAATGTTTCCCCAGTTCCTTTACTGATAATACCTTAATTATAGGCATAAGGGCAGGATTTTCCTTCCATTATGAATATTTAAGTAAGCAAGAAAATAAAAGAGTTTTAGAAAAAATACTCAGTAGTCTTCTGAAGAAAGATGTTAAGATAGATTTTATAATGGAGGAAGGAAAGGGTGATAAATTGAAATCGACTGCCAATAAGATAGCCGAGATGTTTAATGGCTCGATTATTGCTACCGAGTCTAAGAAGGAGGAAAAAGACAATGAAGATGGGAATGGATAGAGGCGGTATGTTGAAACAGTTTCAAAAACTTCAGGATGACATGAAAAAAGCTCAGGAAGAACTGGCTAATGAGGTTGTTGAAGGGAGCTCTGGGGGTGGTAAGGTTGTTGTAAGATGTAATGGTAATCAGGAGATATTAGCAATTAAAATTTCTAATGAGGTAATTGACCCTGAAGATACAGAGATGCTGGAAGACCTTATCCTGGCTGCTGTGAGAGATGCGCTAGAGAAGTCTAAGAATCTTGCAGAAGAGAAGATGTCTGCTTTTACTAAAAGGTTTGGTATACCGGGATTGTTTTGATGACAGCGAGTTTTAATAAGTTAGTTTCCGAGTTAGAGACTCTTCCTGGTATAGGTCCAAAGCTGGCTGTCAGAATAGCATATTATATATTTAGGTCTCCTAAAGAGACTGTATTAAATTTAACTCAAGCTATAATAGATGTAAAAGAAAAAGTAAAGCCCTGTTCTATATGTTTTAATCTAACAGAAGACGATATTTGTGATATATGTAAAGATCAATCTCGAGACCGTTTTTTAATCTGTGTGGTGGAAGAACCTAAAGATGTCCTCCCCATAGAAAATACTCACTCTTACAATGGTTTATACCACATTCTTATGGGGGCTATAGCGCCTCTTTCTGGTATAGGACCCAAAGATTTAACTATTGAGCCCTTATTGAAGCGTGTAAAGGAGGGAGTAAAAGAGGTTATAATAGCTACTGATCTGAATGTTGAAGGGGAAACGACCGCTATATATCTCAGTAAGTTACTCAAGCCCCTGGGAATAAAAGTTACCAGACTTGCTCAGGGATTGCCTACAGGTTCTGAGATTGAATATGCAGATGAATTTACCCTTAAAGAATCCATAATCGGGAGAAAACCCATCTAGAAAAAGGAGGTATTCTTAGTAATGTTCAGCGATTGGCGTAGAATATTGATATTTGGAGCTCATCCTGATGATGAGATTATTGGAGTAGGGGGGACCATATCCAGGTTAAGCAGTATGGGAAAAGAAGTTTATGTTGTTACATTTACATCAGGAGACACCGGATATTCCCGTCCAGAAGATAGAGGTATCATATCGGAAATGAGGATAAAGGAATCTCAAGCCAGCGATAGGGTCCTGGGGATCACAGAGCGGGTTATTCTGGGTAGACCAACCCAGGGTATTGTGAATGATAGAGAGACGTATCAGGAATGTGTAAGATTAATTAGAAGATACAGGCCAGATGTGATATTTACCCACTGGAATAGGGATAAGCATAGAGACCACAGGGCAGTCTCTGAGATTACTGAAGAGGCATGGTGGAAGGCACAGGAGAACGTCCTGGCAGATATGGGGACACCCTGGAGGGCAGGGGAACTCTATTTTTATGAGGTAAATGAGCTTTTTACATTTCCTTCACTCCTGGTAGATATCTCAGATATGTTAGACATAAAGCTTAAGGCTATGGAAACCCAGAGTTCTCAGATGGATGTCCTTCCCAATATAATGGAATATATAAGAGCTCTGGCTCAGGTAAGAGGCTATCTGAGAGGTTCCAGATATGCAGAGGCATTCCTGGCATCATCTTTTTTAGGTAAGTTAGAATAGGATGGGATTTTCGTTAATAGAACTTTTAGTAGTAGTATCTTTGTTGGGCGTATTAATTCCTACAGGTACTAATAGCTTTATAGGCTTAATAGAATATAATCACCTCTGTACCGCTGCTCTGACACTTGCAAAAAATATAAGAATGTGTCAATATATCAGTATGGAGGAGGGTATAACTACCAGAATACTTTTGGATATTAAAGAGAATAAATATCATTTAGTAAAGGTGGAGAAGGTTCCGGTTCTTTATAAGACTTTTCTGCTGGAGGGAGGTGTGAGCCTTTCCTGGACAAATTTTAAGAAATATAAAATAGAATTTGATCCAGTTGGCTGTCCAGATATGAGTGATGTTGGAACTCCTGATAGAGGAGGTACTATAGCATTGAAGTCTAGAAGTAATAAGTTTTTGTATGTCATTATTACTCCGGTGACAGGATATGTCAGGATTTCTGAAGAACCGCCTTAATAAAGGTTTTACTCTTATAGAGATCATCGTTTCCATATTTATCATAGGTCTGGTGGCAGTAGGGGTACTGATATTTTTCCCAACTTCAAAGATGGCTACAGAAGAATCTAGCTTAAAAACCCGGATAGCGAACAGTGTAGTGTCTAAAATGGAAGAGTTAAGGGGGATTAGATATAAAGGGTTAGAGGTCAAATATAATGATTACTCTGATCCCTCTAGTAAAGTATTTACGTTAGGGTTAGATGTAGAAAGTGGAGTTGTAACACTGAATGATGAGCCAATAGATTCTGAGCATGATTTATATGAGTATTTTAAATTTGGTGACTGGAAAGATGACCTTTCAAAATTAGGAGTAAGTAAGGGTCTAATAGAGATAAAGAGAATCGAAGAGAGTAGCTCAACCATTGATAATCTCCTCAGTGTTAGAATCAGGGCAGAGTGGGGTAAAGATAAAAGTTATGAAATCACCACGTATATATCAGAATAATAGAAAAGGTTTTACCCTTATCGAATTGTTGATTGTTTTACTTCTTTTTTCTTTTGTAATTGCTTTGATATATAATATGTATAATATGGGGGTTTTTGTTTGGAAAAGCACTGAAAGAAGATTATGGACTGTACAGGAGGCCAGGATGTCGCTGGAGAGGATAATCAGGGAGTCCAGAGGGGCAATGGCAGAAAGTATAAATACTACTACCGAAAGTCCTGATCCTGATAGAGAGGGATTTAAATTCAAGAAACCAAATAGTAGTGAATTTATAGGATTTTATAGAGATAAGAATGATGATAAGATTCGAAGATATGTGGATGATAAAGCTGGTAATATTATAGCTACAAATGTAGCTTCTTTCTCGGTAACTAAGAAAGATAATGGTTCATATGAAATTAAGATAGAATTTAATCAGGATAGAGATTCTTATACGGTTTCAGGGGTATTTACCCCCAGAAATTAAATAATAGGGAGTGGTTTATGAGGCTAAAAGGATATAAGGGTATGGTGGGAATTGATCTAGGGACGTATTCAATAAAGGCGGTGGAGGTAGAGTCTAGGGAAGACGGATTTTATCTGACCAGGGCAACCTCTATCTCTTACCCTGAAAGGGTCTTAGAGGGTGGAGAGTTCCAGAATGTCCCTCTTTTTACCCAGTTAATTGAGAAATTATGGAAAGATGGAGATTTTGGTACCAGAAATGTTTCTATCTCCTGGAAGATGGAGAATGGTTTCTTCAGGGTTCTTACCCTGCCATTATTGCCAGATAAAGAATTATTTGAGGCTGTTAAATTAGAGATAGGTAGCAGATACGATGTGGATGCGAGTTTAATATCGTTTGACTATATTATCCTGGATAAAGATGAAAAAAATCAGGAGATAAAAGTTTTAACGGCGGGAATTCCTAGAGCTACTGCTAATACTGTTTATGATGTTCTTAAAGAGGTTAATCTTACTCTCAAGGTCCTTGAGCCTGAATTTATTTGTCAACTTAATGTCCTTCCCCCTGTAGAAGAGAGTTTTATGCTACTTAACGTGGGTGCTTATGCTACAATCTTATATATGGGGATGATGGATACGATAAATGTTATAAGAAATCTCAGGTTTGGGGGAAATACTGCTACTGACGTTATTTCCTCAACTTTAAATATATCTTTTGAAGAGGCTGAGATATGGAAAAAGGATCGATTCTCAGAAGAGGTTGGATATGCCAAAACATCAGTGGGTAATGCACTCCTGGATACTTTTTCGGTGTTTCTAAGAGAAGTAAACAGGTCGATAGATTATTTCTATCAGGTTACAAACTCCTATCCTGCCCGTATTATTTTAGACGGAGGGGGATCTCTCCTTTTAGGATTAGCTGATTATATATCTAGAGGACTTTCACTTCCAGTTGAGATGCTTGATATGGGTAAGGTTGTAAAAAAGAATGTAGATTTAGAAAACTTAAATTTCTACTCTGTGGCTATCGGAGCTGCATTGAGTGGACTTGAGTATAAATGCCCATATAAATTTTTTGAAAGACTTGAGCTGGGGAGGATAGTTATCTGATGTTAGACCTGACTAGAGAGTTTAAAAGAGAAGAGAGCAAGTTAAAGTTACAATCCCTCCTGCAGACAATTCTTATCCTTGTTTTTATAGTAAATGCGCTTGTTACATACTATATACTCTGGCTCAGAGGGAATATTATGAGGGCAGAAATAGAGGGTATAGATAATCAGCTTACATTGCTCTTACCTATCGAAGAGAGAATAAATAAAAAGACAGCGGAATTAAATAGCCTTATAGCAAAGAGGAGGGAGATAGAGAACAAGATAGAAACTCCCAAAATGAATCTTGATCTTATAAGAAACGTATCCATATACGCACCTTCTGATTTCTGGCTTTCTAATTTATCCATTTCGTCCACAGATATAATTTTTGACGGATATGGCTTATCTATAAGAGGGATAAAGAATTTCATCCAGTCAATAGTAGATAACACTCAGGAGAGTAGTCTTTCAAGGACCAGTATACAGAAAGTAAAACTGGGTGGAACTGAATGTTATAATTTTCATATAGAAATTTCGAGAGGTAAGTTATGAGAATAAATATTAGGGATTGGAGGATTATAATACTTATATCTGTGGTGTTTTATGTGTTGTGGATGTCTTTTCTAGTATATCCACAGGGTCTAAAGGTTCAGGAAATGCAACAGGAATTAAATGAGAAGAGGCTAAAATTATCCAGGGCTCAATTTTATCCTGTCAGGGAAAGACAACTTGATAGCGCAATATCTCAGGAGAAGACTCTTATAGAAGAACTGAGTGTTAGACTGTACTCTTATACTGTAATAGCAAATCTACTGAAGGATATAGAAGATATTAGTAGGAAATATGGCATAGAGATTCTCAGTATTAGTGGTCCTAACAAATTAGAAGACAGAGTAAGTTTTAATTTTACATTAAAGGGTAATTATACGAATTTTGTCCCCTGGGCTTATGAATTGAGTATGTCCAAAACACTTAACATTACGCAGCTAAATGCAAAGATTGAGGGTGATAATATCATATACAGTGGTCTCCTGGAGACGACTCCTTTTCAGGAGGTTAAAGTTGGGCAGTAGAATTATTTTCATTGTAATTATTTCCTTAGTATGTATTAGTATAGCAGGGACAGCTATTTTTATAAATAGATTCACTAAAGAAGAATTTCAGGAGATTCCCTCTATTCCTCCTCCAGTTCCTGAATTGCCAGAAAAAACAGTCCAGTCAGTCTTTTATTATCCTCCTGAAATATACAGAGATCCATTTAAGGTTCCGATAAGAATAAAACCTCTCGAAGAGGTGGTAATGGCAGAAGTTCCTCAACAGGAAACCTCCCAAGAGATATCAGCCCCTGGGGAGGAAGTCAGCCCTGCAGTTATTCCTGTACAAAAAGCTCAACCTGTAGCAGAGTCAAAGCCTGAAACTGTTCAGACTGAGGGTAAAGTGCCGGTGGTGACCAAAACTGAAGAAGAAAAGATCCAGCAGAAAATATCTTTACCCAAGGTTATAGTAACAGGTATTATTTACGACAATGAACCATTTGCTATATTGGAATTTGAAGGAAAGAGTGGGATATTTGAGAAGGGGGATAAATTATCCGGAGATTTATCGGTTAAGAAGATATATGTTGATTCGGTAGATATTGACTGGAAAGGTAGAGTCTATAATATAAAACTAGGGGGTAAATATGAAAACTAAGACTGTTTTTATTTTATGTTTATTATTAATTCTCTCTTCAGTTAATATTAGTCTTGGGAAGAGTTTAGCTGATGTTAGCTGGCACATAGAAGGCGATAGATTAATAATAAATCTGAGAGCTCCAGATAGAATTGCCTATACTACTTTTACTCTGTCTGATCCTGTCCGTTTTGTGATTGATGTCTATAATGTTACTATTCCTGACTCTAAAAGTATTGAGATAAATAAGTCCCCAGTAAAATCAATAAGGATGGCACCTAAAGATGAAGAAAAGTTAAGAATTGTTCTGGAAACTGTTAAGATGCCTGAATATAATATTAATCTATCTAAGAACGAGACAGAGCTCTTTGCCGAATTTAAATTGAATGTTTCCTATACCAGTAATTCAATAAGAAAGGTCCTCTATGGTAATGATGCTGTATCTATTTTTTTTAATACCACCTTATCTAGATATGAATGGATTCTGGACGATAATCCCCCTAGATTTATAATGGAGTTTCCTTTAACCTCTCTTACTGGAAAGATAGAAAGAGTTTCTGATTCCAGTGTTGTGAATAGAATCCTTGGGTATGATTATGAGGATAGAGAGAAGAATATAAATACTGTACTGATCGTAGAACTTAAAGAGAAGATAGCACCACTAATCGCGAGGGATCAGGATAATAATATAATAAGATTGAATTTTAAGAGGGAAGAGGTTTCTTCTGCCCAGACTAAAACTGTCCCCTCTCCAACAGCCTCGACTACTCCTAAAGAACAAACTGTAAAGGTTTCTCCCGGTGAGAAAAGAGTGTCACTTAATTTTAAGGATGCAGACATAAAAGATGTCCTTCAGGCATTGTCGATGAAAGCTGGAGTAAATATCATCGTGGATGAGGGTGTTTCTAAAAAGATTACCCTGACTTTAAATAATGTCACCGCTAGAGAAGCTTTAGAAATGATAACCAAGGCTTCAGGTTTAGCTTATGAAAGATGGAACAATGGTTATATAGTAGCCAGCCCGGTTAGACTGCTGGAAATTTTAGACTCCGGCATGGCTAAAGTGAAGCAAACAGTAGAGTCGATAGAGATAAGAGGAGACATAGCGCAGATACAGAACACGTTGAAGGTAGTATACCCGGATATAGTGACAAGTATAAGTGGCAGATACATAGTACTGAGGGGAGAAGAGGGAAAGATAGGAGAAGCGAAGAGACTGATAGGAGAGATAGACAAGCCCCAGGATGTAGCGGTAGTAAAAGAAGTAGTTGAGGCGATAGAGATAAAAGGGGAGACAGAAAAGATAATACAATCGATAAAGACAGTATACCCAGAGTTAGTGATAACAGGGAGTAATGGGAAGATAATAATAAAAGGGGAGGAAGGTAAGGTAAAGGAAGGGATAGAGTTAGCGAAGAGATTAGAAGTGAATGTAGTAGATGAGCCTAAGGTAAGAGAAGTGATAAGACTAAAAGGGTTAGAAGCCCAGAGTGTTAAGGATGCGCTGAGTGGGATAAGCGAAGTGACCATAACAGCGATAAAGCAGACAAACAGTCTGATAGTGCAGGGGACAAAGAGTAAAGTAGAAGAGATAAAGAGTTTGATAGGGGTACTTGATGTAGAGCCAAGTAAGGAGAGTAAATACGCGGTAGAGTCGATAGAGATAAGAGGAGACATAGCGCAGATACAGAACACGTTGAAGGTAGTATACCCGGATATAGTAACAAGTACAAGTGGCAGATACATAGTACTGATGGGAGAAGAGGGAAAGATAGGAGAAGCGAAGAGACTGATAGGAGAGATAGACAAGCCACCGGATGTAGTAGAACTCATAGCTAAAACCACTGAAATAACTGAGAGGATGAATCTTAAATATATTGAGGCTAAGGACTTTGTAGAGTCAGTTAAGGGGCTTTTCCCACCGGATACTATCTCTGTAGAATCTCCAACAAATAGTATCCTTGTGAAAGGCACAAAGGATACTATAGATAGAGTTCGTAGTTTTATTACAGCCGTAGATATTCCTACTCCACAGTATATGTTAGAGGCAAAATTAGTAGAGGTTAATAGAGATGGAGCTTTACTTCTTGGTGTAGATACCAGCCTTTCTGGGAGTGTAGGGGTGAATCTTTCTGCTGATGATTTTGCACTGGAATCTTTGACCTCTCTAGTTTCCACCACCGTTCAGCTGAATGCCATATTAAATATGGCTCAGAGTAAAGGTTTAGCTAAAGTTATAGCTGCTCCCAAGATAGCTGCTATTGATGGGAAAGAGGCTAGTATATTTATAGGGGATAATATATACTATACTATACCAACAACTGAAGGAGGATTTGAACTCAGACAGGTAAGTGCTGGCGTAACTCTTAGTGTTACTCCTAAGATGGAGAGAGATAAGATGATAAGACTTAAGATAGCTCCTGAAGTAAGTAGTATTACTGGATGGACTGGTAGTGGCGCTACCATAGCTCCTAATGTTGGAACCAGAAGAGCCACTACGGAACTAAAGGTTAAAGATGGTGACACAGTAGTGATTGGTGGTCTGATGAGGGCTTCAGATACAGATAATATTAAGAAGGTTCCTTTACTTTCTAATATTCCTATACTGGGTCAGCTCTTCCAATCCAGAGATACAAAACAGGAGGAGAGAGAGCTTATTATAATGATTACAGTAAATATGGTAAAGGAGGAAGAATAATGCTATATCGTAGAGATCTTCTTTCTATTGAGGATTTAACTGTAGAAGATATAGAAGATATATTTAATCTCACCAATTATTTAAAGACGGAAGAAGGTAAAAATCATAAACCCTTATCTGGTAAGACTGTTGCCCTGTACTTCGAAAAGCCCTCTACCAGAACCAGAGTTTCATTTGAAGTTGGTATTTTCCAATTGGGAGGATATCCTCTTTATTTAGATAATAAGAGCCTTCAAATTTCAAGAGGAGAAACCCTGGCTGATACTGCCAGGGTCCTTTCTAGATATGTTAATTGTATAGTGGCCAGAACTTTAAAAGATGAGACTGTTAGAGAATTAGCCAGATATGCTGATATACCTGTTATAAATGCTCTTACAGATAGAGAACATCCCTGTCAGGTTCTCGGGGATATATATACTGTAAAAGAAAAGATAGGCTCTTATAAAGGT
>Ga0255345_1006423_pt1 | contig 11470 bp, 14 predicted proteins | sample wastewater_treat_6_FD_192415 | JGI IMG/M metagenome (GOLD analysis project Ga0255345, IMG submission 192415) | Wastewater microbial communities from Lulu Island WWTP, Vancouver, Canada - plant20 | ecosystem: Engineered > WWTP > Wastewater > Unclassified | place: Canada: Vancouver, British... | reverse complement strand
TATGGCCAACTCTCTTATGATCGGCTGTGCAAAAATGGGCATGGACTGCCGCATCGTTTCGCCCAAATCATTGTTCCCCGAAAAGAAGCTCGTTGAATTAGTAAAAGATATCTGCAAAGAAACCGGCGGAAGCATCACTGTAACCGATGACATTAACAAAGGCGTAAAAGGCGCGGATGTTCTTTACACAGACGTATGGGCAAGCATGGGTGAAGAAGACCAAATGCAAGCACGCATCAAACTCTTGTCTCCCTACCAGGTCAACATGAAAATGGTCAAAGCGACAGGAAAAGAAAAAACACTGTTCCTGCACTGTCTACCGGCGTTCCACAACAATGACACCACCGTTTCAAAAGAAGTCGGTGCCATGGAAGTCACCGAAGAAGTATTCGAAAGCAAATTCTCAAGAGTATTCGATCAGGCCGAAAACAGACTGCACACAATCAAAGCAGTTATGGTAGCAACCTTAGGCACAAAATAACTCAAAAAACACTCTCTAAAACCAAAGGCCGGCCGCCAAAAGCAGCCGGTCTTTTTTTAGGCTGAGCAAAAGGTAAATTTTATTGCTTAATTTATCGTTAAAGTTTTTTGAAGTTATGCCGAAGAGGATTCTGAAAAATTGTAAAATATTGAAAGGAACTCTTGTTCCATGAACAGACGTCGTAATTCTTTAATTTTAAGCGGATTTTTGGCAATGATTGTGAGCGCGTCTTCTTTTGCGCAGTCTTACGATGCCATGTCATCGGGCAGTTTTGGCGGCAATAATTTTTACTTTGAAGCGCAATCATTGGGTGAAACCAATTCGAACGCTTATACCACAGGCCACCAGACCTATACCATAAAAAGCGGCGATACCTTGGGTTCCATTTCAAAAAAGTTCTTTGGAACCACAACAAAGTGGAAAGAAATCGCAAAAGCTAATAATATCAGCGACCCGGGCAAAATAAAAGTGGGCCAAATGATTGAGATACCCACAACAAACCTCGAAAGAGGCGAAGGAAACCTTGTCAGACACAGACCGGTTCAAACTTACACGCAGCCGGTGACAGAATATCAACCGACAGTGCACTATCAGCCTGTTACCTCTTTGCCGCCGATTGTTAATACTTCTTACGATACGGCGCCTGCCCAGCCTAATGTTGCGCCTAAAAACTTGCCGTTGCCGCCTGTTACAAGAAGCGACGACACTGTTTTATATTCGGGCTCGAGTTTGCCGCAAATAATACTTCCCGGGGAAAAGCAGACGAAAAAAGAAGTCGATACCGGAAACCACGTAACCTTTAACGGTCTTACGGGGCTGATAAATACATTTGCAGCCTATCCGTTAGGCGAAAATCTGTTTTCAACGGCATTCGGAATGACCTGGAACAAGATAGTGAAGCGTGAAGGCGAAAGACTTGCAACCGGCGAAGACGGCGACTTTTGGGAATTCCCTGTATTAATGACTTATGCGGGAGAAAACTTTGAAGTGGCGTTCAAGATTCCCTTTGAATCATATGATGTTTACGCCCCAATAACCTATAATTTCAAAGACGGCAGCGATTCGGGAATGGGCGACTGCCAACTACGATTCAAATTCACCTCAGAGAGTGACGAAATGGCATCTTGTTTAGGGTTAGGAGCGATTTTTCCCACCAGCGACATCGGAATCGGCAACACAGACACCAATAACGCATGGGAGCTTTTTGCCGGGCTGTCGACTAAGCGCAAAGAAGGCGGCAACCTGCATCTTAATGGCGGATATCAAGCCGGTGACGGCAACACGGCTCATGAGGGCGTGTTTGTAAATGTCGGTTTTGACTACAGAGCGAACGATTCTTTTACGTTCATTGGCGAAGTGAACTTTTATAATCGAGTCAACGCGGGAAAAAGCACCGATTTGAATCTTGGTTTGCGTTATCATGTTAAACCCGGAATGTCGCTTACACTCGCCGCTCCGATTTCTCTCAGCAACGATATGTTTTTTGGTTATGACTATAGACTTCAGGGACTTTTACAGTATCATTACTAAAATACATCTTTTATTTAATGTTTTTGCTTGTTTAGCCGATGATTAAATAGAAAACTTATGATAGCTCAAAGGAGCCGGTATGGTTAAAAAATTTCAAATTATGCTGACTTTGGTTTTAAGCGTTATGCTTTTAACACTCGTCGGTTGCGGCACAAAAAGCACCCTCAGGGGGTCTATTGTGGGAACAATCATTGACTCTCAGACAGGAATAGGCATAGCCGGCGCTACCGTAGTAACATCACCATCGACCGGTTCTGTTATAACCGACATTAATGGTGCTTTTTCAATTAACGACGTTAATGCTGGAGTTTATACTGTAACGGCGCACGCGAGCGACTTTAATTCTAATTCTGTTACTTGCAGTGTTGACAGCGGATTGTCTGTAACCACCAACATAGTTTTGGTTTCGACCGGCGGAAGTTTTTCAAGAAACATTTTGCCGATTTTTACCGTGAACTGCGCAATTTCGGGATGCCACAACGACAGTGCCGCTGCCGGCAGACTCAGATTGAACAGTTATTCGGCTGTAATGACCGGCGGTAAATCTGGGGCGGTTATCTACCCCTTCGATTCTTCAACCAGCAGGTTAGTTAAGCGCATTAAGGGCACAGAAACCCCTAAAATGCCGCTGGACAGAGCAAGCCTTCCCACCGCCGACCAGGGCTTGATTACCAATTGGATAGCCGGCGGAGCTCGCAACAACTAAATAATTTTTTGGGGTATTTTTGTGGAAAAGGCAACGTTTTTCGGTACCATAGCAGTATCAGTGTTACTTGCAGTCAGCATTATGATGGCAGGCAGTTTAAAAGCATTTTATGATGTTCCGTCAATAATGATTGTTATTGGCGGCGGTTTGTTTTCTATGTTTATTGCCTACAACACAGAAACCGTAAAAAAAGCGCTCTATATGATCAAACAAGCATATATGGCCCCCGACGAATTTGATTATCTTAAAATTATCAGTACTATCCTCAGCACTGCCGACGTGGCCAGAAAAGAGGGTGTTCTCGCTCTTGACGCCAAAATGTCAGAAATCGACAACGAATACATGCGACGAGCTTTGCAAATGGTTGTTGACGGTGTTGATGTAGGCATAATTGAAGAAATTTTAATGACAGAAGTAGACGCCACCGCGAACCGCCACACAGAAGTAAAAAGCGCCATCGACTTTTTTGGCGCCTCCTTACCCGCATTTGGCATGATCGGAACGATTTTGGGTCTTGTTTTGCTTTTAGGTAACCTTGACGACCCCGCAGCTATTGGCCCGAATATGGCCGTTGCACTTATTACAACCTTTTACGGCGCCGTTGCCGCAAATGTTTTGTTTATACCTTTAGGCAAAAAGGTAGACCAGAGAAACAACATAGAATCTCTTTATTTGGAAATAATAGCCAGAGGGTGCTTGATGATTGCTTCCGGAATACACCCAAGAATTATTCAAGAAAGACTGCTTGCTTACGTTTCCCAAAAAGATCGCGGCAGATTCAACGAAATTCACTTAGCAAAAGAGCTGAAGGAATAGAATAATGGGCGAAAGAAAAAAACCTGAAGAACCAAGCGCAGCATTATGGTATGTATCTTTTTCAGACCTTGTTACCAACATGCTGTGTTTCTTTATAATGCTCTTCGCATTTTCGACCCTCGACAGCCCAACCAAAAGAATGTCTTCAGAAATTAAAGAACAAATGTACTCTACGGTTTTCTCAATAAGCAGCCAAACCGCAGCCCAAACTTGGCTTAACGACGGCGGGAAAGGGATACTCTCTTCCTCTCTTGTTCAAAAGAAAAGCGATATCCCTCATGTTGTCAAAACTATTAAAAATAAACTTTCGAGAGTAAGCGTTGCAGACAGACTTAAAGTTACAAACACTGATCAAATGGTTAAAATTCAAATACCCGCAAACGTTATGTTCGAAAGCGGGAGCACTGAAATGAAAGCAGGTTCGGAAGAAGTTTTGAAGGCTCTTGTACCTGTTATTGCCCCACTCGAAAACTATATAAGAATCGACGGACACACAGACGACACACCGACAAAAAACAGCATTTTTCCCACAAATTGGGAATTATCGGCAGGAAGAGCCTGCAGAATTGTAAGATTTTTTATCGATGACTGCGGGCTCGATGCCGAAAGATTCTCTGCTCAAGGGTTCGCGGATAACCGCCCGAAGATGGCTGATACAACCCCGGAAGCAAGAGAAACAAACAGACGTGTCGAGTTGATTATTTTGAACGAAAAAGTTAAAAAGATAAAAAGTTTCTCATGGGATTAATAAATCAATTGCCGCTGTTAAAAACTCGCACTCTCGAATAAGCCAGCATGTTATCTATTTTTTGCCTTTGAGATTCGTCGTAGACCTTTATTTCATCTGTTAAATAAACATTGCCGAGCAATTCAAGCACCTGTTCGTATCGTTTCATATGAAACGCACTTTCGGCCTTTCCCAGGAGATAAAATTTGTTTTGTGGGCTTGATGCATGAAGTTGTGAATAAAACAAATAAGATTTCAGATACTGACCTTCAGCCAATGACTTTTCAGCCATGCCCTCCATGGTGTTACGCCCAAGCAAGCTTTTTGCGGGTGCGCTGACGGGAAGGGCCGTAACCAGTCTTACGTTGCGTGCCTCGCTCGGAGATTTCATAAGGTGGGGCTCAAGGGTTGAAACAAAATTGGTTTTGCCTTCTTTTCCCGAGACTATATTAAAAGACGGACCGAAAAAATTACGTTTGTAATATTTTGCGGTTTCTTGCGGGTCAGCTTTAGACTTAAGCTCTAAATCAGTTGTAAAAGGCTCGCTTCTGTATTCAAGCTCTCTGAGGAGAGCTAAATAACGTTCTGTTATGGGGTGTTTAGGCTGTTTTTGATTTGCCGACACAAACATGTCTATTGATTCGATGTAATTTCCGGCATGAAACTCGCTCATTCCGCATATAATCATAGCCTGCACATCGTCAGGGTAAAACTTATAATATTCATAAGCCTTTTTTGCTGCTTCTTCGTAATGACCACGCTCATATAGCTTCTGCGCTTCTCTCAGAGAACGAGAGAGCTCTCTGCCGTCAACCGCGCAAAGAGCTGTCAGAACAAATATCATTGTAAGCAACTGCGATTTTTTCATTAAATCAAAGTTTATCCCACTCTATATCGTCTTTATGTTCTATATTAGGCGGTTCAACCTGAACCTCCGTTTCTGTATCAGGAGAAGTAGCCGTTTCACCGGCCTGCTGTTCTATATCCCATGAGTCGCCCTTTAAATAATCATCGGGCGGTTCAAAGTCTTCTTGACTCACTACATGCTTGTAAGCCTGATTGGCTGTAACAAGAAATATGGCCAAGAGAATAAATACAACTCCCCATTTCCAATTATCGTTTCCATGCATAATCTAAACTCCCTACTGTAAGGCCTGTTATCGAACTACTTTCTCGGCTAAAGGAAAACTAATTATAAGTGTTCCTCTAACCCTGTCTGAGTCAACAAAATTCATATCAAGCGAACGAATAATATGAAGAGGTAAATTGCGATTTTTCATATTTCTGAAAAACTCGGCAAAACTTTTAAAAGAAGTGGCAAAGGCTATTTTAACGGGCACTATTTCGGCGCCTTTCCAACTCCCGTCGTCAATCTCAGCCCCAATGGGCATTCCAAATTCGTCCAGTTCAACATTTTTTAAGTCTACAACACCGGGGGTATTGTTCTCTTCGTCATTTTTTTCTTCAATAAAATAGGGTTTGTACACATCAAAAGATTTGATTATAAAGCCGTCTGAACAGTCATAAGTGCAGTCTGTTATCATCTTCATCAATGCCGCTTCTTCAAAACCCGGTTTTAAAAGACGTCTTGTCAATAACCACATTTTTTGCGGATCGTCTAAAATTGTTTTTTGTTCTTTTTTTAGAGTTTCGTAAGTAGCTTGAGCTTGGAGATTCTCTGCTTCAAGGGTTACGAGTTGTGCTTCAAGCTTTCTGAAAGAATCTTGAGCAGTTGCCGCTATTAGGTTCCACAAAAAAAACGAAATCATGACCGAAACTAATACCGAGATTAAAACCCCTGTCATTGAGTTTTTCATGGGAGCACCCCCTTTATAAGGAATTCTGTTCCTTTGGGTGTTTGCCTGCTTACTATGCTTACAATACGAAGCAAAGGACCTTTTCTTATTTGCTTGTCCGTGCTTGCGTCAACAAGCCTTTTCACAAACTCCGCGACACAAGAAGCATCTGAACCCAAGCCTTTTATCACACAAATTTCACCGGCAACAGATGAAGCTAACTCTTGTTCTCCGATTTCTGTTTGTTCTAAAGAGCTTAAGTAAGGATTTGTCTCTGACTCTTCTTTTTTGAGCTCAGGGTTGTTAGATGCGGCATCAGATGAAGGTAGGTTGATAAAAGCGGCCTCGGCATCGGTTTTAACCATAATTTCTTCAGGTATAACACCGTTTTCACGAGCCAAAATTCTAATTCTTGCCAATGCCACAGACATGTCAGGCCGTTCAATAACCGGATTCAAAATTTTGCCGAATTTTCCTGAAAGCTTCAATATTCGAATAGGTCTTCCGGATTTATCTCTCATTATTTCGTCTTCAGATTTCAATTCAAGAGCTTTTTGCTTCTGAATAGCTATTTGAGCATACTGCAAAGACATTCTTTCTTTGATAATACCTCTGTATCCAAAAGAAACAACCAATCCCGCTAACAATATACCGACAGCCGCGTAAATCGGCATTTTGTTCACAAAACTCTCATACAGCCGCTCTTTCTCTCGCGCAGCCATTTGAGCTATTAAATTCATCTTATCGGAATCTTTGGCAGAAGCGGCTAATGACCCGCCTATTCCAGGTATAAAAGGCAAAATATATTTTTGCTTTGCTTCGGCGCTAACAGCCTCATTATGAGATTTAGACATAACGGCAGCGATATCGATACCGGAAGAAACATCTAAGGCATTAATTTTCGTGGGACTGAAATAGCTTTGTTCATATGACAAAAAGCCTTCAGAAGCGGCACCTCCGCCCATAAAACTGAGCAAATCTATTTGATTGAGTTTGCTTACGGCCCTAAAATAATCAAAACTAAACCTTATTTTTTGAGAATAAACTTCAAGTTCTGCTGAAGTGGGTTTAACAGACATTTCGCTCATGCCGGAAGGAATATATCGGTAAAATTTCAGTTCACCGGCCGAGAAAATCTGTAAATGCGTGCCTACATAACCAACATTTACGACAGAAACAGCAGGCAATCCGGTTATATCTGCCATGCCAAGCAAGGATGTTCCCGAATAAACCTCGGGATACAAGCCACTAAGCTTTATGCCGGCAGATTTAAATAAATCAATATGTTTTTTGAGCAAAGAATCAGGAACAACAGATAAAACAACCGAAAAAGGATTATTGCGAATAATCTTGTAAGAATATGAGTAGGGAGCATCTTTATAAGAAGCGGAAAGCATTTTTTTCGCTTCCCAGTTCAGCGTTTTTTCTAAAACTTCGGCCTGAATTTGTTGGGGCAAATCCAATATTTTTACCTGTAATTCTCTGTTTGAATAAATGGAACCGACAGTTATATTTTTATAAACCGACAATCTTTCATTTAGGCGCTTTAACGCTTTTACTACGATGCCCTTAGACTGTTCATCTTCACGGTTGAGCAAAGGCGCGTCAAATTTTTCTTCTTCAACCGAAATCAAACGCTTAGTTTTAGCGGATATTTCAACAACAACGGCTTTGATTGAAACGGAGCCGATGTCAATCGTTACAAAATTCCCTTCGTGGGTTTTCTTTTTCATCTGACCTCCATAAATCGCCCTAGACCGCTGCGACCCAACCGATTTTCGATATTAGTTCTCATGTATGTTTTCTTTATTAAAAGATTATTCCCTTCAAATAAGCTTACTGCACACAAAAGAGACAATGTTTCGCTGTTCGAATTTTCATTTTTTGCAGCAAGGTTAACCTTTAAATTGCGATTGTTTTCAAATTTTGCTTCATAAGCTAAATCAAAAGGTTCAAACTTCCCTCTTAAATGTGCTATTCCTTTTTCAAGCCCCCCATCGGCCGCATGAAAAACAATTGTCTCTAACACGTCGGTTCTTCCCATGTCCAGAGAAAGGCGAGAAATGGTCTGACCGGCTGTTACAAGCATAAAAACCACCGTTGTAACAAGAAAAGTCAGATACAGGGCAAAACCTTGTCTATTCATGTTCTGCTCCTAAAAAAGAAAAGACGAGAAACACACTCATCGGTTTCTGCCTTTTTATTTTTGTTGTCGTCTCTGCAAAGTGACAATCTTATAAAATATCCCTCACCCGGTTGAGCCGTTAATTTAAGTTCATTAATAAAATAACCGCCGTCTAAGCCCATGGCTTGAAAAAGCTCTGATTCCGAAATATTGGGAAACCCGGAATTGGTTTCGGGTTTTTCTGTAACTCGGGTTCGAAGCCAAACCCTTGCGTTGCTCATAGCACTGCGCATTACACGGTCTTTCGAAACAAAATTATAATGCACATAACTTAGATCTAACATATAAAGCAATGCGCTTATTGTAAGACCGCTTATAAGAATTACCACAGAAAATTCCATTAAAGAAAAACCTTTTTTGTCAGCCTTCATTTGTTTGAACTCCCGTGTTTGGAATATAAATGAAGGATTCTAGCGTAAATTTTTTGTTTTGACTTTCAATGTTTGTAAGAATTTTACAGATTCCTGGTATTTCGTCGGGTGCTATTGATGAAGAAATATTCCATTCGGGTTTTGTCCGGAACTTGGACTTTAAGAAAGATTTTTCAGGCTTTATAGCCCCGACAACAAGTTCAGACTTTATGAATTCAAGTTCACGTTCAGCCAAAAAAGCCGCTTCTGACTCAAATGAAGCCTGTAACAGCAAGTCTTTAGATGTTGTAAAACCAGAGTACATTATCGTTAATATTCCGCCGACAACCAAAACCGATATTAAAATTTCGACTAACGAAAAACCGAGTTTTCTGTAATAACCTGTTTTTTTATCAGCTTTATTCGCCATAATCACAATTTAACGGTTACAGATGCTGTTTTATTTTGGCTTAAACGCACCTGAACTGCCAATCCGGAGACTTTTCTTTCGGCAATTAAAAAAAATCCTTCAGAAGTCACATGGATTTTTTCGGGAAAATATCTTTCGTCGAGTTCGGGAATTCGAAGATAAAGGGAAGGAGCATCTTCAACTTGAATCATTCTTTTTTCTGAAAGAATAATCAAAGGAGCATTTCTCATTACAGCTCTTTGTTTACAAGTTGCAAAAAAAGCAGACAGCTTATCACTGACGGTTTTAACCGTATAATCGGATGTTACACCCGAATAAACAGAAAACCCGGCTTCGCATATTATTCCAAGGACTATGAGAACAATAAGAGTCTCAATCAGCGTAAAACCTGCGAATCTTCTTTTGCAGCGGTTCATTTGAGCTGCCATTATATTTATTACCAATAATGATGCGCCGTGTCTTCAGAGCCGTCGGGGCCCATCTGACCATTCATACCTATCCATCTTGTTCCGAGTCTGAGAGCGCAAACCACACCGCGGCCGCCCATTTTTCCGTCGGCGCCTATTATCCATAGACCGGTGTTATCAGTGTTATAAAAACGATAACTAGAGCCTGTCCATGTGTTCCCCCAGCGGTTGGCAGCTTCGGGACAAATGAATAACTTTCCGTTTTGAGCAATCTCGTTAAGCTGAAGTTGAGCATTAGAGTATTTCCAACTCAAATTACCCGCTCTGTCTATCCATGCCCAACGGTTTTTTCCCATGTCGAGAGCAAAGTTCTTTGCTTCCCAGAGAGAAATAATGCTTTCAACACCTTTTTGATTAGAAAGGCATGATTTAGCACGCGCAATTGAAGCGATTCCCTGATATCTCGGAACAGCAATCGAAGTTAAAATCCCGATAACCAGAAAAACGATTAACAATTCAACCAACGAAAACCCTTTTCTTTGCATATCGCCTCCACGAAAGTTTGCATCGTTAGACGCAACAGTAAGTCTACCGTACAAGCTTGCCCATGTCAAATATTGGTAAATACACAGCCAATGCCAATAAAGCAACAAAACCGGAAAGAAAGACCACCAAACATGGTTCCAATAAAGAAACCGCACTCTCTAAAGTCGATTCTAAATCACGCTCATATATTTTTCCCATCTTTTCGAGCATTTCGCCAATATTGCCCGTTTGTTCCCCAACGCTTATCATTAAGACTATTGTATCGGAAAAAAGGTGGCGATGCCTGCTGATAGCCTGCGACAAAGACTCACCTCTGCTCACCGCTTCCCTGGCATCTGAAATTGCATCTTTATAACATCTGTTCCCCATGGTTCGTTCAACAGCCTGTATCGACGTTAAAATCGGAACACCGCTGCTTAACAAAACCCCTAATGTTCGCGAAAAAAGTACTATCTGAAGCTGTTTTATTAAACTGCCTATAACCTTTACAGAAATAAAAACCCGATCTATAAAAAGCCCGCCCGATTCTGTTTTTTTGATCGAAGCGTAAATAAAATAAACGGCAATGGCCGATAAAAGCATATGAACAAAATATGCGGAAACAAAGTTAGATGTCATTAAAACAATTTCGGTGGGCAACGGCAATTTTTGCCCCGAAGCCTGAATTTCTCCGATTAATTTCGGAAAAACAAAAACCAAAACCGCCCAAGCTACAAACAAAGTTGTTAAAAGCAATACAACCGGATAAATCATGGCTTTGAACATTTTATTTCTGAGTCGGTGGGTTGAATCATGTATGTAAGCATATCGCTCCAAAACCTGATCTAAGATGCCGCCGACTTCTCCGACCTCGACCATAGTAATAAAAAGGTTCGAAAAAATATTATTATGATTTTTTAAAGCTTCGGAAAAAGATTTTCCCGATTGTATCTTCTCGCCTATGTCAGCAAGCAAGCCTTTTAAAGGCAGACTCGGCGCTTGTTTTTCTAGGGCATCGATACTCATCAATAAGGGACATCCGGCACTTATCAAACTGGAAAGCTGAATGAAAAAAAAGTTTAAATCATCGGATGAAACCTTTGCCTTCTTTTTTCCGGTAATGACCAATGATTGCAAAGGAGCCAACTTGATATCAACAACAAAATATCCTCTGTCTGCAAGCCAGGATCCGACTTCTTCGATACTTTCCGCGTCCATATAACCGTTCATCGGTTTTCCGGCAACATCGACAGCCCGATATGAATATCTTGCGCTCACATCTTACTCCCGAGGTTTATCAGCGAATCCGCACCTTCTGCCAAGGCCATTCCCACATCTTCGCTACGAGTCAAACGCAAAACTTCGTCCATGGTGGTAACACCTTTAACCGCCTTAATAATGCCATCTGCACGCATTGTACGCATTCCGGCACGAATGGCAGCGTATCTTATGTCTCTGGCGGATGCAGATTTTAGTATCAGTCCGTGTATCTCATCTGATATGGTCATTATTTCATG
>Ga0255345_1006413_pt1 | contig 11488 bp, 9 predicted proteins | sample wastewater_treat_6_FD_192415 | JGI IMG/M metagenome (GOLD analysis project Ga0255345, IMG submission 192415) | Wastewater microbial communities from Lulu Island WWTP, Vancouver, Canada - plant20 | ecosystem: Engineered > WWTP > Wastewater > Unclassified | place: Canada: Vancouver, British... | reverse complement strand
TTTTTTTGTCGGCGGTGCGGTGCGCGATTACCTGCGTGGTGTGACGCCGGGCGATTACGATATCGTCACCTCCGCGAAGCCTGAACAGGTGGCGGAACTTTTCGAGCGTACCGCGGATATCGGCGCGAGGTTCGGGGTCACGGCCGTGATTTCCGGCGGCAACGTCTATGAGGTGGCCACCTTCCGCAGTGACGAGGCGTACAAAGACGGAAGGAGGCCCGTGCAGGTTCGTTACTCCACGGCGAGGGAGGATGTTTGCCGCCGTGACTTCACCGTCAACGGTCTTTTGATGGATCCGGAATCGGGTCAAATCATCGATTATGTCAACGGCACCCAAGACATTGAAAAAAAGATCATACGTACCATCGGCGACCCTTATCAGCGCTTTGGCGAAGATTATCTCAGGATGTTGAGGGCCTTGCGCTTCGCGGCGAATCTTAATTTTTCCATTGAACAGGATACAAAAGACGCCATCGTGGCACATGGCAAAAAAATACGAGGCATCAGTGCCGAGAGAGTGGCCGAGGAGCTGGATAAAATCCTCACACGCGGCGGAGCCCGTCGTGGTTTTGAATTATTGTCAGCGACCGGATTATTGCGTCATATTCTTCCGGAAGTCGAAAATCTCAAAGGAGTGGGGCAGCCGCCCCGCTACCATCCGGAAGGAGACGTATGGGAGCATACGATGATCATGCTCGAGGTGCTTGCCGCCGAAACAGCTCCCCGCACCAATGCCACGCTGGCCTGGGCCGCGCTCCTGCACGATGCGGGCAAGCCGGCGACACGCACGGTAGATGAAAAGGGAGTACACTTTTACGGACACACACGTGAGGGGGAACGAATCGCCGCGGAAATAGCCGCCCGTTTGAAATTTTCCCGCGCCCGTCGCGACGGTCTGGTTGCTTTGATTCATCATCACATGGCATTCATGAATGTTCAGAAAATGCGCCCCGCACGCCTGAAGCGTTTTTTACGCATGCCCGATTTTGATCTTCATTTACAACTGCACAGGCTTGATTGTCTGGCCAGTCATGGTATGCTCGACCATTATGAGTTTTGCCGTGCCGAGTTGTCACGAGCGGCTCCTGAAGAGCTCAGGCCGGTACGGCTTTTGACAGGAGATGATCTGATGGCCATGGGATACGCGCCGGGCAGGCTCATCGGTGAGATCCTCAGAAGGCTCGAAGATGAACAGCTGGAAAGCAGGATCAAGACCCGCGGCGAGGCAGAGGCGTTTGTCCGCCACAACTGGGGTCTCTAAATAAATCACAATGGTGAATCTTTGATGAAGTTTCAAAAATATAAAATAGCGCCTCTGATTTGTCTCTTGCTCACGGTTTTGATGTTTCCATCATGTGCAAGCCGTGATGTGAAGGTGAGCTCTCAACCGGCTGTGGCCCAAAAAAAACATCTGGCACTGATGGGTTATACCATTCAGGCCGGAGCTTTCGCGCGGGTGCAAAACGCTCTACGACTGACCGAAAAGCTGAAGGATCGCGGCCTTGACGCAACTTATTTCAAAGCTCCCGACGGGCTGTTCAAAGTACGCTTCGGTAATTTTACATCCAAAGATCAGGCACGCGTACGGGCCGAGTCGCTGCAGCTAGCAGGGGTCATCGAAGAATTCTATATCGTTCTTCCTGAAGAATCACCGGCGGCAAAGCAGCGGCAACTCGGTGTTGATTATCTCAGAGAGTCGCTTGTGAAAAGCGCTTATGATTTTATAGGCGTCCCATATTTGTGGGGAGGCTTGTCGGCGGATACGGGGTTCGACTGCAGCGGCCTGACCATGACCGTGTATCAGCTGAACGGTCTGAACCTTCCTCGTCATTCCAGAACACAGTACGATGCAGGAGACGAAGTATCTCTCGACGAACTGCAAAAAGGTGATCTGGTATTTTTTGCAACGCGCGGGCGGGGCAGAATATCTCATGTCGGCATTTATATCGGAACCAACAAGTTCATTCACGCTCCAGCGCCGGGAAAAAAAATATGCATAAATTCTTTGAAGGATGCCTATTATGCAAAGCGCTTCATGGGTGCGAGAACATATCTTTTGTGAAATGAGATATGAAAACGCGGAAAGCCTTGTCAATCGTGAGTTTCATGACTCGCCAAAAAAAATGATTTAAAAATAAAATTGATAATATTTGTTGTTCAGCAGCACAAGCAGTAAATAAAAACAGTTTTGCATCAGAATAATAAATAAAAATAATTTGTTTTTTTATAATAGTTTTAGTTGACCAAATAAAAAAAATAAAGTAAAATCCGAGTCAAATTAACGAAGTGGGTTGTAAAGAAAGCAAACTCAACAAAAGGAGGCTAAACCCAATGGCAGTAACAGCAAAAAAAGTTGCGAAGAAAGCGGCAAAGAAGGTCGCCAAGAAGGCGGCGAAGAAAACCGTAGCGAAGAAAACCGTAGCTAAAAAAACAGCTGCCAAGAAAACGGCTGCCAAGAAAACGGCAGTGAAGAAAGTTGCCAAGAAGGCAGCGAAGAAAACGGCAGCCAAAAAACCCGCGGCGAAGAAAGCCGCAAAAAAAGCAGTAAAAAAATAAATTGGGCAATAGGATCGTTTAAAGAGCAGGCCGGTGTCAAAAGCCTGCTCTTTAAATATCCATTTCATTTGTTACTCCAGCTATACAGGTCAGAGCGTCATTACGCCCCATCGCCTGCTTCGCAATATTTTCATCAGAAATGTTCATCGCTATGAACATCTGTCTGCAAGTTAAAAAGAAGATAACTCATATAAATGCGTCAAACTGTGCCGTGGCGGGTTTTTTGCGGGATTAAGCAATGCGCGATTTAATTCTCAGTATCGACAATGGTACGCAATCTGTGCGTGCTCTCATTTTTGATCTGAAAGGAGCGTTGCTTTATAAGATGCGCGTGCCGCTTGAGGCTTATTTTTCTCGCGAGCCGGGTTGGGCGGAGCAGGAACCACCGTACTACTGGGAATGTCTGTGTCAGGCCTGTCAAATGCTCTGGCGGGAGAAGCCCACACTGAAGGATGCCATCGCCGGTGTGGCTCTCACCACACAGCGCTCTACCGTGATCAATCTCGATAAAGATGGCAAGCCTCTGAGACCGGCGATTGTCTGGCTCGATCAGAGACGCACCCCCGGGCTGAAGCCGATAGGGGGCCTGTGGGGAGCGGCCTTCAAGATCACCGGTATGAGCGAAGCCACTGCATACTTTCAGGCAGAAGCCGAAAGCAACTGGATCAGGACATACCAGCCGGATGTCTGGCGCCGAACCCACAAATATTTATTCCTTTCCGGTTATCTCACCTACAGGTTGACCGGACACTTTGTTGATTCCGTTTCATCTCAGGTTGGTTATGTTCCTTTTGATTATAAGGCGAAGGCCTGGGCCAGGCCGTGGAGCTGGCAGTGGCAAATGACGGGAATTGAGCGCCGGATGCTTCCTGAGCTCATCGAGCCTTGCGGTTTATTAGGCCGGATTTCGAAAAGCGCGGCGCGGGAAACAGGTATCCCCGAAGGACTGCCTTTGATTGCTGCGGCTGCCGATAAGGCCTGCGAAGTGGTCGGGGCCGGTTGTCTGGACCCGCACGTGGGCTGTTTGAGCTATGGGACGACCGCCACCATCAATACGACTCATTACAAATATGCCGAAGCCGTTCCCCTCATTCCCCCCTATCCTTCGGCCGTGCCCGGTGCCTACAGTCTTGAAAACATGATCTACAGAGGCTACTGGATGGTAAGCTGGTTCAAAGAGCAGTTCGCCCATCTGGAGAATATCGCAGCAGCCCGGGAAAATGTCGAAGCGGAAGTACTGATCGAAAAGCTGCTGCACGATGTCCCGCCCGGAGCGATGGGGCTGGTTTTGCAGCCTTACTGGTCGCCGGGCATTCGGGTGCCTGGCCCTGAGGCCAAAGGAGCGGTCATCGGCTTTGGTGACGTTCATAACCGCGCTCACCTGTACCGGGCCATACTGGAGGGGCTGGCCTATGCCTTGAGAGAGGGGAAAGAGACCCAGGAGAAGCGAAGCGGTATTCCCATCACGGAGCTGCGTGTGGCGGGCGGTGGTTCTCAAAGCGATACGGCGATGCAGATCACCGCGGATGTTTTCGGCATACCGGTGTCCCGGCCGCGGATTTATGAAGCATCCGGACTTGGTGCGGCCATCAATGCCGCTTATGGACTCGGACTGCACAAAAGCTTCAAAAGCGCAGTAGAGGCAATGGCGCACACCGGCGATTGTTTTGAGCCTGATCGTGACAGGCATAAAATTTATGATCAGCTCTACAGGCGGGTGTACAAGAAGATGTATAAAAAATTAAAACCCCTCTACGAAGCAATCCGTGACATCACCGGCTATCCGAAAAGGGCGGGGGAGATTTAGCGATAACTCCATGGTGAAGGCTTTGACCGCGCTTTGGCTTCACACCTTTTTACCATCCCGTGAAAGACTGATTGCGGACATCCTACTGCCGGTAGCGGACAATCCGCTACCGGCAGGGTATTGTCACGGGGTCGTTTTTCTGAGCCACAATTGTGGAATCTCTGTCGCGAGCCAGTGGGCAAGAGCGGCGTTCACTTCGGCGGGCTTTTCCTGAGCCATCCAGTGGCCGGAATCAATGAATACTTCAGACAAGTGAGGGCAGGCCCCGCGCATCGGTTCGGCAAAAGAGGAGGTGACGGTCTGGCAGGTCTGATCATATACCCCGTGCAGGAAAAGCACCGGCATGGTGAGCTTCCCGCCATCTTTGGCCCTCTCTGAATAGGAGGCATTGAGCTCGTCATTCACGTAGTAGGAGCCAGGGCCGAAAAAGCCGGTGCGCTCCAGCGCCGCCACGTAACTGGACAGATCTTCTTCGGTCATGATTTTTGTGTCGAGTTCCATCTCCGGTGCTTCGGCGGCTCCGCCAAACCACCCTCCGTCCCTGCGCACAAAAGCGGTGCGTGAGGGTTTACCCAATCCCCGGGGGCTGCCGCTGCGAAACAGCGCCTTCACTGTATTTTGTACATTGGCCTCGAATACGGCCTGCGCTTTTTCGAACTGTTCAGAGTAAAACAATATGTATTCCCATTGCCCGGCCGGGAACTCGTTTTGGGGATACACTGAACGATCTACCAGACGCATATAATGGGCAATACGGGATCCCCCGGGAAAATACGGTACACAGAGGCTGGCCACCCCATGGCAGCGTTCCGGGTGATGGCTCGCCAGATTCCATACCACGGGGCTTCCCCAGTCGTGTCCGACCCAGACGGCCCTGTCCTGACCAAGTGCATCGATGAGTTCGATCATGTCCTGCACGATCTCCTCCATGGCATAGTCCTTGTGCTCACGCGGCGCTCCCGATCGGCCGTAACCCCGCATATCCGGCGCCACCGCATGAAAGCCCAGAGCTCCGAAACACGGCAGCTGGTGCCGCCAACTGATGGACAGCTCCGGCCAGCCGTGTACAAAGATGATCGGAGTTCGCTCTGGTGAGCCGCAGGATAAATAAAATGTCGTGTGTCTGGCTGTTTTAACGATATGCTCTGTTACGGGAAAAGTCATGGCATTTAGTCTCCTTTCGCAATAAGTAATACGAGATTGAAGACTATATGGAAAACCACCGGCAAGTCAAGATGGTTACGGGTGCGCTATCGCGGGATCGGCAAGTCAGACTTAAACAAAGCTCCGTCACCCCCGGTGTTTTGCTATTAAATATTTAATTGCTTTTTTCGTGTTTTTCGAATAGTTGACCCCCTTTGACACGGCCGGACTCACTGCACATCATCGGGCTTTATGACGGGTTCCGGCCGGGGGAAAGAGCCCCGATATGCAGTCGATGAAAATGCGGGTAAAGGAGGCACCATGAACGACAGCAGTATGACTAAAAATAAAAAGCTCATTTCGTGGGTGGAAGAAATGGCCCAAATGTGTAAGCCGGACAAGGTTTACTGGTGCGACGGTACTTGGGCCGAATATAATGCCATGATCAAGACGACGGTCGACAGCGGTGTGGCTACACCGCTCAATCCTGATAAGCGTCCCAATTGTGTCCTATTCCGGTCTGACCCGTCCGACGTGGCTCGCGTGGAAGACCGCACCTATATTGCCGCCCGTACAAAGGATGAAGCGGGCCCCACCAATAACTGGATAGATCCTGATGAATTAAAAAAGACGATGAGGGGGCTATACGAGGGTTGCATGAAGGGGCGGACGATGTATATCATCCCGTTCAGTATGGGGCCGGTAGGTTCACCTATTGCTCAGATTGGCGTGGAGATAACCGACTCGGCCTACGTGGTCGCCAATATGCACATTATGACCCGTGTCGGCCGGAAGGTGCTCGATGTTCTGGGGGAGGACGGCGTGTTTATCCCCTGTTTGCATTCAGTCGGCAAACCACTGGCCGAAGGCGAAACGGACGAAGGTCTGTGGCCTTGCGCCCCGATGGAGAAAAAATATATTTCACATTTCCCTGAGGAAAAAATGATCTGGTCGTTCGGGTCCGGCTACGGCGGAAACGCCCTTTTAGGCAAGAAGTGTTTCGCGCTCAGGATCGCCTCGGTCATGGCCCGTGAACAGGGCTGGCTCGCCGAGCACATGCTGATTCTCGGCATCACCAGCCCCGCAGGGGAGAAAAAATATGTGGCTGCCGCCTTCCCGTCCGCCTGTGGCAAAACGAATCTGGCGATGATGATTCCGACCATTCCCGGCTGGAAAGTCGAATGTGTGGGCGATGATATCGCCTGGATGAAGTTCGGGGCGGATGGACGGCTCTACGCGATTAATCCCGAAGCAGGTTTCTTCGGCGTTGCTCCCGGCACTTCTGAAGAGTCCAACTATAACGCGATGAAGTCTATCGAAAGAAATACGATCTTCACCAACGTCGCCCTGACCGAGGATGGAGATGTCTGGTGGGAAGGCATCGGCTATGACCCGCCGGAGGGAAAAATCATCGATTGGACGGGCAGGGAGTGGACGAAAGATTCAGGCAGAATCGCCGCCCATGCCAACGCCCGGTTCACGGCGCCGGCCAGACAGTGTCCGGCCATCGACCCTGACTGGGAAAATCCCGACGGCGTGCCGATCAGCGCCTTTTTATTCGGTGGCCGCCGTCCCAAAACAATTCCTCTGGTGCATGAGGCTTTCAACTGGAATCACGGCGTGTTCCTGGGCTCGATTGTCGGTTCGGAAATTACCGCCGCGGCCATCTCCGCCAATATCGGCCAGGTCAGACGCGATCCGTTTGCCATGCTGCCTTTCTGCGGCTACAACATGGGAGATTATTTCAACCACTGGATAGGCATCGGTAAAAAAACAGCGCCGGAGAATCTGCCGAAGATTTTCTATGTGAACTGGTTTAGAAAAACGGATGACGGCAAATGGCTCTGGCCCGGCTACGGAGAAAACAGCCGCGTGCTCAAATGGGTATTCGAGCGCTGCGCAGGTACAGGCAAGGCCAGACAAACCCCGATCGGTTTCATGCCGACCCCTGACGCTATCGACACAAGCGGCCTGAGCATCAGCGAGGCCGACATGAATGAACTTCTGGACGTGAACACGGATGAATGGAAACAGGAGGCGGTAAGCATTCGCGAGCATTACGCGAAGTTCGGAGACCGTCTGCCCGGGGAACTTATGAAAGAACTGGAAGATCTGGAAAAGAGACTGGGGTGACCGGCACTTCGCAGTATCGACCAGATGCTTCCTGACACGCAATAAAAAACAGGCCGCAGGCGATAGATGTTCGCAGGCGGCCTGTTTCTTTTGTTCGCTTTGCGCCATTTTCCCGATCTCTTGCCCGGTTCCTGTAATTGAAAAAACGGCCCTGACCCGCCAGCGTGGACAAGTTATGCATTATGACTCTCAGCGAGATTTCTCAGATACAAATACAATTATTTTGCATGCTATGCGACAGAAGGTTATAGTTTACGGTACGCAGGATCGTTACGGTCGGAAGTGCAGGCTCGTATTATTTCGCTTGACTCACAAAGCAAAATCATGATGACAAATAAGCTCTGCCGTTAGATTATATGCTCAAGGGGCCGCTTTGGGTGATTATCGGGTGATTAACGGTTATTCTCACGGAAAAAGAGAGAAAAATACGGCGTTGAAGATCATCAATCGATGTTCGATGCGTTTCTACCTTTTAAATCGTTTGCGGAGAATATCGCATGAATACCTGGATGACTAAAAACAGTCAGCAAGTGACAAGGGTACAGGGCGGAAGAACCAATATATTCATGGTTTCCCTGGGAAACAGGAGCATGCTCATTGATGCCGGTTATCCGGGTAGGCACCGCACGCTGGTTTCGCGCCTGAAATTGTCAGGCATTGGTAAGCCGGAAGGCATCGTACTTACACACGCCCATTTCGACCATGCGGGCAGGGCTGCATCTCTTCGGGAAATATTCGGGTGTCGTGTCTATATCCACCGAAGCGAGGCGGAGTTTCTAAAAAGAGGAGCCAACCCCGTCATACGGGGAGCCACAGCATTAGGTTCAATCATAGCCTTTATGGCATCAATCGCTCCTGAAAAATTCCTTGCCTATCCCCCTTGTCATCCGGACATTTCTGTGGATGATCGCCTCGATCTTTTCGACCTTGGCCCGGACACATACATTCTGCATACACCAGGGCATACGTCCGGGTCGATGTGCGTTATTGTGGGCGGCGAGATAGCCGTGGTGGGTGACAGTATTTTCGGAATGTCCCGCCGCTCGATCTTTCCTCCTATTGCCGAGGACCAGCATCAGCTTCTTGAAAGCTGGGGACGTCTTCTCGATACAGGCTGCAGGATCTTCCTCCCGGCGCACGGCGGCGCGAAGACGAACGGTGAACTTCGTTTAGAATACGGGCGAAGGGGAGGGACACGGGCCCTTGCCGCTTCATGACTTCAGAGGAGCTGCTTCAGAATATATCACTACTGTGAAAGGGGAAGATAAACATGGGAAAGATGCTTGCACTTTTGACAATAGGTTTTGGTGTTTTGTGCCTCCTTTTTCTTGTTCTGACAGTTGCGACGGTACGCAAAAAGAAAATCTTCGGATCTTTGACCAGTGTTTTGTGTGCTCTTTTGTGTCTGTCACTGGCCGCTTTGTCCGGTACGATTGCCATTGCGACAAAAGGTTACCGCGCACTGACACATGAAGAGGTTGCGGCTGTTGTAAGGGTAGAGCCGGCAGGAGAAAAGAGAGTGAGCGCCCACTTCCGGTTTGCCGACGGGCGTGAGGCATCTTATCAACTTGCGGGTGATTCCCTGTACGTTGATGCCCATATTCTCAAGTGGAAACCCCTTGCCAATGCCTTCGGCCTGCACACCTTCTATGAGCTCGACAGAGTATCGGGGCGCTACATGAATATTGAAGATGAAATATCCGGGCCGCGCACCCTGTATTCTATTTCCCGCGACAAACCTCTGGACATCTTTAATTTGAGGCGGATCTATCCCGTTTTCACCCCACTGCTGGACTGCCAATACGGTTCGGCCGCATTTATCAACGTCTATGAACCTGCCACACTGGAAATACGTGTATCGACAACAGGGCTTTTAATCCGTAGGGCCAAGTGAGCCCGGAGAAAAACAACTTCTCTTGTATTGCCGGGTCTTATATGTTTAAAATGCTTTTCCGGACGCCGGAAACCGGTGAAAGTTGCCGGATGAAATACAGATGTCGGGATTCAAAAACAACCTCTCAATCACCGGCAGGCTGTTTATAAAAAACAATAATTAAAAGGGAAGGTGAAGCTATGAACAATTTTATCTTTTACAACCCGACAAAAATTATCTTCGGCAGGGACACGATCAAAGCCATCGGTAAGGAAATACCGAAAGGCTCCAAAGTGATGCTGACCTTCGGTGGCGGCAGCATCAAGCGCAACAGGATCTATGACGAGGTGACGGCGGCGCTTACGGGCTTTGAAGTTGCCGAGTTCGGCGGTATAGAGCCCAATCCTACCTATGAAACGCTGATGCAGTGTGTAGAAAGGGTGCGCAGCGAAAACATCGATTATCTTCTGGCAGTCGGAGGCGGGTCAGTCATCGACGGGACGAAGTTTATTGCGGCGGCAGCTCTTTACCAGGGCGATCCCTGGGAAATTGTCAAAAAGTACGGTATGACGATTGAGCGTGCCCTGCCTTTCGGTACGGTTCTGACCCTCCCGGCCACCGGCTCGGAGATGAACAGTGGTGCAGTGATCACGCACCGCGCACTGAATTCCAAACTTCCTTTCAACAATCCGGCGCTTTTCCCTGAATTTTCCGTGCTTGATCCGACCAAGACCTATACTTTACCCGCCGAGCAGATCGGAAACGGAGTGGTGGACACATTCGTTCATGTGACCGAACAGTACCTCACCTATCCGGTGAACGGCAAACTCCAGGATCGTTTCGCCGAGGGGATACTTCTGACTTTGATCGAAGAGGGGCCCAAAGCACTGGCCGAGCCGGAAAATTATGATGTGCGCGCCAACCTGATGTGGTGCGCCACGCTGGGACTCAACGGTTTGATAAGCGCCGGTGTTCCCCAGGACTGGGCCACCCACATGATCGGCCATGAACTCACGGCGCTCAAAGGGCTTGACCATGGTAAAACACTGGCGGTTGTGCTGCCGGCCATGCTGAAAATACGCGCCGCAGAGAAGAAGGAAAAACTTCTGCAGTATGCACAGCGTGTGTGGGGTATCCAAAGCGGTGACGACGAAGCGCGCATCGGGCTGGCCATCGAAAAGACGCGTGATTTTTTTGAGAACATGGGGATTCCCACCCGTCTTTGCCAATACGGTATCGAGAAGGATGTCATCCCGGAGATCGTCGGACAGTTAAAAGTCCATGGCATGGTGAGGCTCGGTGAAAAAAGGGACGTCACCCCCGAGTTGGTGGCTGAGCTTTTACAGGATTGTTTATAACAGATGGGAGGAAATCACATGGATCAAAATTCAGTGGTTCTTATTTCCGGCTGTTCTTCAGGAATCGGCCTGGCACTGGCAAGGGAATTCGCGTCGCGGGGTTGCCGTGTCTTCGCTACAGCGCGAAAACCTGAGGTTATTGAAAATCTGAAACAGGAGGGCATGGAAACAGCGGCACTCGACGTCACCAGTCGGGATTCCATTGATGCGTGCGTGGCCGAAGTGCTGTCAAAAGCGGGACGGATTGATGTGTTGGTCAATAACGCCGGTTACGCGCTTATCGGGCCGATGATTGATCTGCCCATCGATGATTTGCGCCTCCAGTTCGAGACCAATGTGATCGGCCTGATGGCTCTGACGAAGGCCGTCGTGCCGCACATGATCAAAAACCGCTCCGGCCTGGTGGTCAATATCGCGAGCGTTTCCGGAATCTGCGCCACACCGTTTGCCGGTGCTTACTGCTCGACGAAAGCGGCTGTGAACCTTATGTCTACATCCCTCAGGCTTGAGCTTGCACCTTTCGGTATTGATGTAATTACGGTGCAGCCGGGGGCGATTAAATCAGGCTTCGGTAAAGCCGCCCTGCACAGCATCAGACTGGGCGAGAAGTCGGTTTAC
>Ga0255345_1006400_pt1 | contig 11516 bp, 6 predicted proteins | sample wastewater_treat_6_FD_192415 | JGI IMG/M metagenome (GOLD analysis project Ga0255345, IMG submission 192415) | Wastewater microbial communities from Lulu Island WWTP, Vancouver, Canada - plant20 | ecosystem: Engineered > WWTP > Wastewater > Unclassified | place: Canada: Vancouver, British... | reverse complement strand
TGGTAACAGCGGTTTGGCGTAATGGCGGGTTCAGTGCTTCGTATGACAGTTTTGTGGTAGGTTCAAGTGCAGTTCTTCGATTGAACTTTTGTGCTAAAAATCCGCCACTACGCCAAGCCGCAAACCGTTAGCAGCAAGCGTAAAAAGACAACGACACAGCAGACAGACACGAACTTAAACGAGAAAAAAGTAAACCATTTTGACAGGTGAACACAGACATAAAAACGATACAACAAACGGACAGCGAGTAAGCCGACACTCATTGCCGACCCTTCTGTATTTTTTATTTTCCCCACCGCACATTTTTTTTAATTCAATTTTATGCCGACCCGCAAACGGCACATTGTCTTTTGCCCCAGCCGCACAAGCCAACCCTTCAGGCAAAAGCCAAAGAGCCGTTTCTGCCAACACACGGACAGAGCATTCGGACAACAAAACAAATTTTTTACGTATTTTGACCAACTATAAATTTTAGAATATAAAAGTGAAAAACGAAAAACTGACAAGGAAAAAAATCATTGACAACCGCTTAAAACAAGCGGGCTGGAATGTGACTGACCGAACTCAGGTGATTGAGGAATTTGATATTCACTTGACAGTTGTTGAAGAACCTGCAACGCCATACGCTGGACACCAATACAGCGACTATGTTTTATTAGGCAAGGACGGCAAACCGCTTGCAGTTGTTGAAGCCAAAAAGACTTCTGTGGACGCTGCACTCGGGCGAGAACAAGCTAAACAATACTGCTACAATATCAAACAAACACAAGGCGTTGACTTGCCTTTTTGCTTTTATACCAACGGACACGACATTTACTTTTGGGACTTAGACAACTATCCACCAAAAAAAGTCTATGGCTTTCCGACACGGGACGACCTCGAACGCTACGCTTACATACGCAAAGCGAGAAAGCAATTAGCAGGTGAACTTATCAATACCAAAATTGCAGGACGGAATTATCAGATTGCTTCAATCCGTGCGGTGATGGAAGCCGTTGAGAAACGGAAACGCAAATTCTTATTGGTAATGGCGACAGGCACAGGCAAGACAAGAACTTGTATTGCATTGGTTGACGCATTGATGAGAGCAGGTTGGGCAGAAAGAGTTTTATTCCTTGTTGACAGAATTGCACTTCGTGACCAAACACTGGAAGCATTCAAAGAGCATTTGCCAAACGAACCACGCTGGCCAAAGCAAGGTGAAAAAGAAATTGCCACCGACAGACGAATTTATGTTTCAACTTATCCGACTATGTTGAATATCATCCGGGATGAGAAGAAAAGTTTGAGCCCGCATTTCTTTGACTTGATTGTGGTGGATGAAAGCCACCGTAGCATTTACAATACTTATCAGGAAATTCTTGATTACTTTAATACCATTACGCTTGGCTTAACAGCTACGCCAACAGATGTCATTGACCACAATACTTTTCAATTATTTGAATGTGAAGATGGCGTTCCAACCTTTGCTTATTCGTATGACGAAGCTGTAAATCACGTTCCGCCCTACCTGAGCGATTTTCAGGTTATGAAAATCAAAACCAAATTTCAGGATGAAGGCATAAACAAGAGGACAATTTCACTGGAAGACCAACAAAAATTAATGTTGGAAGGAAAAGAAATTGAAGAAATCAATTACGAAGGAACTGAGATTGAAAAGAAAGTAATCAACCGTGGCACAAACGCTTTGATTGTCCGTGAATTCATGGAAGAAAGCATTAAAGATGCCAACGGAGTTTTGCCGGGAAAAACCATTTTCTTTTGCATCAGCAAAGCCCATGCAAGACGAGTTGAAGAAATCTTCGATTCACTTTATCCCGAATACAAAGGCGAATTAGCCAAAGTATTGGTGAGCGAAGACCCGCGGGTTTACGGCAAAGGCGGTTTGCTCGACCAGTTTGTGAGTAACGACATGCCACGCATTGCCATTAGTGTGGATATGCTCGACACGGGAATTGATGTTCGTGAATTGGTGAATTTAGTTTTTGCGAAACCCGTTTACAGCTACACCAAATTTTGGCAGATGATAGGAAGAGGAACTCGTTTACTCGAACCTGAAAAAATAAAACCTTGGTGCACACAAAAAGACAACTTCCTGATTCTTGATTGTTGGGACAACTTTGAATATTTCAAACTCAATCCGAGAGGCAAAGAATTAAAACCACAAATCCCCTTGCCGGTTCGCTTGTTTGGTGTGCGATTAGAAAAGATTAAAGAAGCCCAAATACAAAGCAATTCAGAAATTGTAAATAAAGAAGTTCAGAAAATCAGGAAACAAGTTGAAGCACTGCCGAAAAATTCGGTGGTGATTATGGAAGCCCGAAATGAACTGCAACGATTGGAAGATGAAAACTTTTGGAACAACCTAACTTCTGACAAAATGGAGTTTCTGGAAGCAGTGGTAAAACCATTGCTTCGCACGGTTTCAGATGTTGATTTCAAAGCCATGCGATTTGAAAAAGACATTGTGGAAGTTTCCTTGGCTCATTTGGCAGGCGAAACAGAAAAATTTGAAACACTGAAAGAAAGCATCATTGAAGAAATTGGTGAATTACCTTTAAGCATCAACATTGTAGCAAGAGAACAAGAATTGATTCGACAAGCCCAAAGCAATCATTTTTGGGCAACAATCAACGAAGAAAAGTTTGAAGAATTGATTCTGAAACTTTCGCCATTGATGAAATTCCGTGAAGCGGTTATTCCATTAGCTCCCGCCAAATTCAACTTAAAAGACATTGTTGCTGAAAAAGAATTTGTAGAGTTTGGTCCGCAACACGAAGCATTGAGTGTAGCCAAATACCGTGAATTGGTAGAAAAGAAAATCAATGAATTGGTTTCAAGCAGTCTGATTTTACAAAAACTAAAACAAGGCAAAGAAATCACCAACGATGAAGCAGAGCAATTAGCGGAAGAATTGCACAACGAGCATCCGCATATTACCATTGATTTGCTTCGCAAGGTTTACAACCATCGCAAAGCGGCATTGGTGCAATTCATCAAACATATTCTAGGCATTGAACAATTGGAAACCTTTGCCGAAACTGTTACCAAAGCATTTGATGATTTTGTTTCCAAACACAGTTACCTCACCAGCCGACAACTGCAATTTTTGGACTTGCTCAAAAACTTTGTGTTGGAAAAAGGCAATGTGAGCAAACGAAACCTGATTGAATCTCCTTTTACCATGCTTCACCCTGATGGAATTCGTGGCATTTTCAATCAAAGAGAAATTGAAGAAATTTTAAGTTTAACCGAAAAAATATTAGCTGCATAATATGGCGAAGAAAGCGTTAGAGAAGTTTAATCCTGAAAAATATATGCAAATGGCGATTGATGCCATGAATAATTCTATAGATGAGCCAAGAACCGATGGTAAAGTAAGTCCAAAAGTGGGTGCAGTATTGATAAAACCAGATGGAACTGTTGAAACTGCCAGCAGAGGCGAATTACGTTATGGTGACCATGCTGAGTTTACTTTATTAGAAAGAAAAAATCGTTCTGAAAAGTTAGATGGTAGTATATTATTTGCAACTCTTGAACCTTGTGCACCAGGTGCAAGACGACATCCAAAATTAGGCTGTGCGGAAAGAATTGTAAATGCGAGAATAAAAGAAGTTTGGATTGGAATTGAAGACCCTGACCCGGATGTTGATAGAAAGGGTATTAAGTTCCTCGAAGAAAACGGAATCAAGATTCACATGTTCTACCCGGAGTTTCAAAAGGCTATTAGGGAAATAAATAAGGAATTTTTGAAACAAGCCACCGAAAGGGCAAATGATAGAAAAGAAAAAAAGGAAGTAGTGCTTTCAAACTTAGAAAACTCCATTCCAACGATGGATTTAAAGCAATTTTCAAAGGAAGCTATTAAGTATTACATTGACCAGTCTAAACTTCCATATACAATTAACTCAAATGAATTATGGCTTCATTTTGAACATGCAGGAATCGTTCAACGGGTAAAAATAAATAATGAAGATAAGTATATCCCAACCGGCTTTGGAATACTTTTGTTCGGTATTAATCCAAGAGAAAAATACCCGCAGGCAGTTGTCAAAGCAAAGGTTAAATACGGAAACAATGACTCTATTCCTAAAGATTTTGAAGGGCCTCTCGTATTAATTCCAAAGGAAATTGAATTGTGGCTTGAACAAGTGTTACATTCAGAAGTAAGCCGAAAACAGTTTCAACGAAAAACAAATACTCTTTTCCCTATTGAACCATTGCGTGAAGCTATCATTAACGCATTGGCTCACCGTGACTATGAACAAGAGGGTGCAAAAACTTATATTGAAATTGACGATGATAAAATAGTAGTAAAAAGTGCAGGTTTACCCGTTTCGCCAATTTCCCTTGAAGATGTAAAAGCCTTTCGTGCTCCATCTTTGAGCCGAAATCCTAAAATTACTTATGTATTCAATAAAATGGGATTGATGGAAGAATCTGAATTGGGTATGGAAACCTTCAGAGGCATGCAAGAGAAATATGAGTTGCCTTTGCCCTTCTATGATTACAAAGCCCCTTATTTATCTTTAACTTTTTCGAGAAGTATTGAAGCCGCCAAAACTGTTTCAGGCAATGAGGCTTTGGCTGATTTGAATAATGAAGAACTATTGGGATTTGAATGGGTCAAATCAAAAGGTGAAGTTTCAAAAAAGGAATACGCTAATCACTTTGATTTTGATGAAAAGAAGGCATACCGTCATTTATCAAAATTCAGAAAATTGGGACTAGTCGGTGATAACGGAGAATTGCCAAAGTCTCACAATTATAAATATGTATTTACCAATGACTAACATAGACACATACATAGACATTCTGTCCATGTTGAAGGGGTATTTCAAGGCAAAATCACCCATCATAGACATCCACATGGACAAAGTGTCCATGATGAAAATGTGTACTTGGACATCTACTATGACAAAGCGTCCAAGTTTAAACTATTAGAAAATAATATGTTACAAAACAACACACAGCTAAAATCGCTTATAGACAAGCTCTGGCAAAACTTTTGGGAGGGTGGCATTGCCAATCCTTTAACAGCCATTGAGCAAATTACCTATCTCATTTTTATGAAGCGTTTGGACGATTTGGAAGCCAAACGTGAACGGGATGCAGAATGGACAGGCGAAAAATATCTTTCCCGGTTTGCAGGCAAATTCAATATTCCGGGGAGCAACGAAAGCATTGACAAAAACGAATTGCGTTGGAGTGTGTTCAAACACAAGCCCGCAGATGAAATGCTGATGCATGTTCAAATGAAAGTGTTTCCGTTTTTAAAAGAACTGAACGGAGAAACATCACCCTTTACCAAACACATGGCTAATGCTGTGTTCATCATGCCTAAAGCAAGTTTGCTGGTTTCTGCCATCAACATTGTAGAAGATATTTTTAAAGAAATTGAACGCGATGCCACCGAAGGCGGGCAGTCTTTTCAGGATATACAAGGCGATGTGTACGAAATGCTGTTGAGTGAAATTGCCACCGCTGGAAAGAACGGACAGTTCCGCACACCACGCCATATCATTAAGCTGATGGCTGAATTGGTTGCTCCGCAGTTGGGACAACGCATTGCCGACCCGGCTTGCGGAACAGGTGGTTTCTTGCTGGGTGCTTATCAATACATTCTTACGGATTTGGTACGTGCTTCGACTTCGCTCAGCACAAGCGACAAAAAGATTCAAAAGGATGAAGATGGTTTTGAACGTGCCGCCATTAGTGCTGTGCTTACACAAAAAGTAAAAAATATTCTTGATAAAAGTTTTGTGGGGTATGACATTGATACCACTATGGTGCGCCTGGGTTTGATGAACCTGATGATGCACGGTATTGATGAACCTAAAATTGATTACAAAGACACGCTGAGCAAAAGCTACAATGAAGACAGCCAGTTTGATATAGTGATGGCAAACCCGCCTTTTACAGGCAATATAGACAAAGGTGATATTAACGAAAGTCTGAAACTGCCTACCACCAAAACAGAACTGCTTTTTGTAGAACGCATTTTTAATATGCTGAAAATGGGCGGAACGGCTGCGGTAATTGTGCCGAGCGGGGTGATACAAAACAGCGGAAAGGCATTTGAAACGTTGCGCAAAATGCTGATTGAAAAAACCGAACTGAAAGCAGTGATTGCCATGCCGAGCGGAGTGTTTAAACCCTATGCAGGCGTTAGCACCGCCATTTTGATTTTTACCAAAGGCGGAGAAACCAACAACGTGTGGTTTTATGATATGCAAGCTGATGGTTATACATTAGACGACAAGCGAAACAAAATAGCCGATAGTGATTTGTCCGATATAGTGCAACGCTACAAAGCCAGAGATGGCAAAAAGGACAGCGATAGAAAACTGAAATATTTTATAGTGCCGAAAAAGGAAATTGTTGAAAACAATTACGATTTGAACCTAAGCACCTACAAAGAAGAAGTGTATGAAGAAATGGTGTATGAAAAACCGGAAATGATTTTTGGGAAATTGGAAAGTTTGGAAGTCGAAATTCAAAAAGGATTGACGGAATTAAAAGAGATTGCAAATGTTTGATAAAGCAACGATAAAATATTTTGCCAAAGTTGGCTCAGGCCAAGGTGCCCCTCAAAGAGAAACAGATTTTTCAAATGATGGATTTCCTTTCATTCGTGCAGGCTCATTGGAAAATTTACTTAATGGCATGGATGAATGTGAATTACCAAAAGTAAATGAAGATATTGCAAGAGAATATAAGCTTAAGCTATACCAACCGAATACTATCGTATTTGCAAAAAGTGGAATGTCGGCATTGAAAGGAAGAATTTACAAATTGAAGAACCCTTGCTACGTTGTTAATCATCTTGCTACAATAGAATTATCAGATAAAGCAGTTGCTGATTATGTTCTTTATGCTTTAAGATATTTTTCTCCTGTTAGGCTGATAAATGATAATTCTTATCCTTCACTTAAACAGTCAGTAATTGAAAACTACGAAATTCCATTTCCTAAGGATAAAGAAAATCAACTCCACATCGCCTCCATCCTTTCCAAAGCCGAAAACCTGATAGCCCAACGCAAAGAAAGCATCCGCCTATTAGATGAATTTTTGAAAAGCACCTTTTTGGAAATGTTTGGAGACCCGGTGAGGAATGAGAAGGGTTGGGAAAAAGATAAAGTAATTACGGTTACCGATTGTATAGTGCCTGGTAGAGACAAACCAAAATCATTCACCGGCAATACACCGTGGTTCACAACTGAAGATTTAAATCACAAAGGTTTTGTAACTAAATCAAAGAAAAGTTTAGGCCTCAGTGATGATGAAATAAAAGAAGTTAGGGCAAGAGTTATTCCTGCCGGCAGTGTTCTAATGACATGTGTTGGAGACCTTGGGGTTCTTTCAGTTTGCAAAGAAGACTGTGTTGTAAATCAGCAGTTACATGCTTTCATCTGCAAACAAGAAATTAATAATTTATTTTTAATGTATTCTCTGAGTTTTCAAACAAAATTCATGTATAAAAAGGCAACAGCAACGACAGTTCCTTACATGAATAAAACAACATGCAACTCTATACCTGTAATAAAACCACCAATCGAACTCCAAACTCAATTCGCCCACATCGTAGAAAAAACAGAAGCTCTCAAAAACCAATACCAACAAAGCTTGCAGGAGTTGGAAAATCTGTATGGCAGTTTGAGTCAAAAGGCGTTTCGGGGGGAGTTAAGCATCAATAAAGCCGTTAGTGTGTAATCAATTCAAATCCTATGGATTTAAAACCGAGCATAAGCGAAAAATTCTTAGACCTCTTTTACAAAGAGATTGAATGTGATGTGCCTGACACTCATTCAAAACTCAACTTGCATATTCTTAAAATTGAGAATAACCAGTTTTGTTATGATGAACTCATAAAGCAGTTGGGAAACCACATGATTCCTTTTGCCTTGTCAAAAAAGGAAATCAATGATTTTGTAAAAGACCAGCGTTACCATGAACTCGTAGAAAAAGCCGCTTCAAAATTCAGAGATGCAAAAGTAAATGATGGCGAAGCGGGTGAATTGCTTTTGTTCTGTTTTTTAGAGTCGCATCTGAAAGCTCCTAAAATCCTGACGAAATTAGAAATCAAGCTTTCCTCAAACGATTATGCCAAAGGTTCGGATGGTATTCACTTACTTGAATTAGCACCGAAAAACTACCAACTCATTTTTGGAGAATCGAAACTTGACCAAAACCTGACAACCTCTATTTCTCAAGCCTTTAAATCAATTCATGATTTTCTGACAAGAAAGAAGAACAACATCAATGATGAAATTGGCTTAATCAATTCTCAACTGTGCAAGGAAGCATTTGACGAAGATTTATATCAGTTTCTGAAATCAGTTATCATACCCAAGGCAAGTGATACCGACCCAATTGTAAAGAACAATGCCTTTGCCATTTTCGCAGGTTTTGAGATTGACCCAACAGATGAGGAAAAGCGTTTAAGCAATGACAAATTTTTGGCATTGATAAAATCGCAAATAAAAGCAGAGGTTGAGGGTAAAATGAGCCACATCAAAAAGAAGATTGAAGAATATGAGCTTTTCAGCTACACTTTTTACGTTTATGTTTTTCCGTTCATGAAATTGGATGAGACACGGAAGGAAATCATCAAGAAAATAACACGAGCCGAAGAATGATAGAACGCTTAGCCAATGATGTTTTGCAAGATGAATACTTTATTAAACTCAATAATAAAGCGGCTAAACTATTGGCTAATAATTTATTTTTGGAAAACGGAAGAAGCATAAAACTAACAGAAAAAGAATTGCACGACACACTTCGTTTTGCTGACATTCTATCAAACTCCAAAAATCCAAAAGCAAGAAACAAAGCTTACCAACTCATCACCTTACTCAATGAGGATTACAAAACCAATCCATACTATCAAACATTCTCACATTCTGTTTTAGCTAAATTGGGCAACTTCCCCGGAATTGAGTTTTTAAAAAATGAAAACAATAGTTCTGAATTGCCTTTTGAAAGAGAACTTGAAAAGAAAGTCAAGGAATTTATTCAAGCAGTTCCCGATACGGAAGATTTAATTTTTACCGATTCGCAATTTGAACTTTACAAAAAGATAACTGGCTCGAAGCATTTTAGCTTTTCAGGCCCAACTTCAATGGGCAAATCCTTTATCATCAAATCATTCATCAGGAAAGTAGTTGGCAATAAACCGCCTGAGAATATTGTCATCATGGTTCCGACCAGGGCATTGATTAATCAGTTTTCTTTAGACCTGAACAAAGAACTCAAAGATGTTTTGGAGCATTACAACTACACGGTAATAACCAACTCTAATGTTTCAGAACTGCCATCAACTGAAAACCATTACATTTTTGTGCTGACACCCGAAAGGCTTTTAAGCTATTTATCGCAAAAGAATAACCCTTCAATTGCCTACTTATTCATTGATGAAGCCCATAAACTGGCAGCCGAAAAAGATAGCCGAGCAGTAACCGCTTATTCGGCAATTTCAAAGGCACTAAGAAGAAATCCAAATCTCAATTTATATTTCTCTTCACCCAATGTTGCAAATCCAGAAGTGTTTCTGAAACTATTCAAGAAAGACGAAAAGCAGTTTTTCAGAACGATTGAAACACCTGTTTCGCAAAACCTCTTTTTTGTTGATTTGGTAGAAAAGCGAGTAACGCACTATCTGGACAATGGGAATTATGAATTTGAACCAAAAATCGTAACCAAGTCAGAAACCATTTATGATGTTCTTTTTGCTATCGGTGATGAAGAAAGCAATATCGTGTATTGTAGTTCAAGATTTGATGCGGTTGACAAAGCCGCAAAACTATTTGAGTTAAATAAGAATCAGCAGGTTGAAGTTTCTAAAAATGTAAAAAGGGTTATTCGCCAAATCAGAGCCTATATTCATAAAGATTACTATTTGGGCGAGTTTCTGAATAGAGGAATCGGCTATCACTTTGGAAATTTGCCACAAATCATACGAAACAAGGTCGAAAGTCTTTTCAAGGAAAGAGAAATCAACTATGTGTTTTGCACATCAACGCTTTTGGAAGGTGTGAACCTGCCAGCGAAGAACGTTTTCATCCTGAATAACAAAAACGGAAGAAATGCCTTTCAGCCGATTGACTTTTGGAATCTTGCAGGTAGAGCAGGAAGATTAAAACATGAATTGTCGGGGAATATTATTTGCTTAAAAGAGACAGACAAAGACTGGAAAAAGCATGAAGTCTTTTTGGAAGGAGAAGCAGAAATAAAGCTAAATCCATCCGTTGAGAACTACATCGACAGAAAGTTAAAGAAGATAGAGCAAATTCTGAATGAAAAGACTGATGTAAAATTTGATACGGAAATAATGAAGGAGATATTGGAATACATCGCCAATATCATAAGCATTGATACGCTTGAAATTGAACGAGCCAATTACAACAGTGAGATTATTAAAAAGCTTATTGACGAAAATAAAGAGGCAATAATTGAATTGGCAAAAAAGAAAAACGGGAAAGTTGAAGTTCCTTCAAGTGTTCTGAATACAAACAATTCAATCAAACTCAAAATACAGAATGAGATTTTCATTGCTTTGAAAAAGCAAGCTAAAAATCCAGTAGCTATCAAACTACCAAGTAGAGTAACTTATGAAATTTGCCAAGAGTGGCTTCATAAATTCTATACTATGTTCCATTGGGCAACAGAGGAAAAGAAGTTTAAATCCGAAAGTCAACTTGACTATTATGCGGTTCTGATGAACCAATGGATAAATGGAATACCGTTAAGCCAAATCATTAATGAATCTATTGCTTATTACAGTCGGAAAGGAAACAAACTAATGGTTGGATATAAAGATGGGAGACCATCTTATGAAGTATTCGACAACAGTAAACATCATATCAATGTTCTTATAGGAAACATTATTGATGATATTGAAAGCGTTCTCCGATTCCTTTTTGAAAAATACTTCAATAACTATTACGCCATGCTTGTTGAGATATTGGGAGAAGAAAATGCAGGTGTAAACTGGGCAACATTTTTAGAATACGGAACACAAAACACAATCGTAATTGCATTGCAGAATTACGGGCTTTCAAGACATTCGGCAGACTTTATTTACAAGAAGTTTAAAGACTGTCTGAAAATAGAAGGTGACAAACTAATTGAAATAAACATTAAGAAACTTAAAAGCAGACTTAGTAAGGAAGAAATTGAGTATGACGAAATCAGTTCAATATTGTTTTAATTTGAATGAAAGCCAATGCACAGGTGTAAGCACATTTGCAAGCCCCGCAAGCCCAAGCACAGACCAAAGCTTGCAAAAGAGCTTCCACCTTTTCGCCCCGAAAGAAATTCAAAATATTTTTCCAACGCTTCAAAAAAAAATAAAACACCCGACACACAAGCCGACACAAAATGACAGTGAAACTCAATAAAGACAATGGTTTACAGACACAGTGGACAGAAACGCCAGCTGGTAACATGCAGTTTTGCAAGAGAGCGGGTGAAGTGCTTCGTGTGAAACTTTTTCGTAAATTTGAACGTTCGTGCTT
>Ga0255345_1006398_pt1 | contig 11518 bp, 7 predicted proteins | sample wastewater_treat_6_FD_192415 | JGI IMG/M metagenome (GOLD analysis project Ga0255345, IMG submission 192415) | Wastewater microbial communities from Lulu Island WWTP, Vancouver, Canada - plant20 | ecosystem: Engineered > WWTP > Wastewater > Unclassified | place: Canada: Vancouver, British... | reverse complement strand
TAAACTCGACTTTAGATGTAAGCACTCTTATTTCTGTCTTAAAAGAAATTCAGAATTATTTTTTGGGGAAAATACCTTCACCCCAAACGCTTGTTGCCTCTATTTTTTCTTTTGCATTTTTAATGAAGCTTTATAAAGAAAACACTTCTTTCGGCAGTGTTTATATAAAGCAAATTTGTTCATTGGTAATTGCTTGTAAAATTAGGTTTGATTTGTTTGAATATTTACAGCTGTTTATAAAGCCTTCTAAGCAAGAGTTAAGGCTTTGGACATCAGAAATTTATCGAAGAATTGTTAAAGAATCTTCTTTTGATCTTCCGGAAGAAAACCTTCTTCGTCTTGACAGTATTGATCCGGCAGCATTTTATGATGCTGTATGCGAGTGGAGGAAGCTTGGTAATATAGATTCAGAATTTTATTCTTTATTAAACGCGCGGATTGGCAGTAAAATAGAAAAAGTATCAAATATTATTAATGAGCTTCCGCTCTCTGACCTAGAAAAGGAATTGTGTTTGAAACTGAACGATCTGGAGAGTAAGGTAGGTATCGACTATCTTGGGATACAGAGCTTCTTTATTACCGAAAAAATAAATATTGAAGCTTGTCTGTTGAACCTCCCCTCGGTATTAGATGAAAATGATAAATCTTATCATTCACGAATATCTTTGCTTCAAAGGATACAAAAGCAACTTTTAAAGTTGCCTTTTGTTAAAAGGATAAATAAATAAAATGAAAAGAAAAGTAATAATCACGGGTAGGAGTAAATATAAATGACTAAAGAGAGTCACGACAGTAACCTTGTCTTGAACGATGCTTCTGACTCAAGCTCAAAGGAAAAATCAGAGAAATTTCCTTTATTGCCTTTACGCGATGTTGTTGTTTTCCCTTATATGGTTGTTCCTTTGTTTGTGGGAAGACGTCGTTCTGTTCGTTCAGTGGAAGAAGCAATGCTTCGCAACAGAAAAATTGTTTTATGTTCACAAAAACAACCTCAATCTGAAGACCCCGAGACCGGTGAATTGTATAACACCGGTACTGTTGCCGAGATTTTGCAGCTTTTGAAATTGCCTGACGGAATTTTAAAAATTCTTGTAGAGGGCCATAAAAGAGTTAAAATCCATAGTTTTGATGAGAAGGCAGATTATTTTGAAGTCGAAGCCACAGAAATACCTGACGATAACCGGAAAAATGTTCAAGTTCAGGCTCTTATGCGGAATGTTTTAAATCTTTTTGAGCAATACGTTAAGATTTATAAAAAGATTCCACTAGAGGTTATAATGATAGTCAGCAATGTTGATGAGCCGGGTCGTATGGCTGACATTGTTGTAGCCAACCTAAATTTAAAAGTTGAAGAAAAACAAGAAATCCTTGAAGCTATCGATCCGATTGAACGATTAGACCGTTTAGCAACCATACTTAATCGAGAACTGGAAATAATGGTTGTTGAAAAGAAAATACGCGGTCAGGTTCGAAAGCAGATGGAACAACTTCAAAAAGAATATTATCTTCGAGAACAAATGAAAGCTATCCAAAAAGAGCTTGGTGAGGCTGATGACAGAGTCGAAGAAATTGAAGAGATGAAAAAGGCCATCGAAAGCGCCGGTATGACGGATGACGCCAAGGATAAAGCATTAAAAGAACTGGCAAAGCTTAAAAGGATGCAGCCTGGTTCTCCTGATGCGGGGGTTTCTCGAAACTATTTAGAATGGCTGGTTTCGTTACCTTGGAAAAAACAAACCCGAGATAGGGTAGACCTTGCTAAATCACAGCAGATTTTAGATGAAGACCATTTTGGACTCGAAAAAGTTAAAGAAAGAATCATTGAATATCTTGCCGTATGTCAACTCAAAAAATCTATAAAAGGACCTATTCTTTGTTTGATTGGGCCTCCCGGTGTCGGTAAAACCTCTTTGGGCAAATCAATTGCCAAATCTCTGGGCCGAAAGTTCGCACGAATTTCTTTGGGCGGGATGCGTGATGAAGCCGAAATACGCGGTCACCGCAGAACCTATGTCGGAGCTTTGCCCGGAAGAATAATTCAAGCAATGCGCGATACGGGAACTAAGAATCCCGTTATTTTGCTCGATGAAATAGATAAGATGAGCCATGATTTTAGAGGCGACCCAAGCTCAGCACTGTTAGAGGCTTTAGATCCGGAACAGAACAGCAATTTTTCAGATCATTACATCTCAACCGCCTATGATCTCTCAAAGGTGCTATTTTTAACAACCGCTAACGTTCCCCATACTATTCCGGGGCCTTTGAGAGATCGTTTGGAAGTGGTTTTTTTGCCGGGTTACACAGAAGAAGAAAAAGTGCAAATTGCAATGAAATATTTGCTACCCAAGCAGCTCGAAGCAAACGGCGTTAAAAAACAAGGCATAGTGATGAGTGAAGATGCTGTTATTAATATAATCAGAAGCTATACTCGCGAAGCGGGGGTAAGAAGTCTTGACAGAGAGATTGCTTCAGTTTTCAGAAAAGTTGCCAGAGAAGTAGTTTTAGGCAAGAAAATAAAGAAAATCGAAAAGGCGTCTATTGAAAAATATTTAGGAATTCCCAAATATCATAATAAGACTCTTGAAGGTAAAGACGCAATTGGGCTTGTTAACGGATTAGCTTGGACAGAAGTTGGCGGTACAACACTTCCGATAGAAGTCGCCGTAATGCCCGGAAAAGGTAAAATCATTTTGACCGGCTCATTAGGTGATGTTATGAAAGAATCGGCTCACGCCAGTCTTTCTTACTTGAGAAGCCATGCAAAAGATCTTAATATGCGGCCTATCGATTATGATACGATTGATTTGCATATTCACTTTCCTGAAGGTGCCGTTCCAAAAGACGGCCCATCAGCGGGGGTTGCCATTGCTACCGCAATTTATTCGGCTTTAAATGAAGTTCCTGTTAAAAATGATTACGCCATGACCGGAGAAATTACTCTTCGAGGAAGGGTTTTGGCTGTAGGCGGCATCAAAGAAAAACTTTTAGCTGCTCACAGACAGGGAATCAAAAACATTATTTTATCAAGAGAAAACGAAAAAGAGCTTGAAGAAATTCCTAAAGAAATCAGAAAAAATATGAAGATTACTCAAGTTGATACTGCTGATGAGGTTTTAAAGTTGGCTTTAAACGGAAAGCCCAAAAAAACTCCATTGTCCTTTAAAAAAGGCGGCAGTTTACTTAAAGCAAAAAAAAAGCAGGCAGATAATAAATGACAATTAAAATAACTTCGGCGACTTTTAGCGCCTGTATAACTTCAAAAGAGGGTTTTCCCGCCGACAATCTTCCAATTATTGCATTGGTTGGGCGCAGTAATGTGGGAAAATCATCTTTAATAAACGCTTTAACGGGAAGAAGAGAATTGGCACGTACCAGTTCAATGCCCGGCAAGACGTTAACTATAAATTTCTATTGTATAAATGATTCATTTTATATAGTAGATTTGCCGGGTTACGGTTATGCAAAAGCCTCAAAAAATACCAGAGCAAAAATTCAGCTTATGATGAACGAGTTCTTTTGTGAGTGTAAGAACTTGAAAGGAGTCGTTCAAGTATTGGATATAAGGCATCGCCCCACTCCCTTAGATTTCCAGATGTATGAATGGATCAGAGAGCAGCATTTGAACGGTTTCGTTGTGCTCACAAAAACTGATAAATTGAGCAATCAACAAGTTGTAAAAATGAGAAACAGTATAACAAGAGACATTCGCGGAGTTTTCAATATTTTGTATTCCTCGAAGAATTTTGTGGGGCGAGAAGAATTCTTAGATGCCGTTGAAAAAGTTATTTCGGGATTTGTCTTTAAAGTATCTGATAACAGGCCGGCAAAACGGGTTTCAAAAAATGAGGACGGACAAAGACAAAATTCGCACAAGTCTGAAAGACCGGATAAAGCGAATCCTCAGTCTAATTCTTCACCGAAGCCCAAAAGGCCCGAAAATGCCGGTGGCGTGAAAAAAAATCGACCGCCGAGACCTAATAAAAACAGAGTAAATAAAGAGGAAGAAAAAAAATGAACTACTTAAAAGCGTTAGTCTGTATTTTATTGTTGTTTGCAGCTAGCGTTTTATGTGCGGCACCAAATTCTGTTTCTTACTACCAAACAGAATGGTGCGGTTTGGAACGTATAATCAAAAAATCTGTAAATCCTTTTGAACGCTTAAAAACAATCGAAAAGGTTGTCGCAAACGATAAAACAACTGACAGTGAGCTTTTTGATGCTCTTATTTCTATGAGATATATTTATACTTATGAAATAAGAGATTCTTCTGATGCTGAAATGGCTTTAATGTGGCTTAAACAGCTCGGAAAAAGTTATAGCAGGGCTGAATTTGAGGTTTTATTGTCATCTTTAAAACCTGAAGACATGCTTACCGAAGAAGGGAACCGTCTAATTGGTAAATTATTGTCTTATGATAGTTTCTTTCCGTATGATAATGGTTATTTGCCTGTCGTAGAAAAAGCTCATTTAACATTTATGCTTGCTGTAAGCGATATGGCATTAGGCAAGTCAAGCAATTTAACTTTGTGTAAAGACTATTCCGGTTTTTCCGGGTTACCTGTTACTATGATTTATGATATGGCTTGTGATAGAAAGCTTCGGGCTTATGCTCGGTTTATTAACAGCGTAAAGAAGAGTCAAAATCACAGAGTCTCAAAAATGCTCGAAGATGTGCTTAGTCCAATGTATTTGCCTCTGAAACAGGTTGAAAAAAATTTTCTCGCAGGCTTAGCTTGTGCAGAGATGTTTCCTCATGTTTCCACAAAGCTGTTTTTAGACTGTATAACAGGGGAGCCGAGAATCAAGAATGTTGAACACGGATTAGCGGTTTTAGCCTTACATTATCGTAGTAATAATGCTTTTCAAGAATCTAACATTATCTTTGAAAAGTTGTCAAAATTGTATCCTAAGTCTGTTTGGTTGAAATAAAATAATGAAAAAAATACTTACTTTCTTTTTTTGTATGATGCTTTTAGCTGTAAATTGCGAGGGGGCAAGACTTTTTGAATACAGGGGAGTTTTCCCTGCCGCACGTGATACCTATGCAAAGATCAGTAATTATGTGCTTTTAAAGAAAGGTTCATTAGTTAAATTTACAATACAAGAGAGAAATGAACGAGTAAAAGGTGGGGTTATTGTAGCAAAAATAAAACTAACCTCAGATGAAAAGGTAAGTTTTGAGAATTTGCGAGGCATTACAGAGTTTAAAGCGCCTGAAAGCGGAATTTATGAGATAACGACTGTTCCCGCAACAAATATGCCGGAAGAATTAAGTTTTTTGCTAAGCATTTTTGAAACTCAAGAAGATGAAGCTGCTGCTTCCGAGCATTTGGGGGGATACATAAAACCGGATTATTCTGAAGAAAAAACAGAACAAGTTTTAAACATCGCTACCCAAACAGAAGAAGTTGTTGCCCCCGCAACAGTTGAAGAAGAAGAAGAAGAAGAAGAAGAAGAAGAAGAAGAACTTACAGAAGACTCGGTTGCCGCAGATGATGATTTGCTGTTCGGAAATCCTGAAACTAATGTTTTAAGCGGAACCCCCGAAGATATATTTAAGTCCGGGGTTGTTTTAGAGCCGGTTATTACTTCAAAAGCCTTGGTTGAGCTTCCTGAAAATGCAGTTTTTGTGTATAAAAACAGCTTTTCGGTTTTAGAATCGCCTTCTGACAGATATGTAGCTTGGCCGCAAGATGTTCAATGGGGAGGGGAAGGCAATTTGTGGGTGCTTGACAGCCAGAAACGTCGGTTGCAGTATTTTACAGAAAAGGGTGAAATGCAAAAGGCTTTTGGTGAGAAAGGAACAAAGGACGGTCAGCTGGGGCTTCCGGTTGCTATCGCAATTTTGGGCGATATGATTTTTGTCTCAGATTATTCAAATCATGCATTGCATTTGTTTAATAGTTCAGGGCTATGGCAAAATTCAATAAAGTCTGATAAGTCTGCCGGTTTATTTTTAGATTTTCCCGGTTCTGTTTGTTTTAGGCATGAAGAGATGTGGGTTCCCGACAGAGGAAACTCGGGCATTCTATGTTTTGACTTAAAAGGCACTTTTCTGGGGACATTTGTTTCTACGCACGAAGCTCCGATAGAGTCTCCTATAAGTGTAAGAGCTGATGAAGACTCATTATTTGTCATGCAAAAAAACGGAATTATGAAAGTTTTTAACCCCATGGGGACTCTGGAGTCCTCTGTTAATACAGCCTGTAAGGAAGTTTCAGGGTTTGAATACGATTTTTGGGGGAGCTTTTGGATTTGTGACGGTGTTAATTCTGTTGTGAAGCGTTTTGATCAAAAGGGTAGGGTTCTTTTAGAAATATCATCACCGTCAGGTTTGCCGGAGCCTTGGATCCCTACTTCATTGGCTTTGCGAAATGACGGAAAACTTGCGGTAGCAGATGCTGCGAACAAAATGGTGCATATTTTTGCGGTTGAATAAGTATTTAATAGTAATATTTTTATTTTTTCATGTTTTAAGCCCCTGTTACAGCAGCGATTTTGTTTTGTTTGGGGAGGCTGCATTAACTGAAGACGGTTATTATTTGACCGAAGAGACAAACGTTTACTTTATAAAGCTTCGAAATGGCGGTGAGTTGCGTTTGGCTAATTCCACAAAGGCACTCTTAAATGAAACGGAAAACTATTTGCGAGTAGCAGAAGGCGGAGTAGGGGTGAAGAACGGTGCGGGTGAGCTCTTCGTAGAAACGGCTCATACTTTAGGTGCGATTGATAATGATACTATTTTGGTAATAAAGTGTGTCGATGGTTTTGAGCGGTTTTGTGTTTTGAAGGGGCTAATAAAGATGCGGCATAAGAAAAGCGGTAAATCATTTATTGTCGGTTCGGGGCAGGAAATTTCAGCAAGCGGTTTGTTTTTTTCTGACGTTTATCGCTATAATGATGATTTGCGCTATCTTTGGTATTGGGTAGATGCTGACAAAGAGCCTTCATTAGGAAAAATTAAGAAATAAAAAAAATAGACTTGCAAAATAATGAGCGTTGCTTGTAAGCTGTTAAGTCTGTATAAAGAAACCCAATAGGGAAGGAGACAAACAAATTGAAGCCAAAATTTTTGTTTCTCGTTTCGTTGTTTGCCATGTTTTTGTTGATTGGCGTGACTGCTCAAGGAGCAGAGGGTGAGGCAGCTTCACATGCTGAGCTTATAAAAGAAAGTTTAGCAGCACTCAAAGAAAACACTGCCGCACTCAAAAGTCTTACCGAGGCTCTTAAAAGAGTTCAATTCAATGGGCCCGCCGTAGGTGCTTCTGTGTTTGATGAAATTTCTGATAAGAGTCCTGCGGAGTTAGCACCGGAAGAAATTGCAAAATTGGTTGCCTCATTGAATTGGGAAACTAATACTACCTACAAAGGTTTTGGTGACAAGCGTGCAAAAAAGGGCGGAACCTTAACATGCGTTGAGAGCTCTTTTCCTCCGACATTGCGAACAGTCGGAAAGAATGCTAACTCGGTTTTCACAAGCACTTTAAGCGGTTTTTGTTACGAAACATTGCTTGATTTAGATCCTATTACATATGATTATTCGCCGAATTTGGCAAAAAGATGGGCAATAGCCGATGATAAAGTAACCTTCTTTTTTGAGCTTGATGAAAGAGCTAAGTGGTCGGACGGCAAACCCGTTGTTGCAAGTGACTTTGTTTACAGTTGGAAACTTTATACAGACCCATCAATTGATGATCCGTTTACTGTAGATTATTATAATAAATATGAATGCCCTGTTGCTTTAACAGACAAGATCATTATGGTTAAGTCAAAACAGCTTAATTGGCGCGCATTTATGTCTATGGGCTTTATGACAGTTCTGCCGGGGCACATAATAAGTAAAATAGACGGAAAAAAATACTTGGATGAATATCAATTTAAGCTTATGCCGGGCTCGGGACCTTATGCATATGAAAGCGCAAAAGTTAACGAAGAAATAGTCTTAGTTAGAAGAGCAGACTGGTGGCAGGCTCAACTTGAACGAACCACAGGTTATTACAATTTTGACAAGCTTCATTTTATTTTTGTTCAAGATGAAAATTTGGTGAAAGAGAAATTCAAAAAGGGTGAAGTTGACTGGATGATGGTAAATGTGGCTCGCGAGTGGCATCAAGAATTTATTTCTGCCAAAATGTTGCCTATCGCCAATGGTTGGATACAGCGAAGAAAAATTTATACACATCGTCCGATTGGCACTTCAGGGATAGCTTTTAATATGAGAAAGCCTCCTTTTGATGATATCCGCGTCAGGAAGGCTTTTGCATATTTGTATAATAGAGAAAAAATGATGGATAAGTTGTTTTTTAATGAATACGAATTTTTGGATTCATTTTATCCGAATTCTCCTTATGAAAATCCCGATAATCCTAAAATGCGCTATAACCCCGATAAAGCTGTTGAGCTTCTTGAAGAAGCCGGTTGGCTGCAAAAGAATCGAGATTCTCAGGGTTGGTTAGTAAAAGATGGTAAACGTTTTGAAGTTTCTTTGAACTTAACACAGAAATCTTCAGAAAGAATCTACACTATTTTACAAGAAGACCTTAAGGATGTCGGTATTAAGCTAAATCTAAAGCTTGTTACTTGGGCAACAGATATAAAAGAAGTCGGTGAACGCAACTTCGAAATAAGCTCAAGAGCTTACAGCGGAATTATGTTTCCTAATCCTGAAAGCTCTATGCATTCTAAATTTGCTGACAGAAATAATAACAACAATATTTGGGGTTTTAAAAATGCTCGTGTAGATGAGATTTGTGAAAAATATCCATTAATGTTTAAGGCAAGCGAAAGAATTGAAGCTGTCAGAGAAATTGATAAAATAGCAACCGAAGAGCATTTATATGCTTTAGGCTGGTTTGCCGCTCATACCAGACTACTTTTCTGGGATAAATTTGGTATGCCCGAATATATTCTTTCTAAGACCGGTGATGAACGCAGTCTCTTGTCTTTGTGGTGGTTTGATGAAAATAAGGAGGCCGCTTTAAAAGAGGCCAGAGCAAAAGGAACAAAGCTTCCCATAGGTGAAGAGATCGTGAGATGGTGGGATGAAAACTACGAAGCGCCTACGGGGGAAATTAAATAATGTATAGTTATTTCATTCGAAGATTTTTGTTGATGATACCGACTTTTATCGGTATTACGTTTTTATGTTTTACTGTGACCAGGTTTGTTCCCGGCGGCCCTGTAGAACAGGCCATATTGCGTTATCAGCAGGCTATGTCGCAGTCAGGCGAAGCCGGGGGCGGCACTGCTTCAAGTATGGACACTCAGGGTCAGATTTCTGAAGAAATGATGACTCGTCTAAAAGAGATATACGGGTTTGATAAGCCTTTTTATCACGCTTATGCAATTTGGCTCTGGCGCGTGTTGCATCTTGATTTAGGGCGTTCTGACACATATTCTCGCCCCGTCTGGGATCTGATAGTAGAAAAGTTCCCGATCTCGATTATATTTGGTTTGACCGGCTTTCTGCTTTCATACAGCATATGTATTCCGCTTGGAGTTTGGAAGGCGGTTAAACACGGCTCCGGGTTTGATACGGGCAGTTCGATTTTTGTTTTTATAGCGTATTCTATTCCGGGCTGGACTGCCGGTGTGCTTTTGCTTATGCTGTTAGGGGGCGGCTCATTTCTCAATATTGTTCCTTTGGGTGGTGTTGAAAGCACTTTAATAACCCCGGATTCAAAGCTTTATTCTTATATACAAGACGGCGGCAAAGTCTCTGATCTGCCCGCTGCGGAAATTGCAAAACATGAAGATTTAAAGGACATCAAAGATACCGAGAAATCTTTTATTAATTCTGAGCACCCTGCATTTAAAGCTTTGCCCAAAGATAAGGTTATAAAGCTTCCTCAAGGCAAGCATAGCGACTTAACAGGATTTGGCAGATTTTTAGATGTTGGCTGGCATATGCTTTTGCCTGTTTTCTGTTATGTTTTGGGTTCTTTCGCATCGATGACCGTATTAATGAAAAACTCATTAATGGAAAACCTGGGACAAGACTATGTAAGAACGGCTTTTGCCAAGGGTCTTTCAGAGAAGACGGTAATTTTTAAACATGCTTTGCGAAATTCTTTGATTCCTTTGGCCACAGGCTTGGGGCATATGTTTTCGCTATTCTGGCCGGCTCGTATTTGATTGAAAAAGTTTTCAATATAAACGGTTTTGGTTTGTTAGGCTATGAATCTTTGATTGCAAGAGATTATCCCGTCACCCTTGGGATTCTCGTAATTGCTTCCATGCTCAAGCTTATCGGTAATATTATTTCCGATTTGCTCTACTGTATAATCGACCCAAGGATACGATTCTCATGAAAGAAAAATACGAAAACAATAAAAGATTATTTGACGCTATTGCTTTCTTCATATTCTGGGCAATTTTATACCGACTTTGTCCTGAAATCGGTGTGAAATCTCTTACAAGCAATAATCACGTCGAAGGCGTAATAAGTCTTATTCTGGCCGCATTGGCAACTGTTTATTTGACTCCTGTCATGGCTTCAATCGGCGACTCGTTTTCAATGTTTTTTACGAGTCCGATATTTAAAAGGCGTTGGCGAAAATTTAAAAGTTTAAAACGTGGTTATTATTCATTTATTATTGTAATAACTTTGTTTGTTTTATCTTTTTTTGCTGAGTTTCTGATAAATGGCACAGCAATTTTCGTAAAATATCAAGGAAAAGTTAAGTTTACTCTGTTCAGCTATGAGAAAGCGCGTGATTTTGGTATGTCCGGTTATGGTTCTCCAAATTATCGCGCAATGAAAGAAATTTACAAACAGCGAAATTCAGAACGTGCAAAGCGTCTGAGACTCGGAACCGCAAGTCAGGAAGACATTCAATACAACAATGTGTGGGGTGACGACTGGGTTTGGATGCCCCTTTATCCATATGGGCCCACAGAGTCTTTGTTGGATGAATTGCCTTGCAGGCCCCCTCATCCGCCGACATGGGCAAAGGGGAGCTGGCGTGATGCTTTCTTTGAAGAAGCTTTGTTTGAGATTCCGGCAGATAAGCCTGATGCAAAAACTCTCAAAGAACAATACAGCGCCCCCGAAAGTTGGGCTTCACTTGATGCTCCGATGCTTTTCAGAAATCTGGCTCTTGCAGGTAAGCTACCCTTAAAAGAAGGTGTTAAGCCGCCGAAGGGTAATCATATATTAGGTACGGACGACCGTGGTCGTGATGTATTTGCACGTATGGTTTACGGTTTCAGAATTTCATTGGCATTTGCTTTGTTAACCAACTTTTTAAGCTATTGTATCGGCATTTCTTTTGGTGCCTTGTTGGGTTACTACGGTGGAAAATTTGATATAGTAATGCAAAGATTTGTCGAAATATGGTCAGCCATGCCGTTTTTATACACAGTAATGATATTTGCCTCAATAATGATACCAAACTTCTGGATGCTTGTCGGCATTTTGGTAATGTTTAACTGGATGGGCATGACTTACTATATTCGCGCCGAATTTTTACGTGAAAAATCAAAAGATTATGTGGCTGCGGCAAAAGCTATAGGCTGC
>Ga0255345_1006395_pt1 | contig 11522 bp, 9 predicted proteins | sample wastewater_treat_6_FD_192415 | JGI IMG/M metagenome (GOLD analysis project Ga0255345, IMG submission 192415) | Wastewater microbial communities from Lulu Island WWTP, Vancouver, Canada - plant20 | ecosystem: Engineered > WWTP > Wastewater > Unclassified | place: Canada: Vancouver, British... | reverse complement strand
CCTCCCTGAATTGCAAGACCACCATTTCTTATCATTATTATTTCAATTGGATTACGGAAGTAGTAATGATAGTAGGAAAAAACGTGGATAACTCTTGCTCCAATAATCCCAAAGATGATAGTATATAAAATTATCCTTCCAGACACATCTTCAGGGATATTATTTTTCTTTGCAGAATTTTGAAAAAGAAGACAGGATATAACTACCCCAAGCGCAACAAAAATTCCATACCAGTAAATTACAAAATTACCGATTCTGAAACACTCAGGATGCATCCATCCTCCTCGAATAAAAAACAATCAAACACGTAACTCCACAAACAATAAATGCATCTGCAAGATTAAAAACAGGCCATATGCGAAAATCAATAAAATCAATAACCCCTTTATAACCAGCCCTGTCGAAGAGATTACCCAAAATACCACCAGAAACAAGGCCAAAACAAAACATGGAAAAACACGAGAGAATCCTTCTTTTCTTGTGAACAAAATAAAAAATAAATGCAAGAGCAATAATTGAGGCAACAATCAAAAAAGGAATATAGTTTGAATTATCAAGAAACCCAAAACATATGCCTGTGTTTCTTATGTTTCTAAAATAAAGAAAGGGACATATTTCCACAAATGTGTTTTCTGGAATTCTTGATACAATTGCTATCTTTGTTATTCTGTCAAGAACAAAAGCAAACAAAAATACAGAATAAAAAATAATCAATTTTATCAGCCCTTTCCTTCTTGTTGCTTCTGACATTTAATACAATATTTTGCATAGGGTACTGCACGTAACCTTGCCTTGGGGATGGGTTTATTACAGGACTCACATATTCCATATTTTCTATTTTCGATTTTTTTCAATGATTCCTCTATCATTTGAAGCAGAACAACTTCAGAAGAAGTAAGATTAATATCTAAATCCTTCTCAAAGGTATCTGTACCAAGTTCTGCAATATGTGTTGGTACACCCGGACCGGTTGAAGCACTACCTCTCGAGGTTCTCTGAGTATTCTCTTCAAGTTGCGATATACTTTTCATAATTCTTTCTTTCTCCTTAATCAGAATATTTTTCAGAATCTTCAATTCTTTTCGGTCCACTTTACCTCCCATTAAACATCAAAAATGATATCAATATACAGATATCCATCAACTCTTTGAACCTTAGCATTATGGTATGTAGCGGCTTTTACCTCTCTATTTATCGCAGAAATTTTCCGTCCAATCATTTCACACTCAAGTTTGTTTTCATCGTTTGAATGAGATATATTAATAAAAAATTTCTCAAAAATCAAATGCGATTTCACACATAAAAAAAGAATTTCATTCAAAAAAGATATAAGTAAATCCCCAATTGTCCCAGAAGTTAACACAATTTTTCTTTTATATCTTTTGCTATAATTGTCTATAGATGGTTCAAAAACATCGTAAAGGGCAAGAGCCGCGTTCTTAAAAAGATCATTCAGCGTTTTTCCATATACTCTTACACCAATATCCGCGGGATGTTCAAGATACTCAAACTTCTTCGGTTTCCCGGACAATTGCGACATCTGCAATATGGTCTCCCTGGTTTAGGTTTATAAGTTTCACCCCCAGAGTACTTCTTCCAACCTTCCTTATCTCATTCACAGGTACCCTGATTATCATACCCTTTATAGTCATCACAATAATCTCATCATCATCCCGCACCATTTTTGTTTTAACAAGATTACCTGTTTTCCCATTAATCCTCATATCGATAACACCCTTACCACCTCTTTTCTGTTTTCTGTAATACTTTACATATGTCCTCTTTCCATAACCCTTTTCAGAAACAGTTAATATCTCTTCTGTTGGGTTTTCAGATGAAAAAACCTGCCCACATACAACCTCGTCCTTTGGATTCTTAAACCTTATACCAATAACACCCATGCCTGTTCTGCCTATTGGCTTAGCCTGATTTTCATCAAACCGAATGCAGAACCCATACTTTGTGAATAACATTATATCCTTGCTTCCATCAGTTAATTTTACATCAATCAACCTATCATTATCTTTAAGTGTAATTCCAATAATTCCACCCTGACGGGGATTACTATATGCATTAAGAGGCGTTTTCTTCACAATACCATTCTTTGTGAGCATCAAAATAAATTGGCCAGAGGAGAAATTGGGAACCGGTATTGTGGCAGCAATTTTTTCATCAGTTTGAATTTTTAAAAGATTGACCAGCGGTTTTCCCCTTGCCACACGACTTGCTTCTGGAATAAGATAACCTTTTAGCCAGTAAACTCTTCCGGATTCAGTGAATATTAAAAGTTGATCAACAGTTGAACAAACAAAAACATGCCTGACAAAATCATCTTCCTTTGTCCCTGCGCCAAGAATTCCACGTCCTCCGCGACGTTGTCTTCTATATGTCTCGAGGGGTAATCTTTTAACATAACCGTAAGATGAAACAGTAACAACAATATCTTCTGGTCTCACAAGATCTTCATCGCTTATTTCTTCTATAGGAGCCGCTATTTCTGTTTTTCTCTTATCAGCGTATTTTTTCTTCAAAATTTTTAATTCCTCCTCAATTATGCCATCAATCTTCTCTTTGCTTGCAAGTATTGCCTTGAGTTCTTCAATCTTTTTTTCAAGATCAACAAGTTCTTCCTCTATCTTATTTCTTTCAAGCTTTGTAAGTTTTCCAAGAGGTAAGGCAAGAATGGCATCTGCTTGTTTCTGGCTCAACGAGAATTTTTTCATCAAACCTTCTCGTGCTTCCTCAACACTTCCAGAGTTTCTTATCAAAGATATTACCTTATCTATATTATCAACAGCAATTTTAAGCCCAATAAGAATATGATGCCTTTCTTCTGCCTTATTAAGATCAAACCTTGTTCTTCTCACAATCACATTTCTTCTATGATCAAGAAACAAAGCAAGCATATCTTTCAAAGAAAGGAGTTTCGGCTGTCTATTAACAAGAGCAAGATTAATAATTCCATAGGTTGTCTGAAGCTGGGTATGGGAATAAAGTTGATTAATTATAATATCTGTATTTTCTCCTTTTTTTGCCTCAAGGACAATCCTAATTCCTTCTTTGCTTGATTCATCTCTTACTGCCCCGACACCTCCAATTTTTTTCTCTTCCACAAGATGAGCAATCGTTTCAACAAGCCCTGCCTTGTTAACCTCATACGGTATTTCTGAAATAATAACATTGTCATGATTTTTACCCTCTTCAACATCAACCCTTCCACGTATTGTAATAATTCCCTTACCTGTTTTATATGCCTCAACTATTCCCTGAGTGCCACATATCATTCCGCCTGTTGGAAAATCAGGACCTGATATAAACTTCATTATATCTTCCATAGAACACTCAGGTGATTTAAGCATCATAATAAGAGCATCACAAACCTCGCCCAGATTATGAGGTGGAATATTTGTTGCCATTCCAACAGCAATCCCGGATGAACCATTTATCAAAAGATTTGGAATTTTACTTGGTAAAACAGTCGGTTCGAGAAGAGATTCATCAAAATTTGGCATAAACTCAACAGTTTCCTTATCTATATCCGCCAGCATCTCCATTGCAATAGATCTTAATCTTGCCTCAGTATATCGCATTGCAGCCGGAGGATCCCCATCAATCGAACCAAAATTTCCCTGACCATCTACAAGCGGATATCTAAGAGTAAAATCCTGGGTCATTCTTGCTATTGACTCATAAATAGCAGCATCCCCATGCGGATGATACTTACCCATAACCTCTCCAACGATACGGGCACTTTTTTTATAGGACCTACCTGGCTCCAATCCCAGCTCCATCATTGCATAAAGAATTCTTCTATGAACTGGCTTTAGCCCATCTCTTACATCCGGCAAAGCACGACCTATAATAACGCTCATTGCATAATCAAGATAAGAATTCCTCATCTCATGCTCAATACCTACAGGTGTAATCTTTTCCTTTTGCTGTTCGTTTTTTTCCTTCTCGTCCACAATTCCTCCTCAAATATCGATATTTCTCGCTTCAAGAGCGTAATTCTGAATAAATTGTTTCCTCGGTTCAACCTGCTCACCCATCAATATTGTAAAAATTTCCTCTGCTTTCGCAGCATCATCGAGAGAAACCCTCAAAAGCCTTCTTGTGGCTGGATCCATAGTTGTTTCCCATAATTGTTCAGGATTCATTTCTCCAAGTCCTTTATATCTCTGTACTGTTATACCCTTTTTCCCATTTTCTTTTATCTCATCAAAAAATTGTTCAAAAGATACCTGACTACTATTGTGCTGGTCTTTAGAAATATTAAATACATCATTCCAGAATTTTTTCGAAAGTTCAAGATTTTTAATCTCAGAAAAAACTTTCTCGCATTCTCTTCGCTCATAAATTTCAACAACCTGATATCCATTCCCGAAAAGTGATTGGTTATTAAGTTGATTCTTATTCATAAATTCAGAAAGTTCCTGGTCTGAATAAAAATAATGATGGTCTCCATTAAGTCTGATAAAATAACTCGGCAACATCCCTGTTTTCGGATTAACAAGAGAAAAATATTCCTTGATATCAAATCCTCTTTTTCTCAGCATTTTTCCGAGTTCCGCAAACTTTTTTGAAAGTTGTGCAATCTTTTTTATTTCCATACTTGAAAATTTCCTTCCACTCGAGGCCAGAGACACGTCCAATTTTTCGCTTCCGAGATTTAAAAGGATATTTTCCATCTCAGATTCACTTTCAATATACACCTCTTTCTTACCTCTTTTTATTTTATAAAGAGGGGGCTGAGCAATATAGCAATAGCCCTGTTTTATAAGCTCTGGCATCTGTCTAAAGAAAAAAGTCAAAAGCAGTGTCCGAATATGTGCTCCATCAACATCTGCATCAGTCATAATAATTATTTTGTTGTACCGTATTTTTTCAATGTCAAACTCATCCCCATAGCCAGCCCCGATAGCGCTTATTATTGTTCTTATTTCATTATTATTCAAAACCTTTTCAATCCGCGCCTTTTCTGTATTGATAATCTTTCCCTTTATCGGAAGTATTGCCTGAAAGGTTCTATCTCGACCCTGTTTTGCACTTCCACCAGCAGAATCACCTTCAACAATAAAAATCTCTCTAAACTTCGGGTCTCGTATGGAGCAATCAGCAAGTTTTCCTGGAAGTTCTCCACCCTCAGCAAGCTTCTTCCTTGTAAGATCCCTCGCTCTTCTGGCTGCCTCTCGTGATTTTAAGGCATTTATCGCCTTACTCAGGATACTTTTTGCAGCATCAGGATGTTCTTCAAGAAATGTGTAAATCTTGTCAAAGGTTATACTTTCAACAAATGGTTTAACATTAGAATTTCCGAGTTTTGCTTTTGTCTGTCCCTCAAACTGAGGATCTGGAATTTTTAAGCTGATTACCGCTGTCAAACCCTCCCTGACATCTTCTCCACTAAGGGTTGTATCTGCATCGATTATCTGATTTTTCTTTCCATACTCATTAATACTTCTTGTAAGGCCTGCTCTAAAACCTGTTAGATGAGTCCCACCATCTCTCGTATTAACATTGTTCACAAAAGAAAGAATTGTTTCATTATACCCATCGTTATACTGAAACGCAACCTCAAGTTCCATATCATCTTCAACCTTTTTGAAATAATAGGGTGGAGTGAAAAGAGAGGTCTTGTTCTTATTCAAAAATTCAACAAAAGATGAAAGCCCTCCTTCAAACTTGAAAACTTCAGTTCTTGCCTTTCTCTCATCCTCAAATCTTATTGTAATATCAGGATTTAAGAAAGCAAGTTCCTTTAATCTACTCGCAAGTATATTATCGTCAAACTCAACTGTTTCAAAAATTTCGCTATCTGGCTTAAAGGTAACAGTTGTACCGGTTTTTTTTGTCTTACCAACAACGGTTAATTCAGAAACAGGTTTACCCCTTTCATACTTCTGGTGATAAACATTACCATCCTTACATATTTCAACCTCAAACCATTCTGAAAGGGCATTAACAACAGATACGCCAACACCGTGCAATCCCCCAGAAACCCTGTATGATTTTCTGTCAAATTTACCGCCAGCATGAAGCATTGTAAGAACAACCTCAACAGCAGGTTTATTCTCTGTCTTATGAATATCAACAGGAATACCCCTTCCATTATCAGAAACAGAAACGCTGTTATCCATATGAACAACAACAGAAATCTCTGTACAGTAGCCAGCCATTGCTTCATCTATACTATTATCAACAACTTCGTATACAAGGTGGTGTAGACCAAATACAGAAGTATCTCCAATATACATTGCAGGCCGTTTACGAACTGCCTCTATTCCTCCGAGAACCTGAATTTTTGTAGCATCATATTTTGACTGTACCTTCTCCATTATTCTATCTCCTTTGAGGTAATTATTTACTAAACCCCATTTATGCTTATTTAATTCCTTCTCGATACTTATTACTTTGCTCAATTAACAGATATCAATCATTTAAATTTATCAATAAATTATAACACTTTTTATGGGTAAAGTCAAAAAAATTGTATCTCTCAAAATCTCTAAGTTTCAGAAAAACCAGTTATTTAGAATAAACCAGTTCTGGAAAGTATCTTTCAACAAAAAAATTTCTTCCTCTCGGCAAAAACCCAGGTACAGTATAATACATCTTCAAAATTCTTGAAAGATAAATATCGCGGTATTGATTGTAAATAAAGTGTTCTCCAGATATCATAAAAAAACTCGCACCCATGATATCAACCTCTTTTACATCTATTTTTTTAAAATAATTGGAAAGTTTCTCGGCATCCTTTTTATTGAGAGATACTATGAGAAAATTTTTCCCGTCAAAATTTTTAAAATCAGTGATAAAATCATAGTATCTTCCACTTCTTGATAATGATCCTATCATAATAAAATCCCTTTTGCAGTAGTATGAAAAAATTGATGTTTCTGTATATCCTGTTGCAGCAGGAATTCTACCATCAAGATTGCGATTAATCTCATCTGCTACCCTTTGAGGTTCAGAAAACATAATTATCTGAGAGTACTTTTCAGTATTACGAAAAACACCGGGTGGAATAGAAACCAAAGCAATAATAATGATAACAATACCTATTGAAAGATAAAAGTTATATCTTGCTGCTCTATCAAGAATAGAAAATTGCAGAAAAACAATGATCATAAAGAAAAACGGATAAAATGAAGCCATCCAGTGCAACCCAATATTCTTCAAGAATGATAGACAGAGGAAAAAAGAAAAAGGAACCAGAAAAAGAAACCAGAATAACTCAATGCCACCTGTTTTACATTCCTTCAAGAAGAATCTTTTCCTTAAAAAAACAAAAGCAAGATATGGGGTCATCAAAAAAACCTGTTCAATAAGGAAAACAAAAAAAGATGAAAATTTAAGCGCAATATCCTTATTCCTAAAAAACAGGTTAAATGTTAAATTTGTCCAGCAGTGATTATAATTCCAGGCAAGATTTAGTAAAATCAAAGGTATTGAAGAAAGCACAGCAATACCTGTTATCTTCCATATTTTTCTATTTCTTTTGATGACAGAAAAAATCAAAACAGATACAGCAAGCAAAACAGCAAAATACTTTGAAAGAAAGGCGCAACCCCAGAAGAAACCCGAAAGTATTGCATCAATAATTTTGTCTGTTTTCAGTCCTCTATAAAAGAAAACTCCTGAAAGAAATGAAAAAAATATAAGAGGAACATCATTCACGCTGAGCACATTCAACATACTCACTGGAGATAAAAGAAATATCACCCCACAGAGGAAAGCATTATTCCTGTCAATATCCGCAAGCAATCTCACAAGAATAATTGCAATAACAGGCACACACAGAACTGGAAAAAGGCGGTAAACAAAAATATCACTTCCAAAAAATGAAAACAACCACATAATCCATCCAATCATCGGTGGATGCTCGTAATACCCATAATCAAGATGTTTTGCCCAGGTAATAAAATATGCCTCGTCACCAGTAATTGGAACAATTGCAGCAAACAATAACCTTGCACATGTTGTAATACATAAAACCCATAAAAAAAGTTTTTCTATCTTCTTATTCATTCCTTTATTATACGCCAGAAAGGCATATCTCTTCCACATATTATAGATATCTTTCTTCTCAAGTTATAATTTAATATTTTATAGATAAAGACAGTAGTGTCTAAATAAAATTCTGTTAAATCAAAACAAAGTCAACTCACAGCAAGGGAGTAAATAACAAAAGATTTGATTTGCTTATAGCCCACTCTAATGAAGCAGATTTTGCAAATATGAGATATATTTCTAACTACTAGCCTATCTTTGAGTGCGCAGGAGTCATCGTTCCTAAAACAGGAGAACCCATTCTTTTAATAGGACCTGAAAGTGAGACATATGCCCAGGATACAAGCAAGATTAAAAAAATTTATAAGATGATAGAGTATAGAGAAAGTGTTGAACCTGAATACCCTGATATAAAGGTTGATACCTTTCCTGAGATTTTCAGGGACATGTTAGCAGGTAAGGTCAAAAAAATAGGACCGGCAGGCTACCAGATATTTCCTCTTCCTGTGTATAACAGCCAGAAAAAAGCAGCACCCGATGCAGAAATCATCAAAAGTGATGAGATCATAGTAGATTTAAGGATTATAAAAAGCCCTGTGGAACTTGAGATCCTTCAAGAGGCCTTCCGTATATCAGAAGTTGCCCTTGAAAGAACCCTTGCCCAGATGAAACCTCAAATGACAGAACTTTAGGTGGTGGGAATAATAGAAAAAGAGTTGTATGTGGAAGGTGCCGAGTACGAAGACCATCCGCAGTATGTGCTTGCAGGCAAGAATTCAAACCATGCCATCGGTAGACCTACCTATGCGAAACTCGGCAGAAGCAATCTTATCCAACTGAATATCGGTGCCCATGTATCGGAATATTCTTCAAACATTGGTAGACCCGCATCCATCGGACCTATGATCCCAGATATGAAAAAACTCGTGCAGGCAGGATTGGATATGCATCTCAAAACTATGGGTTGGATGAAGGCTGGAATAAAAGCAAAGAATGTGGTAAAGAACTTCTACGAATATGGTAATAAAATAGGTGTGACAAAAAACATCCTTTATGGACCCTGTCATGGACTGGGAATGATGGAAGTTGAAAAACCCTGGATGGAATCTCGTTCGAAATACCTGCTTGAAGAGAATATGACCTTTCAGGTAGATACCTTTCTTTATTGTGAAGACTACGGCCTGAGATGGGAAAACGGTGTCATAATAAAAAAAGATGGAGTAGAACCTTTATCCCGCAAGTTAAATAAGATTATTGAATTGGAGGGATAAATGAGATACGAAAAGATGTTTCCGGACCAGTTGAGGACAGCAATAAAAAAAATAAACCCGCTGTTTTTCCGGTGGGTGTACCTGAATATCATTCATAACACGCGGTTTTTGGGGTAGACACCCTTATTGTGGAAAAAGATTTCCATATCCTTGAACAAAAAATGGAACTGGTTGTCTTTTCACCTTTTTTACTATGGAGCCGCAATCTACGCTGTAGAACCCCCAGAAAACAACGGTACAATACATGTGCCTGGACAGACATTATACTTTCTTGTAAAGGATATCTTCCGGGGGATGCTTCGCGTAGGGTTAAAAAATATACATGTATTTATTCATCATCAAAGCGAGAATTTCCTTGCTGGTATGCCTACAAACCTGGCTTTCAGGATAGGAGCCAAAGAAGCCCTTTTTGAATATCTTGAGAAACAACGAGGAGAAGGATAGTGGGGCAATGAACAGATGAAAGATTCCTATAAGATGCAAGGAGTAGGCCCTGACCCTTTTAGATGGATTAAAGTGCACCCTTCTCATGCTTGCTTTTTGTCCGGAATGTGTTGATATGAAGAGGTTTTCTAAAAAAAAGTGGTACAGCATGAGCGCACAAGAAGCAACCCTTGAGTACGGTAATGCAGCGAAGGAAATGATACTGAAAAGTGTTCGCGGTATCTTGAAAGGTTTATAATACGAAGGCGAGCATTATAACGGTTCGGATTTGAGGATAGATCAAGGGTAAGTTCTCAGTTAACCCCGTTATCATTACGAGGAATGTTTTTTATGCCGTGGCAATCTCTCCTTGATTTCTCCGTCGCTGTCGCTTCTCCCAATGACCACCAAGGGGCAGGTTCCGCAATCCCAAGGTCGGATTGCCACGGCAGAAAACGCCTCGCAATGATGGACAGGACGGGGAAAACTGAATATTTAACGCATTGACAAAAAAGTTGCGAGGGATATAATGGATGTAATAAGTAAATTTGACAATTTGTAGAGATGCGCGATAGAGTGTTAGTCCGAGTTAAATTTGAAAATGACCTGAAGCATTAATCTTGTTCGCATAGCGCGAAGAAGGACCTGCCTGCCGAATCCTTGGCGTATGTGTGTTCTCGAATAAACGAGACGTGGTTCACTGAATAATTACGATTTATAAACATATTATAGGAGAAAAATGAAAATTTATATAGCAATTGAATAACCCTTATTTTATTGATATGGAAGGCGAAGTGCAGAATATAAAAGATATCTATACCGGAAGTAATTGTAAAATTGTATCTCCTTAAATGCAAAATGAAGTATCCTTCTGTAAATATATGCCAGAGTTTCAAGTAGTAAAAATAAAAATAATTCAGTAGTGTGGTGCGATGTCAAGAGATACGAAAAAACAGTAATTCCTTGACAAGTTTTTAACAATTTTGAAAAAGAACAAAACTTTTACAAGAAAAACTTGTTAATTTACTCTTTGACAAATTTGGTTTACTCCAAACAGCCTGGGAAACTGGGAAACCCAAAGCGGGTCATATAACTGGTTTTTTGAGAGCAGGGCAAAGACCAGTCTGACTACCTTTCTGGCTGTGAGCACGAGTACTCTTTTGTGTTTATGGTCTGGCACCTCCTGATATTTTTTCTGATAAAATATCTGGTATTCTTCATTGTATATCCTCAATGAATTTGTTGCTTCGACCAGATAATATCTTAAGAATTTATCACATTCTCGTACAAGATGAGTTTCATCTGATTGAAACTTTCCTGATTGATTTTTTTTCCAGACAAGTCCTGCTAATCTTACCAGTTGGTTATGGGAGGAGAATCTTTTTATATCACCGACAGAAGCCAGAATCCCCGTAGCATACACATAGCCAATTCCTCTGACAGAAAGTAGAGGATTATTAAATCCCTTAGATTCTCCTTCTATAGTCAGGCCAATGGTTTTTTCCTGTTGTTGATACAATCAGAGCCAGTTGTTCCAGAGGCATCTCAGATATTTCATCAAGAGTTAACTCTGTAGTAATATCAATCGAAGATACTCCCAATGTTTTGATAGGTCTATTTTGCACCCAGCCAGGAAACTTTAGAAACAGATTAGCCAGATATGTCTTTTTTTCTTTTTCAATATTTTTCACAGTGTGATACCTGTACCTTATCAGTCTCTGTAAAGGAAGATAAGGGCTGTCTGGTTTAAACTCGACTGGAAGCATTTCGAATTTCAGGTATTCAGCAACTACTCTTGCATCAATGACATCTGTTTTT
>Ga0255345_1006386_pt1 | contig 11541 bp, 9 predicted proteins | sample wastewater_treat_6_FD_192415 | JGI IMG/M metagenome (GOLD analysis project Ga0255345, IMG submission 192415) | Wastewater microbial communities from Lulu Island WWTP, Vancouver, Canada - plant20 | ecosystem: Engineered > WWTP > Wastewater > Unclassified | place: Canada: Vancouver, British... | reverse complement strand
CCAGTGACTAATGCTATAAAATTGAATTTCGGTAAAAAGATTAAAGCTAACTGTATAAGCTGTTCAGCGAAAATAATTATACTATCCTTTTTTATCTTTTCCCTTGGCCCTACGATTATCTTTGCCCAAAGTAATAGCGAGGAATATTTAGAGGTAAAAAACTGGAAAGCGCCTAAAGATGCGGTTGCTTTTACAGAACTTACGGTGCAGGATAGTATTTATTTATACAAAGATAAACCCTTTACCGGAGTTGCCGTTGAACATTATCCTAACGGTAATTTGCTTAGAGCTGTAACCTATATTAGAGGAAAGCAAAGTGGGCCTATGTTTCTTTGGTATCCTGATGGTAATCCTCAAATGAGTGCATATTACCAAAATGGATATTTACACGGACGCTTTTTAGGCTGGTACAGCAATGGTAGCGTTATTTATGATATAGTAATTAATAAAGGAACTTATGCTGGCGATAACTTATTGGACGAAGATGAGGGCCGGATAGGTTTAGAAATGGAAGAAGGAGAAAGAGAAGGACCCGATAATGACCAAAGTAAAGAATAAAAAGAATGGAATTGCTCTTTTCCAAGATATGAAAAAGTGCAAAGAAAAGATCAGTATGATTACTGCATACGACTATTCTATGGCAAAATGTGTGTCTGCAACATCTATAGATATTATCCTCATTGGTGATTCTTTGGGAATGGTTGTTCTGGGCTATGAGGATACTCTGCAAGTGACTGTAGAAAATGTAATTTATCATTGTTCAGCGGTTCGTAGAGGAGCTCCGGAAACTTTTATTATTGCTGATATGCCCTATCTAAGCTATCATCTTTCAGAAGAGCAAACCCGGAAAAATGCTGCCGACCTTATAATTAAAGGAAAGGCGGATGCCGTAAAACTGGAAGGTGGCTATCCTTCTCGTATAGATGCTATAAAAGCTATTGTGGATATGGAAATACCTGTGTGTGCGCATTTAGGTTTAACCCCCCAATCCATTCATAAATTTGGTGGTTATAAAGTTCAAGGTAAAAAACCGGAACAACAGGAAGAACTTTTAAAACAAGCTTTAGCAGTGGAAAAAGCAGGTGCCTTTATGCTTGTTTTGGAAGGTATACCGGAAATTTTAGGTAAAGAAATTACTGAACAAATAAACATTCCTACGATTGGAATTGGTGCTGGAAGATATACTGATGGTCAAGTTTTGGTTTATAATGATCTGCTGGGCTATTCAGATATGCAACCCAAATTCGTAAAACATTATGCTGAAATAAATTCAAATATTAAAGAGGCGATTGAACTCTATTCTCAGGAAGTGAAAAATGGGGTTTTCCCTGCTCCTGAACATATTTATTACCCTATAACTTAAATGCTGTAAAAAGAAGGATAAAAAAGATGCCTAACAAAATAATGCCCCCTGAATCAATGAGCGCCGAAGAAAAATTTGCGGCTTTAGCTAATCTGAAAGATAAACTGGAAGATAATTTTGTAATGCTCGGTCAGCTACTTTCCGAAATAAAACGGTCTAAACTGTACCTATTTAAAGGATATGAAAATTTTAAGGATTTTGTAGAAACGGAATATCAACTCTCCGGAAGCTTAGCAGGAAAACTTATTTCTACTTTCGATCTGTTTATTGAAGAAATGGATATTGACGAAAACGAAGTGAAAGAAATTGGCTTTGATCGTTTACAGATGATTAAACCCTTTATGAAAAAAGCCGATTGGCAGGTTCGTGATGAATGGATTCATAAAGCGGAAGAAATGCCTTTTCAAGAACTTCGTGATCATATAAAAGAACTAAAAGAGAAAGAAAAAGAAACCAATGTAGACCTAAAAGAGGTATATATTGAGCAATTTATGGAGAAGATGCTTGGATGGTTCAATTGTTCTCGGAAAGAGCTTAATTTTAAGCTTGCCCTATTTTTTCAAGATGCTGATCTGGATCAGATGAAAAAGATTGTTAAAGAGCGCCAACGTCTCTTTGAACTTGAAACACAAACTAACAAGGAGTAAAATCCAATGAAACAAATGCATATTCTTTGGGTGGATGATGAAATAGACCTACTGAAACCCTTTATCCTCTTTTTGGAGGAAAGAAACTATCTGGTTGATACCTGTAATAACGGAACTGATGCTATCGAAAAAGTGGTAGAAAATAAATTCGATCTGGTAATTCTGGATGAAATGATGCCCGGTTTAGATGGTCTTGCTACCCTTCAAGAAATTAAAAGAATCAATCCTGCTTTACCTATAGTAATGGTTACAAAAAGTGAAGAAGAAGGTTTGATGGATAAGGCTATTGCCTCTCAGATTTCGGACTATTTAATTAAACCCATAAATCCTAATCAGATTATTATGGCTATTAAGAAGATCTTTCAGGCAGATGAAATAAGAGCTAATCAGATTGGCCAACAATATACGCGTTATATTGCAGAATTGAATCAAAAACTTTTTGCTACTCCCGATTGGGATGAATGGAGCCAAATTTATCGTGAATTAAGCTATTGGGAATTGCAAATAGATCAGGTAAACGATGAAGGTCTGCGTCAAACTCACTTTTTGGAAAAGCGAAATTGCAATACTGAATTTACTAACTATGTGGAACGCAATTATAATAAGTGGCTGAAAAGTGATGAACGGCCTAACTTAAGTTTTGATTTGATTTCTCAACACATAGCTCCGCATTTTGAAGAAAATCTCCCAATCTATTTTATAATTATAGATTGTATGCGCCTGGATCAATATTTGGCTATTCAACCCTATATCCAAGAACTTTTTGATGAAGAATTGGATCTCTATTATTCTGTTTTACCTACAGCTACACCCTATAGCAGAAATTCCATTTTCAGTGGTTTATTGCCGATTGATATTGCTAAACGCTTTCCTGATTATTGGGTAACTTCCAGTGAAATGGATAACAGCCGAAACCGTAATGAACATCAGCTTTTAGATGAACATATTGAAGAACTGGGTTATAAACTTGATCCAACCAGCAAGTATGTAAAAATATTCAATATGGAAGAAGGCAACTTCGTGCTGCGTAAAATAGAAACCTGGAACAAAGAAAACCTAATTGTTTTGGTATATAACTTCCTTGATCTTTTGGCTCATCATCGTAGCCGGGATCAAATTTTACAAGAAACTATCCCCAATGAAGAAGGTTTGCGTGCTTTTACTAAACACTGGTTTTTGCATTCTTCCCTATATGAAGCTTTAAAACTGATTGCCAAACAGGATGCTATTGTAATTCTTTCTACCGATCATGGCTCGATAAAAGTTAACCGTGCCACTCAAGTTATCGGAGATAAAGATACTTCTGTAACTGTTCGTTATAAAGAAGGGAAAAACCTTTCCGTAAATGACCGTCATGCTTTATTCGTAAAAAAACCCAGTGATTATGGTCTCCCAGCAAAAAGCATTGTGGATAACTTTATCTTTGCCAAAGACGATTACTATTTCGTGTATCCTAATGCTTATCATCAATATCAGAGACAGTATAATGGCACTTTCCAACATGGAGGAGTTTCTATGGAAGAAATGATTCTGCCTATTGCTACCTGCAGGACTAAAAAAAGAACAAAAGAATGAAAAAAGGTAAGAAAGCAAGTTAAATAAAATAGTATGATAACAATAAATCTACCTTCAGAACAAGATACTATAGATCTTGCCAATTATCTTGCTCCAATCTTGAAAGCGGGAGATATAATTACGCTTTATGGAGATCTTGGAAGCGGTAAGACCTTTTTTGTTAAACACTTGGGTAAGGAACTGGGAATCAATGAAGAAATTGATAGTCCTTCTTTTATTATAATGAAAGAATACTTAGGTGGACGCCTTCCTCTTTACCATCTTGATCTATACCGTTTAAAAGATAAGGAAGAACTTTACGACTTAGGGATATTTGATATTTTGGAAAAAGGGGTAACCGTTATTGAATGGCCACATATAGCTGAAAGTATCTTACCCTATCAAACTTTCAAACTTGATTTCCACTTCGACGGAAAATCGAGGTGGGTGAATGTATTTCCAGACGACGATCATAAACAGTACTTTGAATAAGGAGAAAAACAAATGTTTACTGTACTACTAGTATTAATCTGTATTGCAATTGCTTTATGCCTGGGTTGGATTATCTTTGCTAAAGATAAAGCAATTTCCCGCACCTGGGGTATTGTTGGTCTTTCTTTTGTTATTGGATTAACAGTATTTGGCTATTTTTTTATGCAAAGCCGTCAAGCACCAACAAGTTTACGCGTTGTGGGTTATGCCAGTAAACTCTTTGAATCGGACATCGTTAAATGGAATCTAACAATGCAGCGTAATGTTAGTAACGATGGCTTAAAGGATGGCTACAACAAAATGAGTGCCGATGTTAATGCCTTTAAAAAGTACTTATTGGAACAAGGAATACCAGAAAAAGATATCAGCATTCAACCTACAAATAGCTATCAAACAAACGATAACTATGGCAACCCTACTGGTTATTGCTTAAATCAACATATCTTTGTGGTTTCTACAGATATAGACAAAATTGAAAAACTCTCCTTGAATCCAGATTTCTTTGCTGAACGCGGAATACTCTTGCAAAATTCTAATCTTGCTTATCTCTATACTAAGCTGCCAGATTTGAAAAAACAATTGCTATCTGAAGCAACTAAAGATGCAGTAGCTCGAGCTGAAGAAATTTCGGGAAGCGGAAATACTAAATTAGGAAAATTGAGAGAAGCACGAGCTGGAGTTTTTCAAATTACTGAACCCTATTCAACAGAAGTATCGGATTATGGATTTTATAATACAAGTACAAGAAGTAAAAGCATTTCCGTTACTCTTACCGCTATCTTTAAGCTAAAGTAGAAATATTTCCACAAGCAAAATACAATATTCTGACTAATTTACTTGTTAGCCAAAGGGGATCGTTTAGATTATATTTAAAAGATCCTGTATCGAAGCAAGTGGAAATGAATAAGAACCTTTTTGTTCTAACTCTTTTGCTAACAATAATATTGTTAGTTGCGTCCTGTTCCCCTGAGCAGAAAATAATCCTCAGAGTGGGCACAGATGCTGAAAATCCTCCCTTTACTTATCTGGAAAATAGTGAATTTAAAGGGATAGATATCGATATATGTGAAAAAATAGCAGATAAAATGGGGATGCAACTGCAAATTACCCAGTATGAATTTGATGACTTATTCTCTGCATTAGCTCAAAACAAAATTGATCTTGCCGCATCTACCATAACAATTACAGAAAAAAGAAAACAGACATTTGAATTCTCAGAACCCTATTTTCAAACTAATTTAGCTGTAGTAGCAAGAAAAGCCTCTCCAATTGAAATAAATAAAATTGAAGATATTGGAAAATATAGAGTTGGCTGTCAAAGCAGCACTACCAGCTACCAATATTTAAAAGAAAACCTGGTCGATAAAGACCTCCTACCTAAGGAGAAATTGAAAACATACTCTACCTTGATTGAAACCATAGGAGAATTACTCAATAAGAAAATAGACCTGATGGTCTTTGATGAATGGGTTGCCAAAAAGGTTTCCGAACAAGTAGATATAAAAATAGTATATATCATCCCAACCAATGAACAGTACGGACTGGCTATGCAACCTGGAAAAGAAATTAATTTAAGAATCAATAAAGCACTGAAAGAATTAAAAGACAGCGGTGAACTTCAAAGAATTATAAACGAATATATAAAGTAGGGGTCTATACTGAAACCCTGAAAGCTCAATAAGCTCATAATTGACCTTATACCTATCACACTTTTTAGCGCTCTATATTTTTTTCATTTGCAAGGCTCCGGTAAAACATAATTGAGTGCATAGTGAGCATCCAACACATTGATCGTTATCAATTTTTGGAAAACAATCCTCATCAAGTTCTATTGCCAGATAGGGACAGCGAGTGCAATTTCCACATTTTAAGCATAATTCCCTGTTCAGAGAAGAGCTCTTTATTTTTTTAGGCAGGTTCATAAAATCTATGATAGGATTGGGCTGAGCAATTCCTACCAATTCAGCCACACTTTTTAAACCTCGCGCTTCCAACAGATAGGAAAGTCCCATTTTCAGTTCTTCTATTATGTTGTAACCGTATTTTTCTACAATTGTACAAAACTGAACATTTCTTGCCCCTAAAGCTAAAAAGTTTGCTGCATCCAGATAGTTCATTGCCCCTCCGTTTCCAGAAATAAAGATGCCTTGGTTTCCAGCGCGGGCTAAATTTAAATAACTGATGGGTAATACACCTTCACCACTCATTCCTACAATTATTCCTTCATCCCAGGGTTTTTCTTTTTCGCGAAAAGCTAAAGCTGGAAAAGTATTAGCTAAAGTGATACCTGCCTTTTTATGAGGATATTTATTTAACACATTTTTGATGGCTGAAAGTATTGGATAGATAGAAGTCACCGCACCGGTCAGTTTAAAAAGTTTCGGTATTTCTGGAGCACTTATTTCCATTACCCAATCTACTATTTTTGCAGTTAAAACAGGATCTTGAGCAACAATATCACCTTTAGTTCCATCTCCACCCTGAGGACAGGATAAACTAAATTCAATTCCCATTGCTCCTGCTTGTTCTAATTTTTTAGTATTGGATTGCCAGCATTGTTTATCAGAACAATCATTACCGGTAACAGGACCTCCAGTAGAAGCCATTGTTAAGCGATCAGGAAATTCTTTTATTAAGCGAGCTATTTCTTTGCAAACTCTGTTTAAAGAATGCTCTGAAACATTATCACAATTGGCAAAGGTCTTCTTTTTATCGCCAAAAGTGAACATATATTCACCCGGAATATGAATATCTTGATCATCAAAAGCGGTTTTCATTATGCCTCCACTCCAACCAGCTTGATATGCTTTTTGCATTTGCTCAAAACCATCAGTTGGAGGAGCCGCAGATAAAATAAAAGGCGAATCCATTATTCTACCAAAAAAATCAGTTTCTAAGGAAACAGGATATTTTTTCCACCCCCAAACAGGGAAACAACTTTTAGTTTCCTTTTCCGGTTTTTCTATTGCTTTGTTACTAAGAGATAAGTGTACTTTAATAGCAGTATTTTTTCCTGAGGCTACTGCTTCAACAACGGTTGTGGGTCCATTAACCATATCTCCACAACAAAAAATATTATCAAACTTTCTTTCCAGCTCGTGAACATTAAAAGTAGCTCTATTCCCAATAGCTATAATAACCATATCAAATATGCGGTAGTTATCAATTACTCCAGCTTCATCTTTAATCAGATTGGGTGCGAATTTTTCATTCTTGGGTAGATAGACTTTTTTAGTCTTTATTCCTTTTAAGTGACCATTTTCATTAACTATTTCTGATATCCGGGTGCGAGGAGAAAATTCAATTCCTGCCTCAATTAAAGTTGCTTTCTCCCTATCTGTGATTGGCATTTCCACAAAATTCTCCAGCGTAATCATTTCTACATAAGCAGCACTATTTTTAGCTGCCACTAATGCAATATCGGCAGCTATGGCTCCTCCAACAATAGCTATGCGTTTACCAGAAAAATTATATTTTGATGGGTTTGAAAGAATATCTAAACCATAGATGGCTGTTTCATCACCAGGGATGTTTAAACGAATTGGTACATTTAATCCACTTGCTACAATTACTGCCGCATAACCTTCTTTCAAGAGTTCTTCAGGTTTTTCTATCTTTTTTGGAATATGCTGCAATCGGAAGGTTTTTACTACGAAATTCAGGTCTGCTATTATATCAATTTCTTCTAAACGCTCTTCCGAAATCAAATTTATCTGTCCTCCTAAAGGTTCAGGATCAAACATTCTCGTTTCGTAGCCAAATTGATTTAAAGTAACAGCAGCTCCAATTGCAGAAGGTCCAGCACCGACAATAGCAATTTTTGTGTTTAGACGAATTGGAGATGAAAATTCTGGCACCAAATCCAATTCACGCGCTTTGCGAATTATAGTTGCTTGCACATCAGGAATTTGGATCGGCTTATCGAATTTTTTATGTGAACAAGCATCTACGCAATGATAATCAGGGCATACATTTCCGCAAATTCCTCCTAAAGGATTGCTGGCTAAAATTATCCCTGCAGCTCTTTTGAAATCCGAAGGTCTTCCCTTGGCTAAAGCCATCATAAAATCTGCTGGAGAACAATCACAAGGGCAGGCAGTTTTACAAGGTTTATTTTCACAATATTCACAGCGACTTATTTCACTAAATAATTGAGCATCTGTTAAAATCATTTATCCTCCCATATTTTTAGCCACCAAAAGTACAAAAATCACCAAAATAAATGAGCCAAGCAGAATTATCAGGACACGGAATACAGAATTTCATTCTCGAATGTGTCCTTCACCAATTTATAAATTAGGAATCAACTTTGTGTAGACGGAGCTCGCTGAAGCTCTGCATTTTTTCATTTTGCGGAAGAACAGCGTCCTCCGACTACACTTTTTATATCATTATCTCACTAATCTATTATATGTCCTTTACCAACTCCCCTAACAGCACAGCCCAAAGCTTTGTATTTATTAATAGTTTCATCGGATAAGAAATTAGAACAATCTACGATTAAGGGTTTCGTTTTGCAGATAGCCAAAAGTTGTTCTGGATCCAAATTTCTGTATTGACTGTGCCCAACGGCAAAAATAACTACATCAGATTCGGGTAAAACATTATTCAAATCGCTCTGTATATGATTTTCTTCCATTTCAGGCCAGGATTCTACATAGGGATCGTGAGTTTTAACAATAGCCAGGTCTTTCCGTAAAAATTCCACTAAGATCTTGGATGGTGAATGTCTCGTATCGCCAACATCTTGTAAATAGGAAACGCCTAAAACTGCAATCTTCAAATTTTTTAGTTCGGGATACACGCTTTTTACGATATCAATAGTATGCAAGGGCATAGTGTCATTAGTGTTAACAGCTTTTATGGCAAAATCTAAAGTTCCTTCCACTCCAAAAAGAGAATTCATAGCCCAATTAGCTAGCACAGGGTCTTTTGTTAAACAATATCCGCCAACTCCTAAAGATGGTCTTAACAGATTATCATGTGTTCCTTTGCGTTTACGAATCGCCTCGCGCACTTTAAAAATATCCACGCCAATCTGTTCAGCAAATTTTGCCCATTCCAAAGTAAGAGCAATATTCACAGCGCGATAGGAATTTTCCATTGTTTTGGCTAATTCACTGGCATTTGTGCTATCCAACTGAGTTAATGGAAAATGTTCCACATCTAATACATTGGAAAGAAACTCTCTACAAAGCTCTATGCTTTTAGTATTCACTCCTGAATACACACGCCAAAAATTACGAATGGATTCAACATAATGTGCTCCAGGCATCACCCTTTCATAAGAATGAGCAATAAGGGGTGGTTGATTGTTGATATCAATTCCGCGCTTAGTAAATTCTTCTTCCAAAATCGGTTTGACTACTTGTTCACAGGTTCCAGGTGGAACAGTCGTTTCTACAAGCACTAAACATTCTGGCTGAATATACTTACCTAAAGTGCGAATGCCTTCTCGGAATGCAGTTATATCACAATAACCTTTTTCCGCATCTCCAAAAGCAGGCTTTGTAGCATCCAACTGAATATCTACTACTACAATATCTACTAAACTGTAAACACTCTCTTCACTGGTAGCACGGAAATTTTTCTTCTCTACTACGGTTCGATGAAATATTTCAGGAACTTCTGGGTCAGATGAATTTATGGGTGGAACCCCATTATTGATAACAGGAACTTTCCAATAGGAACGTTGAGAAGCACGTTGATGACCATGGACAAAATAGATCGGGTTTCCATCTTTATCTGTAGCATCAGCAACGACAGTAGCCATTACACAACCTACAAAACCTAAACCTTGAACAGCAACTATTTTACGACCCAAGGAACGTTGTTCAGCTGTAATACGCTTTAAAGTCTCGCGTTCTTTTTCAGCGTCTTCTTCAATGGGAAGCGGATATTCTTTTCCATCTGGGGCAATCGATACTTTTAACATACTTTTGGTTATCTCCTTTCTTTGGCATTTTTCTATCGAGAATCCGAAAGAACTACATCCTACCGTTCCACTATCAACTTAATTATGCTGTTTGTGTAATAATAAACTATACCTTAACATAATTGGTCCTCTGAGAACAAGATGCTCACTTTCTTCTCCTTATCCAGTTGTTACCACTTCAATTTTTAGCATTTACCTGCACTTTGTTTTTTACCTTTTTTGCATTGCCATTATTGTCAAGAGGTTTTTCTTTTTTCTGTGGGTGGTAAAAGTAAAAAGTCATCTCCTTTAGCTCTTATTCCTATTAAGATTCATATAAGTATAAATTACAATTGGAAGGATTAAAGTTGTAACTTAAAAGATTACGAAAACTCCCCTTTTGAAAATGAATTATACTTACTGTAACAATCAATTTTATAATAAAATCCCAATATTGCTGTCTCCTATTTTCCTTGCTTCAATCCATTAATCTATCGTTTATCTAACCTTAATCAAGCGTTAATAATTAACGCTTGATAAAGGGTTGATTAACACTTGATTAACGCTTTCCCTTAAGGCCAAAGAGCGAAGCTTGAATACAATATGCAGTTTATACTATAGTAGTAAATACCTGATGACAGATATATGTAATAGGATAGTACTTAAATATCCACCCTTCATTTTACTGTCTAAGGAAAAAAGAGCTTACCATTTTTTGCTGGGCACATAAACCGAAGTTTGTCAACAGACTATATTTTTACCTTTTTTTAGAATGATTTTATTCGGCGGTTCAGTTGCTGATTATGTCCATAAACTATGTGGCTTTCTTATGCGGATTTTTACTCAGAGGAAAATTCCGGATGAATTGTAGAAACAGAATATCACTTCCTCCTTAGTAATTTAACTTGATAAAAAAGAAGAACACCTTTTTCCTTTTACTCTCTATTTTTCCTTCTTGTGGATATCTTTGAAAGATATAGCTATCTTAATAACGCATAAATTAGGATGGTAAAGCAAAAAGAGATATTAAAGGAGTAAGTTATAGTGATGATTTTCATTTGCTATCTGGGTTGTCGAGACAAAGAAAGGAAGGTAAATAGGTTGTTTCCAATAATTTTCTCATATCCTAGCAAAAGAGGATTATCAGCAAAAAGCAAGCTGTAAACAAAAAAAAGATTACGAATATAAATGGCTACAAAATAACTAATGCAGTACAACTTAGTGTTGTTTTATTATTACTATGCCTTTATAAACAATCAATCTGAAAAGTAAAATTTAAGGTTTCATACTATTTTCAACTAGATTTCATTAAAAAGTATATGGTAAATAGTATGTTCTATGAGAAAATCTTGCTTTGTAAAGGGGTTAAAAAATACAACTAGTGCTAATTGTAACAAGTTGAAAACATAATTAGTTACAAATAATCAGATTTTTTTATAATAATTTAGGCATTCCCACAAAAAAACGATGTGGATAAGTTATAACGAACTGTTGTATAGATATATAGGTTGTGTAAGTGTCCAAGGGATTCGTTTTGTCATTCGTGGCAAGGGTGATCGAGCTGTTAAAGA
>Ga0255345_1006379_pt1 | contig 11547 bp, 8 predicted proteins | sample wastewater_treat_6_FD_192415 | JGI IMG/M metagenome (GOLD analysis project Ga0255345, IMG submission 192415) | Wastewater microbial communities from Lulu Island WWTP, Vancouver, Canada - plant20 | ecosystem: Engineered > WWTP > Wastewater > Unclassified | place: Canada: Vancouver, British... | reverse complement strand
CCTGTCTGGTGTATGGCGGCAGCTGTTGTCTCCGAGCCCATCCTGGCTCCGCAGAATACCCCATGAGACCAGCTAAAACTCTCATAAACAAGCGGTAAAAGCCTGCTCCTTCTGCTCCCAAATATTATTGCAGATATGGGGACTCCCTGAGGATTATCAAACTCAGGGGAAAGTGTTGGACACTGACTTATTGAAACAGTAAATCTGGAATTTGGATGGGCAGCGGTATTTCCACCTGTTTTATCCCACTTTCTACCCTGCCAGTCCAGTATGTTTTCCGGGACAGGTCCGTCCATACCTTCCCACCAGGGTTCGTTAGTATCAACATTAAGAGCTGTATTGGTAAAAAGTGTAGGATAGAATGTCCCTGCCTTCAGAGTCTCCATCATATTTGGATTGGTTTTCATAGATGTACCGGGAGCAACTCCAAAAAAGCCAGTTTCAGGATTTATAGCGTATAATCTGCCATCCGGACCTATGTTCAGCCAGGCAATATCATCTCCTATTGTCCATACCTTATAGCCCGGAAGGGTTGATCTGAGCATAGCCAGGTTGGTTTTACCGCATGCAGATGGAAATGCAGCTGCTATATATGTTATATTGCCATCCGGGTCTTCTACCCCGATAATAATCATATGCTCCGCCAACCAGTCTTCTTTCAATCCCAGCCATGATGCGATTCTTAAAGAGAAACATTTTTTGCCAAGAAGGGCATTCCCCCCATACCCGGACCCGATACTCCAGACCAGATTTTCATCAGGGAAGTGCATAATGAATCTTTTGTTCGGGTCAAAGTCTCCGACCGAATGAATTCCCCTTACAAAATCTCCACCATCACCGAGTTTTTCCAGTGCTATCTTGCCCATCCTGGTCATTATCCTCATACTTGCCGCTACATAGGAGTTATCAGTGACCTGAACGCATACCCTGGAATATGGAGAATCAGGATGTCCCATTATATATGGCAATACATACATGGTCCTCCCTTTCATACACCCGTCACTTAATTTCCTAAGTAACTCTTTAGCTTCTCTGGGGTCCATCCAGTTATTATTAGGACCGGCATTCTCTTTGTCAGAATGACAGACAAATGTAAGATGTTCCGTCCTTGCAACATCTGTAGGGTGACTCCTATGTAAGTAAGAGGATGGCCATAACTTATGGTTCAGCTCAGAGAATACAGGATTATCATTTATCTTTTCCTTATACATCCCTATCTCTATCAACCTGTGGGCTTCTTCTTCTGATCCATCACACCAGTATATCTGGTCTGGTTTAGTTAAGCTGGCACATTCCTCTATCCATTTCTCAAGAGAGGGTGACATTGTTTACAACCTCCTTCTTAGAAGATTACTCAATTTTATATATGGTATAAAAGATTACCAGCTTCTGGATGAATGTCAAGTGTTTTTATTCTGAAATTATATATACTGGTAACTTTTGTATGGGAATTTTCTAATCCATAAGGTCTCTAACAGCCTCGAAATAACCACAGTTGATATTTTAGTATAGAAGGGTATACTCTATAAGTAGACTATTTAAAAACTTTTTATAAGGTTCACCAGTTTAACTGGAGGAGGATTAATCGTGTCGGATATAAAAAATAAGGTGCTCTTAGAACAGCTGAGGCGTATATTGCCTGAAAGTAATGAATGGGAGGAGTGGCTAGAAAATACAGGAGAACTTCCACCAGATTTTGACTCTTTACCATCTCATCCGGAACCACCTAACCCATTAATAAGGTATGAAAATGGTAAGGAGATACCTGTAAAGACTCTGGATGAGTGGGCAAGATATAGAGAAGAGATAAAATCCATCTTCTATCGATGGGTTCTTGGAAATGTACCACCTCCACCCGATAATTTTCAGGTTCATATCCTTGAAGAGAAGAGTGAAGGAGACTTGATTGTTCGTAAATTGGAACTTCGCTTTGGACCAAAATATCAGGCTTCTCTCTGGCTTGAGCTACTTATCCCACCTGGTTCTGGACCATTCCCGGTATTTATGACTCAACACAATCATAGAGGTTGGGCACTTATCGCATTGAGACGAGGTTATCTTTCCTGTATTTATGCTGGATCAGACTCTCGAGATGATACTGAATCTTTCATTAAGGCATATCCTGGATATGATTGGTCCAGGTTGACCCGTCGTGCCTGGGCTGCCAGCCGGTGTATAGATTATCTTTCAACCTTACCCTATGCTGATACAGGTCACATAGCATTAACAGGTCATTCGAGAAACGGGAAACAATCACTGATAGCAGCTATTCTGGATGAACGTATAAATGTGGTTATCTCAAGTAGCTCAGGTGCAGGTGGAGCTATGACCACCAGAGATTTTTCTGAACAGCACTTCGGCGAAGGGATAGAGTTGTTAACCCGTGTCTTTCCTGACTGGTTTCATCCTCGACTGAGATTCTTTGCAGGACGTGAGCATAAGTTACCGGTAGACTTTAATGAACTTATAGCGCTGATCGCTCCAAGACCCTGTCTCCTCAGTATTGCGTTGAATGATCCGGTGGAAAGTGCCTGGGCAATGGAGGAGACATACCTTTCGGCAAAAAAGGTCTATAAGCTTTTGGGAGTAGAAGAGAACCTGAGAATTCTCTGGCGTCAGGGGAGTCATGAGACCTGGACGACAATAATAGAACGTTATCTGGACTGGTGTGATCTGCATTTTGGGCGCGGTAGTTTTGATTTTCCAGAAAGACTTATATATCCTCACGATTGGGAGAGGTGGAGAGTAAAAAATAAAGTACAGATAGATGCACAGGCATTCCCCAGGAATAATCCAGATGACATACTGATCCTGGAGGATAACTCTGTAATATCTTCAGTGAAGGATTGGGAACATAAGAAAAAAGAGGTACAGAAACGGGTAAAATGGATGTTAGGAGAAGAGCCACCACAAACCTCTAATCCAGGTGATAGCTATGGTTTAGAGCCTGGTCATATAGCTACCCTGCTTGGACGTAACTCGGTTGGGGAAGGGGTGAGAAAAGAACAGATTGCCTTTGGTGAATATATAAATGGGGATATCTACACACCGCAGGATTCAGGTCCTAAGGTCCCGGCTATCTTATGGTTACACCCGTTTAGTTTTTCTCATGGTTATATGCCTGCTTACAGGCGTGGAGAACATCGAATCTTCCTACCCTTTGTACAGGCGGGTTTTGCAGTTTTCTGCTTTGATCAGATTGGTTTTGGAAGAAGGATAGAAGAGGTAGAAAACTTCTATGAGAGACATCCCGGGTGGTCATTACTGGGGAAGATGTTACGTGATTCTCAGGCAGCTCTGGATATATTAACATCTCTTCCTTATGTGGACCCTGATCGTATTATCCTGGCAGGTTATGGTCTGGGAGCATTAGCAGGGATTCATCTGGGGGCACTGGATGAAAGACTTAAGGGATTAGCTATTATCTGTCCCCCGGAACCTTTCCGATCAGATACCCCAGATAAGGGGACCGGAGGCATCCGGAGATGGTCGCATCGACATATGCTACTTCCCAGGTTGGGTTTCTTTGCAGGGGAAGAGGAGAGGATTCCCTATGATATACATCTACTTCTGGGCTGTTTAGCTCCCAGACCTGTACTGGTGGTAAGTCCACAGCTGGATCGTGAGGCAAATATAGAGGACATTACATCCTCTATCAGTCAGGCTCGTCTGGTGTATCATTTATATGATGCCTCTCTTAGACTTCAGCAGATATCACCTGAAACCTACAATCAGTTCGGTCCAGAGATACAGGATCTGGTTATTGGATGGTTAAAAGGATTGCACAATTAGTCTCGGGTCAGTTTGCAATGTCAATAGTCTGTGAAAATGTCAGGGGAAGGAAATGAAGCATATGAGTTGTATCTCGTAGGGGCAATTCATGAATTGCCCCTACAAATTCGTCTTTTATGATAAAGACACTATGCCTTTCTTCTTCCTCCCCCACTTCGGGGGAGGATAGAGGTGGGGGCTGGGAATAGGTCAGAACTATTTACCTATGACAATATCACAGAACGATAACATCAATTGTATATATATCATTTTTATGGTAAAATGAAAAATAAAAAGATATGATGGAGGTGAATAAAGTTTGAGCCTTAATAAGGATGAGAAACTAGAAGTTATTAGCAAGTATCAGCTACACGGCAAAGATACTGGCTCTGTAGAGGTGCAGATAGCGCTTCTATCAGAGAGAATTAATAGACTTACCGAACATTTGAAGGTCCACAAGAAAGATTTCCATTCCAGACGTGGACTTCTTATGATGGTAGGACATAGGAGGAGACTGTTGGAATATCTTCGTAAAAGGAATATAGAGAAGTATCAGGAGATTGTAAAGGAGCTGGGGCTTAGAGCGTAAAGGTATGGTCAGATTAGAGAGAGAATTTTTAGGAAGAAATTTAATTTTTGAGACAGGTAAGCTGGCTAAACAGGCATCTTCAGCTGTTACTGTAAGATATGGAGATAGTGTTGTTCTGGTTACTGTGGTTATATCTGATGAGCCAGAGGAAGATGTTGATTTCTTACCATTAACAGTGGATTTTGAAGACAGGTTCTATGCAGCCGGCAAGATCCCGGGAGGATTTATAAAGAGAGAGGGGAGACCCTCTGAAAGGGCTATTCTGAATGCCAGGATAGTGGATAGACCGATAAGACCGCTCTTCCCTGAGGGATTTTTTCACGGCGTGCAGATAATAGTTACCACTCTTTCCACCGACCAGGAGAATCCACCAGAACTTTTAGGCTTATGGGGGGCTTCTGTTGCTCTATGTCTTACCTCTGCACCATTTAATGGTCCTATAGGGTCAGTAAGGGTAGGATTGGTTGATGGAGAATTTGTATTTAATCCCCTTTCTTCTCAGCTAGAAGAGGGTGAGCTGGACCTTCTTGTTGTTGGCACAAGAGAAAACATAGTGATGATAGAGACATCAGCCAAAGAAATCCCGGAGGATAAATATATAGAAGCTCTGCATAAAGCCATAGGGTACATAAGAGAGAACATATCTATTCAGGAAGAGTTTATAGATATGGCTAAAGGAGAGGTCACTCCGGTTAATGCTACCATCATACAACCTGATCCCGAGCTGGTAGATTTTATAAAGAGGACCACCTATGATAGGATTAACGAGATACTTAGAATAGGTAAAAAGAAAGAAAGAGAGTCCAGGATGTCGAAAGAGCCTTCAGAGCTTATAGAGAAGGCTTTCCAGGAGATGGGAGAGGAAGGACTGGCGTTAAAAGAGAAGTTCGATTCTAATCCTGTGATGGTTAAGATGATATTCAAGGCTATGGAAAGAGAGATTCTGGAACGGATGGTTCTCGATGAACGTATCCGGGCTGATAACAGGAAGTTTAATGAGGTCAGACCTATAAGCTGTGAGGTTGGGGTATTACCCAGGACTCATGGTAGTGCTATATTTTCAAGGGGAGAAACTCAGGTCCTTACAGTTGTAACTCTTGGCTCCAAAGGTGAAGAGCAGATTATAGATGACCTTGGTATAGAAGAGAGTAAAAGGTATATGCATCATTATAATTTCCCACCGTATTCTGTTGGGGAGATCAGACCACTTAGAGGTCCAGGTAGAAGAGAGATTGGACATGGAGCTTTAGCGGAAAAGGCTCTGGTACCGGTTATACCGGAAGAAGATGCCTTCCCCTATACTATAAGAGTTGTCTCTGATGTGCTGGAGTCTAATGGTTCTACTTCGATGGCCAGTACCTGTGGCAGTACACTTGCCCTTATGGATGCGGGAGTCCCTATTAAAGCACCAGTCGCAGGCATAGCGATTGGACTTGTGTCCAGAAGTGATGATGAGTGGGTTACTCTTACAGATATACAGGGATTGGAAGATGCTTATGGAGAGATGGATTTTAAAGTGGCAGGAACCGAAAGGGGTATAACTGCCGTACAGCTTGATACCAAGAGATTTAATGGGGTTCCAATATATATCCTTGAGAAAGCTCTGGAGCAGGCTAAAGAAGCCAGAGAGATGATACTGGAGAGGATTACAGAGACTATCCCTGAACCAAGGAAGACCCTCTCCCCATACGCCCCAAGGATTATCTCTCTTAATGTCTCACCAGATAAGATAGGAGAGATTATAGGACCTGGGGGAAAAGTAATAAAGAAGATTATTGAAGAAACAGATGCAAAGATTGATATAGAGCAGGATGGAAGGATATATATTTATTCTCAAGATGAAGCCTCTGGCAATGTTGCCCGCAACAGGATAGAAGAGATTGCCAAAGAGGTGGAGGCTGGTCAGGTATATGAAGGAAAGATTACCAGAGTTACTGACTATGGTCTTTTTGTAGAGGTTCTGCCAGGTAAAGAAGGATTGTTACATGTCTCTCAGATGGAAAGGTTAAAGGCTCCGATTAATAAAGTGTTTAAGCCCGGGGATTCTGTCCTGGTAAAGATCTATGAGATAGATAACCTTGGAAGAATAAACCTTACCAGAAAAGGTTTATTCCCTCCTGAAAAATCTGAAAAAGAAGATACTGGGAGGTTCGGGAATCAACGTCGGAAACAGTAATCCTGGATAGAATTCAGGGGGCAAAATCTGTCAGTATTGGTTTCTGGTATTTTACTGGTTCCAGGATAGAAAGAGAGGGGGAAAAGGGCTACTCTCATCTTATAGAACATTTGATATTTCAAGGGACCGAAGATAAAGATGCTAAGGCTATAGCTTTAGCGTTTGATAGATTGGGGACAGAGGCAAATGCTTTTACAGAGCGAGACAGTACCTGCTTTTATGTCAAGGTGTTGAAGAAATATGCTCTACCTGCAGTGGATTTGCTGGCTCAGATGTTGAGCTATCCTGCCTTCAGGAAAAAGGATGTGGAGAAAGAGAAGAAAGTAGTTATTGAAGAGTTTAAGTCCTACAATGATAGTCCCGAGCAAAAGATACATGATATGGGACTTAAATCTATATGGGGAGACCATCCCCTGAGCTATTCTCCGCTAGGAAAGGTAGATGACCTCTTAGATGCCGATCCTGATAAATTACGGTCCTTCTGGGAAGAGAATTATACATCAGATAATTTATTGATTGCCATAACGGGGGATATTGATAGAGAAGACGTGATGAATGCACTCTCTAAATATCCTCTGTTAAATAGATACAGAAAGACTTTAAGGGATTTATCATCTCCTTCTGTAAATCCAACCCTTATAAGCGAAGATGATGATACGGAGATTACTCATATAGCTATTGCTGGACCAGGTGTTTCTTATATGGAACCATACCTCTATGCAGCCAATGCATTGACTATAATACTATCTAATAGTATGTCTGCCAGACTCTTTCAAAAAATAAGAGAGGAGAAAGGGCTGGCTTATTCTATATATTCTTATCTTTTACCCTTCAAAGATGCAGGTATATTTGTCTCTTATGTGGGGACAGGAAGTAACTCAAACGAAGAGGTGCTCAGCATCATACTGGATGAATATAAAGCTCTCTGTAATGAACCTGTAACTGAAGAAGAATTAGATATAGCCAAGGCTCATCTCGCTTCGAGTATGATTCTGGGTACAGAGGGAACGTTTGGCAGAATGGAATATATAGCGAGGACTTTTTATTCTTACGGAAAGATTATTTCTCTGGATGAAGTCCTGAATAAAATTCAAGTTATTACTCCTGAAGATATACAGGAGATTTCCCCCAGATTATTCAAGGATAAACTTGGGATAGCAGTCCTGGGGAAAAATGGTAGAAAGATTGGAGAAAATCTATGGGAAATATTAAAATCCAAGTTAAAAGATTAAAAGATAATACAGCTCTCCCTGCTTATATGACTGAAGGCTCTTCGGGTTTGGATCTGTACTCTGCTGAGGAGAAGATTATCCCCCCAGGGAAATGGGAGGTGATATCTACAGGTATAGCGGTAGAAATCCCTTATGGATATGAGGGTGAGATCAGGTCCAGAAGTGGAATAGCTAAAGATTATGGCGTTTTTGTCCTGAATAGTCCTGGGACTATAGACAGTGATTACAGGGGGGAAGTAAGGGTTATACTTATGAATCTTGGAGATAAATCTTTCAAGGTAAATACAGGGGATAGGATAGCACAACTGGTAATAAGTCCAGTTGTAAAGGTAGAGGTACTGGAGGTCGATGAACTCTCAGACACCGGGAGGAATGCTGGTGGTTTTGGGCATACTGGTAGGAGGTAAAATATGGTAAGAGTAATGGTTTGTGGTGCTTATGGCAGGATGGGACAGGAAGTTATAAAGGCTTTATCTGAGCAGAAGGATATGATGATAGTAGGGGCTATAGATGTAAGAGGGATAGGGGAGAGTGTATTCGGAATAACTGTGAGAGATAATCTTGAGGAGGTCATAAAAGAGACCAGACCCTCTGCTATTGTTGATTTCACTAAAAGAGAAGCTGCATTAGAAGATATAAGAACAGGTGTTAAAAATAATGTGACGATGATAGTTGGGACTACTGGTTTCACCCAGGAAGATTTAGATAATTTGAAAGCATTTGTCGATGCTAATAATGGCAGGGTTTTAATAGCACCAAATTTCGCCATAGGAGCTGTACTGATGATCAAATGTGCAGAATTGGCAGCCCCCTTTATGGACAATGTTGAAATTATAGAGCTTCATCATGATGGGAAACTGGACTCTCCATCAGGCACGTCTATAGCTACCGCCAAAGCTATTTCAGAAAAGAAGAAGTTCGAACCCTCACCGCATTCTTCGGAAGCAAGGGGAAAGACGGTGAGTGGTATAAACATACATAGTGTCAGATTGCCTGGTTTTGTTGCCCATCAGGAGGTAATTTTTGGTACACTGGGACAGACGTTAACTATAAAGCATGATTCTACGTCGAGAGAGTCCTTTATGCCTGGAGTAATCTATGCCTTAAGAAATATGGATAGAATTAAGGGGTTGGTGTATGGACTGGATAAATTACTATTTCCGGAAGGATTGGTGATGTGATTTATGTTTGGTAGGCTTATCACTGCAATGGCAACTCCTTTTAAGGAGGACTATTCTTTAGATGTAAAGAGAGCTTGTGAACTGGCAGAAAGGCTGGTAGAAGAAGGTTCTGACGGGATCTTAGTCGCTGGAACTACTGGAGAATCTCCTACTCTGTCGGAGGAAGAAAAGATTGAGCTCTTTAGAGAAATCAAAAATGTTATAAAGGATAAAGCCAGCATAATAGCCGGCACAGGCAATTATAATACTCAGGAGAGTATAGCTCTCACTAAAGCGGCAGAAGAGGTTGGGGTGGATGGTGTATTACTTGTTGCGCCATACTACAATAAGCCACCACAGGATGGTCTATATGCTCATTTCAAGGCTGTAGCAAACGCTACATCACTTCCTGTAATCCTGTATAATATACCATCTAGAACTGGTGTGAATATTTTACCTCCAACTGTTATCCGTCTGGCTAAAGAGGTAAAGAACTTTATCGGGGTAAAAGAAGCCAGCCAGAGTACAGACCAGGTGGTAGAGATACTGAGGGGTATAGATAGGGATGATTTTGTCATATACAGTGGAGATGATTCTTTTACAATGCCCATACTCAGTGTTGGTGGATATGGGGTTATAAGTGTGGCAAGTCACATAGTCGGGAGAGAGATAAAAGAGATGATGAATAGCTTTGTCTTTGGAGATGTTAAGAAGGCTGTTCAGATTAATAAGAGGCTATTCCCTCTATTTAAGTCGCTCTTTGTTACCACTAACCCTATACCTCTGAAGGAGGCGATGAGGCTTACAGGCTTTGATATCGGTCCACCTAGATTACCTCTGGTAAGGGCTGGTGAAAAAGAGATTGGTGTGATAAGGGATTCATTAAAACAACTTGGGTTAATTTAGAAAGGATATATGTCGGAAAAATTAAAGCTTATTCCTCTAGGGGGATTGGGAGAAATAGGGAAGAATATGCTGGTAGTGGAGTATGGCGAGGTAATTGCCATCATCGATACCGGGCTTATGTTTCCCACCGATGAGATGCCAGGGGTAGACTATGTGATACCTGACATCTCATATATAGAAGCCAACAAAAATAAGGTGAAGGGGATAATTCTTACCCATTGTCACGAAGACCATGTGGGTGCGTTACCATATGTACTTAAGACTGTTCGGGTCCCGATAATAGGAACAAGATTAACTCTTGGGATGATAATGTCCAGGTTAAAAGACTTTGGTCTAAGTAATGATGTTAAGCTTGTAGAAGTTCAGGAGAGGAGTCGTATAGGGATTGGTCCCCTCTCTTTTGACTTTTTTGTGGTTAACCATAGTGTTCCTGGTAACTTAGGGGTAGCAATACGTTCTCCGGTTGGAATTATCGTGCATACCGGTGACTTTAAATTTGACTACACACCTATAGATGGGAAATATACAGACTTTTCTACACTGGCTTCACTTGGAGAAGAAGGGGTAAAATTTTTACTATCAGACTCTACCAATGCAGAAAGACCCGGCTATACACCCTCCGAGAGGATAGTTGGTGACACCCTTGATTCGATAGTGAGAGGTGCTACTGGGAGGGTATTCATAACGACATTTGCCAGTAACGTGCATCGTATTCAACAGGTATTCAATATCGCTTATAAGTATAAGAGATTTGTAGCGGTAATAGGAAAGAGTATGAATAATACAGTTAGTGTGGCAAGCCGTCTTGGATACCTCGATATACCTCCCAATACTCTGATAAAAGATCAATCTCTGTCGAACTTTAAAAAGAATCAGCTTATCATATTAACCAGTGGTTCTCAGGGAGAACCGATGTCTGCTCTAACTCGACTTGCCTTTCAGGAATATAAATCTATTACTATTGGTTCTGGAGACACAGTGGTAATAGCAGCTACCCCTGTTCCTGGAAATGAGAAGATGGTTGCCAGAACTATAAACGCATTATTTTCCAGGGGGGCGGAGGTAATATATACCACCACTCCAGGTGTCCATGTCTCCGGACATGGGAGTATGGAAGAATTAAAACTTATGTATACTCTATTAAGACCAGAGTATTTTGTCCCCGTCCATGGAGAGATAAGACACCAGGTGGCTCACTCCAAGATAATATCTTCCCTGGGACTATCAGAGGACCACATATTTAGACTGAAAAATGGAGACATCCTCGAGATAGATCAGGATGGAGCCAGAGTATCCGGTCAGATACAGTCAGGAATGACCATGGTGGATGGTTTGGAACTTGGAGAGGGTGGGGTCGTCCTAAGGGATAGACAAAGGTTAGCCCAGGATGGTATAGTGGTACTGGTAGTAACTATAGATAAGGAGAACGAGGAGATAGTAAGTATCCCTGAGGTGATTATGAGAGGTGTGACCTATAAAGATGAGGACAGTTTTGTAGAAGAATTAAAGACAGAAATTTTACGTGCTCTTGTTACCTCCCATACCCCGGTTGTCTCTAATGATATAATTAGAGATGTGGTTGGAAGATTTATCTATGAAAGGACCAGGAGAAGACCAGTGATAATTCCTGTACTGGTAGAGGTATGAAGAAGAAGAGAAAAAATAAAAGCATAAGATATTTTACTATTATTCTTTCTCTTCTCTTGCTAATAT
>Ga0255345_1006374_pt1 | contig 11557 bp, 9 predicted proteins | sample wastewater_treat_6_FD_192415 | JGI IMG/M metagenome (GOLD analysis project Ga0255345, IMG submission 192415) | Wastewater microbial communities from Lulu Island WWTP, Vancouver, Canada - plant20 | ecosystem: Engineered > WWTP > Wastewater > Unclassified | place: Canada: Vancouver, British... | reverse complement strand
CCCAGATAATCATCCCAATGGATTATGGACAACGATGGACTTGTCCGCCAATCATAAAGGCCCGAATTTTCCAATCACAAATCCCGATACTGGTGAAATATTTCAACCATCAAAAGGAAGATATTGGGTCTTTAATGAAACTGAAGTAAAGAAAAGAATTGCAGACGGTCGAATAATTTTTGGCAAGAATGGTAATTCACGACCAGTACAAAGAGTTTTTTTAAAGGATAGAAATCAAAAAAGGTTTAAGGCTGAAACATGGTGGGATAATCATGGATTGAATGCTGATGGGACAAAGGAATTAAATAGTTTGTTTGAAATAGCCAAGATATTTGACCACTCTAAACCAAGTAAATTGTTAAAGAATTTGGTTCAAATATCTACCCTGCAAGATAAAAATGAAATTGTACTCGATTTTTTTGCAGGGACAGCCTCATTTGCCCACGCCGTAATGGATCTAAACAAAGAAGATAGCGGAAATCGCAAATATATTTGTGTACAACTTCCCGAACTATGTGATGAAAAGAGCGAAGCCTACAAAGCAGGCTACAAAACCATTGCTGATATTGCCAAAGAACGAATACGCCGTGTGATTGGCAAAATAAACGAGGAAAAAGAAGCATTAGGCAAAGAAACCGCTAACCTTATGGAAAAGGTTGCCGAACTGCAACAACAAATTGAAGAACTGAAAAAGAACCAGCCAACCTCAATATTCAATGATGGCAAACAAAGTCCCGAAATCGAAAAGCTCATTAAACAGCAGGAAACAGCAAGGGACAAAGCCAACGAGAATATTGAGAAAATGGACAAAATAGACCAATGCGATAAAGGTTTCAAAGTCCTAAAATTAGAGGATAGTAACTTTAAGCAATGGCTACAAATAAATGGTAAAGATGCAAAAGCATTGGAAGAACAAATGAAACTTTTTATTGACCCCGTAGCCGAAAATGCAACTATCGAAAATATGGTGTATGAGTTGCTTTTAAAAAGTGGAAAAGACCTGAATTGCAAGATTGAACATGCAACAAACTATTTCAAAATAAATGAAAACGAATTGGTTTTCATGCTCGAAAAAGCCACACAGGAAATTATTGATGCAGTTTTAAAAGAAAAACCATTGAAAGTAGTTGCGTTAGATAAATTATTTAAAGGCAACGACCAATTAAAAACCAACACTGTATTGCAAATGAAAGATGCAGGGGTAGAATTTAAAACGATTTAAAAACACGCAAAATATGGAAAACGAAACCAAAACTATTTTTGAAAATGGAGCAACATGGCTTCGGGCTGATTTCCATTTGCACACAAAAGCAGATAAAGAATTTTCATACACTGATAATGAAAATGATTTTTGCCGTTTGTATATTGAGCAACTCATATCACAAAATATTAATGTTGGTGTCATTACTAATCATAATAAATTCGATAAAGATGAATTTGTTGCTTTAAGAAAAAAAGCAATTAAAGAAAGTATAGGATTATTTGCCGGAGTTGAATTTTCGCTCAAAGAAGGAATACATATTTTAATAGTTTTTGATGATAAATGGTATCAGGGTGAAACGGATAATATCAACAAATTCTTAGATAATGCTTTTTATGGCATTGCTAACTATGATAAACCAAATTACCCTAATTCAAACTTCAGCCTAAAAGAAACGGTTGATGCATTAGACAAAATCGGACACGATTACTTTATCGTATTGGCTCATATTGATGATACTAATGGTTTATTTTCGGAGTTGAGAGGCAGAACGCAGGAGGATTTTGTTAAGCAAGAATCATTCAATCGGGTTTTGGCTGTTCAGAAAAGTGCAAATCTTGAAAACTACAACAAACTTTGTCTGTGGCTAAATAGAAAGAGTAAAATTGCTTGTGTTGAAGGTTCAGATAATGCTCATGGAGGTATTGAAGCTATTGGGAAAGGTAAGGTAACTTATATAAAGATGGGTGACTTTAATTTTGAAGCATTAACCTTTGCATTGACTGACAGCAAATACAGAGTCTCACCAAAAGACAAACCCGAAATAAAAAACTCTTATATTAAATCAATTGCATTTGAAGGTGGGCTATTAGAAGGAACAAAAATTGACTTTTCACCTGAACTCAACAATTTAATCGGAATCAGGGGAAGTGGAAAATCATCGTTATTGGAAGTTTTACGCTATGTTCTTGGAATTTCATTACCTGTTAATGCTGCTGACCCTGAATATAAAAACTCATTGGTAGAACGCTCGATGGGTAGCGGAGGGAAAGCAATTGTTACGGTAGTAAATAAACAAAATGAAGAATATAGAATAGAAAAATTATATGGTCAAAAAGAGGATATTTACAAAAGTAACCAACTTCAAACAGGAATTTCTATAGATGCCACAGGTTTTAATTCCCCAATTTATTTTGGACAAAAAGACCTATCAAATAAAGGAAAAGATTTTGAAGGTGATTTAATTCAGCGTCTTATTGGAACAAGATTAAAAGCGGTTCAAGTTAAAATTGAGCAAAAGAAAAGAGAGGTTGAAAACATATTATCTGAATTAAAAAAACTTCATAACTTAAAAGAATTAAAAAAAGAAACAGAAGTTCAAATTCAAAATTCAAAACATCAGCTTGATTTTTTTAAAAAAGAAGGTGTTGAAGATAAATTAAAACAGCAAACACTCTTTGATTCTGATATTTCAAAACTTATTCAAAATGAATCTACAGTTAGAAGCTATTTAAGTGAATTGGCATCTGTAATTTCTAACCATGATTATTTCTTTCAACAAGAAATTACTGGTTCAGAGATTAATAAAGAATTATTTGAAGAAGCAAAAACAATTATTCAAGAACTAAAACTAGAGTTTGAAAAACTAAAAACGATTCAAAAGAACTCTGTTCTCAGTCAGCAAAAATTAAAAGAGGTTATTTCAAAAATCAATACCAAGAAAGAAGGTTTAAAAGAAGAATTTGCAAAGATTAAACGTGAAATAAACACAGACACCATTAATCCCGATAATTTTCTGAATCTGAATAGGCTAATTGAAACGGCACTTTTGAAATTAAAAGAAATCGAAAAATCCGAAAAGAGAAGAATCGAATTGAAAACCAATTTACTTGAACGTCTTACTGAACTTGATAACCTTTGGCTAGAAGAATACAATGTTCTCAATAAAGAAGTGAATAGGATTAATGAAGCTGAAAGTAAAATATCTATTGAAGTTGAATTTAAAGGCAGGAGAGATAAATTCATTGATAAAATGAAGCAAGTTTTCAGAGGTACAGGTATCCGAGAAACCGCTTATCAGGAGATTGAGGCAAACTACAAAGACTTCATTCAGATTTACAGAAACAATAGCAAATTGAATGATATATTGAATGAAAATCAGGTCGTAGATTTTAAGCGAAGGTTTATTGAAAATAGGGAGGAATTACTCACTTTTAAAGTAGAAAATAAAATTATCATTCAATACAATGGTAAATCATTAGATAAGCATTCTTTAGGGCAACGAGCATCAGCATTAATATTATTTTTGTTGGCTCAAAGAGAAAATGATGTATTGATTATTGACCAACCCGAAGATGATTTAGATAATCAAACCATCTATGATGAAGTAATTAAAGAATTAAAGAAAATTAAGGGTAATATGCAATTTATCTTTGCAACCCATAACGCCAATATCCCTGTTCTTGGTGATAGTGAAAAAGTTGTTTCGTGCAGCTATGACGAAAAGAAAATTACAGTACATTCTGGCACTATTGATAATCACCAAACACAACGGTTTATAGTTGACATTATGGAAGGTGGTGACGAGGCATTTAATCGCAGGAAAAACATTTATAGTATTTGGAACATTGAAAAAATAAAAACAATATGAACGCAATTGAATTACTTGATATAATTAGCACTGGAGAAACAAGCAAGGTTCAGTTTAAAAGAGAAATTGACAGTAACGATTCTATTGCTGCCGAAATGATAGCTTTTTCAAATTCACGAGGAGGTAAAATATTTTTTGGAGTTGAAGATAAAACTGGCAAAATTACTGGGCTTAGTATAAAACAACTTCATGACTATAATCAATTGTTGGCAAATATTGCTAATGATATGATAAAACCACAGGTTTTTATTTATACTGAGGTTGTTGGTGTTTCTTTTTCTGATGATGATGAAAAAAAAGTACTGATAGTTGAAATTTCAGAAGGTACTGCGAAGCCTTATAAGGATAAAAATGGAGCTATTTGGATAAAGCAAGGTTCAGATAAAAGGAGGTTGACAGATAATAACGAGCAGATACGTTTGTTTCAACAAAGTGGAATTTTATATTTAGATGAAATGATTATTCCACAAACAAATATAAATGATGTTGAAAACTCAAAAGTAGAGAAATATGTTAAAGCACTTCAAAAGCGAGAAGCAGATGAAAGCATTACCATTACAGAAAACCTTTTAAATAATCTGAATATCATTAAAGAAAGCCATCTTACATTAGGGGGGCTATTATTTTTTGCAAACAATCCTCAGAAGTACCGACCTGCATTTTGTGTAAAGGCAATTTCATTTTTTGGAAATAGTATTGGAGGAACTGAATACCGTAGTAGTCAGGATATTGTTGGAACAATTCCTGAGATTTTTGAGGAAACAATGAGATTTTTTACATCAAATTTACAACATGTTCAAGCTGGTCAAAATTTCAATTCTGTAGGTAAATTAGAAGTTTCACAAATTGCATTGGAAGAATTTGTACAAAATGCTTTGGTACATAGAGATTATTCTAAGAATTCACCAATTAGAATTATGATTTTTGATAATAGAATTGAAATTGTGAGTCCAGGTTCCTTACCTAATAGCCTAACAATAGAAAACATCAAAATGGGTAATGCTGTTGTACGTAATAATCTTTTAGTTTCTTATTGTTCAAAGCTAATGATTTATCGAGGTTTTGGTTCCGGGATTAATAGAGCATTGGAAGCACAACCAAATATCGAACTTATCAACGATGTTGAAGGCGAACAATTCAAAGTTATAATTCCAAGACCAGAAAAGAAATGAAGTTATCATTTGAAGCAAATTTAAGTTATCAACAAGACGCAATAAAGTCTATTACAGCCTTGTTTGAGGGGCAACCAATGGAAGATTCCATTGTGGAATTTAAACTTGAAGAAAAAGGTAAATTAGATTTAATCAATGGGATTGGAAATAAACTTGTATTGTCCGAAGAACAGGTACTTGAAAACTTACAGGAAATTCAAACCGTAAACGAAATTAGCAAAGCCTCAAAATTAGACGGTTTTCATTTTTCGGTAGAAATGGAAACAGGTACAGGGAAAACGTATGTGTATTTGCGTACTATTTACGAGCTTTTCAAACAATATGGCTTCAAGAAATTTGTAATTGTTGTTCCTTCGGTGGCAATACGTGAAGGGGTTTTAAAAAACCTCGAAATCACACATGAACATTTTCAAAATCTCTATGATAATGTTCCAGTTCATTTTCAGGTTTACGACAGCACAAAAGTTTCATCGTTGCGAGGTTTTGCAACGGGCAACAATATTGAGGTTATAGTTATCAATATTGATTCATTCGCCAAAGACGAAAACATTATTAACAAGCCAAACGATAAATTAAACGGGCAACGTCCAGTTGAGTTTATTCAAACTACCAATCCCATTGTAATTGTGGACGAACCGCAAAACATGGAAACCGAAAAACGTATTACAGCTATTGATAATCTCAAACCTCTTTGTACGCTTCGTTATTCGGCAACTCACAAAAACCAATATAATCTAACATACAGCCTCAATCCTGTAAAAGCCTACGATATGGGTTTGGTAAAACAAATTGAGGTAGATTCCATAATTGAGGAAAACTCTAATAACGATGCTTTTATCTCGGTTGATTCTGTAACAGCAACCAAAACAAAGGTAACGGCAAAAGTTTCAGTTTTTGTAAACGAGAAAAATGGTGTAACAAAAAAGTCGTTATCGGTAAAAGTTGGCGACGACCTTTATAAACTATCAAACGAGCGTGAAATATACTCAAATGGTTATATCATTGAGGAAATAGACGCTTCAAATCAATGTATTTCCTTATCAAACGGTAATATTTTATACAAAGGCGATTCGCAAGGTGGTTTGACAGATGAAGTAATGAAGTTTCAAATTCGCAAAACGGTTGAAGAACACCTAAAAAAAGAACTTCGTTTAAAAGCCAAAGGAATAAAAGTATTGTCGCTTTTCTTTATTGATAAAGTTGCAAATTACAGGCAGTACGATGCTTCGGGCAACTCAAATCATGGAAAATTTGCCTTGTGGTTTGAGGAAATTTATAAAGAACTAATTGCAAAACCAACATTTAAAACACTTGATAATTTCCCGATTGATGAAATTCACAACGGCTATTTTTCGCAAGACAAGAAAGGAAAAATGAAAGACACTTCGGGCGAAACCCAAGCCGATGATGATACATACAGCCTTATAATGAAAGACAAAGAAAAACTATTGGATGTTGAAAATCCTTTACGTTTTATCTTTTCGCATTCAGCCTTGCGTGAGGGTTGGGATAATCCAAACGTATTTCAGATTTGTACACTTAACGAAACGAAATCAGAAATAAAAAAACGTCAGGAAATTGGACGAGGTTTAAGACTTGCAGTTGATAAAGAGGGTAAACGAATTTACGACCAAACCATAAACCGATTAACTGTTATTGCAAACGAATCGTACGACGATTTTGCAAAAGCACTTCAAAAAGAAATTGAGGAAGATTGCGGGGTTAAATTTACTGGTCGTATTAAAAATTCAAAAGACCGAACACAAATCAAATACCGCAAAGGTTTTGAAGCCGACCCACGTTTTCTCGAAATTTGGGAAAAGATTAAAACCAAAACAAGCTATCGAGTTGATTATTCTACAAACGACTTAATTACACTTGCTGCAAAAGCGATAAAAGAAATACCTGAAATTAAAGCACCATCAATACGCTCAACAAAAGTTTCGGTAACAATGACCGATGAAGGTGTTGGAACTTCGTATGTTGGCGACAAAATAGAATCGTATGGCGGTTATTCATGGAAAATACCCGATGTTTTAGGATACATTCAAAGCAAAACCGAATTAACACGTTCAACAATTCAAGAAATAATAAGCAAATCGGGAAGGATTAATGATATCCTAATTAACCCTCAATTGTTCCTTGATTTGGCTTCACAAGCCATTAAACGCACTCTGTACGATTTAATGATTGATGGTATAAAGTACCATAAAATTGGCAACGCAGAATATTACACACTTGAATTATTTGATGATAAAGATTTTGAAGTTTATTTGAACGATTTTGCTTTTAAAGTTTCAGACAATTCAAAAACAATTTATGAAGAAAACATTCCTTTAGATTCTGGCGTAGAAAGCCGCTTTGCACAAGATTGTGAAACAAGCGAACAAGTTAAATTCTATTTTAAACTTCCAAATTGGTTTAAGATTCCAACTCCGATTGGAAATTATAATCCCGACTGGGCAATAGTTTTCGAGGGCGACAGGAAAATTTATTTTGTAGCAGAAACCAAAGACACAGGAACACCACAAGTTGATTTATCAAAATTAGGCGGAGACGAACAACTGAAAATAAAATGCGGTAAAGCACATTTCAACGTATTTGAAAATATTGAATATAAAGTAGTTAATAAAATAGGACAATTGATTGAGTAATGTCAAGAGGGCTTACCATATAACGTAACCAAATATAAGTATTTTTATGGTATCTGTATATATTCTTTATTAAATTTACTTAGCCTCACGATACAATTACAAAATATGAACTGACGGAGGATTAGCGTATTATTGTCGTTACAAACGACAATATATAAACTCCTCGTTACAAACGAGGAGTAGGAAGATTAATTGAATTCCAGGCAATAGAGTTGAAAGAAAACAAATATGCAACTTTATGAACTTTATGAACTTGTAAACTATTTACAACGACCCAAAAACAACTCCTGCAATAGTTGATAATACAACCACAATAGCCACATACACAATAGTTTTTTGCGTGCCCATTACACCTCTAATTACCAACATACTGGGCAACGACAACGATGGACCTGCGAGCAACAATGCCAAGGCAGGACCTTTGCCCATACCCGAAGCTAAAAGCCCTTGTACGATGGGAACTTCGGTAAGGGTCGCAAAATACATAAACGCTCCCACAATAGAGGCTAGAAAGTTTGATAAAATGGAATTACCACCTACTGCCCACGCAACCCATTCATTGGGAATAATGCCTGGAATGGATACATCGTCGTGTGTAGAGCCTAACAAGAATCCTGCTATCACTACCCCAATTGCCAATAAGGGCATAATCTGCTTGGTAAAACCCCAACTAGATAAAATCCACTCCTTGTTGTCTGTGTCTTCCGATTTATCAAGCAAAGCAATAGAACTTACTGCTGCTATTGCTACCACCATTACCACCAAGGGATTGCCAATAAAAAAAGCAGCCAATACAGTAACTACAGCTCCTAACAACACTTGCCACGATGAGAGTTTTAAAATACGTATCATGGAATAAACGAGCACTAAACCAAATACCCCTGTAATATGCCATTTATATTGCCATAGATAAAACCAAAAACTCGTTGTATCGCCTTCGGCTGGTCGCCCCCAATTGGCAAATACCAAGATAAATACCAAGGTGAAGAAATGCAGCGATGTTTGCCATAAAGGTCTTTTTTCGGGTACATCAGGAAACGATAATTGCTCTTGAGCTTTTACTTTTTCTTCTTTGCGGTAGATAAATGCCATTATCAATCCAATAACCACACTAAACACTACTGCTCCAATTACACGTGCAACGCCCATTTCGAAACCCAAAATACGTGCTGTAAGAATAATGGCTAAGATATTGATTGCAGGACCTGAATACAAAAATGCTACTGCTGGACCTAAACCCGCTCCTCGCTTATGAATACTAGAAAATAAGGGTAATATAGTACACGAGCAAACGGCTAGAATTGTGCCCGATACGGCAGCTACTGTATATGCTACCCAGCGTTTGGCTTTGGCTCCAAAATACTTAATTACCGAACCTTGGCTTACAAATACCGCAATAACACCCGCAATAAGAAACGCCGGCAACAAACACAAAATAACATGCTCGCGTGCGTACCATCGGGATAAATCGAGCGTAGCATCAATAGCCGTAGCAAAAACAACACTTTCGAGCGGTAAAAAATAAATGCCTAAAAATACTACGACAATGGCAGCTAGTATTTTCAATTCCGTTTTGAGTTCCATAACTTAATAATTATTTCGTAAAAGCACGAAATGAATAGGTAAAAAATTTTATTTTAGAAAAATAAAATAAATGCAAAATAAAGTCCAACCACGATAAAAAGTACACCAACTACACGTCTAAACCATTTTTCAAATACTTTTATTTTGTTGTAAAACAAGCTTACGCTGGATATACTAAAAGCAAATATCCAGGCAAAAATAACCACAGGCAAACCAGTAGCTATAGCAAACACAAAAGGCAAGGTATACCCTGCTGATACTGAAACAGACAACGGAATAAGAGCACCAAAATACAATACTGCGCTATACGGACAAAAAGCCAAGGCAAATACAACTCCCATTATAAAAGAACTCCATACAGAACCCGAAGATGCTTTTTCTTCCATTTTTGATGTCATTCGACTAAATCCTGGTAGCGATATTTTTATAAAATCGAGCATAAAAACACCCATTACCAATAGAAAAGGAACAAGTAAATACATGCCATACAAACTAACAAAACGCTGAACTTTAAAAAGGCTTACACCCTGCTGAAACAACACAATCAGCATAATACCCAATACAGTATAAGACACAGCCCTACCCAATGTATATACAAGTCCATTGATAAATACCTTGCGTTTTTGTTGCATGTCTTTGCTTATAAACCCGATAGCCGTGATATTAGTAGCCAAAGGGCAAGGGCTGATGGCAGTCATCAACCCTAGCACAAAGGCTGTTAAAATCGGAATTTCAGATTGTGAAACAATGGTTTGTAAAAACTCCACTACTTAATGGCTTTATTGATTGCTTCTACTAATTTGGTTTCGAGTTCCGTTTTATCACCACTGCGTACGCAACCACGCACTACTTCTGATACGTCAATTACTTGTTGTTTTTTCTTTTTCTTTTTGCCTACAATAACGATGGTTTGAGCTTTGGCTTGGTGTTTTTCTACCAAGGCTTTGTTTGCCTCATCAGCAATACGAACTTGCTTAAATACTACATCTCCTTTGGGATAGTTTTTTTCTACCACAGCTTTTATGTCGGCTTCTAAGTTATTACAAGCACGAGCTTTGCAACAAGGCATATCGGCTTTAAAATAAAGAACTTCGGCTTTTTGAGCTACAACTACTGTAACTGACATCAGTGCCAATACGGCTAAAATAAGTGTTTTTTTCATACTTTTATTGATTTAAATACTTGGTAACTTCTTGGTTTATTATTGTTTTTAATTGTTCTGGATTACTAGTGGCGAGAGCAAAAGCTTGGTCGGTAATATCGCTGTAAGCATCTGCTGTAGCAATGATTAATGAGCTAAATGCTACTTCGTATTTTTCGGCTAAAGCATCATTTTTTTTGACAGAGAAATCTACTTCTACAAAACGTACATCTTCGTTGTTGGCAAAATACGTATCAACAGCCGATTGGGCTACTTGCTGAATGGAAACGCAAGTAGGACAACGTTGCTTACCATGAAAATAATATACAGTTACTTTGGCTACATCGTTTTCATGGGCTAATTGCTCTGTAGATTCGGTTTTGGCACACGAAACAAACAAGAGAAAAACAACAAAAAGGATACTCATTTTCTGTTTCATAGCTAGGTGCGTTTAGTTTGTTGACAAAATTGTTTGTAATTGCACTTTCGAGGGCAATACTCCTTTCAGCACGACTTTACCGTTAATCACTAAAGCAGGAGTGGCAATAATATTGTATTGCATAATTTCCATAATATCTTCTACCTTGGTAATGGTAGCATCAAGTTGCATTTCTTGCACTGTTTCTTGCACTAATTTTTCTAAACTTTTACATTTCGGACACCCTGGTCCAAGTACTTTAATTTCCATACTCATTATCTTAACTTAGTCGTTATTTTTTGAATAAAAATCCATCACCATCTGTTTGGCTTCTTCCCAGTTTTCTTTGTTAATGCAATACTTAATATACGGCGGGTTGATTTCCCCTTGTATAAAACCTGCTTTTTTCAATTCTTTAAGGTGTTCGGACAAGGTAGAGCGTGCAATGGGTAAATTCTCTATCATATCACCACTATAGCAACATTTTGAGGCATTCTTAACTAAGTACTCCATAATAAATACACGTACAGGATGACCTAATGCCTTGTTGTAACGAGCTAATTTTTCTTGTTCTTCTGTAAAGTTTTTCTTTGCCATAATTCGTATTTCGTAAAAAGACGAAACAAAGATAAATAAGTTTACGGTACAAGGCACAAAAAAACTGCTAAATTAATTTTATTTAGCAGTTTTAACGTTTGAATAGGGAAGATAAATAGTGGATAGGATTGAAATCCTAT